>Ga0074044_10000329_pt1 | contig 47441 bp, 41 predicted proteins | sample BogForMeECP23OM1_FD_94443 | JGI IMG/M metagenome (GOLD analysis project Ga0074044, IMG submission 94443) | Bog forest soil microbial communities from Calvert Island, British Columbia, Canada - Bog Forest MetaG ECP23OM1 | ecosystem: Environmental > Terrestrial > Soil > Wetlands ...
ACGGTTCAGTATAGCTTCCGCGATGACGCCCGAACTCTCTCCGCGGAACGGCAACGTTCCCGTTGCCATCTCGTAAAGCACGCAGCCGAAAGAGAACAGATCCGTGCGCTCATCCAACTCCCTGGCCCGGACTTGCTCGGGCGACATATAGGCGACTGTTCCCATCACCATCTCTGGCCCGGTGAGTTGTTCCTCTGCGAAATAGGAGAGAGCAAGCGTGTTCTGTACAGCAACCTGGCTTGCGGTGCTCACCTTACGCATAGCCTTGGCTAGACCGAAGTCGAGAATCTTCGCGTGTCCGCGCTTGGTGACGAAAATATTCGCCGGCTTAATGTCGCGATGAACAATGCCTCCAGCGTGCGCCGCGTCGAGCGCGTCGGCGATCTCGATGCCGAGCGACAGAATCGTTTCCAGCTCCAACGCATGCGTGCCGATCAGGTGCTTGAGCGTGGAGCCGTCGAGGAACTCCATCACAAGAAAGGTGCGGTTGTCTTCTTCTCCAATGTCGTAAATCGTGCAGATGTTGGGATGGTTCAGCGCCGACGCGGCCTTGGCTTCGCGCCGAAAACGCTCCAGCGCCTGGCGGTCCTGCGCCAGATCTTCAGGCAGAAACTTGAGGGCGACGAAGCGGCCCAGCCGCGTGTCCTCGGCCTTGTAGACCACACCCATGCCGCCGCCACCGAGCTTTTCGATGATCCGGTAATGGGAAATGGTCTGCTCGATCAAGTATGGGCTCCGCCGTGATCGTGCCATGCTAAGGCGCGCGGGGCGTGATGTCAAAGAATTGAATGGAGATTCAATGCCGCTCAGTGGAAGGCATCCCGCGAAGCGGAATGGTCGATTCGACAGAGATGCTGATCGGGGGGCAGGGGCGGAAGTCAAGCACAGCGTTGACTCCGCCGTTTTCTTCGTCCAGTCTCCGGTCGGCAGCAGTCAGCGCGGGCGCCCGCACGAGGTCCCGGATTTTCGCGAGCGAGCGGTCCCAATCCGTGGAGTCGAAAATGTCTCCCGACTTCATATCGATTTCACTCAACACTCGTTCCTCGGTCTCCGAGTCCAACCCGAGAACGGAGACTTCGCGCAACCGGAATTGCTTACCCTCATCCACATCGATGATTAAATTGGCGATCCCGCTGGCATCGTCGAATTCCGTGTTCGGTACGGGAGTGAAATTGATAAAGCCTTGCGAACCGTACAGCTGCCGAAGGGCCTCCAGGCCCTTGGCGATCTTTTCGCGGCTGAAGACTTCCCCTCGCTGGACCGGAAACAGGTCGGCCAACTGTTGCTGCGGAAACCAGGTGGCCTTGGTCAAGGTCAGATCGCCGAGCCGGTATTGCCTGCCCACATTCCGGATCCGCACCGCAATGTCGTACTGACGCCCGGTCTCATCCGGAGTCGCCTTGGCATGGACTTGCACTTTGAAGTAGCCGTCATCCTGAAACGCGGCGCGGACGCGTTCGGCCGCTTCGCCGGCTAAGGAAGAAATGTTCTTGCTCAGCGCCTTGGGATCGACGCCGTCATCGCGTAACTGCTTCACGATCTCCTGCTCTTTTTCGGGAGGCAGGAACGCATCGTTGCTGAAGGTCACATGACCGATCGGCGCTTCCACAGTTTTCGCTGGCACGACCGGCGGGGGGCAAGCCTGGGCACAGAGGTCCGCGGGAAGCGGAAGAAGGACGACTACCAAGAAGAGGCGTTTCAGCACAAAGTCACCTCTCAAGCCGAACGCCCACATTATACGTCCGTTGGTTACGAAAGGGGGTTACGCCGTTCGTCCGCTCCGGCTATAATCGATTAGTGATGTCGACTGTGTCCGATGCTGCGCAACCGTCCCAATTCGCGTCTCTCGTGCGCACTGCCGCTCGCCCTTCGGGCCGAGTGCTGGCTGCACTGTTTAGTGTGCCCGCGGCGCTATCGCGCCGTGCTGCCGTCGAATCTCCGTCCCAGCCTGTTCGGTAGCGATTAACTCTCTCATCCTCCTGCTGTGGATTCGCCTCGTCCGCCGTGCGTCCGAACCGGGACCACGCGCTCCGAGGCCGCATTTCCTGACAACCGGCCGCTGACTACTGACAGCTGCCTACGGAGGATTCCAATGACTGTTGAAACCATGAACGCTGACAAGACGACCGCAGTGAAGAACGCAGCCGTCGGTCCAAAGATCAGAACCGCCCTTCCCGGGCTTAACGCCAAGCGCGTGCTCGACGCCGACGACAAATATATTTCGCCGTCCTACACCCGCTCGTACCCGCTGGTCGCCAAGAGCGGACACGGCATCGTCGTGACCGACGTCGACGGCAACGAGTTCTTCGATTTCTCCGCCGGCATCGCCGTAACTTCCACCGGCCATTGCCATCCGCATGTCGTCGCCGCGATTCAGAAGCAGGCGGCCGAGTTGATTCACATGTCGGGCACGGATTTCTACTACGAAAACATGGTGGAGCTGGCGGCGCGGCTGTCGAAGATCGCTCCTATGCCCGGGCCGCATCGCTTCTACTACGGGAACTCCGGCGCGGAGGCGCTCGAGTGCGCGCTCAAACTGGCGCGCTACCATACCAAGCGCCAGAACGTGATCGCCTTCTTCGGCGCGTTCCACGGACGCACTATGGGCGCGCTTTCCCTGACCGCCTCCAAGCCGCAGCAGAAGCGGCGTTTCTCGCCGCTGGTGCCAGGCGTGACCCACGTGCGCTATCCCGACGTTTACCGCAATTGCTCCGCGGGAGCGAAGGAAGGCTCGCAGGAAGCCGAAGATTTCGCTCTGAGCTGCGCCCGCTTCATCGAAGAGAAATTGTTCAAGACCACGCTGGCGCCCGAGGAAGTTGCGGCGATCTTTGTCGAGCCGGTGCAAGGTGAGGGCGGGTACGTCGTTGCTCCAAGAGTTTTCATGCAGGAGCTGCGTCGGATTTGCGATCGTCACGGCATTCTGCTGGTAGTCGACGAAGTGCAGAGCGGCTTTGGCCGCACCGGTAAGTGGTTTGCCGTCGAGCACACCGGCGTCGAGCCCGATGTGGTCTGCATGGCGAAGGGCATCGCCTCGGGTATGCCGCTGGGCGTGACCATGACCCGCGCCGAACTCATGGATTGGGTTCCGGGATCGCATGCGTCGACCTTCGGCGGCAATCCGGTCTGTATCGCGGCCGCGCTGGCGACGCTCGATGTGATCGAGAAGGAACACCTGCTTGAGAACTCCACGAACGTCGGCAATCACATGATGAAGCGTATGGCTGACTGGCCGGCGAAGCACAAGTTGGTGGGCGACGTGCGTGGCCGCGGGCTGATGATCGGGGTCGAGATCGTCAAAGACAAAGTGACGAAAGAACACGGCAACGCCGAGCGCGACCGCATCGTGGAAATGGCCTTCGACCGCGGCTTGCTCTTCCTCGGCTGCGGCCCGAGCACGATTCGCATCTGCCCCGCGCTCGTGGTCACAAAAGAGCAGGCCGACGTGGCCGTCGATGTTCTGGAAGAGTGCATACGGCTGGTCGGGGCGTAGAGGCAGCTTCTAGCTGGTGTGGGATAGCTTGCAGGGATAGCTCATGTGGGGACAGCCGCCCTCGGCTGTCCAGCGGAGCGAAGCTCCGCGGGCTTTCGCTCGCGAGTGTAACGGAGTCAGCCTGAGCTTGATGGCTTCGCGGCTTCTCTTCCAGTTCAGATTCCGGAAGCTGCTCAGAAAGACCCGGCGAGCTGCGCTCGCCCGGACCGCCGGGGGCGGCTGTCCCCACACAAGCTTCGCCTTCGCCGAACGCAGCGAAAGCAGGTTCCTCACCGGGCCTTCAGCCCGATTCGGAATGACAAGGCTTGGGATTGGATTAGCTAGGAGCTAGAAGCTAATTCTGCGGAATCCCCAGCTTCGCCACCAGGCTCTTATACGAAGGGTCATTGTGCAGGTTGTTGAAGTCGGGGTCGGACTCCACCTGGACGGTGGCGTCGTCGTGCTTATCGTAGGCGATCTCGAGGTAGCGCAGCGCCTCCCGCTTATTGCCTAACAGTGCGTCGGTCTCCGCCAGGGCATAGGGAGACAGCGAACCCTGGGTATAGAAACGCTGTTCCAGGGCAAGTTCGTTCTGCAGCATGGCCCGTGCGCCTCCAGTGGCGTAGCCCTTCCCGGCCGCATCAATCAGCTTCAAGGCTTCGGTATCGCGCACCAGAAGAGCTTCTTTTTTCCATTCTTCGAGGAAGTTGGCGTAGTCTCCGCTCGCGTAGTAGGCGGTCTTCAGGTAGCGATGCGGAGAAACGAAGTCGGGCTCGCTCGCCTCCAGTTGCTTCAACAGAGTCACGGCTTCCTCGCGCCGGCCGGCGTTCCATAGGAGCATCCCCTTATCCGCCACAATCGCCTTGGACGTAGGGTCGAGCATCTGGGCGCGGTCAATCTCGACCAGCGCTTCGAGATGCCGGTCGGTGGTGGAGAGGAAAGTCGCGTACCAGTGATGCGCCACCGCGTTGCCGGGATCGAGTTCAATGGCGCGGCGGAATTCACGCTCGGCGCCAGCGGCGTCCCACATTCCGTAGAACAGGGCAAAAGCCAGGGAGGCATGCGCCTCGGATGACTGGTTGTCGAGGGCGACCGCCCGCCGCGCCGCGGCCAGGGCGCGCGGGTAGGCTTCATTGGCGGGCATAATCGTGTATTCGCGGAGCAGGTTGTAGCAGTCGGCCAGGCCGACGTAAGCTGGGGCGTAGTTGGCGTCAAGGACGATCGCCTGGGTGAAGGCGTCGACCGCCTTGTTTAACGCGTCCGGTGTGCGTTTCTGCCAGTAGAAGCGGCCTTTCAGATAAAATTCCTCTGCCTCGGCGCTGGCGGCGTGGCGGTTAGTGTCCGTCGCGGGTGCAGGGGATGCTTTTCGCGAGGCTGCCTTGGCTGCCCGAAAGACAGGTTGGAAGCTCCAGGCGACGAGGGCCAGCACAAGGGTCGGGAAGGCCAGCATCCAGGCCAGCCGTTGCACCGTCCCCACGGTGATTGAGCTTCCCTGAGCCGGCTTTTCTTCCCGGTGGGCAGTTTCCTGCATCGCTGGCGGGTTGAACTCCGGCTGCAGCTCCCGCTTCAACGCTTCCTGCTTCAAAAGGATTCCCGGCGCCGGTATGGCTACAGCAGTTGGAACGGCCGATGCAGGAGTCGGGGCCGGCTCGGGAATGTGGGTCGGGGCGATCCAGCGGTACCCGCGGCGCTCGACGGTCTCGATGAAGACTGGGTTGTCGGCCGAATCTCCCAGGGCGTCGCGCAAACGATTGATTGCGCTGCTGATGCCGTGGTGGAAGTCCACGAAAACGCCCTCGGGCCAGAGTGCCTGACGGAAGTGTTCCCGGCTGAGGACTTCGTTGGGGTAGGTCAGGAACAATTTCAGGGCTCGAAACGGCAGATCCTGAACTTTGATCTTAATGCCGTTTTTCCGTAGCTCGCCCGAGCGCACGTCCGCCTCGAATACACCGAAGCGGATCAGGGGGCTCGAAGGTAGGGTCGGCGGCATGAGCATCTGTCGTTGCGGACGAAAGTCTAGCATCGCGAAAGACAGGGGAAAATCGCCACTTGGTGCCATTCGACCACCACTTTCGGTCAGGTGAGAAGTTCGCGCATCGACATGGAAAAACATAACTTATCGCGTGAACTACGTGTGCGGGAGGCGTGAATTGACGCCAGCGCCGGAGTCGTAGAAAGTGAGTCCAGCTTGTGGGGGATTCGCGAGCCTGCGAGCAGAAATCTGAAGCCAAGAGCTTCGACCACCAAGTTTTGCGTCTGACCGCGGGAATGGGTTCTGTGCTCCGATTTGGGGCGACAGGGGAGAGACGCCCGACTTTCACGGTCTAACAACACCGTGGAACACTTGCGGAACGCGCGAGAGGGCGCGTTCCGCAAGTCTAGATTCTTGATTCGGTTATGAATTTTCGTCGCTTGCCTCCTAGGGGCGTGGCGGCAGGGCCTGCGGCACTCGCCGCAGGCTCTTTTTTCTGGGGGCGCCCCGCAAGATTGGGATTATTGGTTCTTCGCGAAGTCTCCCTTTTCGGGAAGATGTCGAGCTGAATTCGCGCTAGCCGACGCCGTCATTGGGATCGCAACCGTCCGGCTCGACTACACTTGTGCTTGTCCTCACGGAGCGGAGCACTCGATGTTGCCGGCGGTCTTTACACGAACGGTGATCCACAGCCTGGATTGGATTGCGGATCGAGTTCTCCGGCCAGAGGATGGGCCGCGTCACCTGCGGGTCGGGAGCCCCGGCGAAGAAGACGCTTACTTCCATCTGCGAAAGCTGGGATACGCGATCATCGCGCGCAACTTCCGCACGCCGCGTTGCCGGGGAGAGATTGACCTGATTGGCTGGGACGCCGATGTGCTTTGTTTTATTGAAGTTAAGACGCGGACGTCGCGGGAGGTGAAGCCCGCGGAGGCGGCTGTGGACCGCCACAAGCGCCGCGAGATTGCCGAAGTCGCGCGCGCGTACCTGAGGCGCTTGCCACCATCGTGCCAATGGAGGTTCGATATTGTAAGCGTATACTATGACCGCCGTGGGTCCCGCCCGCAGATCGAAGTGTTTCGCAACTCCTCTTTAACATGGTAGATCAGTCAGCGTAGGATCTGTCGGCGTAAGATATGCAGTTTGGCAATCTCATGGAAAGGATTCAGTAAGTGCCGGAGCTGAGAAAAGATCCGATTGTTGGCCGCTGGGTGATCATCTCCACCGATCGCGCCAAGCGCCCAACCGATTTTGTTCGCGAAAACATGAAGCCCAGGGGGGGATTTTGCCCCTTCTGTTACGGCAACGAGAGCAAGACGCCGCCCGAGATTCAGGCCTACCGGCCGAATACGAACGGCGGTCCGCCGCCTGCGCGCGATACCCCGGGATGGACGGTTCGCGTGGTCCCGAACAAGTTCCCGGCGCTGGGCATCGAAGGCAATCTGAACCGCCAGGCCGAAGGTATGTTTGACCGGATGAACGGCGTGGGCGCGCACGAAGTCATCATCGAGACTCCGGATCACAACGCCAGCCTCGCGACCTTGCCGCCCAAGCGCATCGAGGACGTTCTGTGGACCTTCCGCGACCGCATTCTCGATCTGAAGAAAGACCGGCGCTTCAAATACATTCTCATCTTCAAAAATCACGGCGAGGCCGCAGGAGCGTCGCTCGAACACGCGCACTCGCAGTTAATCGCCCTGCCCATCCTGCCCATCAACGTGGTGCAGGAACTGGAAGGCGCCAAGCAATATTTTCTTTATAAAGAGCGCTGCGTTTTCTGCGACATCATCCGGCAGGAGATGGATAACGGCAGCCGGGTGGTTGCCGAAAACGAGAACTTTGTTACGCTTGCGCCCTATGCTCCACGCTTTCCGTTCGAGACGTGGATTCTGCCCAAGCAGCACGAGTCGGCATTCGAGAACTCGTCGTCGCACATGTTCGAGAACCTGGCCCGCGCGTTGAAGCATCTGCTGGGCCGGGCCGACCGTGTGCTGGACAATCCGCCGTATAACCTGGTGATCCACAGCTCGCCGGTGCAGGAACCGACCAACGACCACTACCACTGGCACATCGAGTTCATGCCCAAGCTCACCAAGACCGCAGGGTTCGAGTGGGGGACGGGTTTCTATATCAATCCCACGCCACCGGAAGAGGCGGCGAAGTTTTTGCGCGAGGCGAATGTGCAGGAGTCTGCGGCGGTTCCTGTCGGGAGCTAAAGCCCGGTTGATTTTTTGGCACTTTACGCGGCGCTGAAGCCCCGCTCTTCCACGGTAACGGCCAGCAGTAGATTAAAAAGGGGCACGGCGTTGGCCGTGCCCTTCGCAGTTTGGCCGGAGAGAGAGAAGGGGCCCAATTTCTTGGGATCCTTACCAGAGCAGGCTAACTTTTCATCGTTCACTGTTTGTCACGGATTTGTAAAAATTAGCGGACCGAAAACATCGATTCGATGATGGACGCTCTTGGCGAAACCTTCCCGGATCGTTACCATGCCGTGATCGAAAACATGCCGTGATCGAAACCATACCTTGATCGAAACCAGGGGACTGATCGGAGTTTTCCATGAAACGCTGGTTGCTGGTGTTCTTGCTGGGGGCGTGCGCCTACGCCGCCGAAGGTTCGGCTCCGCTGATTGCCAATCTTCCGGGGCGGACGAGGGTGAGCCTCAACGGCGCCTGGCACGCCATCGTCGATCCCTTCGGGAACGGTCAGGGCGCGGGATTTTTTCGCAACGAGAAGCCGCAGAACAAGAGCGATCGCATCGAGTACAGCTTCGACGCCTCTCCCGTGCTGAACGTTCCAGGAGATTGGAACACGCAGCGCGACGATCTGATGTTCTACGAGGGGACGGTGTGGTACCGGCGCGAGTTCAACTATCACAAGCTCGCGAAGACTCGCGTCTTCATATATTTCGGCGCGGCCAACTACCGATGCAACGTTTATCTGAACGGTGAAAAACTGGGCGACCACGAAGGCGGCTTTACTGCATTCAATTTTGACGCGACGGCCGGGCTGCGCGACGGCGCTAACTTTCTGATTGTCGAAGTGAACAATGTCCGCCGCGCCGACGCCGTCCCCGCGCTGAAGTTCGACTGGTGGAATTATGGCGGGATTACCGGGGACGTGGGGCTGGTCGAGGTTCCCGCGGCTTACATTCAGGATTACTCGGTGCAACTGGAGCCGGCTTCGACCCAGAAAGGTTCGACCCAGAAGATTTCCGGATGGGTGCAGTTCGACGGCATGCTCTCGAAGCACGAGGTCACGATTCAGATTCCGGAGGCTGGCGTCGAATTCAAGAAGCCGACGGATGGCAGCGGCTTTGCCCAATTTTCGTTTGATGTCAATGAGTTGGTGTGCGGCAAGAAGCCGGCTTCGAAGTGCAGCGCGCAGCTGAAGCTGTGGTCGCCGGAGAATCCGAAGCTATACCGGGTCGTCATCTCTGGCGAAGGCGACAGCGTGGCGGATGACATAGGATTTCGCACCATTGAAGTGCAGGGAGCGAACATCCTGCTCAACGGCAAGCCGGTTTTTCTGCGCGGTATTTCGATGCACGAAGAAGCGCCCTTTCGCGGCGGCCGCGCCTTCAGCCTTGAAGATTCCGAGACGCTGCTGGGCTGGGCGAAAGAGCTGGGATGCAACTTTGTGCGTCTCGCGCACTACCCGCACAGCGAGCATGAGATTCGACTCGCTGACCGGCTGGGCTTGATGGTCTGGTCCGAGATTCCCGTCTATTGGGATATCGACTGGTCGAGTCCCGCGACCCAGGCATACGCCGAAGGGCAGCTGCACGAAATGATCGACCGCGATCACAATCGGGCTGCAATTATTATGTGGTCGCTCTCGAACGAGACTCCGGTGAAACCGGCGCGCCTGGAATTTCTGAAACAGCTGGCGGTGGACGCGCGGCAACTCGATTCCACGCGACTGATTACTTCCGCCATGAATCGCGTGGAGAACACCGGTCCGGACGAGCGCACGCTGACCGATCCGCTGGGAGACGTGCTCGATGTCCTCGGTCTGAATGAGTATTTGGGCTGGTACTGGGGCAAACCGGAAGATGCCGACAAGATGCAGTGGAAATCGAAGTGGTCGAAGCCGCTGATCATCAGCGAATTTGGCGGCGAGGCGCAGGCTGGCCTGCACGGCGATGTGGACGAACGCTGGACGGAGGAATATCAGGACAATTTATTTCAGCATCAGCTGGGCATGATCGAACGCATTCCGAACCTTGCGGGGATGACGCCGTGGGTGCTGATGGATTTTCGCGCTCCGGGCCGCATGCTCCCCGGCGTGCAGGATTATCACAACCGCAAGGGGCTGATCTCGGATCGGGGACAGAAGAAGTTGGCGTTCTATACGCTGCAGAAGTTTTATAAGAAGCTGGCGGAGGCGGGGAAGTAAGGCGCGTGGCCTATCACTCCGATGGCGGCAAGATTGTCTGAGAAAGTTTGAGCCGTAGCTCTGAGCTGAGCGGATAGGCGATCTCCCGATTGTCGGGCAGGTCCTCAGGGATCACGTCACCTCTTGCTTCGATAGCAAGACGCTGCGCAAGTGGCGTCATGTCTTCAAGCTGCACAATCCATTCGTTCACATAACGGTCGACAGCTTCACCGTCCAAACCGATCTGGATTGCCCGGACGTCCTTTACCGGAAGCAGTCGCCAGTCGCGCTCAGGATCCCACTGGATCCGAACTGATGCTTCCGCAAGAGCGTTTCGCCACACATCGTGCGAGGCGTGGATTGAAGGGGTATAGCTCGTGAGCACGGCGTGCTCGAGCGCCCACTCGAATCCCTCTCGCGTTATATCGATTCCCAGAACAACTTCTTGCCCACTCTTTGTAGCGTAGCCACATCGATACATCATCCAGTTGAATGAGGGTTTGATCCAGGTCATGCGCGCCATGCTGAACGGCGGAACAAACGTTCCAGCGGCGAGTGCGGCCATCGCGATTTCAGCACGATAGGCCTGATAGACCCGAACGGTGCGCTCCGAAAAGGCGGCCCGGATAACGTACTGAGGCATGTGCTGAATTATAGGTTGGGCAAGGCTCAGTTCGCGTCGTGCGCTTGCAGGAGGAACTGACTCAGCCTTGGGTGCGATCCTGCACTTCGTCGTTCCACGCCATCTGGATCGCTTCCAGCTTGCCTTCGTTCGAAGCTTTGGGATCGCCCTTGAAGTCGGGCAGCTCGGTGACGTAGCGGTGCAGGTCGGTGAAGCGCACGGTGAGCGGATCGAGTTCGGGATGCGTTTCGGAAAGCAGGATGCCGAGGTCTTCGGCGTCGTCCCAGGTCAGTTGCTTCGGCATAGAGTTTCCCTTTTTACAAGTTCAGGATTCGGGCAAGGTCCCAAACTCTTCCGGGTGCCCGGACACGTAGGCGAACAGCAAGTCTGTGAGATCGTGGGGATAGGAGAAGAACTCCTGGTCCAGTAGTTCCAGTTTTTCGAGCGTTTCATCGGAGAAGTCTGCGGCAGCGGCCTGAGTACCCTCGACTGTGTGCGGCAGTCCCGAGGGAAACGCCGCCGCTATCGCTCGCCGGCAGATGTCCGCTGTCCTAGGAGCGTCGATCGTATTGAGCGCCTCGACGACGAATGGCGCTGATTCAGCGCTATTATTCAGGAAGTACTGTGAAAAACCGCCGTTATTAACTTCCGCTTCGACTTCCCAAATTGCAGAGAAAACCTTCTGCGGGATCGACTGTAGCGCGAATTCTTCCTTACCAAATTTCGTCTTGTCCGAAGTGGAAAGGTTGATTAGGATTCCGTTCTTGTTCATGGCCGAAATCTGGACTGGCTAGTGCTCCTCGGAAACGTAATTACGATTCCACGTGGGAATCTCGACGACCACCTTGCCGGGCTTGGTGATCTGCGCCTGACAGCCGAGACGCGAGTTTAACTGGAGATCGGCGGCCATGTCCAACCGGTCGGCCTCGTCGTCTTCCATGGGCGAAAGATTCTCGGCGCCCTCCTTCACCCAGATGTGGCAGGTGGTGCAGGCGTTGTTGCCGCCGCAGGCGTGGTCGAGCGTGATGTGATTGTTGAGCGCCACATCGAGGATCGACTCTTCTTTGCCGTGATACTCATAGGGCAATTTGCCGTGCTCAAACTGCACGGTCTTGCCCTCGGGCAGGAACGTGACCTGCACGGTATTTTCGGTCAGCCTATTTTCGGTGAGCGTATTTTCGCCGGGCGCGTCTTCGGTGGCGGTGCCGGCTCCCTGTGTTTTCTCTTCTGGCATGAGTGCTCCTGGTTCTACCCTGTGTCCCCTGTGTCCTCTGTGGTTAATTCAAAGGCTTTAACCACGGAGGACACAGGGGACTACTCAAATTCCGCTTTCGCCATGGGATGCGGCGCGGTCGGGGCCTCGCCCAGATCGGTCTCATCCATGTTCTTGCCTTTCAAGGCCGTCGAGACGGCGGTGTCCATCATCAATTCGGCGAGACGCATCGTGCCCTGGTTCAGCGCGTCGATCGCTTTGCGGATCGCCTGATAATCGTCTTCGGCGTTCACCGCCGCGAGCGACTTTTCCATTTTTGCGATCTGTTTCTTTTCGTCGGTGGTGAGCTTGCCCCAGGCCGCGCTCTTTTTACCTTTTTCGAGAGCGGCGAGGATGGTCGCGGTCTCGCTGCGCGCTTCAATCAACTGGCGGCGGCGGAAATCTTCTTCTGCGTTGTCGAACGAGTCAAGGATCATGCCCTCGACCTGCTCGTCGGTGAGGCCGTAGCTGGGCTGCACCTGGATTTCGGCTTCTTTGCCGCTGCGCTGTTCGCGCGCAGAGACATGCAGGATGCCGTTAGCATCGATCAGAAATTTCACTTCGACGCGCGGGATTCCGGCCGCCATGGGCGGAATGCCTTTGAGATCGAAGCGCGCCAGCGAGCGGCAGTCCGAGGCGAGTTCGCGCTCGCCCTGCAGCACGTGAATCGCAACGTTGGCCTGACCGTCGATTTGCGTGGTGTAGTGCTGCGTCGCCGACGCGGGAATCGTGGAGTTGCGCAGAATGATTTTGTCGGTGACTCCGCCGGCAACTTCGATGCCGAGAGATAGCGGAGTGACATCCAGCAGCAGCATGTTCTCGGTCGCTTCCGAGCCGCCGCCAAGAATATTGGCCTGCACGGCCGCGCCGAGGGCGACCACTTCGTCCGGATTCAGACCGGTGTGCGGCTCACGGCGGAATAATTCTTTTACCAGGGCGCGAACCTTCGGGATGCGCGTCGATCCGCCAACCAGCACGACCTCGTCGATCTGCTCAGGTTTCAGGCCCGCATCTTTCATGGCCTGCTTGCAGGGGCCGACGGTGCGATCGATGATGGGCTGAATCAGTTGTTCGAATTGCTCGCGGGAAATCTCGCGGCGATAGCGCTGGCCTTCGGGTAATTCGATGTCGAGCTTGATCGAAGGCTCCGACGAAAGCGCGATCTTGGCTTCAATCACGGCTTTCCGGATGGCCTGCACGGCTTCGGCGTTGCGGCGAAGGTCGAGATTCATGTCGCCGCGAATGTCATCCAAGGCGATGGTGATGAGCAGGTTGTCGATGTCGTCGCCGCCGAGGTGCGTGTCGCCGTTGGTGGCGATGACTTCGAAGATTCCGTCGTGGAGCTTGAGAATCGAAACGTCGAAAGTTCCGCCGCCGAGATCGTAGACCGCGACGATGCCATTTTGTTTCTTATCGAGTCCGTAGGCGAGCGAGGCAGCGGTTGGTTCGTTGACCAGGCGCAGCACTTCGAGTCCGGCGATGCGGCCGGCATCTTTCGTGGCCTGGCGCTGCGCGTCGTTGAAATATGCGGGCACGGTGATGACGGCTTTGGTCACGGCTTCGCCGAAAAAGCGCTCGGCGTTGCGTTTGAGCTGGCGAAGAATCAGCGCAGAAATTTCCGGCGGAGTGTACGTCTTGTCTCCAAGCGTGATGCGCAGCACTTCGCCGGGCTGTAAGTCTTCAGCCAGGCGAAACGGGAACAGCTTCAGCTCTTCCTGAATGTCTTCGACCCCGCGTCCCATGAGGCGCTTGATCGAGTAGACGGCGCGTTCCGGAGTGTCGATCAGCGCACTGCGCGCCGCATTACCGACTACAGGATGGCCGTTGCTGTCGAGCGCAACCACCGACGGGAGCAGATTCAAGCCGTCATCGCCGGGAATTACGACGGGCGTATCCCCTTGCATGAAAGCCACGAGGGAATTCGTGGTGCCGAGGTCGATGCCGACTATGCGATCCGTTGCCATTGTGCGATTTAGCGATTGTGCGATTTAGCGATTGCAAACATGCGCAAGTAAATCGCTCGATCGCCCGATGACCCAATCTCTCAATTCTCTAAAGCCTCGCTCACATCCCTGACCAGGTTCCGGATGTAGTTGCGGCGGTTCAACACGTCTACCATTTTGTCGCGCGCTTGCTTGCGGGCGTCTGGTGAAATGGGTTCGCCATTTTGCTCGCGCTCGATCAACGCGTCCCAGGTCTTCCAGTGAGACTGCAACTCCTGCAGCAGAGACTCATATTTCTCTTCGAGTTCAAGTTTCTGGCGGCCGATTTCTTCGATCAGAGCGGGATCGTCCTCGCCCAACTTTTCCTGCATGCGCAACTCTTCGAGCTGCATATTCAACTCGAAGACTTCTTCGAGCAAATCCGGCGGAACGATCTGTTTCTTCGCTTCGCCGGTGGCGCGCGCCTGTTCAGTCGCGCTCTTGGACTGCTCTTCCAGTTCGATGCCTTCCAGACGCAGCAGATATTGCGTGCGCTTGATCGGGTCTTTCAGCGTGCGGTAGGCGTCGTTGAGCAGGGAGCTTTGTTCCAGGCTCCACTCCTGCTCACGGCTTCCGGCCTGGGCATTCAGGTCGGGATGAAGCTTGCGGCTCAGTTCGTAAAAATCTTTTTCCAGCGCAGCGATGTCTACGTTCAGTTTCAGCGGCAGGCCAAAAAACGAAAAATAATCCGACGGCGCCGGAGGCTGCACCTTGCCGCACGATCCGCAGAAATGGGCAGCGCGCATGGATCCGCATGACCAGCAGGAGTGCGTCTCCTCCGGCAGGGGCTTGGCGCCGATCGCGGTTAGCGTAGAGTTGGTCATCACTCTCTGAATTTCTTCTCAACACATCTTTTTCTACAACACGCGGGACGAAACCTGCTCCCTCGCGCAGATTGTCAGGTGGCGCAGGCAGCGCGGGCGGATCGCACGCGCCCACACAGGCATCAGGCGGAGAATGAAGTTCCGCAGCCGCACGATTTCGTGGCCTGCGGATTCACGAAGACGAATCCCTGTTGCATCAGCGTTTCCTGGTAATCGAGGACCATGCCGTGCAGGTAGATGAACGACTTCGGGTCGACAAATACGCGGACATCGTCGAACTGGAAGATGCGGTCGCGCTCGCGCGGTTGCGTGTCGAAACGGATGTTGTAGCTCAGGCCCGAACATCCGCCGCCCTGCACACCCAGGCGGAGGCCGCCCTGCTCGGGCGAGACGCCTTCCTTGGCCATAGCGATGCGGACCTTGGCCAGGGCCTTGTCGGTGACGACTACGCCCTTCGAGGGTGCGGTCTTCGGTTCTTCCGTTGCGGTTGTCATGTTTCTTTCGCCCCTTCGGGGCTTTGTGCGTCCGGCGTTCGTACCCACGGCTTGCGCCGTGGGCTTTATTCTTCCGCCGCTTCGCGGCTTGGCGACTCAACGGCTAAAGCCGCCGAACGGGTTCCGCCGTTATGGCACGACTTAAGTCGTGCTCTTCCCGGTCGTGCCGAGCCGCGAGGTCGTTTGCATCTCGCCGCCGTTTCCCCGCTCGAAGCTACTTCGCTTCGGCTGCTACGGGGACAGCCGCTTCCTGCTTCTTCTTCCAGTCGCCGATGGCGGCTCGGATCGCGTCCTCGGCCAGCACCGAACAGTGGATCTTCACCGGAGGCAGCGAAAGCTCCTTCACGATGTCCATGTTCTTGATGGCGAGGGCTTCGTCGACGGTCTTGCCCTTGACCCATTCGGTGGCGAGCGAAGACGAGGCGATGGCAGAGCCGCAGCCGAAGGTCTTGAACTTCGCGTCTTCGATGACATTGGTTTCGCGGTTGACCTTGATCTGCAGTTTCATGACGTCGCCGCACTCGGGCGCGCCGACCAGGCCGGTGCCCACGTCGGTGCTCGACTTGTCCATCGAGCCTACGTTGCGGGGGTGGTTGTAGTGATCGATTACCTTGTCGCTGTATGACATTTCTTTCTCCTGAGCCTCTTGATTTGCCCTCAGGGGCTAAAGCCCCATCAAAATCTGATCTCAACGGCACGACTGAAGTCGTGCCCTACCCAAAATCTTAGTGCGCTTCTCCGGCCCACTTTACGTCTTTCAAATTGATGCCTTCCTTCGCCATTTCGTAGAGCGGAGAAAGTTCGCGTAGGCGCTCGACAGTTTCGATCACTCGATCGGCGACGTAGTCGACTTCAGCTTCGGTATTGAAGCGGCCGATGCCGAAACGAATCGAGCTGTGCGCCAGGTCGTCGCCGGTGCCGAGAGCCTTCAATACATAGGATGGCTCGAGCGTCGCCGAGGTGCATGCCGAACCGCTTGAAACCGCGATGTCGTTGATGCCCATCAGCAGCGATTCGCCTTCGACGTAGGCGAAGCTGATATTCAGGTTGCCGGGCAGGCGATGCTCCATCGACCCGTTGATGTAGCTCTCGTCCAGACGGTTCATGATGCGGTCGCGCAAACGGTTGCGCAGGCCGGCGAGCTTGCAGGATTCCTTCGCCATTTCTTCCTGCGCGATTGCGCAAGCCTTGCCCAGGCCAACAATGCTGGGAACATTCAACGTGCCGGAGCGCATGCCGCGCTCGTGTCCGCCGCCGTCGATGATGGCGGAAACCTGCACGCGCGGGTTCTTGCGGCGAACGTACAGCGCGCCGACGCCCTTCGGCCCATACATTTTGTGCGCCGAGATCGAGGCCAGATCGATGTTCTGCTTGATCACGTCGACCGGGACCTTGCCGATCGCCTGCGTCGCATCGGTGTGGAAGATCACTCCGCGCTCGTGGCAGAGCTTGCCGATCTCGGTGACAGGCTGGATCACGCCGATTTCGTTGTTGGCGTACATGATCGACACCAGGATGGTCTTGTCGTCCATGGCGCGCTTCAGATCGTCGAGATCGATCAGGCCGTCCTTCTGCACCGGCATGTATGTGACGCGGAAACCGTGTTTCTCCAGGCGCTTGCAGGTATCGAGCACAGCCTTGTGCTCGGTGACCGCGGTGATGATGTGGTTGCCCTTCTCGCGGTACATCTCGGCCACGCCCTTGATGGCGAGGTTGTCGCTCTCGGTGGCGCCCGAGGTGAAGATGATTTCTTTGGTGGTCGCGCCGATCAGCTTCGCGACGCGCTCGCGCGCAGTCTCCACGCCTTCTTCGGCGGCCCAGCCGAAAGAGTGGTTGCGGCTGGCGGAGTTGCCGAACTTCTCGATGAAGTAGGGCAGCATCTCTTCCAGCACCCGCGGATCCATCTGGGTGGTGGCGTGGTTATCCATGTAAATGGGCAGCTTCACGCCCTTGGGGGCGGAGTGCTGCGTTTCAGATAGCGCCTGGGGGATCTTCACGTCCGTGCTCATTGTTGCCTCTCCTGCCTTGGATGGTTCAGTTTTTAGATAACTCGTTGGATGTTCCGGATTCCTTGTTGGCTCAGTTAATCGTTGGCTCATGTAATCGAACGCTCAGGTAATCGTCACCAGTTCCGCCGCTTTGGGAGCTTCGCTCCCGGTCTCTTCCGGCTCTTCGCGCATGTGCGAAATCTTGATGCGCCTCAGCACCGCTTCAATACTGTCGTTTACCTTGCGCAGCGGCTCCCGAATATTGCAGCGGTCGCTCTGATCGCACTCTCCGCGCACGGTGACGCAGGAGGTGATAAACAGCGGCCCGTCGATGGCCTGAATTACCTCAAAGGCGGAAATCGTGTGCGCCGCCCGCGCCAGCGTATAGCCGCCGTTAATGCCATGCTGCGAGTGCAACAAGCCGGCTTTCGCCAGCCGCTGCAGAATCTTGGCCAGCGCTTCCGGGGGAATGGCGAAAGCATCGGCAACATCTTTGGCGCTCTGCGAACCTTCGGTCGAGTGCTCCGCGAGATGCTTCATCGCCATCAGCGCGTAGTCCGCCTTTTTGGTTAGCTTGAGCAACCCGGCACCTTTGGAAACCCGACCAATTGAGTCGGATAGAACTCCGACCTTTTCTGTCGTAATTCAATTCTATGCCAATACTGCCCAAGTCGGCAAGCCGGAGCAGGGAATGGCGAGAAACTGCGTCCAAGCGTAAAGGTTGGGAACTGAACGGCTTACGTCAGGGCTGCGACTTCTGCGCAGGCCGGATAATTGACCCCGGGAAAGATTGGTTCGGAGGCATCAGTTGTTCTTGTCAAAATCGACGCCTCCGGACAGTGGCACAGCTTGAAATCTCGCATCCTCCACGGTGGCGGCGTCCCGAAAGCCGCCTCACTTGAGCCGGGTGAGGGATCTCTCTAGGACAGCTTACCTGTGCTCGCGCGAGATCCCTCCCTTCGCCTGAAGGACGGCTCCGTTCGGGATGACTCACATCGGAACTGAACCCGGCGCGATCCAACCTGGAACGCAGCCCTCGTAACGAAGGACTTGACAAGCCATAAAGCCGTTCTAAAATACGGGGAAATTCGAGAGTTCCCGCGAGTTTGCACCTCTGCCTGCGGGCAGGAGGTGCCTCGGGATTTATGACGTCAAAGTCTCCCGCTGTTCCTCAAAGCGTACAACCGCAGCAACCCTGCAAGCACCCCCGCGTGCAAATCGTCAGCCGCGATGAAGAGGCCGAGTTCGTCGAATGCAAGGAGTGCGGCGAGGTCTTCGAGTCCAGCGAATTAAGGGACATGAATATCGAAGAGCGCGCCGGCGAGGAACTCTGAGCCACGAGCGGAGAATTCTGAGCCACGAGCTCTGAGCGACGAACTTCTAAGGGCATCGGCCAAAGTGGCGGGATGCTTCCCCTTTAACATCTGACGGGCGGCAAAGTGACGAATGTAACCGCGACTGCCGGTTCCGGCTTGTTGTCGACACGGCGGGCTTGGTATCTTCAGCCGGGGGCGTACGGGTGCGTGTATGGGCCTCCAACTCCGCTTATATGTCCATGGTGGCCCTAGTCGTAGACGACTCGATGCTGATGCGGTATACCGTGTGCCGGTTTCTGGAGGAACGCGGCTATACCGTGGAGTCTGCGACCAACGGTGAAGAGGCGCTGGAAGTTCTATCCCGCATTGAGCCGGCTCTGATTGTGACCGATATGCAGATGCCAAAAATGTCGGGCAGCGAATTGATCACGGCGCTGAAGAGCAAACCGGAGACAGCGAAATTACCTGTCATTATTGTGGCCAGCCGGTCGAGCGGCTTCGACGAGTCGGAAAAGCGCGCCAACTTTGCCATCTACAAGGATGTCGATATCGACGCGCAGCTGGGAAAGGCGCTCGATTCGATCATGGGAAAGGCCAAGCGCGGCCGAGGCGCGGGGAAGTAGACCGCGACCGGTGTTGCGCCGCCGAGCGACCTCTTTCGCCGGTCGGCAAGCAACAAAATATGATTTTCCAGCGAACTCTCGGGATCGCGATGTTGATCTTGTGGGGGATTCCTGTTTTCAATCCGGCGGTGCGGGTCTTTTACAGGCGAAGTCATGTTCCTGTGTCGGGGACGCAGAAAGTGCTGAATGCCCTCGGCGCGACTGCCTTCTGTCTGGCGTGCTTTGGCGTTAGACCATTGCCTTGCGCCGGGGCAGCGGCAGCCTGCGTCGCGGCAGCAATGTGGGTGAAGAAGCAGGATTTTAGGCGGTATGAGTCGCAAACCGGACGTTGGGTCTTCAAACCAACCGATCAGCGACCAATGTGGGTTTCTGCTCTTGCGTTGGATGCAGCTTTCTTGAGCCTGTTTGTAGTCGCTTTGATTCGCGATCACTTTTGCCCGCCGGTCAACAACGACCAGAGAATCTTGCACTATATGTCGTGGGGATGGGCCGCCTTTTTGTCGTTCGCAGGGGCTCTCTTATTGTGGGATCGCCCGCGAAAAGACTCGCCAAAGCAATAGGCGAAGATCCGATTTCGCTAACCTTAGTTACCTCGGCCTTACTTCAGCACCAAGCCTGCTTCCGCGGAAAAATCCATCGCAGCGAAATCTTTCGCTAGAAATTTAGGATAAGCTGCCGCCGCGATCATGGCCGCGTTGTCGGTCGAGAGCGGACGCGAAGGGAAATACACCGGCAGACCCTGTTTGGCGCCCTCGCGTTCGAAGGTCTGCCGCAGCTCGTTGTTGGCGGCGACTCCGCCGGTCACGAAGAGCGTGGCGACATCGTAGGCGCGGGCCGCGGCCAGTGTCTTCCCCACCAGATCGTCGACCAGCGCGCGCTGGAAAGAAGCGATCAGGTCGAGTGTGAGCCGGTCGCAGTTGGCGAGATAATCCTCCAGCTTCGGTTTCGAGATGCCTGCCAGCGCCTTGCGCCGCGCATCAATCGTACTGCGCATATCGTGGGTTTCGACGTAACGCAAGATCGCGGTCTTGATGCCGCTGTAGGAAAAATCGAAGCGCGGACGGTTGCCGTTCACTTCGGTAACGGCGCGTCCGTCGTTGCGGCCGCGGCGGTCGCGATGTTTGATTTGCGCGGGCGGAAATTTTACCGCGCGGGCGTCGCCGTGCGGAGCCAGCTTGTCAATTACCGGGCCGCCGGGATATCCGAGACCGAGTAGCTTCGCAACCTTGTCGAAAGCCTCGCCGGCGGCGTCGTCGCGGGTGTGGCCGATGTTTTCGTAGGTCCAGCCTTCGTTCTTCTCTGCGGCCAGATAGAGATGCGTGTGTCCGCCCGAGACCACGAGCGCGAGCACTGGGAATTGCAGCGCGTAGTTGCCCTTCTGTTTCTCCTCGAGCAGGACGGCGTGAATGTGGCCTTCGAGATGGTTGACTGCGATCAGAGGCTTGTCGAGCGCGAAGGCCAGCGCCTTGGCGTAGCTGATGCCGACCAGCAGCGCTCCGGCAAGTCCGGGGCCGCGTGTGACCGCGATGGCGTCGACCGATTCGTAATTGTGATTCGCCTCGGCTAGCGCCTGCCGAACGACGGGCACGATCGCGCGGAGATGCTCGCGCGAGGCCAGTTCCGGAACCACGCCGCCGTAGGGCTGGTGCGTTGCAATCTGTGAGGCGACTACGTTCGAGACGACCTGCTCGCCCGAGCGCACCACGGCCGCTGCAGTCTCATCGCAGGAACTTTCGATGCCGAGGATGTAGGCTTCACGCATGGATCTATATTATTAGAAGTTCATGGCTGACTTGCTCAATCACGTAAAAGCGTCGGGTTTCCTTTTCCCTGATCGCCTGATCCATTTGTTTGTTGGTGGCTCTGAACTGCACGGAGCCAAGGTTCACGGAACCGATGACCTCGATATATATGGCGTCTATGTCGAGCCGCCGGAGTTGGTTCTCGGCCTGGACTCGATGCCGCATTTCGTCTGGTCCACTGCCGGAGACGACCGGCGGAACGGCCCGAATGATGTGGATATCACTCTCTACTCCCTGAAGAAATGGGCCGGACTGGCCTGCAAAGGAAATCCGACTGCGTTGCATTTCCTGTTCGCGAAGGGAACGATCGGTAGTGGCGTCTGGAATGAAATCGTGGCGAGTCGGCTGGCTTTCCTGGCGCGCATCCACCTTAAACAGTTCCTGGGGTTTGCCAACGATCAGCTCCAACGAATGAACGGCAGGAAAGGGCGCGGAAAAAAAGGGCAACGCCCAGAGATCGAAGAAAAATACGGCTACGACGTGAAGGCGGCGATGCACACACTGCGATTGCTGTACGAGTGCAAGGAGCTTTTGTCGGAAGGAACGATCACTATGCCCCGCCCGGAACGCGACTTCCTAATTCGCGTGCGCACGGGGAAGTACCCGATGGACAAGATCACCGTTTTTGCAGAGAAGTTGTTTACGGAATGCGAGGAGGCCGCGAAACTGTCATCTCTACCGGAGAGAGTTGATCGGGCCACAGTCTCGCATCTTCTCGCAGATTCGTATCGCAGAGCGTGGGATGCTTTCCAGAAGCGCAACTGACCCTGAATGCTGAAAGATTTTGCCACATCGATCGTGCACACGCTCCGCCAGCGCGGCTTTCAGGCCTATCTGGTGGGTGGATGCGTGCGCGATCTTTTGCTGGGGCGCGAACCGAAAGATTATGACGTAGCCACCGACGCGACGCCGGATCAAGTGATGCGCATCTTCCCCGAGACCTATGCGGTGGGGGCGCAGTTCGGCGTAGTGCTGGTTCCCGCGCCGGATAGCGAGAGCGGCGGTTCAGGCGAAGGGGACGCTTCGAAATCCCGCACGGTTGAGGTTGCGACCTTCCGCAGCGATCTCGGATATTCCGATGGCCGGCGTCCCGACGAAGTGCGCTTCAGCCGCGATCCGCGCGAAGACGTGGCGCGCCGCGACTTCACCATCAACGGCATGCTGCTCGATCCGGTCGGCGGTGAGGTGCTGGATTTTGTCGGTGGGCGCGCCGATCTGGAGGCGGGAATCATCCGCACCATCGGCGATCCGGAGCGGCGCTTTGACGAAGACAAACTGCGCCTGCTGCGTGCGGTCCGTTTCGCGGCGCGCTTTGCCTCTGCGATCGAACCGGCGACGTTTGCAGCCATGCAGAAACTCGCACCGCAGATTGAGATCGTCTCCCGCGAGCGTGTGCGCGACGAACTGACCCGCATGCTGACGCAGGAAAATGCGCGGCGGGCATTTCTTTTGCTCGACGAGAGCGGGCTGCTCAAGGAAGTGCTGCCGGAAATTTCCGCGATGAAGGGAGTCGAGCAACCGCCGGAGTTTCATCCCGAGGGCGACGTGTTCGTGCACACGCTGCTTCTGCTGGAGAACCTGCCGCATCCCTGCCCGGCGACGCTGGCCTGGGGCGCGCTGCTGCATGATGTGGGCAAGCCGCCGACATTTCGCGTTGGGGTCGACCGCATACGCTTCGACGACCACGTGAACGTGGGCGTGAAGATGGCGGAAGAGATTTGCCGCCGCCTGCGTTTTTCGAAAGACGACAGCGAACAGATTCTGGCGCTCGTAGACAATCACATGCGCTTCGGCCACGCCAGGCTCATGAAGGAATCGACGCTAAAAAGATTTCTTCGGCTGCCTGGATTCGATCAGCACCTGGCATTGCATCGCGCCGATTGCCTAGCCAGTCATCGCAATCTGAGTACGTACGAATTTATCCAGGAGAAACAGGAAGAGATTCCGGCGGCGAAGATGCGGCCCTCGCCGCTGGTTACCGGCGACGATCTGATCGCGGCGGGGCATGCTCCGGGGCCGAAATTCCGCGAGATTCTGCACGCGGTGGAAGATGCCCAGCTCGAGGGCCGGCTGTCGTCGCGCGACGCTGCGCTCGAGTTTGTGCACAAGGAATTTCCGGCCTGATCCGCGTCGGGGCCTAGCCGCGAGAGAATGCTAAAATCGATGCTTCTCTGCGTGGACCTCAGCCCGAATCGCTTTGAGCTGCTTCGCGACACGAGGAATCTTCGATGGAACATGCCGGCGCAGGACTGGAAAAAATCGTGGCCCAATCGCTGCGGCAAGCTCCTGCGGCCGAAGCCCCGCTAATGGCGTGGCCACTGGTCTGCGGCTCGGCTGTGGCCGAGCGCTCGCGGGCGGTGAGCTTCGAGGACGGAGTGTTGCGCGTGGAAGTTGCCGACGCGCGATGGAAATCAGAATTGCAGTCCCTCGCCCCGCGCTACCTGGCCGCGATCAACCGGTACACGACCGAAGCAGTGCGGCGGATCGAGTTCGTAGTGACCCCTCGCCCATGAAAGTCACCGACAAAGACGTTGCTTACGTCGCCGATCTGGCGAATCTGGCGCTCACCGATGAAGAGCGCGCTGGAATGTTGCGTGACCTCAACTCAATTCTCGAGTACATCGATCGCTTGAACGAACTCGATACGTCGAAGGTTCCGCCGATGGCGCAGGTTTCCGACCGCTACGGCGTCGATCAATATGTGGTGGATCAGTCGAAACAGGGAAGCGAGCGCTTCGCCTATGCGAACCGAGAAGACATTCTCGAAGGATTGCGCAAATCACTCCCCCATGACGTTGCGCTGGAGAATGCGCCTGACGCCGACGAGGAATTCTTTCGAGTGCCGAAGGTGATTGAAAGATAAAGATAGCAGCCTGTGAATTCATGAGTCTGACTTCACTCACGATCGACGACGCTCGCTCCGCCGTGCAGAAGCGCGAGACCACGGCCTATGCGCTGGCCGAGGCCCACTACGCCCGCATCCAGAAAGAAGACGGCCAGATTGGCGCCTATCTCACGCTCTCGAAAGATCGCGCGCTGGAGCAGGCCGAGCGCATCGATCGATTGGCGGCCGAAGGCAAGCCGCTGCCCGCGCTGGCGGGCGTGCCGGTAGGAATCAAGGATGTGATGAGCACGCGCGGTGTGCGCACCACGGCAGGTTCGAAGAGTCTGGATAAATATATTCCGCCTTACGATGCGACCGCGGTCGCCCGGTTGGAAGCTGCGGGCGCGCTGCTGCTAGGCAAGCTGAACTGCGACGAGTTTGCCATGGGTTCGTCGAATGAAAATTCTGCGTATCATCCGGTGCGCAATCCACGCGATCTGACGCGCGTCCCCGGAGGTTCGTCGGGGGGCGCGGCTGCGGCGGTCGCGGCGGAGATGGCTGTGGCCACGCTCGGCTCGGATACTGGCGGATCGATTCGCCAGCCTGCTTCGTTCTGCGGCGTGGTAGGGCTGATGCCGACCTATGGGCGAGTTTCTCGATACGGGCTGATCGCGTTTGCGTCGTCGCTCGATCACATCGGTCCGATGACCAAGACCGTGAAAGACGCGGCGATTGTGCTACGCACGATTGCCGGACGAGATGTGATGGATTCGACTTCTGCTGATGTTCCCGTGCCCGATTACGTTGCGGAACTCGACAAGCCGGTGCGCGGGATGAAGCTCGGCGTGGCGAAAGAATATTTCGGCGACGGGCTCGGCCACGAAGTCCGGCAGGCGGTGGAATCGGCGATCGACAAGTTGAAGAGCCTGGGTTGTGAGATCGTGCCGGTCTCGCTGCCGCACACGCCGTATGCGATTCCAACGTATTACCTGATTGCGACCGCGGAAGCGTCGTCGAACCTGGCGCGCTACGACGGTGTCCGCTACAGCCGCCGCGCGAGTGGAGTGAAGACATTGTCGGAAATGTACCGGCGCAGCCGCGACGAAGGCTTCGGCGCCGAAGTGAAACGCAGGATCATGCTCGGCACCTACGCGTTGAGCGCCGGATACTACGATGCCTACTACTTAAAAGCGCAGAGGGTGCGCACGCTGCTGGCGCGCGACTTTGACGAAGCGTTTCGCAAAGTAGATGCGATTGTCACGCCGACTTGCCCCACGGCGGCGTTTCGCCTGGGCGAAAAATCGAATGATCCGCTGGCGATGTATCTGGCCGACATCTACACGGTAACCGCCGATCTGGCGGGCATTCCGGGAATTTCAATTCCGTGCGGCGAGACGAAAGAGAAGCTGCCGATCGGACTGCAGATCCTCGGCAAGCATTTTGACGAGTCGACGATTCTGCGGGTCGCTCACGCGTGTGAGCAGGCGGCGTAGTACACGCGCGTAGTAGTGCTATGGACCCATCCGCAGCCTGAGCCGCTTACCAGTTATCCCGACGACGATCCCCGCAACGGCAATCAGGATCACGGCACGAATCCAGTCCGGCGGCTCCGCGGCGGTGGGGAACCAGATCCTTGCGATGTCTTTCCCCGGCAAGCCACTTCCATGCATCACAATCGCGAGCAGAACGCTTCCCCGTGTGTGCAGGAACAGCACCGTCATTAGAACGCTCAGGGCGACCGCGCTCGCTGTGAATAAGGCTAACGAAGACAGAAGCGAGGAGAACATGTTGATATGCCACCCCGCCCAGATGAGTCCTGCGATCATGCTCGCGGTTAAGGCTGAGTGTTTGCTCAGGAGGCGCGGCAGCAGGAACCCGCGCCAACCAAGTTCCTCGGCCAACGGTCCCTGAAACAGTCCGAAGACAAATATGTAAAACAACCACCACTGATGGAACAACTCCGTCGGTCTGATCGGACCGACTCGACCGTGTACCGTTCCGTAAATGAATGTGGCAACTACGTGCACACCCAACGGCATTAACAGAGCGTAGAGCCACCAGGCGATGGGCACCCGATAGAGGACGCAGCGGCGCGCAAGATCCTTGATCCCTGAGAGTCCGGCTTCTATGAAGGTTGCGATCACACCAGCAATACTGCAAAAAGCTGCTCCGAGCATGAAGGCAAGGGGTGGGCCCTGGGCAAACGACACGTGCCTTGCTCTCAATGCAATCCACGTGCCCCACGGAACTCCGAAGGCGACAGCGAAAAAGACTATTGTCGCGGCGGATCCTCGCGAGAAGTTCATCCTATAACGGTTCGTAGTAGCATTCTCCAGCGCAAGAACGGCACAGAATCGTTTCCTTGCGCCGGACTTCTCTCCGGAAGTTAATTCCTTCGCCGCATTGTTCGCAGACTACTCGATCACCCTTGTATCCGGGGAATTCTTCGGGGGGCAATTCGACTTTCACCCATTGAAGAGTAAACAGATCGTCGTCGGAAATTTCTCGGTAGGCGAGCATCTGTTGCTGGTTCTTGTCGGCGATCTCGGGATGCATCTGGCGGGCCAGAGCTTTCGACGATTCTTTCGCAGCGATGCGGATCGCTTTTCCCGTGCTCACGTCGACGAACGTCGCCGCGACTTTGCCCCAGTCGCGAAACTTGAGCGCGCGCTTGCCCAGGCGGCATCCGGTGACGACCGCGACTGCGTCGGTGGCGCAGCGGTCGATCTCGACGAAAGTCACCAGGCGCTTGCGATCTTTGCCTCGCGGATCGTCAATGCCCAGCGTCCGCAGGCCCAGCATGGCGAGACGCACGCCGAGCACCTGCCCGGCGCAGAGGTGGCCGTGGGCCTGTTCGGCGTCGCGAAGATATTCGTCGAGGGAGGGCATGGGAAGCTATCAGCCGTCAGCTATCAGCTGTCAGCTTAACATCGCGAAGATTATTTTCTTCGCCAGCGAATTCCGTCTTTGCTGATTTCGACGATAACGCCAGCTGCGGCGAGTTCGGCTCGCAGCGCGTCGGAGGCTTTGAAATCTCGGGAGCTGCGAGCCGCCTTCATGGCCTCGATCTTCTTCTCGATGTCGGCGTCTGATAACGCTCCCGATTGAAAGGCCGCGCGCAACTCTTCGCTGATCTCTTTCTCGCGGCCTTCGGCGATGGCCCAGTCGTAGACACGCTTCATCTTCGGGGGATCGTCGTCGTCGAGGACGGCGAAGATTTCGTCGAACTTCTTGAGCGCGGCCAGCAGCGGCGGGACGTCATCTTTTCTGACTTCCCCCGCATCGAACGCGGCGTTCGCCTGGCGGACCATCTCGAAAATTGCGCCTTGCGCCTGCGCGGTGTTCAGGTCGTCTTCGAGGGCGGAGCGCATGCGGGCTACGGTGTCTGCTGCCAGAGACTGCATTGCGGCGTTTGCGCCTTCAGGAAAATTTCCCGCTCTCACGCGCAGACGAAAATTCCGCAACCGCTCGACCGACACCGCGGCCTGCTTGAGGCCGTCAAAAGTGAAGTTCAACTGATTGCGATAGGGAACCGATGCCAGCAGGTAGCGGATCGAAGACGGCTTGTGACCCTTCAGCACGAGATCACGTAGCGTGAAAAAGTTCCCCAGGCTCTTCGACATCTTCTCGCCTTCGACCAGAAGAAAGCGCGCATGAAACCAGAAACGCGCGAGCGGTTCGCCGGTGAGCGATTCCGATTGTGCGATTTCATTTTCGTGATGTGGAAAGATCAGGTCCTCGCCGCCGGCGTGGAGGTCAAAGCTGTCGCCGAGTTCCTGCATCGACATGACGGAGCACTCCAGGTGCCAGCCCGGACGCCCTGGGCCAATTGCCGTGTCCCACGAGGCCTCGCCGGGCTTGGGTGCTTTCCAGAGGGCGAAGTCGCGGGCGCTGTCTTTGTCATATTCGTCCACATCGACGCGGGCGCCGTCGAGCATACCATGAAAATCCTTTTTCGAGAGCTTGCCGTATTGAGGAAACTTCGCAATGCGGAAGTAATAGGATCCGTCTTCAGTGCGGTAAGCAATTCCTTTTTCCACCAGCTTCGACACGAATGCGGCCATCTGCGGAATATTTTCCGTGGCACGCACGAATTTTGGCTGCTCGATGTTGATCATCGCAGAGTCTTCGGCGAACGCCGTCTCATATTTCGCCGTAAACTGCTGCACGCTGACGCCGGCCTGCGCGGCGTTGCGGATGATCTTGTCGTCGACGTCGGTGATGTTCATCACGTAGCGGACTGCGTATCCGCTCTGGCGGAAAAAGCGCTGCAGAAGGTCGACTGCGACAAAGGTGCGGAAGTTGCCGATGTGGCCGTAGTCATAGACCGTGGGGCCGCAGGCGTACATGCGGACTTCATGATCGCGAAGCGGATGGAATTCCTCGATCCGCGAAGACATGGTGTTGTAAAGGTTGAGAGCCATAAGTGATTGCGGGCAGCGGGGCGGACCTAAGATTCTAGCAGGGCGTCGGGAAATCGGGGGCTGAAGCCCGCATCAGTTATGGGGGCTTACGCGGCGCTGAAGCGCCGCTCTTCCACGGTCGTTCCTGCAGCACGGTCGTTCCAGTACCACGGTCGTTCCGGTATCGCGCTCATTCCGGCACCACGCTCATTCCGGAGAGGAGGTCATCAAGCGCAATCATTGGGGCAGAAGAGACCTTGTAAACCCGGTCGGAAAGAGAGACCGATCCTTGGGCGCGGCGACCGAGGTCAGGCGCCGGGAGCGGGCGCTGGCGGCAGGGAGTGCGTGTTCACGCGCAAACGCTGTTGCACGAGGATCACGTAGTGCAGCGCCGAGACAATCGTGAAGATGAACGTGGCGCGCAGGAAGACGGTGCGCGCGATGCCGACCCAGCGTGACGGATGGATTTCGAACAACAGCACGAAAAACACCGCGGCGATCTGCGAAAACGTGTTGGCCTTGCCGAAAATGCTGGGGCGAAAATTGCGTAGTCCGGCGATCGCGAACAGCACGGCGCTGGCCGCGAGAATCGAAGTGTCGCGGCTGAAGACCAGCACAGTGAATTTCCACGGAATCTTGTGCAGGATGGAGAGCACCAGAAACATCGAGCTCAACAGGAGCTTGTCGGCGATCGGATCAAGATATTGCCCGAGCAGCGTCTGCTGATGAAGCTTGCGCGCGAGCAGGCCGTCGAGTCCGTCGCTGAAACCGGCGATCATGAAGACGGCCAGCGCCCAGAGGTAGCGGCCCTCCACCAGATGAATCACGATGAACGGAACGAAAACCATTCGCAGCAGGGTGAGTTGGTTGGGGGCGGTCAGGATTTGCGAAAGCTTCACTCGCGCTCCTTCGCAGTGTGCGGCGCGTCCTCGGGTTCGCCGTCTTTCGCTGCGACTCGGTCGACGCCGCCGGGAGTCAGGACGGACGCCGGTTCGAGGCCGGTCTTCGCCAGGAAGCGCTGCGAGAGCGAAGGCAGGCTGCCATCGGGAAGATCGAGCTCGACGCGCTCGATGCGATGCATGGGAAAGAAAACGACGGCCGGCGTGAAGGGTTCACCTTCCTTGACCATCGTGGTGAGGTCGTCGAACGAAGCCAGTTCAGCGCCGCTCAGGCTGAGGCCCTCGGGAGCCAGAGCCAGAATCATTCCCCAGAACTTTTCCCTGGGATTCGACAATGTCGCCACAACCATGGATCCGGGCGCGAAGCGGCCGTGGCTGGCCCCGCCGCCGCTGCGCTGAGATTCGCCGGGGGCGAGCTCGCGAGAGATTGATTCGCGAGAGATCGATTCGCGGGGCATAGCAACGATTGTCGCTGCCGGACGGCAGCTTTGGCAACTGCGTGGGGCTCTCCTTCTGCCCTCGCTCCGATGTCTTTGCCCGTCCGCATGACGTCGCCCTGTCACTCGGCCCACTAGGGGAAAGTTAGCAGCACCCGTTGTCCGTGCGAATGCATCGAAGCCAAAGAGTAGAAGAGTCTGCTCGACTGGAAGATGACGTGCAGGTTCGTGGTCGCTCATGGGATCGCCGTACCGGTTCAACGACGCAAGGAGGAGCTGTTGCTTATGAAGTCGTTGCGTTTTGCCGAGTTTGGACCACCGTCGGTCTTGCGAATCGAAGAAGTTCCGGTCCTCGAACCGGGCGAGGGGGAAGCGCTGGTTCGCGTGAAGGCCGCAGGGATCAATCCCAGCGACATCGGGAATGTCGCCGGGCGCTTCAAGAGCACAACTCTCCCGCGAACGCCCGGCCGGGACTTTGCGGGCATCGTCGTGAAGGGGAACAAGCACGAAGGCGAAGAAGTCTGGGGCAGCGCTCCGAAGCTGGGTATCGTCCGTGATGGGTCCCACGCGGAATATGTCGTTGTCCCGGAGGAGACGCTGTCACCCAAGCCGAAAACGTTGAGTATGGCGCAGGCGGCGTCGGTCGGCATTCCCTACATTACGGCGTGGGCATCGCTGGTGAGTGCGGCGCAAATCAAAGCCGACGAAACCATTCTTATTGTTGGCGCCGCGGGCGCGGTGGGGCAGGCAGCCACGCAGATTGCGAATTGGAAAAAGGCGCGTGTAATTGGTGCGGCGCTCACATCCGATCCGATTCCCGGGACCCAGTCGGTCATCAACACGAAGACCGAAGATCTTCGTGACAGGGCATTGGAATTGACCGCGGGAAAAGGCGTTGATGTTGTCCTGGACACCGTGGGTGGCCCCATGTTTGAGCCCTGTTTGCGATCCCTCGCCTTTGGCGGACGACACGTGGCTATCGTAAGCCGGGAAAATCCGCGCGTCAGTTTCAACCTCACCGACTTTTATCACAACTTCTCGCGGCTGCTGGGAGTTGACAGTTACGGACTGACGACGTTGCAGATAGCAGAAATCGCCCACGAACTCTGCGCCGGTTTTGAAAGCGGAGCCTTGAAACCGCCACCGATTGAAATCGTTCCGTTCGAGAAGGCAGTGGACGCCTACAGCCGGATGGCTGCCGGACAGGCAGGAGCGAAGCAAGTGCTCAGCTTCGACTGGGGGACTGAACTACCTGGAACCTCTAGGGAAGAGGGTGTTGGGAGATGAAAGCACTGTTCGTCTCCTTCGCGGTCGGGCTGTTCGTGGGGGTTATCTATGGGCTTATACGGGTGAAGAGTCCTGCGCCGCCGATCGTCGCCCTGATCGGACTGTTAGGGATGGTGCTGGGCGAGCAAGCCGGGGTGTGGCTACTCACCAAGAAAGTCCAAGCGATAAATTCGGTTTCGGTTCACATTGTCAGTGACCGAAAGGATCAACAGTAATCTCCGTTCGTGCAATCCGTGATTTCAGGTCTGACTGTTGGATCAAGACAGTCCACATACTGACGCGCTATCGGCCTGTCGACACTTGTGAGGTAGCAGAGTTTTGCTGGTGCGCACAGAAAGCCTGCAAGGACCGCCACTGAAAGTGAGTTGGGAATTGGAGGTCTGAATGCAAGTAGCTGATACGAGGCAGAAACCGAAACTGACTCCATGGAGTTAGTCGCCCGACTTATTTGAGGCCGCTCAAGCGAGCGGGCCAGGTCAGGAATTGCAGTGCTATTGGGATCTGAGAAATGATCCGGAAGGAGTGGAAGCAAAATGGCGAATAAGAATGGCAAGAAGTGTGCGCACATTCCGTGCTTGTGCGATGTGCCGGATGGAGAAGAGTACTGCGGAATATTCTGTCGTGACGCGGGGAGCGAAGATGTGGAAATCGCATGTCAATGCGACCATCCAGCATGCCCGCTCACGATCGGAAAGTCCGCGGCCTGAAGTCCGCGTTGGAAATGCGGCACCGCCTCAGAGTGCGGCTTCAGACCCCGAGAGTGGTTGGCCGAGAGCGTGTTGAATTGTCGCCGACGAATCACAAGACGAGAAGCTACGCCTGCGTCGCCCGGCTCATGGCGACGCAGATGGTTCTTGCAGCTCTTGCGTGGGCGCAGAATTCTGCCCTGCCGGAATCCCCGCAGGTGCGCGCCAGGAATCACGTCTTGTCTCTCACGCTGCACGCCGTGAATCAAAATGGCCGGGACGCTTTTGCCTTCAATGGCGCAGCGGTCGCTCCCGTCATACGCGCTTCCCCTGGCGATACTCTCAAAATCACTTACATCAACGATCTTCCTTCCAAGTCACTGGAGACATGCGCAATCAATCCCTGCATGGATATGACGAACCTGCATTTTCATGGGCTCAGCGTCTCGCCCGATACTCCGCAGGATGACGTTCTGACCATGTTGGCCAAGGCCGGCCAGTCTTTGCACTACCTGGTTCGCATTCCTCGCGACCATGACCTGGTACCACACTCATCCTCATGGCGAGAGTCACCGGCAAGTTTTGGACGGAATGTCAGGAGCCATCGTCATCGAGGGAATGGAACGCTATATCCCGGAAGTCGAGCCGCTCCGTGAGCGGGTGATCGTGGTGCGCGGCCGCTCCATCGATCATGATCCGAACGCCGCCGCGCTCCTGCGCGATCTTGAAGTGCCATCGCAGGCCTGTGGAAGCGCCGCCGGGCTGGTCAGCGAAATCTTTACCGTCAACGGAGTGCTTCGGCCGCGAATCGAGATCGCCCCTGAAGAGCGGCAGTTCTGGCGTATCGTGAACGCTTCGCCGGACCGCTATCTGGACCTGCAACTCGATGGACAGACCTTCGAAATCGTGGCGCTGGACGGGATGCCTCTTGCCTACCGCGATCCCAAACATCCCACGAGGGTCACCGATCACTTGTTGATTTCGCCCGCCGGCCGAGTCGAAGCAATCGTTACCGGCCCGCCGGCTGGGACACATACAGCTCTGCGTACGCTTTGCGTCGACACGGGTCCCGACGGGGATCCAAATCCTGCCATGGTGCTGGCAGATATAGAGCCAGCGAGTCCCGGTCGACCGAGTCTAACTCAGCCGAGTTCCTATCGAATGCAGGACCAGCCGCATGGCGTCGACCGGCGCCCACCGGCTTACAAGCCGATTGATGTTGAGCCCCTGGAGAAGACTGCTCCGGACTTCACTGTCACCTTCACAGAGGATAAGAACGGTTTCTACATCAACGGTCAAAAGTTTGCGATGGATGCGCCTCCGATGACGACCGCGCAAGTTGGTACCTATCAACATTGGCGGATTCTCAATCAAAGTGCGGAGCTGCATCCTTTCCACATTCACCAGGTTCACTTCCTGGCTTACGCGGAAAACGGCAAACCGGTCGCGCAGCCCGCGTGGCTGGACACTGTCAATGTTCCTTACGGCGGCTCGGTCGACGTCATCCTCGATTTCACCAACCCCGTCATCAAAGGTATGTCTGTATTTCATTGTCATCTGCTGAATCACGAAGACAAGGGGATGATGGCGAAGATCCTATTCAAGTAGCAGGCCAAGGCCGCCGCGCCGCGCAAAAAAGAGACGCCTAAAAAAGGTGGGATGGCCGCATTGGCGAGCACGGTTTCGCTGATTCAAGCCCTGGGCGGCGGATGAGACCGATCGAGTCTGCCCGAGCGGCCCGAATGCTGCGGCAAACTGGCGAGCAACTCCGGTTCAAACTGAAACTTTGCAACAGACCGTCGGCAGAGGATGCAAGCCAGGGCTGTCCGAATGAGGTCATTCTGTCAATCTGATCTAAAGTCTCGGGAAATCACAGGCAGAGAATGGGGCGGGACGAAAAATGGTAGGCCCGAATGGACTCGAACCATCGACCTCCTCCGTGTCAGGGAGGCGCTCTAACCAACTGAGCTACGGGCCTACATAGATGGCTGCGTTTCAATTCTAACGGGCGGCAGGCGATTAGGGCAACGCTGGCCGGGGACTTGCGCCTCTCAAGTGGTGAGCGAAGCAGAAGCGCACCTCGTAATTCCGCACTCGCAGTTCAGCAGCTTCTATCGGAGAAGTTTCTGATCTGTTTGTGGCTACGGTGCTTAACCTTCATGTCCGCACGTGGGTCCTTAAAACGGGAGACCAGGGAGGGCGTCGGCTACGGCAAGGGAATGCGATAGAGGTTGCGGCGTGCATTCTCCTGGGTGTAGGCGTAGACGGATGAGCTGACGATTGAATCTACTTCCCGAGGGATCACGTCAGCCGCTTTCACGTTTGGCAAGTCCGTCAATCGTGCGAATCCGGATGGGGGCAGCGCCGGAAGGCCTGTGTCATGTTTCACGGGCAAGGGGTAAATGCCTTTGATCAGAGTCGGATAGTAGAGAAACATGATAGTTCCGTCTGTGTTCCAGGTCGCGAAGCAGAAGCCTGGGCACAGAGGAACGGTCAAGCCGCCATCCACTGCAAAGGCGGTGGACTCAGCCGTGCGCTCTTTGCCGGAAACCGGAGTGCTGGCGATGATCCAGCGGCCGTCTGGCGATACCGACCTGGCATCGAAAATTCGTTGCGACGATATCTTCTGGCGGCCGCTTCCATCGGCTTTCATGCGGTAGAGAAAATTTGACCCGCCTTCGATCGCGCGAAAAATCAGGTCACCATTGGGCAGGAAAAAAGGAGAATCTTCGCTCTCGGTTCCCGCCAAAGAGATGCGCTTCGGCGAGTAGCGGTGGTCGGTGGGCGCGATCCACAGGCTGGAATGGCCGCCGGGATCGCCTGGATCTCTCATTGCGAATGCGACTTCTTTTCCGTCCCGAGAGACCGAATAGCCCTCCATGGAATATCCGGGCAAGACCTTCTCGATTTTTTCGCCCGTCACTTTTTCGGCAGCCAAGTCTTTGACCCACAGTTCGTAACCGGGGGTTTGGCCGTTGGCCATTAAGTAATAAAGCTTATTTCCATCGGAAGAGAACGAGGGTGCCACCGCATTTCCCTCCGAGGAAATCTGGTGGTCCCCATCTTTGTCGTGGAGCCAAACCGTACTGTCTCGCGATCCAACGGACGTAATGAATGATTTGCCGTCCGCGGCCATCTCTATACCTTCCTGCGAGGTCGGCCCGGAAGTCACCAGCTCCGGCTTGCCGTCTGGAAAACCCTGCCGCCAGATCTGGAATCGGTCACCCTTGTTTGCGCTCACGTAAAGCCATTTGCCGTCCGGGGACCAGGCGCCCGCGATACATATGCTGTCCGCAGGGCCGACGATTCGCGCGTTTCCGCCTCCGTCGAAAGGAACAACCCGGCAGGGCAGAAAGTTGCCCCGATTGTCCATCTCCACCACCAGCACCCAGTGCCCGTCCGGAGAAAGATAGGAGTGATGCGCCATGCTGCGGTCGCCGGGAGGCGCGTAAACCTCCCGCTTTTGTCCCCGGCCGAGATCGGTGGTCACAACCACCAGGTGCAGCCCCTCCTTGATCTCAGAAAACAGCAGCCGCTTTCCACGATCGATCCAGGTTAAAGACGACGCATTTGGAAACATGATGTGGGGCTCGCCGCCGATAACCGGCACCTCCCACTCGTCAAAAGGCGGGCCCGTGCCGTAGGCAATGCGCGAGCCATCGGGAGAAAATGCGGGGCTCAGCTTTGACATGGAGTCGTGCGTGAGCTGAACTGGATCGCCGTCGGGCAAAAACTTGACGTAGATTTGTCCCGGGCCAAAGAATGAGCCGCTTCCCCGGATGAACGCCAGCATGCGTCCATCGGGTGACAGAGCCGGGTAAACGGCGGAGTCGGTGAAGAAGGTGAGCTGCGTCCAATCCTTGCTCGCGGCTGGGCTGCTGCGAGAGGAACGGGAGATCAGAAACGCTCCTGCCACCAGTGCCAGCACCAAAAGCGCAGCCGGAACGTAATAGTAGTAGGCGTTTCTCCGCGGCTGGCTTGCGGACACTGGCGAGGTAAGCGGGCGGGACGCCGCTTCCGGCTGCCCCTGTTTTTCTGCAGGCGATACTTGCATCCGGCCTGAACTGCTGTCGCGCTTCAGCCTCTGTAACTCCGCCCGCAGGTCAGAGGCGTGCTGGTAGCGCAGATCGCGGTCTTTTTCGATCGCGCGCTGGATGATTTCTTCGAGTTTGGCGGGCAGGTCGGGATTCAGGCGCACTGGCGCGACGGGCTCTCGATTCAGGATTGCATCGAACATCACCCCGGAGGTATCTCCGCGAAATGGCAGACTGCCTGTCGCCATCTCATACAGCACCACGCCGAACGAGAACAGGTCCGTGCGGGCATCCAGGTCCTTGCCTCGCACTTGCTCGGGAGACATGTAGGCGACTGTGCCCACTGCAGAGCCGGGGCTGGTCAGCAACTGCTCCCTCGTAGCTGTAGGCATGGCGGAAACGACGGTGCCCGCGGCGCCGGGGCCGACCTTCGCCAGGCCGAAGTCGAGGACTTTGGCGTGCCCGCGCTCGGTGACGAATATGTTTGCCGGTTTGATATCGCGGTGGACGATTCCTTTGGCGTGGGCCGCATCGAGGGCGTCGGCGATCTCGATGCCCAGCGAAACAATCGTCTCGCATTCCACCGGCCTGCCCGCGATGCGGTGCCGCAGGGTCATCCCATCCAGAAACTCCATGGCGATGAAGGGTTTCCCGTCATAATCGCCGATTTCATAAATCGTGCAGATATTCGGGTGGTTTAGCGCGGAAGCCGCGCGGGCCTCGCGGCGGAAGCGTTCCAGAGCCTGCGGATCCTGAGCCACACCCTCGGGCAGGAACTTGAGGGCAACGAAGCGGCGGAGTGACGTGTCCTCAGCCTTATAGACAACGCCCATCCCGCCACCGCCAAGTTTCTCAACGATGCGATAGTGCGAGATGGTCTGGCCGAGCACTGGAGCAAAATCCTACGTCGGTAAGACGGGCGAGTCAATGCGAGCCGAGGAGACGGCGGATGGACGGCAAGTGCTACTCTCCTTGAAACCGCCGTCGGTATTGAGCTCGGCGTGGGGCTGATTTCAGAGCCCACCCACTTTATTCCGGAAAACATCCGGAGCCAGGCGACTGCTACGGAGGGGATTCTTACCAGCAGAGAGCCCAGGTCCCCGCCCCAGGGGCATTCCCGGAGTTTTCGGCTGAGTAGACTGAGAGCATCGGGCTACTTTGGTGGGATGTGAGGTTAAATCTTCGCGCGAGTGTAATAAACCGGCACCTCTGGCGTCTTTACCTATGAAAGCGTAGTAGAGGAGGCGTACCCTGCTCAGCGTACTAGAGGAAGCGGCAATCGCGATTCCGGATGAACTCGGGCAAATTTTCCGGGCACACCATAGCCTGGTCTTCCGCACGGCTTACCGGATTACCGGCAATGCCGGGGACGCGGAAGACGTGTTGCAGACGGTTTTTCTGCGGCTGCTGCGGCGGGGGCGGAACGCCGAGCCGATGGAAAATCCGGAGAGTTATCTCCGCCGCGCAGCGATTAATGCGGCGCTGGATGTCATCCGGGCTCGCCAGGGCGAGCAGACGGTTCCGCTGCCGGAAGAATCTTCAGGCCTGATGCCGGCCGCTCCTGTGCAGGTGGATGTTTCCGGACTCCGCGGAGCCTTGAGTCGCGCGATCGCTAAGTTGAAACCGATGCAGGCGGAAATCTTCGCCCTGCGCTTTCTCGAGGGACTGAGCAATCGGCAGATTGCGCAGGCACTCAGCATTTCACAGGTGCGCGTCGCGGTGATCGTACATCGCACGCGGCTGCAGCTCCGTAAAGACCTTCGTCCATACCTTTCGTCCGCATACTCATCGTCCACATACCCAGGAGACAGATCATGAGCGATCATAAATTCGACCGGCTACTCTCTGAAATTCGCAACGAAGCAATCGACGACCGTGTGGTCACCGAGGCCAGCGATCGTGTGTGGGGTTCGATCTCCGCATCGCCGGCTCAGAGCATGCAGAAGCTGCGCAGCTGCGAAGATTTTCAAACGCTCATTCCCGCGTATCTGGAGAAGAATCTGCCGGAGGCTCGCCGGCTGCTGTTTCAGGATCACGTGCACCAGTGTGTCGCGTGCCGGCATGCCGTGGAGCAGGCCCGTGTCGGCGAGATGCAGATCGTACGGCGGCCGGCGTGGCGGGCGGAGTTGCAAGCGAAGGCTGCGGGCAGCGGTTTCCCGGTGTGGCGCTGGGCGATGAGCGCCGCCGCGGTCGCGGTTGTGGCAGGCGCAACGTTCGCTCTATTGAACGGTTTCTTTCCCGGACAGCACGTGGTCCGCGGGTCAGTTCAGAATGTGGATGGTTCGTTGTATGCGGTGGTTGACGATCAGGTGCGTCTGATTCCAGCGGGTTATCAGATCCGGAACGGAGATGAGATCCGCACGGCGAAAGGTTCGAATGCGGTGGTTCGTCTGCTGGATGGATCGCTGGTGGAAATGGGCGAGCGCGCCGATCTTTCCGTCTCTCGCGAATGGAAGGGGACGACGATCCGTTTGGACGGCGGGCACATCATCGTTCAGGCCGCGAAGCAGCGTACAGGCCGGCTTTATGTGGCGACGGACGACTGCCTGGTATCGGTGAAGGGGACAATTTTTTCGGTGAATCACGGGACCAAAGGTTCTCGCGTGGCGGTGATCGAAGGCGTGGTTCGAGTGTCGGCCGGCGATCAGACTACCGATCTTCGCGCCGGAGATGAACAGACTTCCAGTTCGAGTGTTTCGAAAGTTCCCATCCAGAATGAGATTGCATGGAGCCGCAATTCGGCGAAGTATCTCGCACTGCTGGGAGACTTTGCCCTGCTGCAGAAACAGTTTGAGGCAATTCCGGGGCCTGGGCTGCGCTACAGCTCCGACCTGCTGCCTTATGTCCCTGACAATACGTCGGTCTATGCCGCGATTCCCAATCTGGCGGCGACTCTGGGCGAAGCCAGCCAACTTTTTGAGGACCGGTTGCAGCAAAGCCCGGCGCTGCGCAGCTGGTGGAATGAGCAGCAACGCGGAAAGGGTCCGAAACTTACCGATCTTATCGATCAGTTGAAAACCTTCAGCAGCTATCTAGGAGACGAAATCGTATTTGCCCTCCCGAAAGATGGCGCGACCTACGGCTCGCCCGTGATTCTTGCGCGGGTTCGGCAGCCGGGGCTGGAAGATTTTCTGCGAGGGGAGATGACGCATTACAGCGGGACCGGACCGGCGCCAGGCTCCTTGCAGATTCTGCACGATCTCTCGGCGGTGCCGCAGTCGGCGAATCATCCGTTGCTGGTTTATGTGAATAATGGCGTGCTGGTAGCGACTCCGGACGTGGCGCAGCTGCAGAGTACGGTGGCGAGGATGCAGGAATCCGGTGCGAGCCACTTTGCCGAGACCCCGCTTTACCAGCAGGTGCAGCATGCCTACCAACAGGGAGCGGGCTGGCTTTTCTGCGCCGACATGGAACAAATTGTCGCCGAACACGTACATGACGGAAGAGAGCACGAGCTACCGCCGGGAATTGGGGATGTGCGATACCTGATGATGGAACGCCGCGAGGTCGGAGGCAAGACGGAGAATCAAGCGGCGCTGACGTTCGCCTCCGAGCGGCGAGGTGTTGCTTCGTGGCTGGCTGCGCCGGCTTCCATGGGCGGGTTGGAGTTTGTTTCGCCTAACGCGAGCATGGTGAGTTCGGTGGTCATCAAGAATCCGAAGAGCATTGTGGAAGAAATGTTCCAGATGATCGGCAGCGGCGACGCGAGCTTCCAGCAAGGACTGGCGGAGTTTGAAAGTAAGACCGGTGTGCGGGTGGTCGATGACATCGCCGCGCCGCTGGGCGGCGAGGTAACCTTCGCTTTCGATGGTCCGGTGCTGCCAACTCCGCGGTGGAAGGTCATTCTTGAAGTGTACGACCCGGCGACGCTGCAATCGACTATCGGCAAGCTGGTCGAGAGTTTCAACCGGGAGGCGAACGCGTCCCACGGCTCGTTGCAACTATCGCAGCAACAGGTGGGCTCGCAGACTTATTACACGCTGCATAACTCGGAGCAGCCGAGTCTGGAAATCGATTACACCTATGTCGACAGCTACCTGATTGCGGGGCCGGACATCAGCACGCTGTCGCGGGCCATTCAACAGCGCCAGAGCGGTAACAGTCTGACCCACTCGCAGACCTTTCAGGCGCTTTTGCCCAGCGACGGGTACACGAATTTCTCGGCGATCTTTTATCACAACATCGGGCCGATCGTCGGTCCGCTGGTGGACCAGATCAAGGCAGTCGGCACACTCACGCCGCAGCAGCAACAGTCGATCTCGACGCTGCAGGCCAACACCTCGCCCGGCCTAATCTATGCTTATGGCGAGCCGGACCGGATCGTGGTGGCGAGCAAAAGTGGCTTCATGGGCTTCGATCTCGGTACTCTGATGACGCTGGGGCAGGGCGGTCCGATCCCGGCGCAGATGTTTCTGGGACCGGAGGTAGTTATGAAGAATCATGGTTCGAACGATAGTCCGAACGACGGTTCGACTCAGTAGTGCGCACGTAATTCATTCCGCCGGTTAGTCAGATTCAGTGGTGAATGAGTACAACCCTCCAACCCGGAGCAGCAGACGCCATAAGTCAGCCGACCTCTGCTGCTCCGCCGACGCCCGTCATTGAACTGCAAGGGCTGTCGGTTCGATTCGGCAAGCGCGACATTCTGAAAGATCTGACCTGTTCGCTGCGCGGTCGCGCGATCGGATTGCTTGGTCCGAACGGCGCCGGCAAGTCCACGCTGATCAATACACTCCTGGGTTTCTACAAGCCATCCTCCGGATCTGCCCGCGTGCTGGGATCGGACATTAGAACCGAGACACGGCGCATTCGCAGCCTAGTGGGCTACATGCCGGAGAACGATGCGTTCATCTCTAAGATGAGCGCGGTTTCGTTCGTGCAGATGATGGCGGAACTGTGCGGCCTGCCTTCTTCCGTGGCGCTGGAACGCGCGCATGAAGCCTTGTTTCAGGTGGGATTGGCCGAGGCGCGGTATCGCGAACTGGGCACTTATTCACTGGGCATGAAGCAGCTGGCGAAGCTGGCGCAGGCGATCGCTCATGGGCCTAAGCTGCTGATTCTCGATGAACCGACCAACGGTCTCGACCCGTCAGCGCGGCAGCGGATGATCCGAATGATCACCGACATTCGCGATAGCCGGCAGTTGCAGATCGTGCTGTGCTCGCACCTGCTGCGCGATGTTGAGGATACTTGCGAAGAAGTGCTGATCCTGAACCAGGGGCGAGTGGCGCATTATTCGAACCTGGAAGAAGAGCGCAAGGCCAACAAGAGATTTCTGGAGCTGGAGACCTATGGCGCGAACGGCGACTTCACCGAAGCGATCGAGAAACTGGGCTGCGAGTGCGCGGTGACGGCGAACCGGCTGAAGATGATTCTTGCCGACGGAGTCGAAGTTCGCGACATCTATCGCATCGCCGCGGAACGCGATGTGCGGATCCGGCGGCTGAATTTCCGCCGCGACACCCTGGAGGATATTTTCCTGAAAGCGATGGGGAGCTGAGGGTGGGTAACTGAGGATGGGAAGCTGAGATGGCCGTCTACAGACGCACCTACACTTCGTACTCCGGGCCGCTGACTCCCGCATGGTCGCGGAGCCTGGTGCTGTTTCGCTATTCCCGGCGAAAACTCTTTCAGTCGAAGCTGCAGACTGCGCTCTTCGTGCTGTGTTTTTTCTATCCACTGGCGTGTTTGCTGATGATCTACGCGGCGAACAATTTGTCGGTTCTTGAGCGCCTCGGCGGACTCGGCAGTTCGTTCATAAAGATCGACAATAAATTCTTTCTCTCATTCATCGAAGTGCAGGGCGTATTGGCATTTGTGCTGACTGCCTTCACCGGACCGGGACTGATTTCTCCCGACCTCGCCAACGGTGCGTTGCCTCTTTACCTGTGTCGGCCGTTCTCGCGCGCGGAGTACATCCTCGGCAAGGCGTCAGTGCTGGCGATCGTGCTCTCGCAGATCACCTGGATTCCCGGCCTCGTTCTGTTCGCGGTGCAATCGAGCCTGGCCGGCGCGGGCTGGACCTGGAATCATCTTTGGATTGCCGGAAGCATGGTGCTCTCGTCTTTGCTCTGGATCATCGTTCTGTCGCTGCTCGCCATGGCTCTGTCGGCGTGGGTGAAATGGAGAATCGTTGCGGGAGCGCTGCTGCTGGGTGTCATGTTTTTCGGCGCCGGCTTCGCGCAAGCCGTCAACGCCGTGTTGCGCACGCAGTCAGGACACTTCCTGAACATCGTTTATCTGATGGGAACGGTTTGGACTTCTCTGTTTCGAGTCGACATGGAGGGCTCGATCACGCCGCCAGAGGCGTGGATCGCGCTGCTCATTTATTGTGCGATCTGTCTCATGCTGCTGGTGCGGCGGGTGCGGGCGTATGAGGTGGTGAAGTGAGCGACAACGACCGCATCGTCTTCGAGGATGTTTCGAAGTTTTACGGCGAAATTCTCGGCGTGAATCGCGTGAATCTTTCGATTCCTCCGGGCGTGACCAGCCTGGTTGGTCCCAACGGTTCGGGAAAAACCACTTTGATGAATCTGATGACCGGGCTGGTGCGGCCGACGCGCGGAAGGATCAGCGTCCTCGGTCTTGATCCGACCGAACCAGAGAAGCTGTTCAAGGTTCTCGGCTACAGCACGCAGTTCGATTCCTTCCCCAAGGGCCTGAACGGATTTCAGTTTGTGTCGTCGTATCTGCGGCTTGCCGGCCTCGACTCGCAAACCGCGGAACAGCTGGCCTGGAGTGCCATTGAGCGCGTGAATCTGACCGAGGCGGCGGGCCGCAACGTTGCCGGCTACAGCAAAGGGATGCGGCAGCGTATCCGGCTGGCCCAGGCCTTGTGTCACAATCCGAAAGTTCTGGTGCTTGATGAGCCTATGAACGGGCTCGATCCGTTGGCCCGCGCCGAGATGATTGCGCTGTTCCGCGCGGCCGCAGCCGAGGGCTGCTACGTAATTATTTCCAGCCACATTCTTCACGAAGTCGATGCTCTATCGGATCAAGTGATCCTTCTGAGCAATGGATATGTTGTGGCCGAGGGCGCGATTCACAGTGTGCGCGACGAAATCCGGGAGCATCCCGCGCAGATTTTCATTCGCTGCGATCGACCACGCGATCTGGCCGCGAAGATGATGGAGTCGGAGCACACGATCGAAGTCCGCATTCACAACGACGGGCACGGGTTGTTGATTAAAACCAAAGATGCGGACCGGTTTTATCTTGCTCTGAACCACATCGCGCTCAACGGAGTTCAGATCGAATCGGTCGCGCCGGCCGACGACGATGTGAATTCCGTCTACGAATATCTGATCGGCAATGACGAGGTCCCGCGATGACGAAGCTCTGGTGGGCGCAGGTGAAGGCTGTCATCCGATTGGAAATGAAGAAGACGTTCCTTGCCCGGCGCGGGCTGTGGATCTACGTGCTGGCGCTGTTGCCGCTGGTGCTCTTTGTTGCCCATGCCATCATCGTTTCTCATGAGCAGGGGCAGAATCGCGAGATGGCGATTCATAGCGAAAAGCCATTGAGTTACCAGGATCTGAGCGCGGTCAAACCAGGCATGACGCGCGACGAAGTTGTTGCTCTTCTCGGGAAGCCTCCGGTGCGTTTCCACTGGAACCAACGAAAGCCAATCCTTCTGACGACGGCCGTTACGGGCACTGGCGGAGTGGGCACGCCGGTGAACCTGTCGACGGCATATAACCGGAATGGCATTTGCACGGATGGGACGCCTTGCAACAATGAGGGTTTCGATGGCGGAGGCTATGCGATCTCGTCGAACCTGCTGACCCAGAATCGGATTCTCGATGGTGTTCAGTTCAACTTCGGCCCGCCGAATCAACCGAATGTAGCCTACGGGAATGAGCGGCCGATCAACCTGCCCGCCGGCCAATTCGCGACATTGCGATTGCTGGCAACCGGCGTCGAAGGGCCGGTATTAAATCAGGACATCAGCGTAACCTATACCGACGGCTCTAACAGCACATTCACGCAGAATTTCAGCGACTGGTGCAGTTGCAGCGAGAATGCAGGCGAGCAACCCGGCGAGTCTCTGGCGGTGGTGATGCCGTATCGTATTTCGAGCGGCGGCATGCAAGACGATCGCCCGTTCTATCTGTACGGCTACAGTTTTATTCTCAACCAGGCCAAGACTGTGCAGAGCTTGACTTTGCCCAACAACCGCGACGTGGTTGTTCTGGCAGCAACTTTGACGACGCAAGGCCAGGGGGCGAGGTCCAGGGGCCACGGCCACGTTGCTTTCGCGGAAGTTCCTCACGAAAGCTACCGGTACTCCGACGGAACCAGCGCTCTGTCACTCGATTTCGAGGATGGGAAAGTCATCAGCATCAGCATCAGTGAAGGATATAACCTGCCGGAAGATTCCATTGTTTTCGCTGGGGTGTTCCAGTTTTTCTATCTGCGGCTTGCGATTTTCTTCGGGTGCCTGGGAATTTTCATGAATCTGTTTCGCGGCGAGATTCTCGACAAGAGCCTGCATTTTTATTTTCTCGCACCAATTCGCCGCGATGTGCTGATGGTGGGGAAATTTCTGGCGGGCTTGCTGGCCACCTGCACGATCTTCGTGACCAGCGAATTGCTGCAGATCGTCGTCTTCAACTGGCAATTCAGTCCGGCGGCGCGGGAGCTTTACCTCTATCACAACCATGGTCTGGCGCAGGGCGCGGCGTATCTCGGAGTCACTGCGCTGGCCTGCCTGGGTTACGGAGCTTTTTTCCTCGCGGCGGGAATGTTGTTCCGGAATCCGATTCTGCCGGCGGCGGGGATCCTGGTGTGGGAGGCGGCGAATCCGTTTCTGCCGGCGTTGCTGAAAAAATTCAGCGTGATCTACTATTTGAAATCTCTTTGTCCGGTGGAAATCCCGAGCCCTCCGGGCACGTCGCCGCTGCTGGCTTTGCTGGTCTCCAATCCCGACCCGGTGTCAACGCCCGTTGCAATCCTGGGCATTGTCGCCGTGGCGTTGCTGGTCTTGTACGTTTCCAGCTTTCAGGTGCGGCGCATGGAGATCAACTACACCAGCGAATAGCTTGCGCAAGTCGCGGCGCTAGTCGAACCACTGTGCTAGGCCGGGGCACGATCGACGATGGTCTCGCTAGCCGCATCCCAGTAAACTTTCTTGCCCGACCAATACGATTGCGCCGCCATGGTGCAGGCTACTGAGTGTGCGAAGCCTTCGTGCACCGATGCATTCGGCTGCTTGCGCGAGCGCATGCAGTCGAACCAGTTCGCCATGTGTCCGAGCGTAAGGTCGTCGATGCCCATTGGAGGCAGGCCGGTCTCGCCGGGCAATTGGACGAAGGTCGACTTTCTTTTCTCGTCGATGTTGTCGTCGTCTTCGTGCGTGCCTTTTTCTTCGACGATTTGATAACGCGGGCTGCCTTCGCCGCCGATGTTGATCAGCGTGGCTCTCTTTCCCATATATCGCGTGAAGCTGGGCGCGTCGTTGCCGAAACTGGTCGAGTAGCTCACCAGAAATCCTTTCGGATATTCCAGTAATGCCTGGAAGGTGTCGGGAGTCTCGCGGCCGTCATGCCAGGCCAGGACGCCTCCATGCGCGACCACGGAACTGGGGAAATTGTCGTTCGTAAACCAGTGCACCAGGTCGATGGCGTGGCTCATCCACTGATCGGGAATGCCGCTGGAAAATTCCCTGTAGAGGCGGAATTCGAAATAGAGTTGCGGATCGAAGGGGCGCGCCGGCTTTGCCAGCAGCCACTTGCTCCAATCGGTATCTGACTCGCGAATCTGCTTTACTTCTTGCCGGCCCCGCCAGCGCGGGCCGTGGTAGTTCCAAACGATTTCGACTTTGCTGATATCACCCAACGCGCCACTCCGCGCGACCTGCTGCGCCGCGGCCGGATACGGTTCGCTGCGATGTTGTGTGCCCACCTGCACGACCGTCTTAGCCTTAAGCACCGCGTCGCGGCCCGCTTTCGCTTCGCTCAGCACGTTGCCCATCGGCTTCTCTACGTAGGTGTCCTTGCCGGCCTCGGCTGCCAATTTGAGAAGCGGCGAGTGCGAGTGATCGGGCGTGGAGATCAGCACGCCGTCGACCTCTTTCAACGCGAGCACGTCTTCAATGTGCTGGACGCCCTTGGGAGCTCGGCCGTAGTAGCCGGTGTTCGTGGCTACGGCCTTTTCGCGGTTACCCTTCCAGAGATCGCAGACAGCGATCATCTCGACGTTGTGGCTGGTCTTCAGCTTCGACGCGATGAGGTCGAGATCGCCGCCGCGGCTTCCGTTGCCCACGTGCGCGAGCGAGATGCGGTCATTGGCGCCGACGATGTTTTCGTAGGATAGCGCTGTGCGAGGCAGAACGATTCCGCCCGCGATTACGGTGGCCGATTGATTCAGAAATTTGCGGCGATTGATTCCATCGGACGATTCAGACATGTTATAGCTCCTCTTCCTGCTCGTAGCTGTTGCCTGGAAAATCGTAGAGACGTAACAAGTTACGTTTCTACGACCGAGTCAGTCGTTGATCGCCTGATAGGCGAGTACGTTGATTTCGCGGTCGAGCGTGAGACCGCTAGTAGGATGCAGTTGCGCCATGAAAATAACGATCATGTCTTCTTTCGGGTCGACGGTGAAGCCCGTGTAGAAAAAGCCTCCCCAATAGTACTCGCCGACGGACGCCAATTCGGGGAGCGGTCTTCTCGCACCATCGATGCCGAAGCCGATGCCGAAATCGAAATCCATGTCGGATCCGACCTTGCCGAGTTGATCGTGCGTCATCAGTTCGACGGTCTTGCGGCTTAACAGGCGCGTGTTGCCGACCTTGCCGTCGTTCAGCATCATCTGGCAGAAGCGCGCGTAATCCATTGCCGTGGAAACCAGACCGGCGCCGCCGGCGAACAGTTTCTTCGGTCCTTTATAAGGATAATCGGCGGAGTAGGAGAACGGTCCCTCTTGAATCGGCGTGTCAGGAAAACGGTTCAGGCCTTTGTCGTCGTAATACGTGTACGCCGCGGCTAGGCGGTCGAGTTTATTCTCCGGCGGATAGAAGTAAGTGTCGGTCATGCCCAACGGCTCGAAGATGCGGGTGCGGAAGAATTCGTCGAGCGGTTTGCCGGAGACTACTTCCACCAGGCGGCCGAGCACGTCGATGCCGAGACTGTATTCGAATTTGTCTCCGGGATTAAATAACAACGGCTGCGCCGCCAGCCTCTTCACACTGTCGCCGATGGTGCCGTCGTATTGAAGAATGCCGCTCGCCACATTGGCTTTCTCATACAGCGGGCCGAGGTCTTTGTCCCAGTTGTAGGTGAGCCCAGAAGTGTGGCGCAGCAGGTCGCGAATTGTAATTTCTTTCGTCGCGGGAATTGTGTAAGGGTCGCCCGACGCCGGTTTCACCAGCACTCTCGGATTTTTGAATTCCGGCAGATATTTTGAAATCGGATCGTTGAGAAGAAACCGGCCTTCTTCATAAAGCATCATAACGGCGACGCTGGTGATGGGCTTGGTCATGGAGCAGATGCGGAACAAGGCATCGGGCCGCATTGGCTTGCCGGCCTCGCGGTCGAGCATGCCTTGCGATTTGAACCATGCCACCTTGCCGTGACGGAGCACGAGCGTCACGGCGCCGGCGACTCGCTTGTCGTCAATACTGCGCTGCACGTTCGTGCTGATGCGTTCCAGTCGTTCCGAAGAGAGGCCGACGGATTCAGGCTTTGCAACCGGCAAATCCTGCGCTGCGGCGAAGGATACAAGAATGAAAACGCCGAGAAGGAACCGGATGAGACTCCGGTTCCTCTCGGCGGAAGAAGTTGCTCGGTGCATGGTCCCTCGTCCTATGTACAGCGCCTAGTACGACGACTTGATAGTTTTCGAAGCCTCGTCCCAGGTGACGGGGCGCTTGCGGAAGTACGACTCGTTCGCCATGTGGCAGGCGATAGCGGCGTGGTTGCCGAAGACGGCGTTTTCCGTCACCTGCTGGCGCGACTTGACCGCCTCGAAAAAGACATTCAGGTGCGGGCGCATGTCGTCCCAGTCGTGGCCGTGATAGACAACGTCGTCGTGGATCGGCTCTTTGCCGAGTTGCGGATCGTGCTCAGCATGCCACTGCTTCTGGTATTCCTCCCGCATTTTTGCCGGGAAGCTGAAGCTGTAGTAGCTGGGGTCCTGATCCACGCCTGA
>Ga0074044_10000330_pt1 | contig 47431 bp, 42 predicted proteins | sample BogForMeECP23OM1_FD_94443 | JGI IMG/M metagenome (GOLD analysis project Ga0074044, IMG submission 94443) | Bog forest soil microbial communities from Calvert Island, British Columbia, Canada - Bog Forest MetaG ECP23OM1 | ecosystem: Environmental > Terrestrial > Soil > Wetlands ...
TATTGCGTTTGAATTTTCCATAACAGCAAGACGGAAACGCCGGCGAGCGCCATGTAAACAATGCAAGCGCGCGCGGCGCGACCGCCCAGAAACCGGTCGGTGATCCAGCCGCCGAGCAATGCGCCAGTCAACCCGAAGGCTTCGAATCCGGCGATCATCCAGGCGGCGTGCAGAATCTGGATGTGCTTGGCTTCGGTCAGCAGCGTGGGTCCCCAATCGAACACGGCGTAGCGGATGGTATAGACGAAGAAATTCGCCACCGAAAGCATCCAGATGTATTTGTTGGAAAAAACCTGCCGGAACAGGAACGCTTTGAAATCTTTCTGCGATTCGTACTCTTCAGCTTGAGTCCGGGTTCCTTCAACTTCAGGCAAACCGACCGAGGGCGGCGTGTCGGGCATCAGGAACCAGATCAAAACGGCGGCGAAAATGGCGATGGCTGCCGGAACCAAAAAACAGAGCCGCCAGTGGGGGGCGAAAAAATTTCCACTGACCAGAAAGCCGCAGAGCAGAACAATCAGAATGCTGCCGATATTGTGGGAGCAGTTCCAAATGGAGAATTTGGTCGCGAGTTGTCTGGGCGGAAACCAGTTGGCCAACAGCCGCGCGCACGGCGGAAATCCCATGCCTTGAAACCAGCCGTTCAACATCCAGATGAGGCCGAAGGCCACAACGGTTGAACTCAAGCCAAACCAGACATTGAGGAGCGCCGAAGCCAGCAGCGCGGTGGCCATGAAGACGCAGGCGTTCGCGCGGTCGGCGAGAAAACCGTTCGCGAACTTCGACACGCCGTAAACCACCCCGTGCAGCGTCAGAAACAGACCGAGGTCTTCTTTCGTGATGCCGAGGTCTTTGCCCATGAACGGCATGGCGACGCCGAGGTTTTTGCGCACGAAATAAAACATGGCGTAGCCAAAGATGGAAAAGATCAGAACCCGCATCTGCCAGCGGCGGTATTTCGCCGCGATTTCCGCCGGATCCGTCAGCGTGACGGGCACGGGTGGTGCGGGCTGAAAGATGCCCAGCCAGCCCTTGCGTGATGCGAGGTGATCAGGCCTGGCCGTGGTCGGTTTCAAAGTCATATGGCTGTCAGATTAACTGGCCGGTTGATGCCGCCGGCGCGCAGCGGCAAATAAAATCCCGAAGAGTGAAAAGCATTTCATCGGGGTTGTCATTTGTTTTCGATGGAGAGAAGCGTCCCGGGTGTTAAAAAAAGGGGCGGCCGAAGCCGCCCTTGAATTTTTTATGCCGGCGACAAACCGACTGGTGTATGAGGCGATTGACCTGCCCGCCAATGCCCGGGGGCTTTACGTCGGCGATTACAACGTCACCACCAGCGGTGAGGCGTCGTATCAAACGATTTTGTCCAACGGCGCCCCGAACGGCATCCATCAGGGACGGGGCATTGACCCGCTGAACGTGACCGACGCGATGAACATCAACCGGGGCACCAGCACCACCGCTACAAACATACTGGCCGTGGAATCAGATCCGGCCACTGACCTTCGTTACCGCGACGATTTGGAGGTGATGACGACGAATGTTTATTACGGCGCGGCGGGCGGGTTGAGGTTCGTGCCTGGGACGTATCACGTCTTCGGCAACAACGGCACGACACCTTACTACGGCAGCGTGAACTCCGGTTCCAATCCCTCGCTGAACAATCGTCTCGTGACGAACGGGCCGGTTTTTATCAGCGCAGCGCAGCTTTACCTCGACCTCACCAATGCCAGCGACCACCTGCCCGTCGTGGCCGATTACACCATCCCGATTCCCGCGGCTGCACCGATGGCATATTTCACTGCCAGCCCGACTAATGGAATAGTGCCTTTGACGGTTTCCTTCTTCAATTTGAGCACCAATGCCACGAATTACAGTTGGGATTTTGGTGACGGCAACACCAGCACCGCCATCAACCCGGTCGATGTCTATACCAACGTCGGCACTTATTCCGCAACTCTCACCGCCGTCGGTCCGGGTGGAACCAACACCTTGACCCTCACCAACTACATTGTAACCGTCAGTCCGCCGCCGTTGCAGCCTGGAAATTTTGTCACGTCGGCGAGCGGCGGATTTGTGTTTACCGCTGGCAATTCGGATGGAACCTTCATCACTTCCAATCAGGAATCACAGATCGAAATTTTTGCCACGACCAACCTCGCGTTGGGCTTCACCAACTGGATGCCCCTGACTAACGCAATTCGGCTCACCAACGGTTTCCTGCAAATCAATGACACGAACAGCGTCTTTTATCCTCAAAGTTTTTTAACGCGCCGTGGAAACACCTTAAACCGCATCCACTGGAAGTGCTTGTGAAATCAAGCTTTTTCCCCACCGGGGCAGGATGGTGGCATCAAGTTGGTTTGTTTTCAATCGCCCCGCTCTGGGGCGCCGGAGCGTTTTTTTTGTTTCCCTTTATTGATGGACGGGGCGCTGCCGCCCCGTCGTGTATCGTCGCGCAATGGCGGCTTGCAAAATGGCTGTCAGTGGTTCAATCAGAGCGTCAGGCAAAATGTTGGTTTTAGAACCACACCTTTCCCGCTGTGAGAAGCGAATAGCGCAACAGTAACGACCCGCCGATGCCGGTAAATCCGCTGCCCTCGCCACGCCCTCACGAGCAGCCGCGCGTCCACGCTTGTCAACGCCCCGTCGTTCCCGCTACAAAGGGGCGTGCCGAAATTCCCGAACTCCTGCGGCTAAGAAGTTATTTGTCCCATGCGCCGACCCACAAAATCCAAACCTGACCCAACGAGGGCGGCTGCTCCGGTCGTGGCCCGGTCACACTTCCCCGCGTGGCTGGTGGCAGTGTTGCTGGCACTGGTGACGATTGCCCTTTACTGGCCGGCGATGCGATGTGATTTCATCAACTTTGATGATCCAGCTTATGTCACTAATAATCACCACGTTCAGGGAGGTTTGAATTGGGAGGGGGTGAAATGGGCGTTTTGCAACACGGAACAAGGCGCTTATTGGGCGCCGCTCATGTGGTTGTCGCACCTGCTGGCCTGCCAGTTTTTCGGGTTGAATGCCTGGGGACATCACCTGATTAATGTGCTGCTTCACGCCGCCAACACGGCCCTGGTTTTTCTCGTGTTTCAACGAATGACCCGGGCGACGTGGCGAAGCCTGATTTTGGCCGCGTTGTTTGGCTGGCATCCGCTCCGGGTGGAATCAGTGGCCTGGGTCACGGAACGCAAGGATGTGCTCAGCGGCTTTTTCGGACTGCTCACGCTTTTTTTTTACGCCCGCTATGTGCAGAAATCAGAAGTCGGAAGCCGGAAGTCGGAAACAAATCTCCCAACCTCTTCATCCTTTCCCCTTTCTCCTTTTTACTGGTTTGCTTTGTTTTTCTTCGCCCTTGGATTGATGAGCAAGCCGATGTTGGTGACGATGCCGTTCGTCATGCTGTTGCTGGATTACTGGCCGCTCCAAAGAGTGACGGGTGACCAGTGGCAAGTGGCAGGCATTTTCCGATTGGTCCGGGAGAAAATCCCGTTCTTTGCCCTGGCCGCGGCGGCGAGCGTCGTGACCTTCGTGGTGCAAAAGCATGGCGGCGCTGTGATGACGGTTGAAAACTTCCCACTTGGAGCGCGCGTTGGGAACGCCCTGATTTCCTACTGCCGCTATCTGGGGAAGATGTTCTGGCCGACGGATCTGGCCGTTTTCTATCCGCACCCTGGGTATTGGCCGCTGGACAAGGTGCTGCTGGCGGGTGGGTTATTATGCGGCATTTCGGCGCTGCTATTTATGCAACGGGGGCGGTATCCCTTTTTACTGATGGGATGGCTGTGGTTTGTCGGGACGCTGGTGCCCGTAATCCAACTGGTGCAGTCAGGCGAACAGGCGATGGCCGACCGTTTTACTTATGTGCCGTCACTTGGGGTGTTGATCCTCGCAATCTGGGGTGCGTGTGAATTGACCCGGCGCTGGCGTTACCATGAGATTGCACTGTCGGCGGCGGGTTCAGCGGCAATTGTCCTTTGTCTGGCAGTGACGCGGCAACAGCTTGGATATTGGCAGGACAGTGAAACCATTTACCGGCACACGCTCGAAGTCACGGAGAACAATCTTATCGCGCACTACAACCTCGGCAAGGCCCTCGTCAATAAAGGCAAAATCGACGAGGCGATCAGCCAATATCAGGAAGCCATTCGTCTTAAACCGGATTACGCCGACGCTCACGACGCCCTCGGCATCGCCCTTTTCGAGAAAGGCAAAATCAACGAGGCGATCAACCAATTCCGGGAAGCCATCCGCCTCAAACCGGATGGCGCCGAGGCCCACTACAACCTCGGGATCACGCTCGGAAGCAAAGGCCAATACGACGAGGCGATCAGCCAATTCCAGGAAGCCCTCCGCCTTAAGCCGGATGACGCCGAGGCCCACAACAACCTCGGCGTCACTCTCCTCAAGCAGGACAAAATTGACGAGGCGATCAGCCAATATCAGGAAGCCATCCGCCTCAAACCGGATTATGCCCAGGCACAAATCAACCTCGCGCGGGCGCTGGAAAAGAAAAATGCTCCACCGGGCCGTTGATTCACGGATGATGCCGATCCGGCCGCAGTTGAACGGAAATTCGAGGACGTGGTGAAGCCGGCGCAACCGACGGCAGTGCTGGTGCTGGTGCGAACTCCGCGGAGGTCAGCTTGCGCCAAGCGTGAGCCACCAGAGCTTCTTTGCCGACCGCCCGCCACGATGCTGTCGAGATGTTAATTCCCGTGACTGGCCTCAACTTTTCGAGTCACTTGGCGGGTTGGCACATCAGATGAATCCCAAAAGCGAAGTCTCGTCAGCCGCAACTAAAAAGGCGCACCCGAAGATGCGCCTGTTGAAACTGTTGAAATTTTTAGAAAAAACCTCAGACTTTTCTGCGCAAACGGAAGATCAGCGCCAGCAAACCGCCCGCGCCGCACAGGCTCAATGCCGTCGGTTCGGGAACGGAGATAATCATGGTCGGAGTAAACTCCGGAGAAGTGCCGCCAAAAACGGAATCAAATCCATAGATGTCAACTGGCCCCGTCGGAACCGGATTGCCACCCATATTGCCGGCTGTAGAATAGGATGTAACCCAGTCATACAGCACCATACTGTTGGCACTGCCGTCAGTGATCGTATAACTCACATTGCCACCGGCGTAAGTGGGGAAGGTCGTCGAAAAGGCGCCGCCGCCCGAAATCGTGACGTTTTGCAATTCGATGTAATAACCCGCCTCGTTCAAAGGAAGCGTGTTCTGATTGAGCAGCGGAATCGTGAAGACACTGGCCGATGGAACCGAATTGCCCGAAGACACCTTGCTAAACGCAGTAAGAGTCTCCATCTCGGGAATTTGGTGAAATGGAGCATAACTGCCCGAAAGACTTATGGCATCGCCCACTGTTGGCGTGTAACCTGGATCTAAAGTGCTTAAAGAAGCAGCAGATACAAAGACGTCGAGCGACCCGCTCCCATCATTGACCAGAAATGACCAACCGGTATAGGCATGTCCGCCATACGTGCCGGGCTGGGACAGGATGGCGGTGATGACGGGATCCGAGTTGAGTGTGGTATTTGCTATTGCTGTGCTGGTGGTGATGGGCTCTAGAGCCTCAGCACCTGCGATATTTCCATTGTATTGAGCGAGGGCATTTCCGGTGCCAAAAATGATTGAGCCGGCGACGAGGCTGGTTAACAAATAATTTTTCTTCATAAGTTTTTTCATCAGAATTGGTTTTAACAACTGACTTTGTTTTTCTAATTTTGCTTCTGCATGGCCATTTATGATTAAAACTCGGGACGAAGTCAAGGTTTTTTTGCTTGCTTACGATAGATATCGGGGGCGCATCCGGTGTCACCGGTCGAATCAAAACCAGCCACGAAAGGTCGAATCGAACCGGCCACTGAATTTGCGTAACCGAAACAAGCATTTTCGTTCCAAGAAGCTCCATAGCAGAGCGTTACAGGGAGTTTTTTGGGAATGAAAATGCGAACTTTCAGAATTTCTCTAGCCGTTCATTTCGATCCGGGCTGGCCGGTTCCATGTGACCGCTGACACCAGTTACTGCGCCCGGGGACGGGTGCACTCCGACAGGGCCTCGTCCGCCTCGCCACCAGCGGCAACTTCGGAGTTCGGGTTAAAATGCGTTTTAACGTGTTATACATTCCCCAATAATAATCGGCACATTTCCCAGACGGTAGGGCCGCGTTGCTGCGCGGCCAACATACCCGGCGGCGCAGCAGCGCCGCCCTACCCATTGCACCGATTGTCTCTGGGAATTGGTATTAAATCAAGCGCAAACTGTTACGCTTTTCGCGTTTTACTTCGGGGAGGGCCAAAACCGTTCCAAACCTGGACTGGACCAGAAAAGTGAACCCGGTCAATTTGGAGGATTTGACGCGCGATACGGCCAGTCCCAAATAATGTCGGACACCAATGGCTCGTTATAGCCGCCGCTGGAAGGATTATTTGTGACATAGGTGTCTTTGAAATAATAAGCGTGGCCGTCAAAAAAGTTAATTACACCACCGCTGTTATGCCGCGCAGCGAAGCTGCGTTGCCGGCCCGCCGGGTTGACCGAATTGTATCCAGGTGAACCATTGACAACTTCCGTGGCCGGATCAAAGACCATGTCAAACATGAATACCGTCGCGGACGGTTGTCTAAAAACAGTCATCTTGGGCATTTGAGGGTAAGTCATTGGCCCTGTTTCTACACTATTTGTTCTTTTCAGATCAATATTCATGGCGTAACTAAAGAAACCGGCCACACCGGGCATGCCAGGTGGCGGCGCGTTATCAGCCGGCTCCAAAGCTGGTTGCGAACTTCCACTAATCGTACTCGGAGACATAGTAGCCGAAGGACATTCCCAAACAAGCCCCTTGCCGCCGGGAAAGGGCATATAGAGGGTTGCCTTGGTCGGACTTGTGCCTGGTGCTTTTTTTAAATCACTGTAATAATCAGACAGATTTCGTTCCCCTAACAACTGCGGCAGCAGATTGAACCAGGCGTTGATATCCGCCGGAGTGCCCGTCGGCTGGCCGTTGTAAAGCGCAGTATCGCACCACTCACCACCACTGCTGGGTCCATAACCATCGCGCGGCAGGCCATCGTTGTTGTCCGGGGAATACATTTGGATGGCCAGCCCCCACTGCCGCAGATTGGAAACGCAACTGATCTGTTTGGCCTTGGCTTTGGCCTTGGCCAGTGCCGGCAGGATCAGCGCCGCCAGAATGGCGATGATGGCAATGACGACCAACAGTTCAATGAGCGTGAATGCGCGCCGTTTGACGGCGGCATTCACGCCCGACGCATTGATATTGATTTTGGTGCGCATAACGCAATTCCGGCCCCGCCATCATGGCGTGCTGACCTTATAGAACCGGGCGGCGGCAGAATTGGTCACAGTATAAATGCCGGCGCTCGGATAATAACCCAACCCAAAGGTCTGTGTCCACGGGCCGAGGAGGTTCGTGGCGCTATAGACGCTGTAAGTGGAGCCGGTTGCCACCGGCCAGGTCAGTAGGGAAACGCCATTGCTTACCGTCAAGCCAGCCGCAAAGGGCGCGGGCTGGTTGGTGACAAAATCCGCATAACGTGTCAGAACAATTTCCCCTCCACCATTGTAGAGTGACATGGGGCCGGTCAACTGATAAGCCTGTCCCGGCTCCAATTTACCCGTAAAGTTGGTCTCAACCCCAGCGTAGTTAAGAACATACATGTCGATGGTATGTGAGTTGGTGGCGCTGTTGTATGGCCCCTCGGTCATGTACAAGTCACTGTAGCCATTTGCATAAAAAGTGCCGCTGACTGGAGCGCCCGCGGTCGAGGAGTAAATATACACATTGGTGACGGTGACCAGCGCGTCTTGTATTTGATTTCCATAAGCGCCCAAAGGGTTGGTGGCCATCAAGGAGAAATTGAGCATTTGGGGGGCAGGCAGCGGGTTGTTGGCGCTGATCACAGAGACGACGCCATTGGTACTGCCGGCCACGGGTTCTATCTCCAACTGGCCGTCATACACCGCCACCGGACCGGTGACACTCACCAATGTGCCTGCCGCAGGAACGCCATTACTGCCCTGGCCACTGAAATACACGTAGATGCCGGCGGTGCTGTCCTGAATGTAATATTCACCGTAAGTCTTCGAGTTGGAAGAACACGGACCAAAGGTCGTGACCACGCCCTGAACATTAAACGTCCCTACGCCGCTTGAGTTGACGATATTGTAAGATCCATCGTTATTTGTCTGCATCAGGCTGTGCAGATAAGCCATGGTAACTGAAGGCGGCGGCACCACCAGCACAGGGACGATGACACTGTTTGTCGGGGGGGCAGCGCCGCCGGTGACGGTAACGTAATAGTATCCCGATTCCGGGAAAGTGACGTTGGCCAAGGTCAAGGTCGAACCAGATGACAAACCAACAGGACTGCCGCCATTGGTCGCTTCAAAATACCAATAATAAGTCAATGGCCCGGTGCCATTGGCAACCGCACTCAACGTGATGGTGGAACCGAGACTGTTTGTCGCACCATACGGCTGGGCGATGAAAAACGGCGGCGTGGGGGTGGTGTTAATCGTAACCACGGCCACCTTGCTGGTGACGCTGCCCACCGAGTTGGAAACGACAGCGCTGTAATTGGCGGTGTTTTGCAGATCGCTCAAAGTGAGCACATTGGCCGACGAGCCTGAAACGTATGTGCCGTCGGAAAGCGGAACGCCATTGGAAAGCCATCGATAGCTCAACTGGCCGAGGCCGGACGCCGCCACATAAAGCGTTATATTGTCATTTGAATAAAGATTGGTGCTTTGCGGGTTGATGCCAATCACGGGAATTTGAGGGGTATTGGTGAGCACATCGCCGAAGGTTGTGCCAACCATGACGTTGCCGATCGCTGCCACACCCTGATCGGTGTATTGACTGAAGGCGATTTGCGAAATCACTATGTTTTGTTGCAGAAGATTGGTCGTAGTATCGGTTCCATAAACATTGTAATCGTTTATCGTAGCTGGATTGACCCAAAGGAATCCACCATTGCCACTAGGCTCATCGTCGTAGTTGATAACAACCTGATAGGTGATGCCCGTGGCCAAATCCAACGGGAAAAATGAAGCGGCGGATGAAGCGGTGGCGAAATTGTCAATGCCCAACTGATAGGTTCCCGGCACCACCGTATTGGTGGTGGCAATAAAAACATGACCAACGTAGTCATTGGTGGTGTCCTTGAAATTGGCGAAGTAACCGCCTTTGATCGTCGGCAGCGTGCTGACATTGATGGTAAAGCTGGCATAGATAAGCGTGTTTCCCGGTGTGTTGGTGAAAGCGGGATTGTTGGTTGGCGCCGCGACGCCGTCATAATTGGTTTGATTGAGAATCAAAAGATGATTCGCCACAAAGGCGTCCTGATGAGGCGCTGCCGGGGTGTAGGCGTACCAAAGGCCGTCGGTTTCAATAAGTCCGTTTGGGTAATTCAATGTGTCATGGAAAAGCACCGTTGCCCGCGCGGACAGGGCTGCAAAAAATGAAAGGATGACAAAGGTTGTTATTTTTTTCATAGGTTGTTCTGGTTTGAATGTTTTCTCCGGCTGGTTGATTTTATTTGAGTTTCAGGCATAATGACGTTTGCGGTTGAATCTTACACCAAACGCGCCGGGCCCGCGTGACATTTTGGAAACAATTGAGTCATGTTTTGCCGCCCTCGCCGGGATCAATATCCGGCAAAACTCTTCCCCGAACCACTCCGCTGCTTTCACGCTTCTTCATGTTTCTGACAAAACCGAACCGCTTCCGTTTGCATTTCGACCCAGACTCACCATCCCCAGTTGACCGGGATTTTTACACCGTTTCCGGACGATGGCAAGCATTTATTTTTCATAAAAGTTGTTCACATTTTCACGGAATTCACAAAACCGCAACCCTCCGGCGGCATCCCTGCCGCCCGGGCCAAACTGCATCCGCGCCCCTGATTCCGCTTCCACACTCAGGCCAGAGCGGTGCTGGAAAATCGCAATGCGGCTGAAACGGCGTTCGACACGCAACTTGCGTTTAAGAGGGCAAAAGCGCATTTTTCCAGACGCAAAACGAAGAACTGCCAATGAAAAAATATAGCTGGATTCTGCTCCTGGCCTTCGCCGCCGGCCTGCGCGCCGCCGATGCGCCCAAAATCAACCCGACCAATTCGCCCGCCGCCGGCTCGCCGCGCCAAAGCGAAGCGACGGCGGGCACCAACGAGCCGCCGGCCGCGAAAGTTGAAGCCGCGACGATTCCCGATGCCACGCACAAGCCGGTCTTCACGACGAACACCGTGGCCATCGCCGGCCGGCGCGTGACTTACGTTGCGGAAACCGGAATGTTGCCCATTCTCAAAACCGACGGCACTTCCCGCGCGTCGGTTTTTTACGTCGCTTACACGCGCACGGGCCAGACCAACCCGGCCGCGCGGGCCGTCACGTTTTGTTTCAATGGCGGGCCCGGCTCGTCGTCCGTGTGGCTGCACCTCGGCGCGCTCGGCCCGCGCCGCGTGAAAATGAACGAGGACGGCACCTTGCCGCCGCTGCCCTTCGGCCTCGTGGACAACGAGTATTCCATTTTGGACGGCAGCGATCTGGTGTTCATTGATCCGGTCGCCACCGGTTTCAGCCGCCCGGGGAAAGACGAAAAGCCCGATCAATTTTTCGGCGATTCCGCCGATCTCGATTCCGTCGGCGAATTCATCCGGCTCTGGACGACGCGGCACGAGCGCTGGCTCTCGCCGAAATATCTCTGCGGCGAAAGCTACGGCGTTTTTCGCGCGGCGGGGCTGGCCGACCACTTGCGCTCGCGTTACGGGATGTATTTGAACGGGTTGATTTTCGTTTCCGGCGTTCTGGATTTTGCGGCCATCCGGAACAATCCGGGCAACGACGCGCCCTACCCGCTCTATTTGTCCGCTTACACGGCGGCGGCGCATTTCCACAAAAAACTGCCGCCCGATTTGCAATCCGATCTGCCCAAGGCGCTCGCCGAAGCGCGCGAATTTGCCCGGGGCGAATACCCCGCCGCCCTGCAGCGGGGCGATTCGCTTTCCATCGATGAACGCAAAAAAGCCGTTGCCGAACTCGCGCGGCTCACCGGCTTGAAACCGCAAGTCATCGAAGACAACCATCTGCGGGTGGGCAGCGGCGTGTTCCGCAAGCAATTGCTGCACGATCAGGGCTTGATCCTCGGCGATTACGACGCGCGCATCACCGGACGCGACGACGACCCGGCTTCACCGCATCCCGATTTCGATCCGTCCTACGCGGCGACTTACGGACCGTTCGCGGCGGCAATGAACGCGTACGCGCGCCAGGAATTAAAATTCGAGGATGATTTGCCTTATGAAATTCTGGCCGGCGTGCAGCCGTGGAATTACGGTGTCTACAACAACTACGCCAACGCCGGGGAAAAGCTCGCCGGCACGATGAACCAGAATCCTTACATGCGGCTGCTCGTGCTGGGCGGACGGTGCGACCTGGTCTGCCCGATTGACACGATGCGCTACGCGCTGGAACACATGCACCTTGACGCCGCCTACCGCACGAACATCACCTACGCCGAGTTCGACGCCGGCCACATGATGTATGTCAACCTGCCCGACCTGCAGAAATTGCAGGGGGCCCTGGAGGATTTTTTGAAGCCGTGATTTAAAATCCGAAGCTCGAAATCCGAATTCCGAAGGAAGCCCGAACCTCGAAACCCGAAGGCCGAAAGTTGGGCCGGCCATTGGGTTGTTTCGGACCTCGGAGTCCGTCCCGCTTTGCGGGATTTCGGATTTCGACATTCGGCATTCGGAATTCCGTCAAGGCCCGCAGGTCTTTGCTCCGGGGCGGCAAGCATCGCTCGGCAATTTTCACTCATGCACGCGGATCAACGTTTTGATGACACGATTGCCCGCGGCCATGGATTTGAACAACTCCGGCAACTGCGAGAGCGGACATTCGCCATCCACAAAATCCGCCGCGCGAACCATGCCCGTTTCGATGAATTCCAACGCCCGCCGGATCGTGCGCGGCGTGTGATGGAAACTCGCGAGCAGAGTGAGGTTGGAATAATGGATGAGCGTCGTGTCGAGCGTGATGGTGGTGCCGGACGGGCAGCCGCCAAAAAAATTCACCGTGCCGCCTTTGCGCACCAGGTGCGCGGCGGCTTCCCAAACCACCGGCTGGCCAACGGCCTCAATCACTGCGTCAAAATGCGTCTTCGTTGCTTCGCGAACCTTGGTGACCAATCCGCTGCCGTCGCCGATGTCCACGACCTGATTTGCGCCGAGCCGTTGCGCGGCTTCCAGTCGTGGTGCGCGCCGGCCGGCGACGGTGATGTGGCCGCCGAGATTTCTGGCCAGCACGACGAACATCAAACCAATCGGCCCGGCGCCGATGACCAGCACGTTTTGTCCGGCGCGCAGTTGCGTGTCCTCGACGCCTTGCACGACGCAGGCAAGCGGTTCGACGAGCGCGGCGTCGCGGAAATGGGTTTCCGGCTTGAGGCGCAGGAGATTTTTTTGGACGAGCCGCGCGGGAACGGCGATGGATTCAGCGTAAGCGCCGTTGAGAAATAACAGGTCTTCGCAAAGATTTTCCTGACCGGCGCGGCAATGAAAACAGCCGCCGCACGGCGCGGAATTGGCCACGACCACCCGGTCGCCCACAGACCAAAGGTTTGGCAACCCCTCACCCGGCCTGGCGGCCACCCTCTCCCCGCTGGGCGGGGAGAGGGATGGGGCGAGGGGGGCGATTTCTGAAATGACGCCGGCGAGTTCATGGCCGAAGACGGCGGGGGGCACTATCATTTTGGCATGATAACCGCGTTTGAAAACCTTCAAATCCGTGCCGCAGGTAAGCGCGGCTTCGATGCGGATGCGGACTTCGCCCGGTTTGAGCGCGGGCGGCACGACGTCCTCAATTTGAATTTTTTCCTTGCCGTGCAGGATGGCGGCTTTCACGCGCACAGCTTAGGCGCAGGAAAGGACAAAGCGAAGCAGAGTTTTTAATCAGGCAAAGCCATAGCATTTCACATTGACGTTGGCACATGGTCTGACAGGCTTGTGGGCCTGAAAGCCCATGGCCTGGATTTGCGTGAACGGGTGGTGAAATTTATCAACGCCGGCGGGGCCAAAGTCGAGGCCGCCCGGCGCTTTGGCCTTGGGCGGCGCACCGTCCACCGTTATCTGGCTGCTGCCCAAAAGGGAAGGTTGGCCCCCAAAAAAGCCGGGGACACTGGCGCAAACTCGACCCGCACCGACTCCAAGTCCACGTCAAAAAGCATCCCGACGCCACTCTCAAGGAACTTCGAGGGGTGTTTGGCGTCAGCCATCAAGCGATTTGGGTGCGTTTGGGATGGTTGGCCTTTACGCTTAAAAAAAAACTCAAAATATCGCGAGCGCAACGAGGTGCAGCGGTGGCTCTTCCGGCGCGAACCGGAAAGGCTGGCCCCCCTCCACCGTTTTCCACCTGGACGAATGCGGCGTGGATCACCGCCTGTATCGTGAGTCTGGGCCGCACACCCCGGGGCGAACGGATTCATCAGGAGGTTGCGGGCGCGCGGCGGGAACGCACCCGCATCATTGCCGCTTCGCAACAAGGCAAACTGGCGGCCCCGCTGGTTTGGTCGTGGCAACGGTTGGTTGGCTGAAGCTATGGCACGGAGCGGATGCGCCAGAAATCGGTGGTGGTTGGATCGGGCGTGTTGGTGAACACCAGCACCCCGCCCGCGTCGGTGGAATTGGTCAACTGCGGCACCCAGTTGGGCGGTGCCAGGCTGAAGGAACGATCCAGCGCGTAATTCGCTCCGGCGATGCCCACAAAGGACAACTGCATGTCGCCCGTCCCCAAAAGCTGGCCGGAGATTTGATTGTAGCCCGGGGGCACGCTTGGACCGCCCACAATCTGTTCGGGAAGGTTGGTATTGTAGTTGTCGTTATCAGTGGTGCCGTCGCCCAACTGGCCATAGCTGTTGTCGCCCATGGCCCACAGGCTGCCGTCGCTTTGGAGAAACAGGCTGTGGTCGCTTCCTCCGGCAATCGCCGTGACGTTGGTGGCCACAATCTGCTCGGGCAGGGTGGCCTGATTGTAAGTGCCGTCGCCCAACTCGCCGGCGTCGTTGTCGCCCATGGCCCACAGGCTGCCGTCGCTCTTGAGAAACAGGCTGTGGTCGTATCCGGCGGCAATTGTCGTGACATTGGTGGCCACAATCTGCTCGGGCCGGTTGGTCTGGTTGTAAGTGCCGTCGCCCAACTGGCCATCGCCGTTGTAACCCATGGCCCACAGGCTGCCGTCGCTCTTGAGAAACAGGCTGTGTTTATATCCGGCGGCAATCGCCGTGACGTTGCTGGCCACAATTTGTTCGGGTCGGTTGGTGGTGTTGTAAGTGCCGTCGCCCAACTGGCCATTGTAATTGTAGCCCATGGCCCACAGGCTGCCGTTGCTCTTGAGAAACAGGCTGTGGAACCTTCCGGCGGCAATCGCCGTGACGTTGCTGGCCACAATCTGCTCAGGCAGGTTGGTATTGTAATTGCCGCCATCAATGGAGCCGTCGCCCAACTGGCCGTAACCGTTGTTGCCCATGGCCCACAGACTGCCGTCGCTCTTGAGAAACAGGCTGTGGACCACTCCGGCGGCAATCGCCGTGACGTTGCTGGCCACAATCTGCTCGGGCAGGTTGCTCTGGTTGTAAGTGCCGTCGCCCAATTGGCCGGCGCCGTTGTCGCCCATGGCCCACAGACTGCCATCGCTTTGGCGAAACAGGCTGTGGTAGCCTCCCCCGGCAATCGCCGTGACGTTGCTGGCCACAATTTGTTCGGGCAGGTTGGCCTGGTTGTAAGTGCCGTCGCCCAACTGGCCATAGCTGTTATCGCCCATGGCCCACAGACTGCCATCGCTCTTGAGAAACAGACTGAAGTAGCCTCCGGCGGCAATCTTGGTCACGGTTTGACCTCCGCTGGTGACCGCTTGCAGCGCCATCACACACAGCAGACGGGCAATCTTCAAAGTTTGCGTCGTTTTCATTTCACATCAGTAAGCATTCCAACTGGCGCGGATGACGCCCTTGGATTGGGGTTCGAGCGGCGGCAGCCCGACTTGCTGCTCAAAATTCGTGTCGAAAGCCCACTTGCGGATGGGTGCGGTGTAATAGTTGCCGGTTTGCTGCCAGGAATTTGTCGCATATTGGCTGGGGAACATGACCACAATGGAGCCGTTATACCACAAGGTGGCACTGCCCCAATTTTCCAGCGTACGGAGAAAATTTTCCACCCCGCCGCTGTAGTTTGAGTTGGTTGATTGGACAATGCCTGCGAGGATTGCTGCGTTAACGGTGGTTGAGCCTGAGCCGGCTGACGGACCGCCCTGAGTATCAGTTGATATTTTGGCAGCAGTGCTGTTGGTATCATTCCAACTGGTCGAAAGAATGGTAATGGCGTCGCCCATCAGCCCGGCAGGCCAGGTGTAGGTGGTGCTGTTTTGGCCAAGAGACGAGCCGGAGCTGTTTGACGCGTTGTAGTTGCCCCACACATACAACGGCATCGCCGTGGCAACAGTGAAGCCAGAGGGTGCTGTTTGCGATGGCAATATGCTTCCGTTGACGAGGCGCACGGCCGGGAGGGTCGTGCCGGTCAAAGGAACGGCGTTATAAACGTAAATGGAGTCAATCGGATGGGATTTGTGACTGGGTAACTTGCATTGGGTGTTGTAGTAGACGCCGTTATTGGAGGCGGCGCTGTTGGTGAGCCAAATGTTGAATTTTGCGACGTCAATCTGGACGGCTTGAACCGCCTTCGGCGGGCCGGAGGCTCCATTCCAACCTTCGCGCCAGTCGTAGAAGAGAACATTCGTCAAAAACGAATAGCCGGCGTATTGGACGTTCGAAAAACAATTAAAATGTGCATTAGTGCTTATGCTGCCATAAGTTCCGTTTGTGACAACATAGTTGGTGAAATAGGTGGCGACGTTGGTGCCGATATTAGTCTTCAACAGGTAAAAATCATACGGTATCTGGGTCCAATAGGGGGGTGCTCCTACCGCATCCTGATAATACAGAATCATGCATGCATTACTCTGAAAATACAGAGTGTTGGTGCAATTGGGCCTGAGCGTGCCCCAATTGGTGCCGTAGGGAAAGTTGGTGAGGTAGAGATCGGAAGCGTTGGCGAGATAAATCAGGCCGTTGGTCGTAAAGGCCGACGCCGTGTTCAGGGTATAGGGTGCGGGCGGCAGGTTGATGATCGCTTCGACGGCGGCAGGATTATTGTTGGTGCCGATCGGCATGGTTATATGATCGTTGCCGGAGGTCGGCTGGCCTGCCATTGAGTAAGTGGATTTGCCGCTGCCAGTATAACCAGTGCAAAAAGGATCACTGGCGCCATTTGTGGCTATTCCGACGGCGGAAACCGTATTTGCGAAGTTGATGGTGGTTGACCCCGACCAAAGGCCGGCATTGGACCACACTGGACCAACGATGTTCAAAGTCTGGGCAGCGGCAATTTCCAGATTCATATTATAGAATATGGCGAATTGACAGAGGGGGATGGAGGCGAATTGAATTGACTCGCAGATGGTGGCCGGCACGGCGTAAGGCACGTTGGTGGAGATCGGCGTGGCGGTGGCGGTGATGGTGCAGTTCTGCACCTCACCATACAACCCCGCGTATTGCGAGTTCAGAGGCACCGTGTTGGTGGTCCACGAACCCATCCAGACGCTGATCTGGTTCGGGTGGCCGTTGGTGGCGGTATAGACATATTGGATGGGCCAGCTCCCCTGATCGTTGATGGGATAGTGCGGCTGCTGATTTACGTTCGTAGTGGGAATAAAATAGCTGCCGTAATAGGCCCCGCTATTCGAGAGACTTTGGGCGACGTAGTCGTAATTCATTTGGGAAAGGACTTTTTCGGTGGCGGCTTCCGCGGCGGCTTCGCTCATGTTGAACTGGTTGTTCCGCGCGGTCACGCGGGCATTGCTGGTGATCCAATACATCGTGCTGGCAAAGACGACCAGACAGGCAGTCAAAAAACACATGATGATGATCAAGGCGTAACCCCGGCGGTTCCGCCGTATGAGTCTGGATAAAGTTTGCATAAACCTCCTTTGTGCTTTCAGTTCCACGCGCGACGGAAGACCCGTGTGCGCAGTTGGTAATAATCATAAGCGTTGAGACCTGTTTTCCCGACGTAGGCGATCGGGTATTCCCATTGCGAAAATTGCATCGTCACCTCTATGAGCACACGATTGTCCAGAACCTGGTAATTCGACACAATCGTGTTCTGCCAGCTCCTGGCATCGAAAATGATTTGGTTGGTAATATAGTTGGCCAGGGTGTTGGTGTAGGTGGTGACGCTGTTGGATACGTTAAATTGGATCAAGCGATTGGTCGTGGTGTTGGTGTCCAGATAGTAAATCGAGTACCAGGCCGTGTTCGTGGTGGGATAAATTATCAGCGCGTTGCCCTGCTGCGAGTTTGTCGGCCCAATGAGCGCGAAGGAAGAGGAGAGGGGAGAGGAACAGTTCCCGACATAAACCATTTTCCCCTCCCGGATTTGGTCCCGGATTTGATTCAGCGCCTCGCGGCCACCGGTGGTGGCCACCAGCTTGGTTGCCGCCAGCGTATAAATGCGCAACCCGAAAATTTGAATGGCGACCATCACGCCGGTGAAGATAAACAGGAAGACCCCAACCGTGACCACCATTTCCACCAGTGTGAACCCACGAACGTTTCTCCGACGCGCCCGGTTTTGGATGTTTTTGAAAAGTTTCATTGGAGCTGGTCGGGGGCGCGCAGGGTAACGGCGGTGTTGGTGAATAATTTACCGGTCAGCCGGAAGGTCCACACAACTTGCGAAACGATTCGCCTCAGCGGCGGGTTGGTTGAAATCGACGTGACGTAGAGGTAGTCCGTGACATTGATCAGGTTGCCAGTTGTCGGAATGTCCAGTGTGTCAACCTGATTGGTCCAAAAACCCCAGGTCCCATCAGGCTGATTCGTCATTGGCAACACGTCCGTGGTTCCCTGCCCGTTGCCTGTGGAGTACTCCTCTGCACACCACTGCGCCGAGCGCATCTGCTCCATCCCCTGCGACCCATACGACATGGCCGCCAGCGACTGCGAACTCCATTCCGCCATCCGGTTGGCCTCCACGTATCCGTAAATCATCCCCGTGGTCGCCAGTCCGAAAATGACGAACCCAATCATGACTTCCAGCAACGTGAACGCGGTGACGGCATTCCGCTTGCCGGCCTGTTTAAAATGAACCACCATAATGCATGAATTTGAGTTTTCGCTAATGGCGTCTCTTGCGCACCAGATAATGGTTTTTAGCATGGCTCGTGCCATCATGAGGGGGAATGTCCTTATTTACAGCCCTTGCCCGTTGTGTCGCGTGTCCCGGCGCGCCAGCGCGCTGAAGACTGCCAACGCCACGCCAAATTAACTTTTGAAGCACCGTCTGCCGGACGGTTGCCCTTGGTCACGCCAACCCTCCCTGTCCTGAAATTTGACAGCGGTCGCAGCGCGCCAAGTGCTTCAAGCAGAATCAAAAACTCTCAGGGGCAAGGCGCAGTTCGCCGGCTTGGCGGCGCCTTCACAAAATTCGTTTCCCGCAAATAAATCGGCTCCAGCTTGTCGCCCGCGTCAAAATCGTTTCGGTTCAAGGCGAGTTGTCCCAACATCGCCGCGCGCGGGAAAACCATCCGGCCATTTGGAAACCATCGTGTCACCTCCGGCCCGATCAAGATTTCCTTCGCGCCGGCCCGTGATTCAACCTCCGCCCGCGTCAAAATCCGCAGCGGCCCGATTTCCCGCCGGCCGTCCGCCGAAATTTCGTATGCCGCCAGATAAAATTCATTCCGTTGCGCGTCAATCACCACGTTCACGCGGCCGGAAAATTTTTCCGCCTGCGCCTGCGCCGCCACACATTCCACGCTGCTGAGGCCGAGCAATTTCATCCCGCCATTGCGGGCCGCCAGTTGCCAGCCTTGTGCCAGTGAAAGCGCGACGCGGATGCCGGTGTAGGAACCGGGGCCAAGACCAATGGCAATCACGTCAATTTGTTCGCGTTCCAGACCGGCTTCGCGCAGCGCGCCTTCAATCATCCCCAGCGCCCGCGTTCCGCCGGCGCCGGTTTCAACCACCTCGCTGGCGACGAACGAAGCCTCGCCCGCGCGACGGCGCACGACCGCGACACTTCTTTGCCCGGATGAAAATTCAAGCGCCAAAATCGTCATAAATAATCCGCCGTTCCGTTTCGCCGACAATGTCAATGTTCGCCTGCTTGAACAATCCGCAATCCGCAATCCGCAATCCACAATTTATCCACCGCTCCGCCCATTCAATCACCGTCACGCCATCCGGTTGCAGGAATTCCTCCAGCCCGGCGGACACCATTTGCCCGCGCGTTTCGAGCCGGTACAAATCCAGATGAAACAGCCGCAGCCGCCCGCCGCCATATTCGTTCACCAGCGTGAACGTCGGCGAATGCACCCGCGCCGTGATGCCGAGTCCGCGCGCAAGGCCCTTCACAAACTGCGTTTTGCCCGCGCCCAAATCGCCGGACAGGCCGACGACCAGTCCGCGTTGCGCCGCGCGCCCCCAGCGCTCGCCGAGCGACCCGGTTTCCGCCGGACTATGCGAAATGAATTCAGCCATGAATAATGTAGCGCAGGCGTCCCGCCTGCCCGGTTGATGCTTTTACTGTTTCGTGCAGGGGCGATGCCGGCGCTGCTTTAAGATGCAAAATGAACGTAGCCATGGGCGGCAAGCGGTTGGGCGCCGGTTTGGTCGCGAATCGTGACGCCTTCGTCCGCCGTGATTTTGCCGAGGCAACTCAATTTCAGTTTCGGAAATTGTTTTTTCCACGCGTCGAGCAATTTCACCGCGTCGGCGCCCGCCACCATGAACAACAGTTCAAAATCCTCGCCCTCGGTCAGCGCCGCAGCAACTGCCGGTTTGTAGCCGCCGATGTCAACCGGCGGATTGTCCGCGCTTTGACCAGCGCGGCGACGCGCCCTTTCCTTCGCCGCGCGGGAAACCGGAATTGCGTCTTTCAACAATTCCGCGCCGGCGTGACTGGCTTTCAAAATGTGCCGCAAATCGCCCGCCAGTCCGTCGCTCAAATCAATCATGGCGTGAAGGGAAAAGTTTTCCGCGAGCCAGCGCGCCTCGGCCAGGCGCGGCTCAAATTCCAGGTGCTTGCCCGCCAGCGAGCCGCCGAGTTCACCCGTCACAAAAATGGCATCGCCGGTTTTTGCGCCGGAACGCAGCACCGCTTTTCCACGTGGCGCAAAACCGAGCAGCGCAATGGAAATCAAAATGCGCTCCGGATTCGCCGTCGTTTCGCCGCCCACGATGGCCACGCCATGCTTTTGCGCCAGCGCCCTCATGCCGTCGTAAATGGCTTCGACGAATTTCACATCGAACTTGGGCGGCAGCGCGATGGTCACGAGCGCGGCGGTGGGCGTGCCGGCCATCGCGGCGATGTCACTGAGGGCGCGGGCCAGGGCTTTGCGGCCGATTTTTTCCGGCGGCGTGTCTTTGGTAAAATGAACGCCTTCGACGATTGCATCCGTTTTGAACAGCAGCCATTTGTCCGGCAGCCCGAAATCGAGCACGGCGCAATCATCGCCCGCGCCGATCACGACGTTTGGGTTCGTCGGCAGCGATTTTGTCAGGCGCGCGATGAGTTCAAATTCGTTCATGTCAGATGAAGGACGTGTTCAAACTTTTGTAAAAACTGGTTCACCGGCTCTTCAAAATGCAGCAACACGAGGTTCGCCGTATTGAACAGGCTGTGCGCGGCAATGGGCGCGAGCAGGTTGTCCGTCTTTTCGTAAAGCCACGTCAACGCGAGTGCCAGCACAACCAGCGGCACGAACGTCGCGGCATCGTCATGGATCAACGCAAACGCGAAGCTGACGCCGAACCACGCCAGCCGCGGCCAGCCGAGTTGTTTGACGAACGGATACAACATGCCCCGAAAAATAAATTCCTCGGCCACCGGCGCGAGCACGACGGCGAACGCGCCGAGATAAACCCGCATCCACCACGATTTCGTGTTGGCCAGCAGCACCACGGCGGTCTGCTCTTCCGGCGGCCAGCCAAGTTTTGTCAGCACGGCCGCCGAAACCTGTTGCAATCCCAACGCAACGGGCAAAAGGATGATGACGACCAACATGGCCAGGAGCAGCGCGCGGGGCAATTGCGGCCCGCGAAAACCCAGGGTCTCGTGCCAGCCAGCTTGATGTTGCCGCAAAAAAAATAAAATGAGCAGCCAGGCCACTCCCTGAAAACCCAGCGTGCCCAGCAGCACCGTGCCAAAACCGTCCGGCGGCTGGAACGCGGCCAGCCCGGCCTTTTGCAGCAAGCCGGCAATTGTCAGGCCGAGACAAAAGCAGAGAAGCTGCGCCCCGCAAAACTGGAGCACGGCTTCGCCTCGCCATGGTTTGGCGGATAACATGGGGGAAAAGGTATTAAAACCCCCGGCCATCTGACATGAAAAAGTGGGATGCATCGTTTATGACCTGGCCGCCGGTGATGGTTCAACCGGGGATGGCGCGGTGCCGGATTTTTTGGTTGGATTAGGTTGGATTGGGTCGGATTCAGTTGGATTGGACTTGGTTGCATCCGGTGAATCCGGTCCGCGATTATCCGTCCTCCACCAATCGGGCATGGACAAGTCATTCTGAACTCGAACGAGCCAATCGGCCCATTTTTTGCCATATTCGCCGCCGCCAAGCGATTCCGCCAATGCGGTTTTGCCATGCATGGCGAAGAAAAGGTTGACGTGTTGATCCTTTCTTTTCTTCTCGAAACGTTCCTCAATTTCCGCATCCTCACGTTCCGTTTGCCGGTTCCAACGGTCACGCCTGATCATCGTCCGCACGGCGCGATGGTCGTCACGCCGCAATTGGGACAATTCCCGATGCACTTCGCGAAGGCGCTGCCAGCGTTTTTCCGGGTCGGTCTCCTTTTCCAGCAAAGCGGCCGCCAGTTGGGTAAGTTCCGCCGCCAGCAGGCTGGCAAACAGGTCGCTGATCTCCTGTCCATTCGACGCCTCGCCCAAATCCTCTGCGTGCTCGGTGAGCTTGGCGACCAGCGAACGGGTTTTCTCCTGCCGCAGCCACTCCGGATGGCCGGTTTGTTTCCATTCGGAGAGATTCTGTTCGGTGATGGGGCGTCCGCCGAATTGTTCCTTGAGGATTTCCTGCACGCGAGGCTCGCCATTGAGCCATTTCACCAGTTCCTTGCCCGGTTCACCATCTTCGATGCGGCGTCCCAACTCGTCGCGGGTGGATTTGTGTAATCGCCCGATTTTTCCAATGTGAGTGATGCTCATAATTTTTTCAGCGGTAGCGACCGCGAATGTGCTGGCTGTAATAAGCGGCCATGGACGAGGCGTGCATGAATGCCTCATAAACGTCATAAGGAACGTTCGGGTGATCGTATTTGCGTCCGGTGTGGAATTCGACGGTCAGCGTGTAACCGTCGTAGCCGACTGCGCGGATGGCGGAGGAGTTGACGGGAATCATGGTCAGGAACATGGTGATTATTTTGTGCGTTTTCGCATTAACGCACGATTTAACCATAATTCCTCCACCGCTTTAACCCTATGGTGGGAAATTACACCTTTTTTAATGCAAGTTGTTGCAATGGAATGAAATAAAAAATGATTTTATTTCGAAATCATGGAAAATAATTCGATTTATCCCGACTAAGACGATGAGTTTAGACGTTTTACAATCCCAATGCTGATTGCTCGCCGTGCTTTTTCTTTGATTCCGGCGCTTTCTTGAACGTCTCGTCCGTGGCGGCGACGGTGGACGGGCGTTCGATGCCTTTGCCTTCCATCAATTCTTTCACAATGCGAAGCTGGATGCGCGGCTATCTGCTCAGGAATTCAGGAAAGCGTCAAGCCCGTAAAATCGCCGGGCGATCACGGGCCGGGGTTACTTTTTCGCCAGCAGCGCGCGGATGTGAATGATCTGGCCGATGAGATAAAACCAGAACGCCGCCCCGAAAGAACCCACACAGAGATAGCCTGGCCAGGCCGGCTGTTCCTTTTCTCCAAGATAGCCGAGGACGATGAGAAGTCCGATGATGCCGATGATAACAAAAATGATTGCCGCCCAGACAAAAAAGTCGGCGGTGGCGGCGAGTTGGGTGGATTCATCAAGGGTGGCAAGTTGGACGGATGTTTCGACGGTTGGTTCGGAAATCATCTGCGCCGCTTCGGCCGCAAACCATTCGCCGCAGCCGGTGCAGCGGACGAGGCCCTCCAGGACTTCCGGGTCGGTGTTCACGCCGTTGCACTTGGGGCAGGTGTATTGCGTGCTCATTTGTCGGTTTGTGTGGCGGGGCGAATGATGGCCCAGATGAGGGCGCCGACCCAGCCGAGAAACGTCCAGCCGAGAAACAAATTCAGGATCACGATGGCGGTGAGATTGCGGTGCTGGCGTTGCTCCGCCAAAATGGAGGGGATCATGTAAATGAAAATCGCCATCAGGGCATAGATGAAAGTGACAATTAAAACCGGCCATTGGAAATAGCCGACGTCGTCGCGCTCGGCAATCGCCTCACGCCAAAACGCGAAGAGCGCAGACAGTATGATGCTGACAATGATAAAGATGATTTTCATGGGTCGAGTTCGTTGGCCGCAGCCCGGACAACTGGCGGCTTGGGGACTTATTTGCAAACCGCACGCGGGACAATTGATAAGTTTCATGGCTCGCTGCTGGATTGGCGACGTCGGTGCAGGTGAAGCAGACTCTGGTGGCGGCGCGGCGGGCGCGGGCTGGACAATCCGGGTTTTGTCCGGGAAAAACTCACACTGACAGGTGGGACAATTCACCCGCTCAAATTGCGCCTCCTCCGGCATCTTAATCGTCTGTCCGCAGCCCGGACAATCAAACCGAATCTGGTTCATGGTAACTTGCGTTTTGATTCCAGCGCGGCGAGCCGTTGGTTGGAATCTTTTTTTATTGGTGAACCTCGGCCTTCGCTTCGTCAACCAAATTCAGCGCGTCGTTGAAATCGGCGCTTCCCACATTGCACCCGCCGCCCGGCTCCGGGAGTTTTGCCTCTATGATTTTGCGCACGGAGGCATTTTCACTGCGAAAAATGCGAACAGTGGCGCGCCGTCAGAAACTCGTCCAAGTGGTCTTTCACGATTCCGCAATTGTCGAGCAACGACGATCAAAGTAATCTCGGCACAGTCCTATGGGGCCGAAAGGAACACTACGAGCAATCCAAGCAGCCGAACGCCGCCGGCAGCGTGAGGCGCAAACGCGGCTGCGGGAATTGGAGCGTCATGCCAAAGAGCAGGCCAAGCTCTCGGCAATCGAACAGGCACGGCTGGAGGTTGAGACCTATGAAAACCGGGTCGAATTACTCCGGTCGGTTCACAAAGAACAGGGTGAAGCGTGGGACTGGCCTGCGGTCGCCGCTTCGTTGCCTCCACCTCGCCCGCAAAAAAAATCGCATCACGAACAGAAAGCAAATCAACGATTCGCAGTCCTTCAACCAGAAAAGAAAGAAGCCGCGCAATTTATGCTTGAACAAGCCCGGTTGCAGGACGAGCAGGATTTTCAGGCTGCGATGCAGTCCTATACCGAACAAATGGTGGAATGGGAGAAACTCAAAAGCATGGCGCGGAGAATCCTTGCCGGGGAACACAAGGCATACACCGAAGCTTTGGTTGAGTTTAATCCGTTTGTGGATATTTCTGACCTTGGCTCATCCATCAACTTTACGGTTCACAACGCCAAGTTGGTCGAGTGCGTGCTGAAAGTGAGTGGCAAACAGATTATTCCTGCCGAGGTCAAGACGCTTACGGCGAGTGAAAAGGTTTCCGTCAAGCCGATGCCTAAAGGACTCTTTCACGGAATCTATCTGGACTACCTGTGCGGTTGCGTGCTTCGTGTGGCGCGTGAGGTTTTTGCGCTTTTGCCGGTGGACACGGTGTTGGTAACAGCAGTAGCGGACTCACTGGATTCACGCACGGGACAGACGGTGGAGCAGCCGGTTTTGTCAGTAGCGATGCCAAGGGCTGATGTCGCACTGCTCAATTTTGACCGGCTCGATCCATCTGACGCGATGGACATTTTCCAATGTCGTGGCGACTTCAAGGCTTCTCGCAAGTCGGAAGCGTTCCAACCCATTACACCACTCACACCGGCAGACATCGCGCACACGTCCGGTCAGGAATTGAGTTTTCAAAACCTCCTCACCAGCGTTCAAAAGATGCGCGAGGAGTTGAAATCCAAAATTGCTGAATTGAATCCGTCTTCACCCGCACCAACTCCTGAAATCAATCCGACGTTATGACAATCGTTTTTGCCATTATAGCCGTAGTTTGTATTGGCCTGCTCATTGCGGCGATGTTTCTCAACAAGAAACTTGAGGGCCAGGTTGCGGCAGCAAATCAGGAAGCCAAACGTCTCCGACAGCATTACGAGGCGGAAACCTATCGCGTTTACAATGAAGCGCAGGTTGCCGTCGCTGAAGCTCAAAAACAGATTGACCAGCAATTCGCCGAAGTGAAACAAGAGCCGGAGCGGATTCGGCAGCATTACGAAACCGAAGCTCGCAAATCACAGGAGGCCGCTGACGCACTGGTTGCCAAAACAATCAAGGATTTTGAACCGCTTCGGAAATTTGAAAAATTTCGGGACGCCGAAGCCGAGGCGCAACGCCAGCTTGCCGACGCGCTGAAGGAGGCGGCCAGTCTGCGGGCGGAGGCACAGAGTTTAATGGAGCAAACCAGTGTTGCCGCAACTGACGAGCGGGCACAGGCGGTCCAGAGAGCCAAAGCGTTACGAGACCAGGCGGACGCGCTGCTCAATCAGGCGACGCGGGATGCTGGCCGCATCATGGCAGAGGCGGAAAAGCGGGCGGAGCGGATTGGCGGCGATGCCTACCGCGCCTTGCGCGAGAAGGAACTGCTGGAGCAAGCAGCCGAAGCCATGCGTAACATCATCGAAGGTTACGGAGACCGCTACCTCATTCCGTCACACAGCCTTCTCGATGACTTGTCAGTAGAATTTGGTTATGCCTCTGCCGGCGCATCGCTCAAATCGGCACTTGATCTATCACGGCGCATGGTTGAACAGGGTGAGGCGGCAACTTGCGATTATGTCGAGGCAGAACGGCGAAAAACCGCAATCCAATTTGTGATTCATGCCTTCAACGGCGATGTTGCCTCGATTCTTGCGGGAGTCAAATCCGACAACTACGGAACACTTGCGCAGGAAATCCGAGATGCTTTCAGCACAATCAACAAGGATGGCGGCGCATTCAGGAATGCACATATCCTCCCAGCCTATCTTGATGCACGGCTCGCCGAATTGAAATGGGCTGTGGTCGTGCAGGAGATGGCTCGACAACGGCAGGAACAGCAGCGTGTCGAAAGAGAAAAGATGCGCGACGAGGCGTTGGCGAAGCGGGAGCAAGCGGAGAAATTGCGCGAAGCGGAAAAGCTCGAGGAGTTGAAAAAGCTGGCCGTCGAGGAAAATGAAAGAGAACTTGCGGAGGCAAAAAAGAAACTTGCGGCGGCAGCCGCGGAAGACAAGTTGAAATGGGAGCAAAGAGTATCGGAATTGGAACAGCGATATCAGGGAGCATCCGAAGACCTTGCTGTTGCCACTGAACAAAAGTTCCAAATATCACAGTTAACTAAAGTGGGAAGCGTTTACATTCTTTCCAACGAAGGATCGTTTGGGTCGGGCGTGTATAAAATTGGGGAAACACAGAGAGAAGCGGAAGTCCGCGTTTATGAACTTGGTGGGGCAAGTGTGCCGTTTGAATTTGACATTCACGCGGTGATTAAAACTGAAGCCTCCCGTGAGCTTGAACACAAACTGCATAAAAAATTTATAGACCAGCGGGTTAACAAGCGGAACCCCCGCAAGGAGTATTTCCGTGTAAGTCTGAAGGAGATTCGTCAAGAGGTCGAAAAACTAAAACAAGAATACACAGGCGAAATAACATGGACGGAGGAAGCTGCTGCCACACAGTGGCGTGAAAGCCAAAAGATTGACAACGACCCGCAAGAATTGGAGAAATGGCGCAGAATCGAGCAAGCCAAGGCTGGTCGTTCAAAGGAATTTGATAACCTTTCCAGTTTTGACGAACCTTGAGCCACATCTGGGCGAGTGCTCCGTGAATACCCGCTTATAATCTTGATGAGTTGCATGAAATCCGCCGCCCACAAACGAACCAACCGCCTGGCGCGCGAAAAATCGCCCTACTTGCTCCAGCACGCGCACAATCCCGTGGATTGGTTCGCCTGGGGTGATGAGGCGTTTGCAAAGGCGCGGGTTGAAAACCGGCCCATCTTTCTCAGCATCGGCTATTCGACCTGCCACTGGTGCCACGTCATGGAACGCGAATCGTTCGAGGACGAAAAGGTCGCGGCGTTTTTGAACCCGCACTTTGTCAGCATCAAGGTGGATCGCGAGGAGCGGCCCGACGTGGACAAGATTTACATGGCCTTTGTCCAGGCCACGACCGGCTCCGGCGGCTGGCCGCTGAATGTTTTTCTCACGCCGGAACGGAAGCCGTTTTTCGGCGGCACCTATTTTCCGCCGGACAATCGCTCCGGTCGTCCGGGCTTTTTGCATTTACTCCGGCAAATTCACCAGGTCTGGCAAACCCGCCGGGATGAAATTGCAGGTTCGGCGGACGAAATCCATGCGCGCCTTGAAGCCGCCGCCACGAATGCAAACGCGGGGGATTTGCTTCCGACCCGGGAAGCGCTCAAAAACGCGGGCGATTCTTTCAAGCGGATGTTCGACCCGCGCCACGGCGGCTTCGGCGGCGCGCCCAAATTTCCGCAACCGGCCATGCCGTCACTGCTGTTGCGCTGCGCGAGACGTTTTCACGATGATGAAGCGACGCGGATGGTTCTGCGCACCTGCGACCGCATGGCCGCCGGCGGCATTCACGACCAACTGGGCGGCGGGTTCGCGCGTTACTCGGTGGATGCCGGGTGGCTCGTGCCGCATTTCGAGAAGATGCTCTACGACAACGCGCAGCTCGCGCAGCTCTATCTCGATGCCCACGTCGTTTCGGAGGGGCGAGTTATACGAGTCCCTGATTCTTCCGGCGAAAAAAGTATGGGACTCGCGGAGCTCGCCCCTCCGAAGGAAACGGATTACGCCGCCATCGCCCGCGACATCCTCGATTACGTCCTGCGCGACATGACGCATCCCGCCGGCGGATTCTATTCCGCCGAAGATGCCGACAGCGAAGGGCACGAGGGCAAGTTCTATTGCTGGACGCGCGCGGAATTGGAGGAATTGCTTTCGCCGGGAGAATTCAACGTCGCTGCGCACTGCTTCGGAATCACAAAGGAAGGAAACTTCGTTGACCACAGCCATCCGCAGCCGTTGAAAGGACAAAACGTTTTGAGTGTGGTCAATTCGCTTCCACCCGCCCACGGACATAGCGGCGTCTCGGAAGAGCGCCGCCAACTTTCGAGCAAAGGATCAACGGCGCTCTTCCGAGACGCCGCTACGACAATAGACGATTCCGCGCTCCTCGTCTCCGCCAAGAAGAAAATGTTCGACGCGCGGCGCAAGCGCATTCGTCCGCACCTCGACGACAAAATCCTTACTTCGTGGAACGGCCTGATGCTGGGCGCGATGGCTCGTGCTTACGCCGTCCTCGGCGATGAAAAGTATCGCGCGGCAGCGGAGAAAAATCTGGCGTTCATTCAGGCGAAACTTTGGGTGCAACGTGCTGCCGACATCTTGTCGGCAGAACAAACTGAAAAACTGAACTTCCGGCAGGATGCCGGAAGCACGTTATACCATCGCTGGCGCGACGGCGAACGCGACAACGTCCAATTGCTCGAGGCCTATGCGTTCCTGCTCTCCGGCGTCATTGAGCTTTACGAAGCGACTCTTGAACCGAAACACCTCGACTTTGCCATCGCGCTCGCGGAGGCGATGGTCGCGAAGTTTTACGACGCGGAGAAAGGCGGTTTCTGGCAAAGCGCCGGCAGCGCGAAAGATTTGATTCTGCGCGTGAAGGACGACTACGACGGCGCGGCGCCGTCCGGCAATTCCGTTGCCACGCTCGCGCTGCTGAAACTGGCCGCCATCACGGGACGCGAAGATTTTAGGAAGCCTGCCGAGGCCACGCTGCGATTATTCGTGCATCGTCTCCGGAATTCCCCGCAAGCCATGCCGTTCATGCTGCACGCGCTGGATTTCCAGCTCGAAGAACCCCGCCGCGTTGTCGTCGCCGGCGGTCCACATGACGCAAAAGCGTGCGAACTGTTGCGCGCCGTGCATTCGGTTTATCAGCCGAACAAAGTCGTGCTTGGCAACGCGGGCGCGGTTGAAGAATTCGCCCGGACGCTCCCCGCCAGGAACGGCCCGGTGGTTTATCTTTGCACCGGGAATTCCTGCCAGCCGCCGACGCAAGATGCGGCGAAGGTGAGAGAGATGTTGAAATAAACTGGCCCGGGCAGACTACACCGCGCTGTCGCCGCGTTCCTCGGTGCGGATGCGGTAGGTGTCGTCAATGGGCGAAACAAACACTTTGCCGTCGCCGATCTTGCCGGTCTTGGCCGCCTTGATGATGGCTTGAATGGCCGGTTGCACCAGCGCGTCCGGGAGCACGGTTTCGATTTTGATCTTCGGCAGGAAATCCACGGTGTATTCGCTGCCGCGATAAATTTCCGTGTGGCCTTTCTGGCGCCCGAAGCCCTTCACTTCGGAGACGGTCATGCCCTGGATGCCGATTTCGTTCAGGGCCGCTTTGACGTCGTTCAACTTGAATGGCTTGATGATGGCTTCGATTTTTTTCATAAGAAACTTTCTCCCGGTTATTCAGTATAAGCGCGTTCGCCGTGTTGCGTGAGGTCCAGGCCGGCATCTTCATCTTCGACATCCACGCGCAGACCGACCAGCCGGTTGACGATCTGGAGCAGGATGAACGACGCGATGCCCGCAAATGCCACCGTGAACAGCACGGCCTTGAGTTGATTGGCGAACTGGCCGGCGCCGCCCGCCAGCGACACGGTGACGCCATTGGCCTGGAACGTGGACGCAATCGCCGGGTTCACCATCGTGCTGGCCAGAAAGCCGAGCATCAACATGCCGGTGATGCTGCCCACGGCATGAACGCCAAAAACATCCAGTGAATCGTCATAACTGAACCTCGCTTTCAATTTGGTCACGGCCAGATAGCAAACCACTCCGGCCACCAGCCCGATGCAAAACGCTGCCGGGACCGTGACGAATCCTGACGCCGGCGTGATGGTGGCCAGCCCGGCGACCATGCCCGAGGCCGCGCCCAGCACGCTCGGCCGGCCTTTGTGAAACCATTCCACTGCCGCCCAACTCAACGCCGCCGCCGCCGCCGAAAAATGCGTCGCGGCGAACGCGCTGGTTGCGAGCGTGCCGGCGTTGAGCGCGCTGCCGGCGTTGAAACCGAACCAGCCGACCCACAACAATCCCGCCCCGATGAGACTCAGCACCACATTGTGGGGCAGCATCGGCTCCATCGGATAACCGGTGCGTTTGCCCAGCACGAGCGCACACACGAGCGCCGACACGCCGGAACTGATGTGCACCACCGTGCCGCCGGCGAAATCCAGCACCGGCACCCGGCCGCCCAGCGCCCAGTTGAAATAGCCGCCCTTGCCCCAAACCATGTGACATAGCGGAAAATACACGACCGTGATCCAGAGCAGCACGAACAGCACGTAAGCCTTGAACTTGATTCGTTCCGCCATTGCGCCGCTGATGAGCGCGGGCGTAATGATGGCAAACATCATTTGAAACAGCATGAATGATTGCTGCGGCACCGTGCCCGCGTAATCCGGATTCGGCGCGCCGCCCACGCCACGCAACATAAAATACGTGAGCGGATTTCCGACAAATCCATTGCCCGGCGCGAACGCCATGCTGTAGCCGAACATCATCCAGAGCGTTGACACCAGCGCCATGAGAATCAGGCTGTGCATCATCGTGGCAAGGACGTTCTTGCTGCGCACCAGCCCGCCGTAAAACAAAATCAACCCCGGCGCCGTCATCATCAGCACCAGCGCGGAACTGACCAGCACCCACGCATTGTCGCCGGTGTTGATGGGTGGTGCCCCGGGCTGCTGGAGCGCTTCGATCCGGGTCACGCGCTGTTCCAGCGAAAGGCCGTTCTCGGCGGCATTCGATGGCGTCACGCTGAATCCAATTAAAATGCAGGCGACCGGGAGGATGAGAAACAATTTTGCAGAATGACGAAGAAAATTCATAACGGTCGGGGGAGATTATCTTTGCCCACGCGAAGGAATCAAGCATAACCATTCGCGTTTGGCAACGGCGGGACGGACGGAACCATGTCGGGGTGCGCCCGTCCTCGGGCGCAGCAATTGGCTGCATTCAAGCCACGGAAAATATTCCCACCACCCGCTCTCCTCACGTTGCTGTGGCCGGGACGGCCACACTCCGCCCTGCACCCTCATTTCAGACCTCGTGTTCGCGCCGCTCGCTTCTGCCGCTTCGTGGCTGTTGCAACTGGCGCAAAGCGTGGCGCAGTGATTCAATCTCGCGTTCGTCGGCGAGCTTTTGCCGCTCGGCGTGTTCGACCAGTTCCAAAACATCCTCCATTTGATTGAGCGCCTGTTTCAGTGATTCGACGACTTGCGTCACTTCGCTTACAGCCTGGCTGATGGCTGAACCGTCCGGCTTGGCGGCGCGCGGCGCGGGAACAGCGGGTTGAAATTTTTGCCTTGGCGGTGCGGGTCGTGCCGGAAGTTCGGGCGCGCTGACGGATGGCGCGACTTGCGGCGTCAGTGATTCAACCTGCGCCGGTTGCTCCGCAACTGGAACGGGCGGTGCGGGACGCCGCCGTCCGCGTCCGCCGCGATGTCCGCGACGGCGTCCGCTGCCCGGTTCCCGGGGTTGCGCGGGGCGATTCGTCTCGGATGATGGTTCCGCTTGGGACATTCCGTTTGGAGCATGACGTGCCATCAGGCAAAAGCAATGGCGAATTATTCCCAACCGCAATGTTCCGGGCGGCCTACGGTTGTTTTTTCACAAACAGCGCGAGCGATGCGGTGTAGCCGTGGAGAAAGTTTTTTTCGCCGACGGGACCAATTTCGCCGTTGCAGAAAAATCCCGAGAGTCCGAGCGGGCCGAGCCGTCCCTGCACGAGTTCGACATCGTGGTTCGCGCAGCCAAACAAGTGCTTCCCGCGGCCGTTGCAACAGCAGAGGCAGCCGCCGTAAATCGTCGCGCCCCCAATTTGTTTTTTCGCGCGCGCGAGCAGTTCGTTCATGTCCTCGGTCGCCGCGCCGGCGTCGCGCCGCTGGAACTGCATGGTTTGCCCCGCACGCGGCAACGTGCCGACGGCCAGCACGCCGGACTGCGGGTCACCACCGATGAGGTTGCGCACCAGAAAATCGCCGCGATGGAAATCTTCGAGGTATTCGTTGACGACCAGGCCGATGAACAGGTTGCCCCGGGCCTTTTGCTGTTCGGGCGGCGGAAGTTTTTGAAACGTCTCCGCCAGCACGGAATAGGCGGGCCGGTTGGCGATTTGATGAATCAAATTTTTTTCCACGCGCGTGAGCGTCCACGTTTCGCCGATGGGGGTGCAACCTTGTGAAATGACGCCGGTCAGTTGCACGTCGCCGCCGACCGAAATGGCCACGCCGCCGTCCTCAAACACGCCGCCGTTCAGATAAACCTGCGTTGTTTGCTGGTGGGGAATGCCGCTGGCCAGACCGCCGAGCGCGGGCAGCGGCGCATAGGCCTCGTTCCACGAACGAATCCAGCTTTCCGCGTCGAGATGGAACGGGTCAATGAAAACGAGCCAGCCATTGGTGCGCGCCGGTTCGACGCCGGTCTCCAGGTGCCAGTAGCCGGGGCCGTTGGCCTCCTCGACCTGTTCCTGCGTGAAACGAAAATCCTTCAATTCCGCGCCGGGCAGCGAATAAAGCGCGAGCACCAGTCCGGTCGCGTCTTCAATTTCCTGCGTGCCGGCAATCAGTCCGGTGCTCGAACAGCCCGCGAGCAGCGGAATCCGGGCGTGAACGCGCAAAATTTCCAGCGCCTGCCTGGCGAACGGGAAAAATTTCGGCGACATGAACACGAGGCCGAGTGAAACCCGCGGGGCGAGGAGTTGGGCGCGCAAATTCTCCGCCCACTGCCGCAGGCCGGCTTCATCGAAACCGCCCGGCCAGTGCGCCGCAATGGAAAATTCATTGTTCACAATTCTACTTCAACCATGCCACAACTTTTTCGCCCGACCAAATTTCTTTGACCGGCTGGCGTTCGCGCGCGACGGCGGCGCGCCGGCCATTCACCAAAATTTCAGCAGCCAGCGGCCGGGTGTTGTAATTCGACGCCTGGGCAAAACCGTACGCACCCGCGCTCAAGAGCGCGAGATAATCGCCCTCGCCGGCTTTTGGCAACGGGCGGTCTTTGCAAAAAAAGTCGCTGGATTCGCAAATCGGCCCGACCACATCGGAAGAAATTAGCGCGCCATTTTTGCGGGTGAGCGGCACGATTTCGTGGTAGGCGTCGTAAAACGCCGGACGAATCAAGTCGTTCATCGCGGCGTCCACGATGACGAAATTTTTCCGGCCGGTTTTTTTCACAAATTCGACGCGCGTGACCAGAATGCCCGCGTTGCCGGCGATAAAGCGTCCCGGCTCAATGAGAATTTTCAAGCGGAGCGGCTGGAGCAGCGGGATCAGCCGCCCGGCGTATTTTTGCGGGGTCAAAATATTTTTCGCCGCGGAAGTTTTCCACCAGGCGGCCGCGCCGCTGGCGAGCGCGGGTTTATAGACAATGCCGAGACCGCCGCCGACGCTGAAAAATTCCAGCGGGTATTTTTCCTGCAACCGTTTCAAAAGCGGCAGGACTTTGCGCACCGCCTGTTCAAACGGTGCCGCTTCGGTGATTTGCGAGCCGATGTGCATTTGCAGGCCGCGCAGCCGCAGATTTTTCAGTTTGCTCGCGCGGGCATAAACGCCTTCGACCTGCTCAAGTTGAATGCCAAATTTGTTTTCATAAGTGCCGGTTGTGATCTTCGCGTGCGTGCAGGCGTCCACGCCCGGGTTCACGCGCACGGCGATGGGCGCGATTTTCTTCAGCCGCGCCGCAACGCGGTTGATGCGCTGCAATTCCGGTTCGCTCTCGGCATTGAAGGAATAAACGCCCTGCCGCAGGGCAAATTCAATTTCGTCTTCCGTTTTGCCGACGCCGGCGAAGACGCATCGGCGCGGGCCGCCCCCCGCCGCGATGACCCGTTGTAATTCACCGCCGCTGACGATGTCGAAGCCGCTGCCGAGATTCGCCAGCGCGCGCAGTGCAGACCGGTTGGAATTGGATTTGACGGAGAAACAGACGAGATGATTCACCGGCGACAGGGCCGCGTCGAGTTTTTGGAAATTTTCAGTCAACGTGCGCTGCGAATAAACGTAAAGTGGCGTGCCAAACTTGCGCGCGAGCGACTCGACGGCGACGCCTTCGCAAAACAGCCGGTTGCCGACATAACGAAAATCATGCATAACCCCTGAAGTTTAGGGTTCAGAGTTCAAAGTTCAAGGTTTGCAATAAAAAACCCGCCGGACGTGCGCATCCGGCGGGCGGATGGAATCGCAGTTTTATGGCTGGGCCAGGATTTCCGCGCGCTGTTTGTGGTACTCCTCCGGCGTGATCTGGTTGGCCTTGTATTTTGCGAGCAAGGCTTGCAGTTGCGCCTGTTGGGCTGCGGAAACCGGCAGTAGCGGCGATTCAATCGGCTTCAGGCCCAGTTCTTTTCCTGTATAAATTGCGTTGATCTGGTTCGTTGCGCTCATCACGCCGGGTTTGACTTTTATCGTGGCGGGCATCGCGGGACTTTGAGGAGCTGTGCCCGGCGCGGGCGTGATTGCAGGAACCGCCGGCTGCGTTGCGACAGGAGCGGGTACCGGAGAGATGGGCGGCGCGGCGGTTGGGGCAACTGTGTTTGGCGCGGGTTGAGCCGCTTCCGCGCCGGGCGCAGGCATCGTTTCCGGGGCCGGGGCCGAGGGTTGGGTTTCCGCCGGTGCGGGAGTTGTCGCGGTTGGTTGAACTGCTTCTGTGCCCGTCGTTGTTGATTCAGAAGTTGTCGGAGCGGCTGGAGTGGCGGCGGCTGGGGACTCCGGCTCAACTTGCGGCGGCGGAGTGGCGGGTGCCGGCCCGGTTTCGGCTGGCGGCGATGTGGCGGGTGTAATCTCTGCCGGCGGACTTTTTGGTTCAGGCGCAACGGGCGCAGCGGGCGTCGTTCCGGAAGCCGCCGGGGCAGCGTTGGTTTCCAAAGTGGTTGTCGCTGCTGCGGCCGGTTCGACCGGAGTCGTCATCGGTGCCGGCCTGGTTTCGGCTGGCGGCGATGTGGCGGGTGTAAGCTCTGTTGGCATCGTTGCAGCCGGCGGACTTTTTGGTTCAGGCGCAACGGGCGCAGCGGGCATCGGGGTTGGCTTGGGCGTTGTTGCCGTGGCCGCCGGTGTTGGTGTTTGTGCGGGGACGGTATTGGTTATGGGCCGGCTTGGTTGCACCTCCACGGCGCCGGAAGGCAGGACGACAAATGGCGGCGCTTGGGTTTGTTGCGTATCCAATTCGCTCATCTTTTGTTCCAAAGCCCCGCGCGCGGCGGCCTGAACCGGAGTGTCGTCCGCGCGGACGGAAATGAAACTCGCACAGAAAACCGCCGCGCAAACCGTGGGCAACAACTTGAGAGTTTGCATGACGTTTTTCTACGCCTATTTCTCACCGGATGCAACAGCTTTTCCAGTCGTGGAAAACAATTTTCGCCACACCTCCGGCAGCGGGTAAGCCAGTGTTGAACGCAGCAAAATCCCGCGCACTTCGGCCCGGGAAATTTTGACGCCCTGCTGCAGGTCGAGCACGTTGCCGGCGCGCAGTTTTTCAATCGTTTTCACGCCAATCAAAATCGGCCATGCGCAGGCCAGCCGCACGCGGAACTGGCCAAACGGCAACGCGTTCGTGTAGGCCCAGCCCGCGGCCAGGTGCAATTCGGCGCGGTCGAGATACTCGTGAAACAGCGGACGGAATTTCGCCTCGTTTGCCGGTGACAACAAAACCTCGGGTATCAATCCCGCCTTTTCCAGTTTGTCCGCGGGCAGATAACAGCGGCCCTTTTTCAAATCCGCCGGCAAATCACGCAGGATGTTCACCAGTTGCAGCCCCTTGCCAAAACGGACGCCGTCCGCCAGCAGTTGCGCGTCATCCAGCCGCACCTTCGGAAACAGATGCGCGCGGCACATCTTCGTCCAGAATTCGCCCACGCAGCCGGCGACGCGCCAGGTGTAATCGTCGAGCTCGGCGGCGGTTTCCAGCGCGACAATTTTTTCGGCGGACGCGCCGGCGAACCGGCGCAGGTCCAGTTCCTGTCCGCCCGTGATGGTGGCGAGGACGGCGCGGACCAGTGGCTGGTCGGCGGGCGATAGGGTTTGCAGCAGCGTGAGGCTGTCCTCGACTTTTTCCAGCAAGGTTCCTTCGGCGGACGAACCTTGATGTTTCGCCAGTTCCCCGAAATTCAGCGGCGCGGAGGACGCGCCCTGGATGCGCTCGCGCAACCTTTTGAGCGCGTCCAGCCGTTGTTCAATCGGGACGAGTTCGGTGTCGGCGATGGTGTCGGTGGTGCGCGCGAGCAGATACGCGAGGCCGATTTGCGGGCGCACGGCAGCCGGCAGCACGCGCAACGTCAGGTAAAACGAGCGCGACGTTGCTTTGAGCAAATCGTTTGTTGTCCCAGCCATTTGTTTCGCCAAGAATAAATCTTCCTGCCATTCGCGCCAGCTAAAGTCGCGAAATCTTGGGTTGGCGCCTTGCCAACCTTCCAGCGCAGACGTAGTCTTATCCAGTGCCGACTGTATTGCGCGTCAAAGGGTATCGAATCGGGTTTTACAGTTCCGAACCCGACGAACCGGCGCACGTGCATGTGCATAAAGCCGGAAACGAGGCCAAATTCTGGCTCGCCCCGGTGCAATTGAGCTGGAACAAAGGCTTTCGTGAAGCCGAACTCCGGGAAATTGCCCGGATTCTTGAAACCCACGAAGCCAGATTGATCGAGGCATGGAATGAAGCTGAATAACAATCCGCCGCCGGACGTGACCACGGTGCAAATCACCGACGAACGGCTGACGTTCGGCTTGGAAGACGGGCGAACGGTGAGCGTGCCGCTGTCGTTTTATCCCACGCTGCAACTCGCCACGCGTCGCGAACGCGCGGATTTTGAGATTTGCCACACCTCGGTCTATTGGCCGAAACTGGATTGCGACATCAGTTCCGACTGCCTACTTCGCGGCGCGAAGGAATCCCGCAAATTCGCCGAGCGCGCTTGGCGCAAAAAGGCAAAGCTCGCCGCCGCCTGACAGCTATTTCTTTGGAGAATTCTTTTTGTCGTTGAATTCTGGCAACCGCCTAAACATTTTCACAAAAACGGCGAAGCATTCATATTCTTGTTGCGCCACGTTTCCCATAAGACGAAGGTCTGAAGGTTTGTTTGAAGTTACATTACATTCAGTGCGACTGACCGAAACAAACAACTTTGAAACAATCGCATTATAATCCCGATGTTTGAAGCGCACGCGCGCCGCTCCACCATGTCCTTCTTTGCCGTTGATTGTGTTGTCGAATTGTTGCAGGCGCGATTTCAAGCCGCCTTTTGCATTCGTCATGCCGATATAAATGATTTTTTCACTCCATCTGAATGGGATTGTGGCAATGTCCTTGCCTGACAAGGCAATTACATACACACCGGGAAATTTTATACCTTCAAGCTGGTCGCGATCACGCCACCGTGTCCAATTCGAGAAACTCTTGGTCATTTTTTCTTCGAGTCCGTGATATAAAGCAAAATTTTGTCGATTTGACGTGGCGAAAGTTTGCGGCGAAACCGCTTTTGCAAATCTTTTTTCAGCCAGAGACAACGCCAATAAAAACTCGCGTAATCTTTGTCTGATTTCTTAGGCGACAAACTCGGAAGTTCTTTTTCTGCACTGGGCGTGATTTTCCGAATGGCCGCTACCGACCTGGAGTCGTAAATGAAAAACAAATCTGGACGGTGGAAATGGAGATATTTTGAAGCAAGCGAGCGTTTCTTAAGCTCCGAAATGTCGAAGAAAAGTTTAGTCAGCTTGGAGTGTATTTCGATTGCCTTTTCTGGAATTGAATCGTCTTTCAGCGAATTAAGCCAACTGTCAATTTCGGAACTCTTAATTTTCGGAGCAGCCTTGTCTTCGTAAAACAAGTCGCCAAGCAAATCCGAGTTTTTGTTTTTACGTCGCTCAAGTGCGGCTGCATAAGAACGCCCAATCAACCAAATCTTGGCAATTATTTCTTGGTCTGATTTGTGGAGTGGATGTTGGGAACAGAGGTCATATAAAACTTGGTTGCCCAAGTCCCAAGCATCGTTCGCAAGACTCTTTTCAATTTCCTGCTTGGTGATCTTCCTCATCGGGAAAATCTTTTCACGAAAGCTGTTTCCGCCACCTCGCCAGTTGCTTGGCGACTTCCTTTGTTCCCGGTGCGCCGGTCAGATTCCGCTTGGCCATCGCGCGTTTCAGGTCGAACACGCCCAGCGCGTCGCGACCGAACTTTCTGTCCACGGATTGCAATTCCGCCAGCGTGAGCCGGTTCAGCGGCCTGCCCAATGTTTCCGCCAGCGCCACGACTGCGCCCACCGCGTGATGCGCCTGCCGGAATGGCATGCCTTTACGCACGAGATAATCTGCCAGATCGGTTGCCAGCAGCGCCGGGTCGGCGGCGGCACAGGCGCACACAGGTTTGTTCACCTTGGTGTTCTTCAGCATCGCGGCCATAAGCCGCGTGGTGGCGCGGACGGTGTCGGCGGTGTCGAACACCCGTTCCTTGTCCTCCTGCAAATCGCGATTGTAAGTCATCGGCAGACCTTTGAGCAGCGTGAGCAGCGCGACGAGGTTTCCGATGACCCGGCCGGATTTGCCGCGCGCGAGTTCCGCGATGTCGGGATTTTTCTTTTGCGGCATCAGCGATGAGCCGGTGGTGTAGGCATCGGCGATCTTGATGAAATTAAATTCCGCGCTCGTCCAGAGAATCAAATCCTCGGCCAGCCGCGAAAGGTGGACGGCCAGCAACGCGCCGGCGGCGCAGAATTCGACGGCAAAATCGCGGTCGCTCACGGCGTCCATGGAATTCTGCGTGAGTTGCAGTTTGCCACTGGCGTCCACGAAGCCGAGCAATTTGGCGACAAGCACGCGGTCGAGCGGCAAGGTGGAACCGGCAAGCGCGCCGCTGCCGAGCGGGCAGACGTTCACGCGGTAGCGGCAATCCCAAAGGCGCTCGCAGTCGCGTTCGAACATTTCGACGTAAGCCAGCAGGTGGTGCGCGAGATAAACGGGCTGCGCGCGTTGCAGGTGGGTGTAGCCCGGAATCAACACGGCGGAATTCTTTTCGCCGAGGCTGACGAGCGCGCGCTGCAAACCGGCGATTTCACCGAGCAGTAAAATGATTTCGTCGCGCAGCCAGAGGCGCAGGTCGAGCGCGACCTGGTCGTTGCGCGAACGGCCGGTGTGCAGTTTTGCGCCCGCCGGAACGCGTCGTGTAAGTTCCGCCTCGATGTTCATGTGAACGTCTTCAAGTTCAGGCTTCCACTTGAATTTGCCCGTGGCGATTTCCTTCGCGATGGCGTCGAGGCCGCGGATGATGGCGATGCATTCCTTTTTCGACAGCACGCCGATTTTTTGGAGCATGGTGGCGTGGGCCATCGAGCCGAGGATGTCGTGCCGCCACAGCCGCCAGTCAAAAGAAACGGATTCGGTGAATTGTGCCACGTCCGCGCCGGGGCCGCGCGCGAAGCGTCCGCTACGGGAAACGGGAGAGATTTTTTTCATGCGCTTTAATTAAACCGCTGATGAACGCGGATGAACACAGGTTTTGAGATGCGGCGGCAAAATTCAACCACAAACACGAGGCAAAATCTTAATCATAATCGCCCTCGTCATCTTAACCGGCTTTGAACCAATGATTACGATTAAGATTAGGACCAGGATTGAGGCGATAAAAAACCGCGTTGCCGAATGCCAGCGGATATGAAATGTTTGTGAGACAGCCATGAGCGAATTCAAATATGCGTGTCCGGTGTGCGGCCAGCACATGAAATGCGACTCGTCGCAGGCCGGCACGGTGATGGAATGCCCGACGTGCTTCCAGAAAATCACCGCCCCGCAAGCGCCCAAAACGGACGACCCGAAATTCATCATAACGGGCACGAAAGTGGGCGAACGTCCCATTCCGGCTATAGTGGCGGATTCGGGAGCGGCGCCCACGCCCGCGCCGCAGAAAAATTCTTTCCTGCCGGCCATTATTTTTATCGTTTTGTTTTGCGTCGCGGCGGCGGTGTTGTTCGTGTTCCGCGGGAAGATTTTCAAGTCCAGCGGCCGGCAGGCCAGCCCGGTTGCCAACGCACCGGGCGGGCAACCAACGCCCGTGAAACCGCCCAAACCCGTCGTCGTCGCGCCGCCGGCAAATGATGCGAGTTGGATGTTGGAACTCGCCGCAGTGACGATTCCTGATTCGACGGTGGCGGGGCGCATCCACGGACGGGACTTTATTTGCGACCGCGCGATTTTGCAGGGGGGCCTGCTGACGTTGCGCGGCGCGACGGACTTGGGCGCGATGATCAATTTCGGCGGCGTGATGCCCGAAGCGCTCACCGGACAGTCCATCAATGTCGCCACCAACGCGGAAAAGGCGGCGCGGGTCATATTGCGTTGGAAGGAGGGCAACCTGACCCTGCGGGAAAATTTCACGAACGGCTACGCGCTGCGGATTGAGTTCGGCCTGCTGGACAACAATCATCTGCCGGGAAAAGTTTATCTGTGCACACCGGACGCCGAGAAAAGTTACATCACCGGCAACTTCAATGCCGACATCCGCAAGCCCAGACCGCCCAGAGAACAGTGAGGCACGGTTGTTTGGGGTTCCGTCCCGCCCGGCGGGAAGGTCCGCGCGCCCTTGTTTTTCTTGCCGCGTGAAGGCCGGACTCCAAACGCAAAAACTTGCCACGCATCGTCCCGGCGCGGAAACTCCCGCGGGTGAACATCGAACTGCTCAACACCGGCAGCGAATTGATGCTCGGTCGCGTGCTGAACACGCACCAGCAATGGCTCTGCCGCCGCTTCGCGGATCTCGGTTATGTCGTGACACGCCAGGTGGCCGTGCCGGACACGGCGCACGACATCCAATCCGCCGTTCGTGAAGCTTTGAGCCGCGCGGATTTGATCGTCACCACCGGCGGTCTCGGTCCAACTTCCGATGATTTGACGCGCGATTTGATTGCGAAGCTTCTCGGCAAAAAATTGCAGTTCGACGACGCGGTGCTCGACCACATCCAGAGGCGTTTTGCGGCGCGCAACCTGCCGATGCCCAAAAACAACGAAGTCCAGGCACTGGTGCCCGAAGACGCGCTGGTGCTGGCCAATCCGAACGGCACCGCGCCGGGGCTGGCCATGAAAATCACGCCGTCGGAAGGACGGGTTATACGAGTCCCAAATCCAAATCAAGTTGGGGACTCGCAGAGCTCGCCCCTCCGAACGCAATGGCTGGTGATGCTGCCCGGACCGCCGCGCGAGTTGCGCCCGATGTTCGACAATTTTGTCGTGCCATTGCTCCGGCGCGAATTCCCGCTGGATGCGCCGTTTATCTGCCGCACGTTGCGGACGAGCGGCATCGCCGAGTCTCTGGTGCAGGAAAAAATCGCGGCGCCGTTGGGCGCACTTGTGGCTGCCGGGCTGGAAATCGGCTATTGCGCGCGGACGGGGCAGGTGGACGTGCGATTGTCGGCGCGCGGCGGGAACGGTAAAAAAATTGTCCGCGCGGCGGAAGCGGTCGTTCAAAAAATTCTGGGCGCGCAAATTTACGGTTTTGACGATGAGGAAATGGAAACGGTCGTCGTCCGGCTTTTGACCGGACGGAAGAAAACTTTGGCAATGGCCGAGTCCTGCACCGGTGGTCGCCTCGCGCATCGCGTGACGAATGTGCCGGGCGCGTCGGCGGTTTTTCTGGGTGGATTCGTGACTTACAGCAATGAATCGAAGCGGAAATTTCTTGGCGTTCGCGCTGAAACGCTGGCGGCTCACGGCGCGGTGAGCGAAGCGGTGGCGCGCGAAATGGCCGAAGGCGCACGCCAACAAACTGGCGCGGATTTTGCCATTGCCGTCACGGGCATCGCCGGGCCGGACGGCGGAACTAAAGAAAAACCGGCGGGGACGGTTTTCATCGGGCTGGCCGGAGAGTTTGGAACGGCGGTTGAGCGCAAACTTAATCCTTATGAACGCGGGACATTCAAGGAAGTCACGGCGTGGCAGGCATTGGAAATGCTGCGTGTGCGGTTGGTTTGTTCTTGAGGGCAAAAAAAATTGGAGTAAAGTAGCGCCATTCAACGTCTTTGCTTGAATTGAATAGAAAGTTTGATTTCCGGACATGGCTTTGACCACAGAACCATTGATTGCCAAGAGCAATCCAGTTGAGGGGGACAGCACGACGTTTCGCAAACGGCGCGGCACGTTGCTGGTGGTGGACGATGAGGATGGTCCGCGGCAGTCACTGCGGGTCATTTTCAAGGACGAATACAATATGCTGATGGCCGAGGACGGGCCAACGGCGATTGAGCTGGCGCAGAAGCATCCCATTGACGTGGCGGTGCTGGACATTCGCATGGCCGGCATGTCGGGCATCGAAGTTTTGGAACGCCTCAAATACGTGAACCCGAGCACCGAGGTGATCATGATGACGGCGTTTGAAACGACGGATACGATTCGTCAGGCGTTGCGGCTGCGCGCGTGCGATTACATCAACAAGCCGTTCGACCTGGCCACGATCCGCGCCGCCGTCAGCCAGGCGATGCAACGGCGCACGCTCGAAAGCGAAATTCACAGCAGCGCCGAAAAAGTGCAGGAATTGCTTTCCGAACTGCAAAACCAGAAGGTCGAGGAGCAAATTGCCAAAACGCGCGGCGATATTTACGCCAGCATCATCCACGACATCAACGGCCCGTTGACGGTCATTTCCGGTTTCGTGCAGGTGCTCAACCAGCGGCTCAATCGCAATTCACGGCTGGAAATGGAGGACCTGGAATTCATCAAGGACCGCCTGCGCATCATCGCGCGGCAGGTGGGGAATTGCGTGGAAATTTCCCGGCGCTACCTCGGTTTTCTCCGCCGTCAATCGGAGGAAGCCCCGCGCGTGAGCGTGAATCAATTGTTCAAAGACCTCGAACAACTCATCCGCGTTCATCCCGGCCGGAGCGACAACGAATTCGGCGTTCAGCCGATGGCCGAAGACCTGGGCGTCAAAATGAACGGAACCGACGTCATCCAGATTTTGCTGAACCTCACCGTCAACGCCTTTCAATGCGCGCCGATGAGTCATCGTGTCGAGGTCGGCGGTGAAATTTTGCGCGAGCCGCTTGATTTGACCAAGTTCAAGGACGGGCCCAACGACCGGCTGCTGAACGTCGAGAGCATGGACAACACCGCCCCGCTGGTGAAGTTGTGGGTGCGCGACACCGGGCCCGGCATCCCGGCGGAAGTGCTGCCGAAAATTTTCCAGCCTTACTTCACCACCAAAGGCCCGCGCCAGGGGACCGGCCTCGGTCTCAACATCGTGCAGCGGCTCATCAAGGAAGGGAAAGGCGCATTACACGTTCACACGCGGCCGGGCGAAGGGACGACGTTCACGATTTATTTGCTCGGCGCGAATCTGGCGAAGTAAATAGGAATATGCGCGCCAAAGGTTTCATCGCGTTCAGTTTGATCGTTGCGGTCTGGGTCGCGCGGGCGGATGAAAAGCTGCCGGTACTCAAGGCGGGCATCAATACTTATAGCAATGTGACCGTTACGACTGTCACCGCCACGGACATTTATTTCACTTACGCTGGCGGGATGGGCAATGCGAAATTAAAGCAACTTTCCCCGGAGCTACAGAAGCATTTCGGTTACAATCCGACGAAGGCAAGCGAAGTGGAACAAAAGCAGGCTGCGGCCAACACCCAATTCCACAATCAGGTGGTCGGCAAATCTTCTTCCCAACCACTGGCTGGCGAAAGCCTGGTGCAGGCATCAGGACTGACCTGGAGTCTGGACTTTCCCCAGGCCCTGGCCCGTGCCAAGGCGGGAAACAAAATGGTGCTCATTGACTTCACCGGTTCCGACTGGTGTCCGTGGTGCATCAAATTTGACGAAGATGTGTTGTCAACCGGCAAGTTCGCCGCCTATGCCGAAAGCAAACTGGTGCTGGTGTTGGCGGACTTCCCGCGCCACACGATGCAAAGCAGCGTGCTCAAGCAGGCCAATCAGGAGCTAAAAGACAGATTTCGCGTCAGCGGTTTTCCCACGCTGGTGGTGTTGAACTCTTCGGGCAAGGAAATCGGACGGCAGGTGGGATACTCTCGTGGTGGCCCGGATGCCTTCATCGCCGAACTGGATGGGTTCAGCCGGCGTTGATTGGCTGGCGTGCCGGCGCGCGCTCGCAAATGTTTCTAACTTTCCAAATACCCGCGCGGGTTCACAATTTTTCCGGCAATGGCGCTCCGCAGCCATTGAAGATCAGCCTTCAGGGTTGTCGAGCAATTCTTGCAAACGAGTGCGCAACCCCGCCGGGATCCGCTCCAGCCAGCTTTCGTCCACCAATCCCACTTCCATCAGGTCGCGCAGATGCACGCGGTCCTTGTCGCGAAATGAAGTGAGTTTCATTCGCACCAGGGCGGCGAGTGAAAGCAGGCGGAAGGTTTTCGTTTCCTCTGACTCGGAAACATCGGGCGCCGGCGCGGTGTGGTCGGGCCGGACTTTTTCAGCGGCAAAAACGATGTGAACTGCGTCACGCGCCTTGGCGTCCGGCCCGTCAAGAAACATGTCCATGCCCGCCGCGTGACGATAAACAAATCCAGCTTGTTCCAACGCCTCGTGCGCCGTACGCAAGTCTGCCCGGCGCAATACAATGTCCACGTCCTGCGTATTCCGCACCGCTGCTTCGTCCACGCGCGAAACCCACGCGGCTACAGCGTTCCCACCGGCCACGGCATACGGCACCCCGGCTTGATCCAAGGCCCGCGCCGCGCGAAGCAGACGCTGACGAACTTTTTCAATCGCGTTGCTCATACGTTCCCAGGAAACCTCAGCATAAGCGGCAGTCGCCATGGTTACCTCGTCAATTTCCCAAATACTCGCGCGGATCCACGATCTTTCCGGCAATCGCGCTCGCGGCCACAGTGGCCGGTGAGGCGAGGAACACCTGCGATTCCTTGTTGCCCATGCGGCCGGGGAAATTCCGGTTGGTGGCGCTGATGCACTTGATGCCGGCCTTGTTGATGCGGCCAAACGTGTCCACCGGCCCGCCGAGGCACGCGGCGCAACCGGCGTTCTCCGTCATTTGCACGCCCGCGCTCACAAGAATCTCCCAGATCGTCTGGTTGCCCCAGTAGGTCGTCTGCAAATCGCGCACGATCTCCGGTGTCGCGGGCACACCGAACGTGTCAATTTTGACGTGCTTCCCGCGCAACACGCGCGCGAACTCAACGAAGTCGCTCGTCTTGCCGCCGGTGCAGGAGCCGACGTAGGCGCGGTCGAGCTTGATGTGGCCAAGCTCCTTCGCCTTCTTGCGCTGGCCGGGATTGGGATGGCACGCCACCGTCGGTTCGAGCCGGTCGAGGTTCACGACGAGTTCATAGACGAACTTCTGTTTTTTGTCCGGCGCGACCGGTTCGTAGGCGGATTTCGTGCCGTTCAATTTCACGCGCGCGTCCACATATTCCGCCGTGCGCGCATCGAATTCAAAAATGCAGTTCTTGCCGCCCGCTTCGATGGCCATGTTGGCGATGGTCATGCGATCATCCATCGAAAGCGATGCCGCGCCGGGGCCGTCGAATTGCAGCGCGCGATACGTCGCGCCGTCGAAACCGATTTCGCCGATGCAATGGAGGATCACGTCCTTGGCCATCACGCCCGGCTGCAATTTGCCTTCGAGCCGGAAGCGCATCGTCTCGGGGACCTTGATGAGCAACTTACCCGTGCCCATGACAAAGCCGGCATCCGTGTTGCCGATGCCGGTGGCGAACAAATTGAACGCGCCGGCCATGCACGTGTGCGAGTCGGTGCCGAACAAAATTTCGCCCGGCCGCGTGTGGCCCTTGGCCGGCAATGCCGTGTGGCAGACACCTGCGTAACGCGAACCAAACTGCCGTTTCAAATTTCCCTTGGCGGCGTCGAATTTCCACGAACCGTTCGGATCGTCAATTACGTCGTAAAAATACGTGATGCCCTGTTCGCGGACGAAATCGCGGAGGATGTCCACGTTGCGGTTCGAGAGCGAGTCGGCGGTGAAGATGTAATGGTCGGGGATGATGACGATTTTGTTTTTGTCCCAGACCTTGGCGGTCCTGCCGAACTCGCGTTTGAAGACGCCGATGGTGCCCGGCCCGCAAACGTCGTGGGTCATGAGCACGTCGGCCTTCACCCAGATGTTGTCGCCGGCCTGCACGCGCGGTTTTCCGGCGGCCCGGGCAAGAATTTTTTCCGTCAAAGTCATAGGCTGAACACCATAGCCGACCCGCGGGGCAAGTTCAACTGAACAAAAACAAGCGAACGGTTAAGGCTTGATGGAAATTCAGACAATTACTCGATGTTGAGCAAAAGCAACGGCAAGTAAAACTTGGCGGATTTGAGAATTGGCAGGAACTTCCTGACTGATAGAAAAAGCGTATTTAAATTTGTTCTCTTTGAAAAAATCAGAATCCCATTTTGAGAAGCGGGCCACTTTTTTATCATCGCAAAATATTTCGCCGGCTTTGATTTGTAGAATGAAAGTCTCGCCTTGTTTCTCTGGAACAAATGTGAATTTCGTTCCCAGAGTAAGACTTTTCTTTTTCAATTTACCAAGAAGCGAATCCCAGTGATCAGAAATTTTCACAGCCGGACTTCCAAAGGACAAAGTTGCATTGCCGCCTGCAATACGAAGCACCTGTTCTTTGCTGCCGGGAATACTCGCTACAAGATTAAATGCCGTTCCTTTGTCATGTCTTCCACCACAAAGCCGGGCAATTTTTGTCAACACTCCAATGTCCGGTTCTCTGCATTCGAGAAGAATTTGGTGCGATTCAGGGTCATAGACATCAAGTTTGTCCGAAGTCTTCGCTTCACGCCCCTTAACAACGTCCTTAAAGAAGAAAATATTACGGTTGAGAACATCCCAAATGTTTTTTTCAGACATAATTTTCCCGTTCCGCTTTGGTAAAACGTCGCGAATACCTTGCCATTATACTGCCGCATCCAGCCGCAGCAGGCAATGACCGAAATCCATGCGTGCGTGATTTCCGCTAGAATCCCAACGGAGGGTGTTACGAAATTCAAAACGTGAACATGCGAATAATTGGGTAATTTTGCGGTTTTTTGAAATCGGCGATTATTTTTCCAAAAGGTCAA
>Ga0074044_10000332_pt1 | contig 47331 bp, 35 predicted proteins | sample BogForMeECP23OM1_FD_94443 | JGI IMG/M metagenome (GOLD analysis project Ga0074044, IMG submission 94443) | Bog forest soil microbial communities from Calvert Island, British Columbia, Canada - Bog Forest MetaG ECP23OM1 | ecosystem: Environmental > Terrestrial > Soil > Wetlands ...
CTGATATCTGATATCCCTATCAACCTTCCATCACTCCACCGGTCACCCCTTAACTGTTCTACAATACCCTCCATGCCCCTCCTCACCGACCGCATCCTCATCCAGTTGGGCGACATCACCGACATGGACGTTGAGGCCATCGTCAACGCCGCCAACAACGATCTCATCCTCGGTGCTGGCGTTGCGGGCGCCATTTACCGCAAGGGCGGCGAATCCATCCAGCAGGAGTGCAACGAAATCGGCAGCATCCCCGTCGGCTATGCCGCCCTCACCGGCGGCGGCAAACTCAAAGCGCGTTTCGTCATTCACGCCGCCAGCATGGGCCTCGGCGGCGTGCGCACCACTTCCAAAACTTTGCGCACCTCCACCGCGCATTCCCTGCGCCTCGCCGCCGAACGCAAACTCAAATCCATCGCCTTTCCCGCCATCGGCACCGGCGTCTCCGGCTTTCCTCTCGACGAGTGCGCGCAAATCATGCTCACCGAAACCATCCAGCACCTCCAAGGCGAAACCTCGCTCGAATCCGTCTACTTCGTCCTATTCGATGCACGCGCTCGCGAAGTCTTCCAATCCACCTGGGACACTCTTCGCATAGATCTCTCCACAGGAGCCGCTTCCGCGTGACCCCGCTCGCCCCACTCCTCGCTGAACGTATCCGCCGCTTTGGCCCCATCACCTTTGCCGAGTACATGCGCGAGTGCCTCTATCATCCCGTTCATGGCTACTACAGCAAGCCCGAAGCCACGCGCTTTGCCGACTACTACACCAGTCCCGACGTTCATCCTGTTTTTGGCCGCTTGCTCGCCCGTCAATTCGCCGAATGTTGGGAACAACTCGATCGTCCATCCGAATTCCTGCTTGTGGAAGCCGCCGCGGGAATCGGCCGCCTCGCGAGACACATCCTCGAATTCGCGCAATCCAAATTGCCGGAGTTCTATGCCGCCCTGCGTTACGTGGCCGTCGAGCGGTCTCCCGCGCGTTGCGATCAGATGGCCAGCCAGCTCGCGCCTTTCCTTCAAGAAGGGAAGTGCCGCCCCTCCATTGAAATCCCTCCGCACATTCCCGCCGGTTGCGTGTTCTCCAACGAACTCCTCGACGCGCTTCCCGTTCATCGCGTCCGCCAACACGAAGGCCGCCTGCAGGAAATCTTCGTCGGCCACAACGGCAACTCCTTTCTGGAAATCCTCATGCCACTTTCCACCTGCGCCATCGCCGAATACTTTGCCGCCCAGCAAATCACCCTTGAGGAAGGCCAGCAAGCTGAAGCGGGCCTCGAAGCTTGCGACTGGATTGCCGAAATCGCGCGCCGCCTGACTCGCGGCTTTGTCTTCACCATTGACTACGGCCACGAAGCCGCCGACCTTTTCGATTCCCACCACATGGCTGGCACACTGCTCGCTTATGCGAAGCACCAAGCCAGCGAAAGCTTCTTCATCGCGCCGGGTGAACAGGACCTCACCGCCCACGTCAACTTCACCGCGCTCCGCCTCTGGGGCCGGCGTAGCGCCCTCGAACCCCTCGGCCTCATCTCGCAGACCGCCTTCCTCCTCGCTCTAGGGCAGCACAATGAATTCGCCGACCTCTATGACGACGGCATGGACGAAGCCGAACGTGTCCGCGCCCGCCTCCAGCTCAAAACCCTAATCTACCCCGAAGGCATGGGCGAACGCTTCCAGGTCCTCCTCCAACAAAAATCCGTCCCTCAAGCCAAACTCTCCGCCCTCTATCCCTTGTAGACGCTGGGCTTTAGCCCAGCCAGCAATTCTGCCATTCTCTTCTCTGCGACCTCTGCGTCTCTGTGTTTCACTTTTCTTTTTTCTTCCTCTTTCTTCCCCTCAAATTATTTCTATTTATTCTCTTGACATTCTAATAACCTTCTGCCATACTATTCCGCATAGATGTCTATGCCCCGCGGTCTTTCCTCCTCGGGGTTCCCCAAAATCTTGAATCTCTTATTTGGAGTTCTCTATGTCCAAGAAACCATCCAAGGACCACGCGTCCCGGTGTACCTTCACCTTCGCCGACGGCCGCCGCTGCACCTCTCCTCGTTCCGGCACCAAGTACGACCTCTGCTTTTTCCACCTCGTCAAGCTCCGTCAGCGTCAAGCCGCCGAGCAAGCCGGCGAAGATGTCGCCGCCCCTCTCAACGCTGACTACCTCAATGCCTGCGATCTCAGCTTAGCCTTTGGCAATCTCTTCACCGCCGTAGCCAAGGGCCTAATCAAGCCCAAGGTCGCCAACACCCTCGCCAACATCGGCCAACTCCTCCTCCGCACCCAACCCCTCGCGAAGGAGGAGTTCCTCCTCACCTACGGCGGTGACGCTCTTTCCGACGCCATCCACTCCACTTTCCACCCTGACGACTCCCACGAAGATTCCAACCCCGACGGCGCATCTGAGGAGGACGACTCCGAGGAAGAAGCCCTCTCCGAACAGCACGCAGACCCTGACAGCGACGAATCCGCCTCATCAAACTCCGAGTCCGCCGCCGCTCCAACCTCCACGCCACCCTCTCACTGACGCACTCGATTCCTGCCGGGGAGCACTCACTTTGGAGTGCGGCGGCTCGCCGCCGCTTTTACGCCGTAATCAACTTCGTGAAATGATCTTTTTATCGCAGATGCACCATTACTCATTCGCCCGCGTGCCCATGTCGGTGGTTCGCCTGTTCGTGAATTGTCATCCCGCCTGCCCTGAGCGGAGCCGAAGGGACCGAAGCGGCCCGATTCTCTGCCCCGCGCCGCATTCTGGCGCGTCGGGTCGCGCAGTGGAGGGATCGTGGCGAAATCTCACCGGAGTCGACGACCCAATTACGTCTTCGTCTGTTGTTCGCCCGTGCTCGCGCCCAACCCCTCTACAATCAGCACTTTCATATCTGTATGAAAACAAACAACTTCATCCTTATTAGATTCAGCACTTTCAAAAAAAGGGGGGAGGGGGTAGCCACTATTTCGTTCTGCATTCCTACGGATTCGGCCTCTTCAAGGTAGGTCTTTCGCCGGAGGCTGGCTCGGGCATATCAGCGGTCTTCCCCTTTGCCGGAGTAGCATTCGCATCTGTCGGCGTCACCGCGGGCATGCCGCCCTCCGTGTACGCCTTCTTCACCAGCGCTTCGACATTGTCCTGCGCCCCGCCGGTATTGTCGTTCGTCTGCCGTGCCTTGCTGTATTCGTTTAGCGCGCGTTCCCGCTGCCCCAGCAAATCGAAAATCTTTCCCAGGTAGATGTGCGCCCAGACCTCGGTCCACTTTTCGGCAGGCTCCGGTACCGTGGCCAGCGCTTCGCGAAACGCGTTCGCCGACGCCTGATAATTCTTCTGGTTGAAAAACGCCTCGCCCATCCGGAAGTTTGCCAGTGATCGGTTCGGCTGGATGTTCAGCGCGCGCTGGTACTGCTGCACCGCATCGTAATATCTGCCCAGTAAGGCAAGTTCCTCGCCACGCGCAATCGCCGCGCGCGCCCGAAGGTTTGGTGAACCCTTCAGAATCAAGTTGTTGGGATCAATATGGATGCCGCCGGATTTCGGCCGTCCGAAAGTCTCGATTGTGAAGTCGGTGTCCGTGCCCACCACATCCACGGTCCTCAACTCCGGATTTCCTTCCGTATCAATGCGCAACTGCACGGGCATGGCGAACGTATCCAGCGGCTGCTTGATCTTCCCCACGATTCGGAAACCTTTCCGCGTCCGGTAGGTCACGTACTCCAGCGTAAATTCCGGAATGCCGGTCGAGTTCATCCACTGCGTGAAGTATCCCTGCAAGTTCGGCGGCGTTTCCCCCGGCCTCATGGAGGCATTGGCGGCGGCAACGGCCATGCCCTCGAAATCCTGCACCGTCGCGGTTTTGCCTTTGTATTTGTCGTAGAAAGCATGCAGCAGCGTTTTGAACGCCACATCGTTCATCTGCACGCGCAGCATGTGAAACAGCATCGCGCCTTTGTTCATCACCACGGAGCGGTACTCCGCCGAATACGGTATTAGCCGCGCCGATTGCGCCACCGGAGCCGAGTCCTCAAACATCAGCGCGCCCACCGCGAATTCGTCAATCGCGCGCAGGCCCGCTTCCTTCCCCGAGTTCTGCTCGGCGTAAAGCTCTTCGCTGTACCGCGCCAGGCCATCGCTGATCCACATGTCCGCCGTCGAAGCCGGCAGCACCTGGCTCCCCCACCATTGCCCGGCCACCAGCCGACTCATCGTGCGATCGCTGAATTTCGGATCCCAAACGCCATGCGCGAGCATGATGACTCCGGGCGCCGAAAAGTCCCGCAACGTGCCGTCAGGCAACTGCACCACTGTTAAGTCTGAGTCCGGCAATTCCCCGAACAAGTCCGCGAAGATAATCTCCTCGTGCGCCACCAGGTTTGCGAACACCTGCGCTTTGCCGGAATCCGCCTGCGGCGCATACACCGCTACGTTCACACCTTCGGCCTGCTTCGGATTCAACTGCAGCGGCCCCGCCACGAAGGAGCCATTGGGCTCCGCGCGGTCGCAGCGGAACGTATAAATCAGACGCTTTCCTTCGGCCGCTGCGCGCGGCGCCAGCGGTTGCGGCGCCTCGGCTTTCCCCGTGCCCACCATCGCCATCGTGTCTGGCACATTCAGGCGGAATGTCCCTGTGTAGCGGTTCGCCGGATAATTCGTCAGTGGAAACCACCGCGATGGCAGCAGCAGGTACACCCATTCCTTGCCGATCGAAGCCACGCGGATCCCCGGCACCGGGCTGTTCTCTTCATTCACCAGCAATCCTGCGTAGCTGAACGTGAGCGTCACCGTTTTCCCAACCGCCACCGGGGCCGGCAGAATCACGTTCACGAACAGCGGATTATCATTGTCCCGCTGAAACGTCAGCGATTTTCCCTCCGCCGTTTTCACGTCCTTCACGTCAAGGTTCTGGTGCAGTTCCACGCGCAGGTTGGTCGAAACATCCACGGCGCGGAATTCGATCTTCACCACCGCGTTGATGGATTGCCCGGTCGTATCCAGATACGCGGCAAGATCGTAGTTATCGGCCAGATAGCTCGGAGGATGCGCCGTTTGGGCGCTCAGTGGCGAGCTGAATAATGTGAGGAGTAAGAAGAGGGCCAGCACCAGTGCAGGGCAGCCCATTTGGCGTCGCGTCATCGTATACCTTTCCGGAGGATTCACGTCCGGTGCATGTAGATAGGATAGCAACGCCTTAGGAAGCGTTGCCAGTGCCAGCTCCCAGTAAACCCACAATGTGGTCCGCGGCCCGTTTCACGGCCCCCGGCGGCCCCAATCGCCGCCGCACCTCGGCCAGCCCGCGCCGCACTTCCTCCCGCGCCTTGGGGTCTTCCAGCAGGCGCAGTGTTCCCGCAGCCACGCGCTCCGCGGTAAAGAATTCCTGCACCAGTTCCGGAACGACTTTCCGCTCTGCAATTAGATTCACCATGGCGAAAAACGGCGTGCGAACCAGCGGCTTCGCCAGCGCCGCCGTCAGCGGCGAAACTTTGTAAATCACCACCATCGGCGCATCCAGTAGCGCCGCCTCCACCGTCGCCGTCCCGCTGGAGACGATGGCCGTATCCGCGGCAGCCAGCGCGTTGTACGTTTCCTCCTCGATGATCCGCACCTTCAGCCCCGCCGGCCATCCGCTTTTCAATCGCTCCACGATCTGTGGGTACGCGGCAGCCACAACGAATTGCGTGTCCACCTTCTGCTGAATCATCGCGCAGGCTTTCTGGAGCACAGGTAAATGATGCGCCAACTCCCCTTTACGGCTGCCTGGCAGCACCGTAACAATTTTGCAGCCGGGGTCGAGCCCGTGCGCCGCGCAAAATTCCGCCCGGTTCTGTGTTGCGCTCACCGCTCCCACCAGCGGATGCCCGATAAATTCCGTGGACACCCCGGCATTCCGGAAAAACTTCTCCTCAAACGGAAAGATGCATAGCGCCTTCACAAATCGCTCGCGGATCAGCCGCACCCGCCACGGCCGCCAGGCCCAGAATTGTGGGCAAATGTAATAAACATTGCGCATGCCCTGCGGCGCCAATTTGCGCGCCAGTCGCAGGTGAAACCCGGGGAAGTCTGTCAGTATCGCCAGCGCGGGCTTGCGTCGTTCCGCTTCCTGCACCATACGATCCATCGCCCTCAGCAGCGATGGTAAATGTCCGAGTATCTCCGTGATGCCTACAACCGCCACTTCCGAATAGTCCGTGATGATTTCCACGCCCGCCGCGCGCATCTGCGGCCCGCCCATCCCAAAAATCTGCACGTCCACTCGCTCTTGCAGCGCTTTCGCCAGACGCGCCGCATACATGTCCCCGGACGCTTCACCGGCCGAAAGCAGTAGAGGAATTGGTGGCATTTGCGAGAGATGCTTCTTAATCGCTGGTAGGGAGCGAAGCCGGCAGTGGCGATGAGCCTGCCAGGCGATCGGTTGCCAACGGTTCGTGGAGCTCCTGCTCCTTATATTGCAACTGGTACAACCGGTAGTAAATCCCGCGCTGTGCCAGCAATTCCTGGTGCGCACCCTGCTCGCGCAAGCGCCCTTTGTGGAACACCAGAATGCGGTCCGCGTCCTGAATCGTGCTCAACCGGTGCGCGATTACCAGCGCGGTGCGTCCGGTCAGCAACCGGTTCAACGCCTCGCGAATCAGCAATTCCGTCTTCGTGTCCACGCTGGACGTCGCCTCGTCCAGAATCAGGAAGCGCGGATTGTGCGCCAGCGCCCGAGCAAAGCTGATCAGTTGCCGCTGCCCCACCGAAAGAGTCGAGCCTCGCTCATTCACATCCGTGCCCACGCCTTGCGGCAGCGAGCGGATGAATTCCCCCAGCCCGATTTCCCGCAGCGCGTGCTCCACATCTGTCCGCGTAATTCCCGGCGTGCCCAGCCGCACGTTCGATTCGATTGTGCCGCTAAACAGAAAAGGATCCTGCAGCACGATGCCAAACTGTTTGCGCAGCTCCTGCAGATTCAGCAGGCGTATGTCCACGCCATCCAGCAGAATCTGTCCGCGCTGAATATCATAGAAGCGCAGCAGCAGCGAAATCAGCGTGGTTTTCCCCGCTCCCGTGTGCCCCACGATGGCAAACGATTGTCCCGGCATCATGCGGAAGGAAACATCGCGCAGCACCCATTCCTCGTCCGCGGGTTCCGCCACGTTCCGGTAGCTGAACCACACATTGCGGAATTCCACTTCACCGCGCGGTTTCACAATCGCTTGGGCGTCGGCGTTTGTTTCGATGGTAATCGGCTCATCCAGCAGCTTGAAAATGCGCTCGGAAGCCGCCATCGCCGACTGCAAAATGTTGAATTTCTCGCTCAAGTCCTGAATCGGCCGGAAAAAGCGCTGCGCGTACATCGTGAACGCGGTCAGAACACCCAGACTCAGTGTTCCGCCCAGTATTCGGTTGCCCCCCGAATAGTAGATCAGGGCGATGGTCGCGAAGCTCAGGAACTCCACCGCAGGATAAAACAGCGCATACGCAAGAATGGCGTCGCGCCACGCCAGCATGTTGTCCTTGTTCCGGCGCGCAAACTCCTCACTTGCTTTGCGCTCCCGGTTGAAAAGCTGCACCACGCTCATTCCGGAGATGTATTCCTGCAGGAATGCATTGATGCGCGCGATGGCCGTGCGGATCTTGCGGTTGGCGTCACGCACGTATTTGCGAAACACCAGCGTCACCACAAAAATGAAAGGCAGCACCGCCAGCGCGTCCAGCGCCAGCCTGCGGTCGATGGAAAACAGCCAGATGGCCATCACCGCCAGCAGGAAAAAATCGTTGATCATGGTCACGACGCCGGCCGCAAAGAGGTCGTTCAACGCGTCCACGTCCGTGGTTACGCGCGTCATCAGGCGTCCCACGGGGTTCTTGTCGAAATAGGTCATGGGCAGCCGCTGCAGGTGCCCGAAGATCTCCTTGCGCATGTCGTACATCGTCTGTTGGCCGACGCGCTGCATAATCCGGATCTGAATGTATTGCGCCAAAAAATCGAACACCAGCACCAGGATGTAAATCCCACTGATCAGCAGCAAGCCATGCTTGGCCTGGGCCACGCTGATAATTCCCGATGTCGCGGGCACCAGGTATTTATCGATGGCCTTCCAGAAAAGCGCCGGCGGCGCCAGTTCCAGCGGCGTAACCACGGACACCAGCGCCATCGCGAATACCACACGCCACTTGTACGGCCGCATGTACTCCAGTAGCCGCTTCATCAGCTGCGAGTCGTACGCTTTTCCTATCGCTTCTTCTTCTTGAATGTTGCTCATGCCCGTTCGAGCTCTTCTTCCAGCAACTGCTTCTGGTACAAATCCGCGTAATAACCCTGGCGTGCCAGCAGTTCATCGTGCGTGCCGCGCTCGATGATCTGGCCGTCCTTCAACACAACGATTTGATCGGCATCCCGCACCGTGGACGTGCGGTGGGCAATCAGAATCGTGGTGCGTCCACGCATCACCCCGCGCAGTTGCCCCAGGATTTTCTCTTCGGTCTGCGTGTCCACGGCGGAAAGGGAATCGTCCAGGATCAGAATCCGGGGATCGCGGACAATCGCGCGCGCAATCGCGGTGCGCTGTTTCTGCCCGCCGGAAAGCGTGATGCCGCGCTCGCCCACCATCGTTTCATATTTCTTCGTGAAGCCCTCAACGTCGCTATGCAAGCTGGCGATTTCCGCGGCCTCCCGCACCTTAAAAGGATCGTGAGCCGGCACGCCAAACGCGATGTTCTCTCCCACCGTTTCGCTGAACAGAAAAGTGTCCTGCGGCACGAAGCCGATCGCCCGCCGCAGCGATTCCAGAGGCCATTCGTTGATGGCATGGCCATCAATCAGCAACTGGCCGGACGGCACCTCCCACAGCCGCGCCACCAGCGCCGCCAAGGTCGTCTTGCCGCTCCCAGTGGGCCCGACAACGGCGAGCGTCGAGCCGGCGGGAATAGTCAGATTGATGTTGCGCAGCACTGGTCTAGATTCATGCCCGTTGGAAGCGGGCGCGCCATTCCCGGAAAGTGTCGTGGGATAGGTGAAGCTTAAATTGCGAAACTCGATGTTCCCCTCGGGCTGCGTCTCGGCCGGCAGTTTGGCGTCGCGATCGTCAATCTGCGTCTTGGCCCGCAGTATGTAGTTCAAGCGGCCCATGGACGCCGCGCCGCGCTGGAAAATATTGGTCACCCATCCGAGGGCGATCATCGGCCACACCAGAAAATTCAAATAGGTGTTGAAAGTAATCAGCGCGCCCAGCGACATCTGTCCGTACAGGACGCGGTAACCGCCCTGCCACAGCACGATCAGAAAGGTAGTCTGGATCATGGTCATCAACGACGGCATGAACATGCTCCACGTGCGGATCAACTGCACGTTTTTCGCCACGTACTCGCGGTTCGGCTCGTCAAAAAAGCGAATCTCCGCCTCTTCCTGCGCGTAGGCGCGAATCACGCGCACTCCGGAGAGATTCTCCTGCACTTTGGCGGAAAGCGTCGCCAGTGACGCTTGAATCTTCTCGTACAACTCGTGGATCACTTTGCCGAAATGGCGCACCGTGAGCGCCACCACAGGCACGGGCAGCAGTACCCACAAGGTCAGCGATTTCGACAAAACCGCCATTACCGCAATCGACAAAACCATGCTCACGATGGTCGTGCCGCTGTACATAATTCCCGGGCCCAGCACCATGCGCACGGAATTCAAATCGTTCGTCGCGCGCGACATCAATTCCCCTGTACGGTTGCGCACGTAGAATTCCGGCTCCAGCACCAGAAGCCGGTCCAAAAGATCGTTGCGAATATCGAATTCGATGTCCCGCGAAATACCGATCAGGACCCAGCGCGTCGCGAAAGACATCAAGCCTTTCAGCGCAATGCACCCGATCAGAATCAGGCAATAAATCCACAGTGTTCGCTTGCTGTGCGCCTGGTAGTACGGCACCAGATCGCTCAGCCAGCTCAGGGGCGGCAGGACATGCGCTCCATGCATCGCCACTTCAAACGGCCGCGGACTGCCCGCCAGCGTGTCCGTGATGATCCCCGTCGTCAGCGGCACCACGTTTCCGATCAGCCCCATCAACAACAGCGTGAGCATGCCCAGCGCGATCGCGCGCTTGTAGCGTCCCAGGTATGGCAGCAGGCCCCGAAGGTTCTCCCATGAAGACACCTTGGCGCCCTTCTTCGCGGGCTCCCCTGCGCGCAGCGCTGCGGCCGCCGTGCTCATCGCAATGTCGACCTCGGGTGATCCAGCGATGCGGATTCCATCAGGAAATTCGTGTACGAATAATCCATCGACTGGTAACGCTTCGTCGCCGGATTCCAACGGATGGCGATTGGCAGCGTGCGCTCGCTTGTGCCCAGCTTTATGGGCGTGAAGTAGAGCGACATTCCTTGCGTTGGACCGTTTTCGTATTGCAGCTTCCAGCCGGTCACGGCTTGCAGCGGCGTTAGCGCCAGAAACCCTTTGGGGTTCTTCAGGTACTCGTCACAGCGAAACAACTCGACCCACTTGCCGTCGTCGTTCTCCGCAACCACGGCGCGCGTCACCACTGTGCCTGCTACCACGCTTTTCGGCGTGTTCGGCACAACGTTCGCCACCAGCGCTTGTTGCTTTCCTGTTTTCGCCAAATCGCCATACAGCAATACTTGCGCGTCGCTTCCTAACAGGACCTTCGCTGCATCCTGGACATCCTCTGGAATGGCGGGCTCAGCAGGCTTCGTGGCATCCACGGCAGGCTTCGGAGGCTCCGAGCCACATCCCTGCAAGCACGCGGCGATCACCAGCAGCCCGATGCACGCAACATGGAGCGGCAGGCGAAAACATCGGTCGCCCGAGGAATGCATGAGTTTCACTTCGGACTCTGCCATTTGCAAAAGGGAACGCAGCATTCTGGTCCTTTCCTCTCCCACCCTACTGTTCAACGCTTACACTCTTTTGCTCTTACACTCTTAAACTTCCGAACTCTTCAACCACTAATAGACGCGCAAACCCCCAAGGCGTAATCCCCCATCCATGGCTCGCTTTTTCGTTACAACCTGGGCACCGCCAGCGTGATCTCCACTACCCGCCCCGGCTGCCCGTCCTGCTCCTTCGTGCAAAGCACTTCCATAACCTGCGGCACATCCGGGCCCGCCCAGTCGAACGCGTAATACCACAATTCTAACGGTTGCCCGTCCTTCGTGCTAGGACTCCTCGAATCCGGCTCCCCATAAATCCTTACCAGATCACCAACGTTGGACCCCAACGCTACATTGTGGCCTGTCTTCCATTTGAATTCGATGTGGGAGATGTTGAGCCCCTTGTAAGGCCAGCTTTCCTTGATTTCGGCACATTTTGAACTCAAGATTGTTTCCGTTGGATTATTAGGTTGCTTGTCGGTTGTAAGAATAATTTGTTGGATAATTCCCGACCTGTCTGTATCAACTCTCAAGACTTGACTCGTACAATTCCCATGGAAGAGCACTCCATCCTCACTCTCAGTCGCGGGATTCCCTGAAGGGGTGCCGTACAGCTTCTTTGCTGTTCGCAGGTGGTCCCTCCCGGGCCTCAATCCCGCCAGCGTTAGCTCATTTGCCCGGTGTGCGAGAGCCTTCTTTGCCGCTGGTTTCTGACCCGTCTGCGCACCTGCGAAAGACGTCACTAAAAGCAATGCTAAGAGCACACGACTCAAAAAAGGACGGTCGGTACGTAAGCGAGCCGGCATGATTCTGTCCTTATGTCTTTATGTCTTCACTGAAAACTGAAAACTTATAACTTACGACTTATCTCTGGTCCAGGATCGCATCCAGCCGCGCCTCAAAATTCTCTTCCCCTTCGCTCCATAATTCGCTGCGCAGCACCGGCAAAGCGTGCTCCACCGCTTCCACCCACGCAAATAGCTTTTGGATGTTTTCCCGGGTCTTCTGGTGATATTCCTTCAGGTTCTCCCCGCTGGCCATCCAACTCCGAAACGTCCTCTCAATCGGGTGATCGCCTTCCACAAACGGGTCCGAAGTCGTCCCTGGAACCAGCATCCCGCCATGCCCGGTGAACAGATGCTCGAACCCCAGGTCCGCGGAAAGCTGTCCATCGCTGTCCGCCGAGCCGCCGTCGAAGTCTTTCCCTTGGCAGAGAAGCACCAGCGGCTGCGGCCCGTGCTGCCACTTCAACGTCTCAATATCGAAGGCCCACAAATCCCACTTCGCATTCACAATGTAGGCCACGTCCGGATAAAGCTGCTGCGCCGCCAGCGCCGCCACTTCCGCCGCGCCGTAATTCTGCTCGCGCATGTCCCACTCCACTACCGGCGTTTCCGTGGCATCCACCGCCTGCACGGTAAGTTGATCAAAGCCCGCATGGGACTCAGACAAGGGAACGCTGGCGAGGAATCGCGCAAACTCCGCGATCATCGTCTCCAGTGAAAAGTCGCGCGTCCACACGCGCAAATATGCTCGGTTGGCCATGGCTGAACTTGGGAATTATACAGGGCTTGGCCCGCGCCCGTGAAACGGGCTGGAAGGGAGAACAACTCTGCAGCGGAAGCTCTCGCCGCTCATCGCCAAAGGCTACTTGGGCTCGGTGGTCGGCTTCACGTTCTGCACGGTGAACTGACCCGCGTCATGGCGTGTAGGACCCGGCTTGGGCACTTGCTTCTTGGGCTTTTTCGCTTCGCGTCTTCCTTTGTCTCTGTTTCCCATGAGAGGTAGGTTGCCACAACTCGCCAGTCATAGCCAGCGGAATCCGTTTACCGTCCGTTCAGCGGCCCGCGGGCGGCGCGGGCTTATCAAAACCCGCCGCAATCTGCTGCAGCCGCTCGCGCAGTGTCTCCCCGAATCGCGAAAACACTTCGCTGGTCGCTTCTCTCAAGCGTTCTTCCGCGGTTGCCGCAATCTTCGCGATAACGTCGCGGGACTGATGATCGAGTGTAGCCACGGTTGCCACCATCCAGGAGTTGGTGATGTTTTCCAGCCGGCCCCGGTACTGCGCCGCCGTCTCTTCGCTGATTCGCGCCAGGCTGTTGCGCATTTCCGTTTGCCTGGCGTCGCCCAGCGCCTTCCACGAATCCAGCACGCTGCTGAAACTCGAATGCACCTTTTCCTGCGCCTCCGCCAAGCCCCGCTCCACCGCGCCGTGCATCGAGCTTTGGAATCGCCGCAGAAATTCTTCCTGTCCGGCGGTTAAATGCTGGCCAAACTCCATTCGCGCCGCATCCAGTTGTTCCCGTGATTGCTCGGCCCTCTTCTGCATCAATTCGTCGAAGCCTTCCAGCTCTTGCCGGGCATTGCGCTGAATTTCGTCGGTGAACGCCGCGGACGTGGTATCGGCGGCCTCGGCAAAAAGGATTCGCACGCGCTCGAATGCGTCGCGCACCGATTCCTCCAATTGCTGCTGCGTCTGGCTCACAAAGCCGCGGCTCGCCTGGTTCAATTCGCTGCTGAACACGCTGGAAACTTCCCCGGCCTTCTCTCGCAATTGCGCGCCGGATTGCTCCACCATCTTCTCCGCGAGGTTTTGCAGCTGCGTTTGCGACTTCTTCTCATACCATTCCGCGGACTTGAACATCTCTTCCAATGTGTGGTGCTTCAAGTCCGCCGTCTTGTTTTCCAGTTCTTCCAGGTTGCGCCCGGTAATGGCCTGCGCGGCTTCGTTCAACACCTGCTCGACGGTGCCCAGATTTTCCCTAAAGCGCGCCAGCGATTCGGCGAAGGCCTCGTCGGCGGTGGCGCGCACGCGATCCTGCTGCATGGTCATCGCCGCGTCCAGCAGCGAACGCCCTCCCGCCAGCCGGTGTATCGCCTCTTCCGCGCGGGTTACGTGCGGTTGCACCAGGGCTTCAATCTGCCCGTCGAATTTCTCCAGCGCCGCGCTGTTGGCTGCTTCAAAACTGTTGCGGATGCGCGCGTGAAGCTCATCAAACAAAATTTCCGAGCGACGCTGTAGTTCGTTGCGGTGCAGATTCAGGACATCGTTTAGCTGGCTTTGGAAGCCTTCGACCGCCTGTTGCTGCACGCCCTCAATCCGCGCTGCGTGCTGGTCCAGCCGTTCAGAAACGCTATTGGCGCGTGCCACAATCTCTTCCAATTGACGCGTGTGCGCTTCCATGGCTTCGCGTACGCTCGTGCTCTGCCGTGCGCCCTCTTCCTGCAATCCCGCGCGCAGCCCTTGGGTTTCCTCGCGCAATGCTCCGGTAGCCTGCTCCCGGGCCGCCTGCATTGCCGATTCCAGCGAAGCCTGCCAGCGAGCCTGGGCGGAGTCGAGTTCCCGCGTGAGCTGTTCGCACAGCGAATTCTGCGCTTCCGCCAGCGTGCCGGTCACGCGCTCGTGCAACTCGTTCGCCGCGCTGGTCAACGCTTCCCGCTGTGCCGCCGTGGCCTCTTCTCGCCGCCGCGCTTCTTCTTCGGCTTGCTGGGCCGCTGCATCCACCCGCGTAGCCACCTTTGTTTCGGCTGCTTCGGCTTGCGTCCGCAGTTTCGACGCCGTTTCCTCCGCCTGCCCGCAGAGCGTCTGCAGGGTTTCCTGTGCGGCAGAGAGCTGCTTTTCGTGCTGGTCGCGCTGCAAGGCGCCTTCGCGCGCAAGTTGCGCCGTCAATTCGTGCGTCAGTTGCTCCAATTGCGGCGCCAGCCAGCGCGGCAATTCCGTTTTCAACGATTCGGCGGCGGCCGCCTGCGCGGACCGCGTCCGCGTTTCCGTTTCCTGCTGGATGGTCCCAATGGCCTGCGCCGTTTCTCGCGCCACTTCATCGCGGAACGCCACGTACTTCTGCTCCCACTGCTCAAAGGCCAGCCGTCGTTCGGAACTGACCGCTTGCGCCGCTGCTTCACGCGCTGCGGCATGAATCTGCTGCTTCGCGTCCGCCAGCAACCGCGCCACCTGCCTCGCCAGTTGCAAGGAAGCGTCCGTGGCGCTCGCCGGGGCAGGGAATACCCGCAAATTGTCCGACAAAGCCCCGCCTGACTCCCCTTCGACTAGCGGCAATACCACTTCTCCCGCCATAGGCGCAACCGGACTTGGCGGCAATTCCCCCCCAATTCCGCCGCTCGCCAACGAGGCAGTTTCTTCCGGAAACACAAACCAGTCGTCTGGCGGGAACGCAATTCCCCACGCGTTGCCGGCCTGTTCCAATTCCAGCGCCACTTGGAAAAGCTGGCGCACCGTTCGTGGCCTTTGGATCCACGAAACCTTGCCGCGCACCCGCCTCGGCGGATGTCCTTGCTCAGGGTGGGGAACTTCCAAGTTCACCCACATGTTTTTCAGGACGTAATGCTTGGATTGGTAGCGACACCCGTGGCAATTGATGATCAGCGTCGAGGTCCGTTCCGCGAAGGGGCGTCCGAGTGCGTCCACACCCGTCACCATTAGCGGCACCGCCTGCACAATTCGGGTGCTTCGCCGCTTCCGCAAATCCGAGCCTCTGTTCACTGCTCCTTCGCTCGCCATATCTCTCGCTTCGTCCGGCAGATGAGACTCCTCGTCGGGTGCCAGTTCGGGCCCGCCCTCTTCGTTTTGCATCGTCGCCGTATCCTGACTAAAATCCGCCCTTACAATGACTTGGGACTATCTGGGGGCAGGGATTCTTGCCCCTGTCCTCGGCGTCCGCCATTCAGAGACGTCCATATTTCCTTGGCGACCCAGATCGGCCCTACCAGCAAATAGATCGGTCCCTGAAAAAACGCGGGATTATTTCCTTCGACCCGGTGTCCCACAAACAGGAGAACCCAGCCGCCCAGAAAACACGGTATTCCCCAGCGCCATTTCAGCAGCACAAGGAGGATAATCCCGGCAAAAATCAGCGGGATACCAATGCCATGAAGCAGCTTGTTCCATGGAGAACCATGTTCGTGGTCGTATCGAGCCATGTAGTGCGCCAAGCCGGGCATTGCGCACCTCCTGCTGCCGGTTCATACGGAACCGGCCGCGATTTGGCGGGGACATCTACCGCGGAATTGAACTTTATCCTGAATTGCTCTGCTTGCCTAGAGGGAGAAAGATGCTAGACGTACTAGGGCTTCCGGTTCACAAGTTTTTCCAATTTTTTCTCTTGCTTTTTCTGTTAACTCGCGGCAATTCCCGCCTGCTGCCGCACGGCCTCGGAAATATCGCGCCCATCAGAGTTCGCGCCGGCCCTCCATGGCTTTCAGCATGGTGACTTCGTCGGCATATTCCAGGTCCGCACCCACGGGAATGCCCACGCCGATGCGCGTCACGCGCACACCTAGCGGCTTCAGCAGTTTCGACAGGTACACGGCCGTCGCCTCGCCTTCCGCCGTGGGATTCGTGGCGATAATAATTTCCTCGACCGTGCCGCCCTTCAGCCGTTCGATCAGGCTCTTGATGTGCAATTGCTCCGGCCCGCGTCCCTGCAGCGGCGAAAGCGAACCACCCAGCACGTGGTACATCCCGCTATACGTTCGCGTCTTCTCGATGGCCAGGATGTTGTGCGGTTCCTCCACCACGCAAATCGTGCCCTTGTTTCGCGTGGGTCCCACGCAGTAGAAGCACGGATCGGTGTCCGTAATGTTGTAGCAGACCGTGCACGTGCGAATCTTTTCCTTGGCGTCGCGAATGGCCTCGGCCAGCGAGAGCGCCTCCTCCGGCGTGGCCCGCAACAGGTGGAACGCCAGGCGCTGCGCGGTCTTCTGCCCGATGCCGGGCAGGTGCTTCAGTTCGTCAATCAGTCTTTCCACGGGAGCGGCAAAATCAGGCATGTCCCTTGTGTAGCACAGGCATGGTTGCCGAAGCAAACGCACCGCCATTTCCGGGGTATCCTTTTAGAGGAACACCTCATCTAATCGGCAAGCAGTTTTGTGTTCTGAGGATATGGCTTATCTACTTGACGGAATCCGCTCCCCCGCGGACGTGAAGCAACTCAACTTCTCGCAACTCGAGCAGCTCGCGGCGGAAATCCGCGAGGAACTCATTACCATTCTCGCGAAAAACGGCGGCCACCTCGGCCCGAATCTCGGCGTCGTGGAACTCACGCTCGCCATGCATTACGTCTTCAACACTCCCCAGGACCATTTCGTTTTCGACGTCAGCCACCAGGCTTACGTACACAAATTGCTCACCGGCCGGCGCGACCTCTTTCACACCATTCGCACCCCCGGCGGCTTGAACGGCTTCATGCTGCGCACGGAGAGCGAACATGATTGTTATGGCGCGGGGCACGCCGGCACGGCGCTCTCCGCGGCATTGGGCATGGCCGTGGCGCGGGATAGACAGGGTGGCCACGAACACGTCGTCGCGCTGGCGGGCGATGCCGCGTTCACGTGCGGGATTACGTTCGAAGCGCTGAACAATATTGCGCATCACACCGAAAAGCTGCTGGTCATCCTGAATGACAACGAATGGTCCATCGATAAAAACGTCGGGGCGATTGCCGCCTATCTCAATAGGATCGTCACCCATCCGAAATTCGAGGCGCTGCACGGCCACGCCGGTAAATTCGTGAAAATGATCGGCGGGCAAAGCGCCTTCCGCATGGCCAAAAAAGCCGAGGAAGCCGCAAAGAGCATGCTGCTGCCGAGCGTCATTTTCGAGGAACTGGGCTTGAAGTATTACGGGCCCATCGATGGCCACGACATTCCCACGCTGATTCACACGCTCGAATCCCTGAAGCGCCAGAAGCGGCCTACCCTGCTGCATGTGCTCACCACGAAAGGGAAGGGCTTCGAGCCGGCCATGCGCAAGCAGAAAAAATTCCACGGCCTCGGCCCCTACGATCCGGAAACCGGCGAAACACAGCCGTCCGGCAAACCTACCTACTCCGAAGTCTTCGCCGAGACGCTGAACAAGCTCGCGGACCGCGATCCGAACATTGTGGCCATCACTGCGGCCATGCCGAATGGCACCATGCTCGACCGCTTTCAGGCCCGGCATCCCGGAAAATATTTCGATGTGGGCATCGCCGAAGAACATGCCGTGCTATTTGCAGCAGGCCTTGCCTCCAAGGGCTTGAAGCCTGTTGTTGCCATCTATTCCACATTCCTCCAGCGCGCTTTTGATCCCATCGTTCACGACGTCTGCCTGCAGAATCTTCCCGTGGTTTTCTGCATGGACCGCGGCAGCCTTTCCGGCGACGATGGCCCCACGCATCACGGCCTCTTCGACATCAGCTACCTGCGCGCCATCCCCAATATCGTGCACATGGCTCCGAAGGATGAAGATGAGCTTGCGGACATGCTCTACTCGGCAACGCTCCACGATGGGCCGATCGCCATCCGTTATCCCCGCGGCGCCGGCCTGGGCGTCGAGCTAAAACCATTTCCAAAGGCCATCGCCATCGGCAAAGCGGAGATTCTGCACTACTCCGAAAATGATCGTGTGGCGATCTTTGCTCTGGGCGCCATGGTGCAACTGGCTGAAGAAATTGCCGCGCAACTCGAGAAGCAGGATGTCAGCGCCGCGGTGATCAACGCGCGCTTCAGCAAGCCCCTCGACACCCAGACCCTTGAGTTTTTTGCGCGGAATGTGGACGTCATTCTTACGCTGGAAGATCACGTCTTGATGGGCGGCTTTGGCAGCGCGGTCCTCGAGGAACTCAACAACCTGGGCATTCAGAAGCCGGTCGAGCGCATCGGCTGGCCCGACCAGTTCATCGAACACGGCAAGCCCGAACAATTGCGCGCGAAATACGGCCTTACCGCCGCCGCGGCGCTCGATAAATTGCGCCCACACCTGCAACTCCGCGAAGCTCTTCGCGCCCCCATTCCGTTCCGCGCCGCTTCTCACTAGCTTCTGATTTCGTGTTGAATTGCAACGCGTTTCGCCGGGCGGTTGACACTCGGCTCATCGCCAAGTAAGGTTCACAAAGATAATCTGCCCGCTCATCTTCGAGGAGCAACCCATCATGAGTTCCTTCCGCCACTCTGCTGTCCCATCACGGCGCGTGTTTTTGTTGCTTTCTGCCGCACTGCTCGTTCTGCCCGCGTTTGTTTACGCGCAAGCCAAGCCCGATAATCCATCCGCGTACGACGTCAAGGCGCACTACACCAAGTACGAATTCCGCATCCCCATGCGCGACGGCGTGAAACTTTTCACCGCCGTGTACGTGCCGAAAGACACCTCGCAAACGCATCCCTTCCTCATCAACCGCACGCCCTACAGCGTCTCTCCCTACGGCACGGATCACTACCCCAGGTCGCTGGGTCCCAGCGAAAGCTTTGAACGCGACGGATTCATCTTTGTGTATCAGGATGCCCGCGGCCGCTTTCTCTCAGAAGGCGATTTCGTGGAGGTCACGCCGCACAAGGAAATTAAGAAGTCCACGAAAGACGTGGATGAAAGCACCGATTGCTACGACACCATCGAGTGGCTGCTGCACAACGTTTCCAACAACAACGGCAAGGCAGGCATCTACGGCATTTCCTACGATGGCTTTTACACTGCCGCCAGCATCATCAATTCGCATCCCGCGTTGAAAGCGGCTTCGCCGCAAGCGCCTGTCACGGACCTCTATATGGGGGATGACGCCTACCATAATGGCGCGTTCATGCTGGAAGCCAATTTCGGCTTCTACGCCGTCTTTCGGCCGCGCACTGAAATCGCGCCCTCTCCGGAGGAATGGCCGCACTTTGATTACGGCACGATCGATGGCTACGATTTCTATCTTCAGGCAGGGACGCTCGCCAACCTCCGGGCCCGCTATCTGAAAGGCTTCAGCATTTATTGGGATGACCAGGTCAAGCATTCCATTTACGACGATTGGTGGAAGGCGCGCAACATTTCCGCCTTCATGAAGAATGTGCACTGCGCCGTGCTCGCGGTTGGCGGCTGGTTTGACGCCGAGGATCTCGTTGGTCCGGGAAAAGTTTTCCAGGCCGTCGCGAAATTCAATCCCGATACGCCGGATACGCTGGTGATGGGGCCGTGGCCGCATGGCGGCTGGGCGCACGGGGAGGGAGATCACCTCGGCGACGTCAACTTTGCCAACAAAAATTCGCCCTTTTTCAACGACAGCGTCCTGCTGCCATTTTTCCGCCAGTATCTGAAGGGCGAAGGCAACGCCAATCTGCCGCGCGCGTTCATGTTTGAGACGGGCACGAATGTCTGGCGCCGCTACGATTCCTGGCCGCCGAAAAACACCGAGCCTCGCTCGCTCTATCTGCACGCGGGCGGTCAGCTTTCGTTTGACCCGCCGACGGAATCCGCAAACAGTTTTGATGAGTACGTCAGCGATCCCGCGCATCCCGTGCCGTTCGTGAGCTTCCCGTCGCTTAACGTGCCACAATCTTATATGGATGCCGACCAGCGTTTCGCCGCCAAGCGGCCTGACGTGCTGGTCTACCAGACCGCGCCGCTCAATGAAGACCTTACTGTCTCAGGCGCCGTTTCGCCGCATCTTTGGGTCTCCACCTCGGGCACCGATTCCGATTACGTCGTGAAACTCATCGATGTTTATCCCAACGATTTCCCGAATCCCGATCCCAATCCAAAAGAAGTGAAAATGGGCGGCTACGAACAGCTCGTGCGCGGCGAACCGTTCCGCGGGAAATTCCGCAACAGCTTTGAGAAGCCCGAACCCCTTGTGCCGGGCCAGCCCACCGCCATCAATTTCGCTTTGCCGGATATTAATCACACGTTTCGCCGCGGCCATCGCATCATGGTGCAGATCCAAAGCACTTGGTTTCCGCTGGTGGACCGCAACCCGCAAAAATTCGTGAATATCCCCGACGCCACCGAGGCGGATTTCCAGAAAGCCACCGAGCGCGTGTATCACTCGAAGTCCAACGCCTCCGCGCTCGTGCTTCCCGTGCTTCACTGAAACGCGTTACGCCCTGTTGATTACCTGGGGTCTTCGTAGAATTGATTCTTCTGGGAAGGGAATTCGTTTACTGGTTTCTGTAGCAATGGCTAGAACAATCCGGGAATCTTTAAACCCGCCATGCCGGGTATGCCGCCCGCCAGGCTCTTCATCTGGTTGGCCAACTCTTCATCCACGCGCCGCGCTGCTTCATTCACCGCCGCCCGCACCAAATCCTGCAGCATCTCCTGATCCTTGCTCGCAAACACTTCCGGCTCGATTCTCACGTCCAGCACTTGCTTCTGGCCGTTCATCCTCACCGTGACCATGCCGCCGCCGGCGGAAGCCTCCACCGCGACGGAGTTCACCTGCCGCTGCAGGTCTTCCTGCACCTGCCGCAGCCGCGAAAGCATCTGTTGGAGAGCGTTGACTTCCATAATTTTAAAGCCCCACCTTTCAGTGCGACTTCACTCCTCTTCGCGCCGCCGCACCTCGGAAATTCTTCCCCCGAAACGCTGCAGCAGGGATTTCACCATCGGGTCGTTCTCAAATTGCGCGCGCATTTCCTGCGTCGCCGATGCCGCGCGTGTCGAAACGGAAGCATTCGCCGCACCAGTTTCGAGTCTAGCACAGACGCGCACCGTGCGCCCTAGTACCTTGCTCGATGCGGCACGAATCTTCTCCAGCGTGTCGCGGCCTTCGATCAATCCCGCGAACGTGCTCTTCTCCGGCGGAAAAGAAATTCGCAATTCGCCGCCTTCCAGTTCCCAGCGGGACGCGTGCTCCAGCAATTCCGCGATAAATTTCTGTTGCGCTTGAATTGTGGCCTTGATTTCGCCTGCTTGTTCCACCGTCAGGCCCTCCACGGCGAATTCGTTCGCTGCGATTTTGATGGATTCCGGCGAGGGAATGGATGCTTTTTCGTTTGCCGCCGCCACAGCGCTTGCTTGTTTCGCGGGGTCTGGAGTGCGCGCAGGCGCCGCTGCGGCCGCACTGTCGCCTGCGCCCCACGCGCTTGCGGCCATCGGTTTCGTTTCCGTTTGCGGCGAAAAGGCGCTGGCCGCCGCGGAGCGCGAAGAAAATGATGGCGTCGCCGATCCTGATCCCGCGCTTCGCGGCGCCGCTCCACCTTGCGAACCGCCTCCAGCGCCGCCGCGCGTTTGCGCCAATAATTCCTCAAGCGGAGCCAACCGCGCCGCGTTCACCATGCGAAGCAATCCCATTTCCAGGTGCACGCGCGGATCCGATTTGTGCCGCAAATCGTTTTCTGTTTGCAACAGAATCTGGAAGTAGCGCGTCAAATCTTCTTCGCTGAAAAGCGCCGCGGCTTTTGCCAACCCGGGCCGCTGCTCCGGCGTCGCGGCAATCAAATCGGAATCCGCGCCGCACACGCGGGCGATCAGCAGGTTGCGCATGTGGCGGATCGCTTCGCGGCAGAAGTGTTGCAGGTTGCGCCCCTCTTTTTGGAAGGTGTGCACAAGGCCCAAGGCGTGCTCCGCCGATTGTCCGGCGATGGCTTCCACAAGTTCACGCAGCGCATCTTCCGGCACGACGCCGAGAAGGTTGCGCACCGGCTCGTCATGAATGTCGTCGCCGCAATACGCGCGCGCCTGCTCCAGCAGAGAGAGCGCGTCGCGCATGCTGCCTTCCGCCATGCGCGCCATCACGGAAAGCGCGCCGTCGTCAATCTTCAATCCCTCTTTTTCCGCGATGTATTGCAACCGGCTGGTGATTTCGTTGAACGTCAACGCGCGAAAATGAAAATGCTGCGAGCGCGAGCGGATGGTGTCTTCCAAATCTTCGGGCTGCGTCGTGGCCATCACGAAAATGACGCGTTCGGGCGGCTCTTCCAACGTTTTCAGCAGCGCGTTGGAAGCCTCGCCCGTCAGCATGTGGGCTTCATCGAGGATGACCACCTTGCAGCGCGAGGCGGCCGGGGCGTAGCGCACCATCTCACGCAACTCGCGAATCTGATCAATGCCGCGATTCGAAGCCGCGTCAATTTCAATGACATCGAGCGAAGAGCCTGCCGCAATCTCCCTGCACGAATCGCATTCGCCGCAAGGCTCGGCCGTCGGCCCGTGCACGCAATTCAAGGCTTTCGCCAGGATGCGCGCCGCCGTGGTTTTTCCCACGCCGCGCGCCCCGCTGAATATGTACGCGTGCGCCACGCGATTCATCTTGATCGCATTGGCCAGCGTTTCCGTCACGTGCTCCTGCCCAACAAGGTCCGCGAAACTCTGCGGCCGCCATTTTCGCGCAATCACTTGGTAAGTCATACGTGACTTGCATTTTCGGCGTCCGCCCCGAAAAAGTCAAAACCCTTTGGAGTGCGGCAGCTCGCTGCCGCTTTTGCGGAGTGAGCCACACCTCCAAAACCCGAATTCCAAGTGCCCCTTGATGGACGCGTCAGATCGCTTGTAGCCCTTGCAAGCGTGTCATCGTGACGGCCGCCTCCGAACGGCTCGAAGGACCTCACTCGATTCAGATGGCCAAGTGGATTTACAAACTGGCAAGAACGCAACTCAGGCAACCAACCGCCTTACTGAAAACTTACAACTGAAAACTGCCCACTGCTCCACAATTCGAGGAACTTCGGGATCTCCGCGGCACACTCGGCTTACCCGGTACCGTTGCTCCCTTCCGGGCCTGGCGGGGTTCGCGGGACCTCGTTGCACAGAGCCCGAAGTTCCACGCTCCGGCAGTCGCGCAGTGCGAGACTGCCCATACAGCTTAACACAACCCTTTTGCGTCCCCCACGCGCTCTGCACAGCGCGCCCTTCTTCCAGCTATACTCCAATGACCGGAAGGAAATGTCCGCCACAACGAATCCACATAAGCGTAAAGACAAGCCGGCGATGCGATTCGCCATGCTTCTGATTTGCGTCGCCGCCACATCGAGCGCGTTGCACGCAACCAACCGCCCTGCCGAGTATCAGCAATTGCAGAAGTCGCTCGCCTCCGGCTGGAACACTTGGGACCCACGCAGCGTTCTCCTGCAAGTATTGCTTCCCGAAGGACTGGCGATTCGCATCCAACTCCGGGAACAGCAGCCGTCCGGCGAGCAGGTCCTGGAATATGCGCAGATCGGTCGTCCGGAAAAGGACGCGGAGATCGTCCGCATGGGCGATCACGCGATGGATGGAAGCTACACCGACGTGAGCGTGCAATGGCGACAAACGACTGTGCGCGTCCAGAGCGCCACACTCGATGGAGAGCTTCTCCTATTGATCACGCCGCTTCAACATGGCCCCGCTCCCGTGCGGATTTCCGTGGTGGCTGAAATGTTGTGGAACCGCCCCGGCAGTTTGCGTCGCATGGATGAACAAATCGAAGCCAGCCTTTCCGGAAAGGCCATCCGCATTTTCTCCACGGCATCTGCTCAGGCTCCTACCATCCATCCCTCGCCGGAGCCCCGTCTTACGTTTGATCTCAACGAACCACTGGGCATTTGCACCGGCAAGAAACTCAGCCTCCTTGAAATCACCCGGGCGATCGAGCAGCGCCGCATCGCGCATGAGCAACAACTCTCCGCGCACGGCGATGATGTGGAACTGTTGCGCGCGATGGAAGCTGCCGTTGCCTGGAACACCGTCTATGATCCCGCGGCGAATCGCGTTATCACGGGCGTGAGCCGCCCGTGGGATGTGAACTGGGGCGGCTACGCACTTGGCGAGTGGGACACGTTTTTCGCGGCATACCTGGCGGCCGAATTCGATCGCGATCTTGCCTATGCGAATACGATCGAGATGCTGAACGAAATGACGCCAGCAGGGTTTGTGCCCAATTATTCGGCGCCCACCATGTCAAAAAGTTTTGATCGCTCCGAACCGCCCATCGGCTCCTGGGCAGCATTGGAACTCTACAAGAAATTCCACGACCGCTGGTTCCTCGAAACCGTGTTCCCGGATTTGCTGCGTTGGAATCGCTGGTGGCAGCAGAATCGCGTGCAGGATGGCTACCTTGTATGGGGCAGCGATCCCGTTGACCCGCGCCTATCGCCCGCCGCTGCGTCTGACGAGTCCATTAATGCGCTGCTCGGCGCAAAGCTCGAGTCCGGCCTGGACAATCTGTGCATGTGGGATGGCACCGCGTTCGATCCGCAAACGCACCACATGCTTCTGGCGGACGTTGGGCTGATCAGCCTGTACATCGTGGACTCGGAGGCGCTGGCAACGATTGCCGAAACACTTGGCCACGCCCAAGAGGCCGTCGAATTGCAAACACGCGCGAAACTTTACCGCGGCAAGCTGGCGGAACTTTGGAGCGAGCCGGACGCGCTCTATCTGGACAAAGACCTGCGCGATGGCAAGCTCTGGCCGCAATTTTCCCCCACGACTTTCTACCCGCTGCTGGCCCGCGCTGCCACGCCGCAGCAGGCGGAGCGGCTTGTGCGCGCACATTTGCTGAACGAAAAAGAATTCTGGGGCGATTGGGTGATTCCAGCGTGCCCGCGCAATGCTCCCGCTTTCAAGGACCAGGATTACTGGCGCGGCCGCATTTGGGGCTCCATGAATTTTCTCGTTTACCTGGGCTTGCAAAACTATTCTCTGCCCGAGGCGCGCCACGCGCTTGCACAACGCTCGCGCGCACTGTTGATGAAAGAGTGGACCAACAAGCGCCATGTGCACGAAAATTACAACGGTTCCACGGGCGAGGGCGACGACGTTTCCAGTAGTGACTGTTTCTACCACTGGGGGGCTCTGCTTGGAATGATTTGGCTCCTGGATCAGCGCGATATCGTGCTTGGGCCCGTGAACTAGCAATGCCCGCTTGGAATTGCCATGCAGCGCAGGTCAGCAAAGGACACTTCTTCCGATGAGAGAATTCGATCGGCTTCATCCACAAGACATCGTGCAACTGCACCAGCAAGTCCGCGAAAGTTATGAGGCTTTTAGGGCGAAAGGCCTGAAGCTCAATCTGACGCGCGGCAAACCCTCCTCGGCTCAGCTTGATCTGAGCGTTGAGCTGCTCTCACTCCCGGGGCCTGCCGATTTTGTTGCCGAAGGCGGGACGGATTGCCGCAATTATGGCGGTGTGCAAGGACTTGCGGAAGCGCGCAGATTATTCTCCGGAATTCTGGGCGCACCGCCGGAAAACGTCATCGTCGCCGATAATTCCAGCCTCGCGTTGATGCACGACACAGTTGTCTACTCACTGCTCAAGGGAACGTGCGACTCAGCGACGCCCTGGTCAAAACAGGGAGAGATCGCCTTTCTATGTCCCGTGCCCGGCTATGACCGCCATTTTAAAATCTGCGAGGATTTTGGCATTCACATGATTCCCGTGGCGCTTGGGGAAACGGGCCCGGACATGGAGCAAGTGGAACAACTTGTCGCGCAGGACGCCTCGATCAAAGGCATGTGGTGCGTTCCCAAGTACAGCAATCCCACCGGCGCAGTGTACTCCGATGCGGTCATCGGGCGCTTGGCCGCGATGCACACGGCGGCGCCGGACTTCCGCCTCTATTGGGACAACGCCTACGCCGTGCATCACTTGAACGACGAGCGCGTCGCCATCGCCAACATCATCGAACTCTGCGCGCGCCACGCCCATCCCAATCGCCCGCTGGTTTTTGGCTCCACGTCAAAGATTACGTTTGGTGGCGCCGGGTTGGCCCTGTTTGCCTCATCGAGAGAAAACGTGAACTGGCTCCTGACACGATTGGCTACGCGCACGATTGGCCCGGACAAAATCAATCAGTGGCGGCATGTGCGCTTTCTGAAAAACGAGGCAGGCATCCTTCAGTTGATGGACCACCACAGAGCCCTCATCGCGCCTAAATTCCAAAAGGTGCTCGAGGTCTTCGACGAGAAGCTTGCCGGCATTCCGAATGTGGCATGGACCCGGCCCAAGGGAGGCTACTTCATCAGCCTTGATGTTCCCGAAGGCTGCGCGCGCCGCGTGGTCGCTCTCGCCAAAGAACTCGGCGTCGAACTCACTCCCGCCGGAGCCACGCATCCTTACGGCAAAGATCCCAGCGATCGCACGATTCGTATCGCCCCCACATTCCCCGAATTGCCCGAAGTAGCGCAAGCCGCAGAAGGCGTAGCCATCTGCGTCCTTCTGGCCGTCCTCGAGAAACTAACCAAGCACTCGCCGACGTGATCTTCGGGCTGCGCCTGGGTTGCAGCGCCCGCTTTTTTGCACTCGGCATCACAGCTTGCGGTTCATGCTAGGCTGGCTCGGACCTGCTTTGTTCGTTGGTCTCGCTCGCAAAAGGATCCCACGCGATGACTACCTTTCTCCGCGAAGTACCCAGAGCGCTGCAGCGCGCCCAATTACCCATTCTCTGGATGGGACTCACATATGCACTTGGTGTGATCACCGGCGCCGCAATGGTGCATGCCCACAGCAGTTTCGCTCTCTCGTATCGGGACCATCTGGTCGGGCGCGCCCAAGCCAACGACCCTGCTGCTGTGGCCTCAAACACTGGCTTTCCAGTTCGTGCAGCGTTCCTTGATTTCGCCGGCAATCTCACTCGTGGCGCGGTCCCCTCCACAATGATGGGACTTGCGGTGGTGATGCCTTTCCCAGGGGCCGCCTTTCGGGGATGGATCGGCGGGATTGTCTCGGTCGATGGCGAGCACAAGAGCCGACTGAGGCACGGGCGCGAGGGACTCTATTATCTTGGCGTACTGCTTCTGCAACTGATTCCATATTCGTTGGCAGGAGGGACTGGGGTTCGCCTCGGCCTTGCGTTTCTCTTTCCAAAGGGGCGATGGGGCTATCCCGGGTCCAAACGGCGGATTGGCCTTCCTTCGGAAGGTCTGCGGGACGTCGGCCGGATCTATACTGTCGTAGTCCCGCTATTCCTCTTCGCCTCGCTGGTTGAGTTTCTGGCGGCCTGACTTTGGCTTCCTGGTCGCTGATCGCCCTGCCTCGCGCCTTGCCGAACACAACACATCCCCAAAACATCTTGCCGCATGCCCCTTCGTGTGAACTACACTACATCTCGGTTGGAGTTCCTCCCCAACCGCCTTGTGCCTGTTCGCAGCAGGCGCAGGGTCCGCGCGCCAGCGCAGCGTCCCGTTCGCGGGACCTCCCCACGTTACGGGGACATCACACCTGCACGCACCGTGCAGGCAGGAGGATTTGCATGAAAGCCGTAGTATCTCTTCTTTTGGTGTCTGCCCTTGTGTGCTCCGCGGCGCCACCCACCTACGCCGAGCCGCGCCAGGTCCTGCAGGGCACGGAAATCCATCTCACGCTGATCAGTGGCATCAACTCCGCCAGCGCCCGGGAGGGTGATCCCTTCATCGCGGTCTTGGCGCAACCTGTCGCATTCGACAGCCGCATCGTTCTTCCCGCGGGTACGCGCGTGCATGGCGTCATCGGCACCATCCAGCGCCCCAAACAGTTTGCGATGTTTCGCGGCCAAGCCTACATGAACCTCACCTTCAAGAGCATCGAAATTGATAGCCGTCTCATTCCGGTACAGATGAGCCTGCTGGCCATCGGCCAGCCGCGTGTCAATTCGGACAGCAAGCGCCGCCACGACGTGAAAATCGTCGAAGGCGAAGTGGTCGAGCAGAAGCACGACTACAAGGGTGATGCGGAGGGCATGGTCATCGGCGGAGGCGGCGGCTCCGTGGTCGGCCTGGTATTCAGCAACGTAGCCCGCGGCATGGGCATCGGCTTTGCGGCCGGAGCCATTTACGTGGTCGCGCGCAAGGGCAAGAATGTGGAACTCCCCGCGCAGACGGGCATGCTGGCGCGGCTCGATAGCACGGTAACGGTACCGTTCATCTCCGCAAGCAACGGCTCAACCGGAGGCACGACGAACTCGCGCTAGAACAGGAAAGCAATCTCCTCCCACTCGCCCGCTCGAAGCAATACGCGCGGGCGATTTTCATTGCGGGATCATTGACGCTGCGACACAGCTGCGTCTACTTGACCGGAGGTGGGCGCCACGATTCCATCAGGGAAGAATCGCGGCGCCCGTGGGGGTTCTGGCTGGGCAATTCGTGGACTTTCCTTTGGGGGTAGGAGAGACTCGGAGAAACAACGAAGTCCGGCCGAAACCTATCCACGTTGTTTTCGAGTCTTGTAACGCAACTTCTGGACATGGGAAGTGCAGGAAGGTGGCCATTGTTAGGGTTTTCCAACTCGCTGCAAACTCTGCGTTTACGCAAAGCTTCGGTCAGAGTGCTTGCATCAGCACGGGAAGCCGTTCCATTGCGGGACAATATCCTGTGGAAATCCTGACCAGCTCCCCCGCCTTCAAAACCCCTTCTTGTGCTTCTTGCTGCACTTCAATCCACTTTTTTTATTCTCCGCATTGATTTTTTGCGTTTCGTTTTCCACCGTTTTCCAATTGACGCTCCGTGGAAGGCCGCGATACCTTTTATCCATCAAGGGCCGCATGCTTAGCACCAAACAAACCAAAAAATTCCGGATCGCTCCATCTCAAGGAGATTCATGTCCAACGAACTGCGTAATTTTCTAGCCCTCAGCTATGAGGAGCTGGAAGAACTGAATTTGAAAGCGAAAGAGCAACGCAAGAAACGCACTCCCTTCGGCAAAATCCAGGAAGAACGCCTCAAGTACCTAACCGACGAAAAGCGCATCAAGGCGGTCACGGTCCTCTTTTCCGACCTCGAGGGCCGTCTCCACATGCTCGATTACGACAAGAAGTTCCTCCTCAAGAGCTACGACAACCTTACTTTTGACGGTTCCTCCATCCGCGGTTTCACCGCGCAGCGCGAAAGTGATCTCCGGCTCGGCATGGATTGGGCTTCTTTCTACTGGGCGCCTGCCGACGTTTTCGGCGGCGGCAAGGTGCTCGTGTTTGGTGACGTCATCGACAAGGATGGCTCTCCCTATAACGCCGACATCCGTGGCGTGCTCAAGGGATACGCCGACTCGCTCTATAAGAAGGAAGCGTACACACTCAACGCCGCGAACGAAATTGAGGGCTTCCTCTTCAAAGGACCCAGCGCCGAGCGTAGCTACCACGAAACCGGCAAGTTCGAGTACGTCAACACCGGCGGCTACTACCACTCGCTGCCCGGAGATCCCCTGCGCTCGTTCATTGACACCACCGCCGAAGTGCAGCGCTCCATGGGCTTCCAGAACGAGAAGGACCACCCCGAAGTTGCGCCATCGCAGTTCGAGATCAACTATGGCTACACGGACGTGGTTGGCGCGGCCGATCAGATCCAGCTTTACAAACTGGTCTGCCGCCAGGTCGCCAACAATATGGGTCTCACCGCCAGTTTCCTGCCCAAGCCGGTCGTGGGCGTCAACGGCAGCGGCATGCATACCAACGTTTCCGTCAGCAAGGACGGCAAAAATCTATTCTGGGACCCCAAGGGCGAAGAAAAACTCAGCAAGTTCGGCTGGGCATTCGTTGATCGCGTCCTCACGCACGGCAACGATCTTTGCTTGCTGATGAACTCCAGCGTTAACGCCTATCGCCGCCTGGATCCGCACTTCGAGGCCCCCAATCAGCTCAAGGCTTCACCGGTGGATCGCGGCGCCATGATCCGCATCCCGATCGGCAACGAGCGCAGCATGCGCGTCGAATTCCGCGCCGTCGCCCCTGACGCCAATCCTTATCTCGTGATGCACTCGATCTTCAAAACCGGCCTCGAAGGAGAAACCGCGAAAATCAAGAATCTCCGCTCAGCGGAGCGCTACCTTCCCGACAACATTTACACGGCCATCGAAAACTTCGAGAAGGCCGAGTGGACTAGCGAGTTGCTCGGCGCGGACGTCAAGGGCCGCTTTGCCGACTTGAAGAGGGCTTCCGCGGATCGCTGTGCCCGCTCCCTCGGCACCGTCGTCAAAGCTCCAGAGGTACAGTTTCACCACGAGGTCTACAACCAGTTCCTCTGGAACCTGTTCTAGACCCACGCCGATTCCCGATCATCGCAGACCCCCGGCGCTTGCCGGGGTCGCCGAAACGCCCGCCAACCTTGCATGGCGGGCGTTTCGCAGTTTCAGCGTCCAGGTTCGTGGCGTCACATGTACGAAGTAGAGGGCGTCGTGGTCAGAAATTCAACGCCGCAGCGGTACAGCTTTCCGTTGGGGAAGTCAGAGACGCTGGCGATCCGCGCAGGAACAAAGATGGCTGGCGCCTGCGGCGACTCCGGCGAAAAAGGCACGGCAATCATCACCGTGATGTTCACCAGATAGAAATTCTTCGTTTTGAAGCTCATTCCCCCGCGCGACATATCAATGCACACCACGATCTCGTCGCCAAAGGCCTCGCTGCGCACGCAGGCAAAATAATTCACTTTGGCGCGTACTCGCTCCCGCCGCTCCAGCAGTGGCGCGGGAGCCGGTGGGCCAACGGTGTGAGAATCCGGGAGCGGCTTCAAAACGGGCGCCGCAGGCGGGGGAATTGGAACCGCCGGGGCGGGCGGCAATTCCAGGACGGCGACAGCCGTCGCCGCCGGCGTCCGCTCTCCCGTGGACGACAACGTCGCGACCACCGGGCGCAGCGACGGTAGGTGTGTGGTCAGTTTCCATACCGTGGCCAATCCGCAGTTGTCGCAATGGCGCACCAGCCCTCCATGGATCGCGCATACATCGAATTCAAAATCGCCATTCTCTACCGTCAGGGGCGCGCGGCAACTGCTGCATTCCAGCGAGAGGACCAGGGGGCGCTCTTCGGGCGGCGGGGCCTGCGGGAACTCCGTTTGCCAGAAGTCCACCGAGTCATCCAAAAAAGCCACGCCGTAGGTGTGGATACCTTCGCTCTCCGCGATTTCGCCGACCACACGGATCTCGGTATCGCGATTGGTTACCATCGAACGCAAAGTGAGTTCTTGCTCGGCAATCAGCTTCTTCAGGGAGACAATACCTGCGCCGTGCCGGCTCAGCACCACCGTCTTGGTGACTTCAGAGAAGACACGGCCCTCGGAATCGCTGCCGATCAGGAGGATGGGAACTTGCTTGGAGATGCGTCCGCTACGACGCGCCTTTTGGTCGTTCATCTTGGCAACCTGGGGAAGGGGCCAAGAGTTTTACTGGTTTCATGATAGCCGAGGAGAAGCGGGCCGATTTAAGAATTCAAGCGCGTGTTACCTGAAGAGAACGGCGAACATGGCGTACAAACCCGCGGATCACGAAACACGGATCACGACTTGCGCCTTCAGTGGCTCGCCTCGGCTTACGAATTCCGGGTCAGCCGGGCAGCAGTGTTTCCTGGCTGGCCACGGCCTGCCAACCGCGTTGCCCATAGACGAATACCTGCATGACACGCGACTGCCGGCTGAAGATGCGGCCCGCTTGCGTGCCGCGTGCCGACCAGACCGATGTGATTACCGCGGTGTCTTGAAAGATGCGGATGTGCACGTCGGACACGACAAACGTCTCGTACGTCGCGGGTGCGTGTTCGATATAGGCCATCAGAGCGGCTTTGTCCATCATCATGCCGTTGGGCGCGGTGCCGACGAAGTCTTCGCCATACACGCGGTGGAAAAACGAGGGATTCTTGAGTTGCACGGCCCGGGCGGTTTCCCGCACCAGATTGACGAGTTCCTCGCGGTGCAGTTCCGCATCCGCGGCCATTTCCTTCCGCTCTTCGACATTGCATTGTGCGCGCGTGGATGGGCAGAGGAACACGCAGCAGGCGCACAGAAGCAGCGGTGTGAAAATCGTTTTCATCGAAAGCACCTCCAACCTCCGGCTCGGGTGGCCCTTGCCAGGAAACCGGCTTCTTTCCAGGGCCGGTCGGCTCCTGCTTTGAGTATAGCGAGGAAAACGGGCGCTGCAGGAGCATGGTGCGGTGAGAGTAAGCAGGAAGAGCGGGTAGAAAAAGCGGCGCATCCGGACGGTGTAAGCCGGGGTTCAGGGGCACCGGAACGCGCCCAGGAGGTAACAGGAGTTGCGCCAGATACGCAACGATTCGCAATTATGCAGCCGCGCCCGTGGAATGCGTGTGCGGGCGGATGTCCAGGCCGTCGCGCTTCAGGTAGCGGTACAGGCTGGTGCGGCCAATGCCCAGGATTTGCGCGGCGCGCAGGCGGTTGCCGTTGCACATCTGCAAGACCTTTTGGATGTGGTGCTTGCGGACTTCGTCCAGCGAGAGCGGATGCCACTCTTCGTCGTTGGCCAAGCGTGGATTGCGGTGCTGCAGGTGCTCGGGAAGGTCGCTGATGTCAATAAAATCGCCCGTGGCGGTGATGCAGGCAGTGGAAATCACGTTTTCCAGTTCGCGGACGTTGCCGGGCCAGGGATGCTGGAGCAGCAGCGTTTGCGCGCGGCGCGTGAGCCCGGCAATGGCCTTGCCGTAGGCATCGTTGTACTTCTTCAGGAAAAACTGTACCAGCAGAGGAATGTCTTCCAAGCGCTCGGCCAGCGATGGGATGCGGATCTGTATGGAACTCAGCCGGTAGAAAAGATCTTCGCGGAAGCGCCCGGTAAGCACTTCAGCGCGCAGGTCGCGGTTGGTGGCGGCGATCAGGCGGACATTCACCTGCTTGATTTCGGGCGAGCCGACACGCTGAATCTCGCGGTTCTGGATGACGCGCAACAGCTTGGCCTGCATGGGCAGGGAAGTTTCCCCCACTTCATCCAGGAACACTGTGCCCCCGTTGGCGTACTCGAACAACCCGGGACGTGTGTCTGTGGCTCCGGTGAAAGCGCCTCGCACGTGGCCGAACAATTGGCTCTCCAGCAGCGTATCTACCATCGCCGAACAGTTGCACACGGCCAGGCGTTGCTGGCTTACCGGGCTGATCTGATGGATGGCGCGGGCAACGAGCTCTTTGCCCGCGCCGGTGGGACCTACGAGGAGGACGTTGGTGTAGTGGCGGGCAACCTTGCGGGCAAAATCGAAAACTTCCAGCATGGCCGGACTTTTTCCGATGATGCCGTGAAATTCCAGGTCCTTCAGGAGTTGCTCCTCCAGCGCGCGGACGCGGCGCCGCTGATCGTAGAGGGCCGCAACATCGTCGAGCGTGCGTTTCAGGCGCACATGGTCCACCGGCTTGGGCAGAAAATCGGTGGCGCCGCGGCGAATCGCTTCCAGAGCGTTGTCCAGTGTGTAGTCGGCGGTCATGACAATGATGTGCAAACCGGGATCGCAGCGCAGCGCGCGGTCCAGAAATTCAAAAGGCTCCGCATTCTGCAGATGAATGCTGGCCAGGACCAGGCGGCAGCGTCCCGAGCGGATCAGGCGGAGAGCTTCCTCCGAATCGCCCGTGGGGATGGGCTCATAGCCGAAATCAGATATCAGCGCGGAAAGCGAATCGCGCTCGAGGGGTTCGTCATCATAGACGCATGGAGTAAGTGAGGTGCGGAGGGTTGCGACTTCCACGGATTTGTACGTTGCGTAAGCCATGAAAAGGGAAGAGGCAACAAGTGTGCCAAACGCGACGCCAAGTGTTTCGCGCAGGAGAATCGGCGGCAGGGCGAAGCAGCAAAAAGGTCCGCAAGCATAAGTAGTGTGCAATGAATGAACTGATGGGGCTCGCAGGGGGGAGAATTAGAAAACGAGAAGGCAGCGGCCGGAGAAAGCATTAGAAAACGAATGGATCAGGCTCCCAAATCGGGCCGTTGTTCCAAAACGGTAGGGAATCCTAGTTGACCGCGAACCGATTGCGCCCATGGCGCGGTTGCACGGGGCTCAAACGAAACTCGTGACCACCCTGCGGGTCGCAGCCGATGAATTCGGCTTCATAGGCGACCGGGAGGGAATGCTGAAGAGAAGTCGGCTGGAGCACGCGTATGAAAACACGGGCGCCCTCGCCGAGCATGTGCTTCAGCGAAATGTGTTTTCCGGCAAAGTCGTCCCAGGCAAGTTCGGACTTCTCGACAAAGAAATTCTCATCCTCGTCCCAGCCGGAGACTTCCACGCGGTAATTGCTCGCAATCGGCAGCGTTTCCGAAAGCACCGGAATTCCTCCGGTGAAAAGAAGAGCAGTTGTTTTGCCAGGGGAAGAGAAGGCAAAAGAAAGCAGGGAAAGCATTTAGAGGGGATTAAGAGGAACAAATGTGCGGCCAAGAAACATACCGTGCACATGTGATTCAGAATGAAGCAAAGCAAGAGCAAGGATTCCCTGGCCCCTAGAACAAGATTCGGAGAGCTGTCCTCTCCACGATGGGGAATATCTGCCGGAAGATGACCAGGCCCACAAGGAGGCCAGCCATGGCGTAACTGCTGCCGCGAATCCAGTCGAGATAGCGCTGGGCTTGTTCTTCTGTCATGAAAATCATGATGCCGGTGCTGCCATCCAACGGCGGAACCGGAATGAGGTTGAAGGTACCGAGAAGGAGGTTCAACGAGAAAATGACGAAGAGTCCCGTCAGGGCAATGCCCGGTTTGCCGGTAAGCGGGTCGATCGAGAAAAGGTGGTAGGAGCGTCCGATACGCAGCGCCAGGGCGGCGAGGAGCATCAACGTGAAGTTGGCGGCGGGACCCGCCAGAGCCATCCAGGCGGAACGCCGGGGATGACGGCGTTCCCAGAGAGGGTCGTAAGGAGCACTGGCCCAACCGATCATGCCTCCCGATACAAAGAAGCTCAGGATCGGGATGACTACCATGCCAAAAGGCGCTCTGCGGATGTGCGGGATGGGGTTCAGCGAGAGTTGCCCACCGAGGGCGGCGGTGCTGTCTCCCCCAAGTTTGGCGACGAGAGCATGGGCCGCTTCGTGGCACGTGGTTGAGAAAAGAAAGGCGACATACCAGATGAATCCGAGAGCCAGCGTTTCGGGAGAAAGGTCGGGCATACAGAACTTAGGTTAAGTTGTCAGGCCGCCGAATGCAAGGAAGGCCGGAATGCGAGCACCAAGGAGTTGGGAGATAAGAGAGCGCATCCTCCCAAATCCGCGAGTTTCCCTTTCTGCGAGGGAATGGATCGCAAAAAGCCCTCGGAGCAACCCGAATTACCGGGTCGGCCTGGAACGCGCGAATAGCCTAGTCAGGAACGGAAGTTTGCGGTATCTTTGACGCAATTAGTGTGTTGGCCGCCTTATTCTGGTGTGCTGGGGAATGCCGATTGAAGGTTCACGATGAAGGCGTGTTTCCTTAGCACACCCGCGGCGGCCGAAAGCAATCCCCTACAATACGGAGAATTCAAGACGCCGGAACCGGGCGTAGGCGAGGTGCTCGTGCGCGTACAGGTGTGCGGCGTGTGCCGTACGGACCTGCACGTGGTCGAGGGTGAGTTGCCTGCGAAACTCTCACCGGTGATTCCGGGACACCAAGTGGTGGGGCGTATCGCAGCGAGAGGTGAGGGGGCGGAGCGATTCGCCACGGGGACGCGCGTGGGCATCGCCTGGCTGCACAAGACGGATGGCACCTGTGAATATTGCCGCCGCGGTGAAGAGAATTTGTGCGATGCCCCGCTTTTTACCGGCTATAGCGTGAACGGCGGGTACGCGGAATACATCGTTGCCCCGGAAAACTATGTGTACGCGATGCCGGACGGATTTCCTGACGAGCAGGCGGCGCCGCTTCTTTGCGCCGGAATCATCGGTTACCGGTGCCTGCGATTGAGCGGAATTCAGGGCGGCGAGAGGCTGGGCTTTTACGGCTTCGGGGCGGCAGCGCACGTGGCGATCCAAGTGGCGCGGCACTGGGGAGTCGAGGTGTACGCCTCGACGCGCGATGCGCGACACCAGACGTTGGCACGAGAGTTGGGCGCCAAATGGGCCGGAGGCACACTCGATGCACCTCCGGAAAAACTGGATGCCGCGATTGTGTTTGCTCCTGCAGGAGAGATTGTGCCCGCGGCGCTGCAAGCCTTGCGGAAGGGCGGGCGCTTGATCCTGGGCGGCATCCACATGAGCGCGATACCTTCCTTCGCGTATGAACTCATTTACCAGGAGCGACTGATTCGCAGCGTGGCCAACAACACGCGGAAGGATGGCGAAGAATTCTTGCGCCTGGCCGCCCAGATCCCCGTGCGGACGCGTGTGCAGGTATTTCCCCTGGATGAGGCCAACCGGGCTCTGAATGCGCTGAAGAATGATGCAATACCTGGAGCCGCAGTGCTTTGCGTGAACGATTAACTCCCCACCCCGGGCACGATCGGGGGTGGGCGAAGCTCTTCTGTTGCGTGGTGCGTGACATAGCCGATAGAAGCTCCTGCCGCCTGTAAACTCGCAAAATCCAATCCACAATCGCTTGCAAGAGGGCCGGAAGGGAAGCGTCCGCGACTTGATCCTGTAGAGAAAACAGGTTCCGGATTGAGGCAAAGAACGAGCGACGCCGCTCCACGTGGGTGCAGCATTTCGTGAGTGGAACCTTGAGGGCAAGTGGAGGAAATGCTAGAGTTTATGGCGATAGCTTAATATTTCAACAGTCGTCTGTGTGATTTCGCATCACAAAATGGGGGAAAACACTCAAGAGTCGCGGTCGGGGCCACTTTCGACGACCTGCAGGGAGTGGTTAACTGGCAGTAATTGAACGGGTTAGGTCCATTTTATCGTTTTGATTCGGTTCGGCACAGGGGGTGCACATAGGAACACAGAATTTGGGGTCAATGAATGAGCGCTTCCCTCGTTCAGGCTTTCTTGATGCAGATGGGGCTTCCGCAGAGTCCAGTTCTTCCAACTCGCTCCACAAGCCTTCAAGAGATTAGACAAGCGCAATTCCCGGGGGACGAGGATTGGATGAATCTGATTGATCCCTGTAGCAGTTGACGGGGAGAAAAGCATGACGGTGAAAACGACAAATCGCTCCCGCCGCGTGGCGTACCTGGTATTGCTGTTGATGGTGGCCGTGGCTTTGACCTCGGCTCTCGTTCTAGCTGGCGAACGCGGCTGGAACAGCGAAAAGAAGGAAGTCTCTCACCGCTTTCCTGGCGGCACACAAACGACAAACCTGAGGGTGGAGTTGATGGGATGTCCATGGGCCTAGCCACTGCCGCACGGCACCTGGTCATTACGCTGGGAAGTGCGGCTGTGCTGTTGTTGATGGGCGTGCCGCCGGCCATGGCGGACATCCATCCGGTGCCACTCGAGAAAAATACGGATTCGGCGAAGTGCCTGGAATGTCATGCGGAGAAAGCGAAAGGGAAGTCGGTGCACACGGCGATCTCGATGGGGTGCACCACGTGTCATGAGATTCGCATCAACAAGGATGTCACTCGCGTGAAGCTGACCACCACGACGCCGCAAGGGCTGTGCTTCACGTGCCACGCCGACAAAAACGCCGCCGAACTCAGAGGCTTGGTACACAAGCCAGCCGTGCGGGATTGCCTGAAGTGCCACGATCCACACACTTCGGATAACAAATTTCAATTGTTGAAGCCGACGTCAGGCGACGCCAAGGAAAACCTCTGCTTGAGCTGCCACACGACGGGCCTAAACGTGCCGGAGAAGGGCAGCCGGCATGCCGCGCTGGATATGGGTTGCGAGACGTGCCATGTGACCCACAAGACTGGCGAGGATCCCACCGTCGAAAATCAGAATCACCTGACCAAACCTGCTCCGGCGCTTTGCCTGGATTGTCACGATCCAAAGGACGCCGGCCTGCAGAAGGCGCATCAGAATCAACCGTTTGGCACCGCCAATTGTTTGCAGTGCCACGATCCTCACCAGTCGGCAGCGCCGAAGCTGATGGCGAGGTTCATGCACCCGCCTTTTGCCGACAAGCAGTGCGAGTTGTGCCACGCGCCGGCAAAGGACGGGAAAGTGGTGCTGACGCAGGCGGACGCGAAAACATTGTGCGTGATGTGCCATGACAAGCAGGCCACGCAGATTGTTTCAGCTAAAGTGCAGCATCCGGGAGCGGGCGGTGACTGCACCGACTGCCATTCGCCACATGCCAACAGGAATCCCGGTCTTCCCAAGACCGACGGCGTAAACATCTGCCTGCAATGCCACCTCGACATCGCGGAACTGGGCAAGAAGAAAGTGCATCACAAGCCCGCTTTCGTGGACGGATGCGGCACCTGCCATGACGCGCATGGCAACGATAACGAACATTTATTGCGCGTCAAGGATGTCAACACGCTCTGCCTGGAATGCCACGGGCCTGACACTGTGCCGGAGCGGCTGGAGAGCCAGCATTTAATCGCCATTTTCGATGGGAAGGTAAGACTGCCGGAGAAATATCACGTGCCAATCCTGACGCTGAAATACAACGCGGGACACCCCGTGGAATTCCATCCGATAGCAGGGCCGGTTGATGCAAAGAATCCCGCTGCCGGGCAGATGAACTGCCTGACCTGCCACCAGGCGCACTCTGGCGATCAGCCGGGAATGTTGGTGAAGGATCAGAAGTCGGGAATGGATTTCTGCAATACGTGCCACAAGGGCAGATTGAATTAGGAATCAGGAGAGACGCAGGCATGTTCGCTCATCGCTCAAAGACGAATCGCGGCTCGAAAGTCATGGCCATCCTGGCTGGCTTGCTGGCGCTTGCTCTGACTCTTCCCGGAATGACGGGCGCGGCCCAGAAAAAGAAAAAGAATGCGGACCCCAACGCGCAACTCCCGAAGCGTGTGAACTTCGATATCAGCAAGATCGTGTGGCCGTCTCCGCCTGATATCGCGCGAGTCAAGTTTGTAGAACAACTCACCGGCGAAAAGATTGATTTCAACAGACCGGTCAACAAGCCGCAGAAGCAAAAGCAGAGCTGGATGGACCGCCTGGCCGGCACGAAGCCGCAAGTTGACATGGTGCAAGATCTGCCTTTTCAACTCATGCGCACCTACGGCCTCGCGTTTGATTCAAAAGGATATATCTACGCGGCGGACCAGGCCGTGGGAGCGATCTTCATCTTCAATCCGGACGCCGACAAGAAATTCGATGTGAAGCTGATTCGCAATGGCAGGGAAGCACGGTTCGGCTTGATCAACGGTCTGGCGATTGACGACAACGACAAACTTTTCGTCAGTGACGACAAATTTCACAAGGTCATCGTGATCAACCCGCAGCACCAGGAAGAATCCTCCTTTGGCGCCGATGTGCTGGTGCGCCCCGGAGGCATGGCCATCGATACGGAGAACCGTTTTCTCTACGTGGTGGATACGGGCAACGACGTTGTGGATGTGTTCGATGCGGACACTTACAAGCTGCTGCGGAAGATTGGGACGCCGGGAAAGAAACACATGTTGAGCGATCCGGGAGATTTTTCGCTGCCCACGAATGTAGCCGTGGACAAAGAGGGCAACGTCTACGTTACGGACACGCTCAACAATCGCGTGCAAGTCTTTGACGCGGACGGAAAATTCCTCAGCTCGTTTGGGAGGAGCGGCGATGGCCCCGGGCACTTCGCGCGGCCCAAGGGGATCGCGCTCGACAGGGATGGCCACATTTGGGTGGTGGACGGAGTCCAGCAGCGCGTGCAGGTTTTTGATACCGAAGGACGCCTGCTCATTTATTTTGGACAGCCCGGGAATTGGCCGGGGCAGTTTTCTGCCCCTTATGACATCGCGATCGATCCCAAGACCAACCGGGTGGTGACTTCCGAGCAGTTCCCGGGACGCGTGCAGATGTTTCGATACGTCACGGACGCGGAAGCGGCCTCGGAAAAGGCCAGCCGCGAAGAGCAGCCCAGCAACACAACGCCCCAGCCGGTGACACAACCGGCACAAAAGTCGCCGGAGGCCGCGCCATCGAAGAATGGCGCCGCGGAAAAGGCGCAAGGATTGGTGACGCCATGAGTCGCCAAGAGCTCTGGTTGTCTCCGGACAGCCAAGACGGGAGGGGACAGGTCCGGCCGGCTTGTCCCTTACCGATTCGGAGATGTATTCGTTCGAACGAAAAAGCAGTGCAGTGTTGCAACACAAATCAGGAGGTTCTTTCAAATATGAAAAGAATCATGTTGTTACTAGTAGGGGTCTTGGCTGCGGCGACGGTCGCTTCCGCCCAGCCGAACCCGAATTATTCGCCGGGTTCGGACGTGTTGGGTGCGCACCTCGTTTATGGCCGAGGCTGCGTAGCCTGCCACTCACCGCACAGCGGCGCCCGGGGCAACGGCATCACAACGGCGGATCCCACGAGCGGCGATGCGGCGTTGTGGGGCGCGAATGTTACCCCATACTACACCCAGACGTTTGCGTTTGGCGACGCAGGCGGTTACCCAGTCACGACGCCGGCGAATATGTCTGCCGGTGCGCATGACCCGACAGTCGTTATCATGCTTTGCCTAAGCTGCCACGACGGCGACATTGCAAAGAACGGGATGATGACTGGCCAGACCGTCGAAACGATCCCGAACGCGATTGGCGGTCACGCTCCCACGTGGCTCGGCAACGACGGCGGGACCCCAGGCGACTACAACAATGACCACCCAGTGGGACCCAAGGCCACGATCGGCTGCGGCGGCGCATACAACTGGGATTGCACGATTGCCGGCGCAAAGATCACCTACCCCGCCGGAACGAAGATGGCGCTGTTCGTAAACAATAGCTACGGCTTCACCGTGAGTCCCGTGTCTTTTGACGGCGTCAACCCCGCGGTGAACTGCACCACCTGCCACGACCAGCACGCCATGAATGCCTTTAACGGCACAATCGCTGGCACCAAGGGCACTTACCAGACCATGTTCTTCATCCGCGGCTACTACAATCCAGGCAGTGCGACCAGCAATTCGGTGGCGCAGTTCTGCCGTCAATGCCATGGTGGCGAATCCAACGAAATGCACAACGCAAACCTCCCGACAACCTAAGCCGGGACGTTCATGAATTGGGGGGAGGAAGTTTCTCCCCCCACTTTTCGGGCCGGCAATAGTTCGGTGGCCAGCAAAACAAAAGCAAAGGAGCAAAGCAGGCAGAGAGAATTATGAAGACGGCGTTAATAACAATGGTGCTGGTGCTGGCAGGCATGGGGACGTCTGTGAATGCGCAGATGGCGGTTTCTCATGAGCCGACAACCAACGCGGCAGCGCCGAGTGCGGATGCAACCGCGGTTACGCCAGAGAAGCCGGTGGCCCGCGTAAACGGCACTGTCCTGACGGATCGCGACTTGCTCCGTGAGATGCTCACCATCTTTCCCTATGCGCGCCAACACAACGGTGGGTTTCCCAAAGCAATGGAAGAGGACATCCGCAAAGGCGCGCTGCAGATGATTGTGTTCGAGGAGTTGGTGTACCAGGAAGCCAAGCGGCGCGGCATGACCATCACTCCCGCGAAACTGGATCACGCCGTGGTGGAGTTCCGGAAGCAATTCAAGAGTCCCGACGACTACAAAGGTTTCATGGCCTGGGAATGCCAGGGCTCGGAGCAAGTGCTGCGGCAGAAGGTGCGGCGGTCGCTGCTGATCGACCGTCTGCTGGAAGTCGAAGTTAAGGATAAGTCCGGCGTCTCGCTGGCTGAAGCCAGGACCTACTACGACAAAAACACCGAAATGTTCCGGTTGCCCGAGTCTTTTTCCTTCCAATCGATTTCGATTATGCCTCCGGAGAAAGCCACGGACGCGCAATTAAAGGACGCGCGCAAACGCGCGGAAGATGCGCTAAAGCAGGCCAAGGCCACCACGAATTACGAAGAGTTTGGTCTGCTGGCGGAAAAGATTTCCGAAGATGATTACCGCGTGATGATGGGCGAGCATAAGAGCGCGGACCGCGCCAAATTGCCGCCGCAGGTCGTCACCGCGGCGTTGGCCCTGCAGCCCGGACAGGTGAGTGATTTGATCCAGGTGGACCAGGTTTTAACCATCGTGCGGCTCATCTCCCACAACCCAGGGGGCATACGCACTTTTGAGGACGTTAGGGATTCGCTGACCAAACAATTGCAGCAATCAAGGACCGAGCAACTTCGCTCGGCTCTGGACAAAAAACTCCGGGCGACGGCAAAGGTGGAAGTGCTGTAGGAGAAGGGCGGCGTTTTCGTGACTTGGCGCGCTACATGGATCGGATGCTTTATCGTGCTGGCAGCGGCGGTCCGCATGCCGGCACAGGTAACCGTCGGAAACGATGTCAGCATGAATATGAACGGCCAGATTTCCGTCGGATACACGGGGGATTACGGAAACCAAATTCCTTCGGACCACGGTATCACTGCCGGGGGAAACGCCACGCTCACTGGATCCTATTACACACCGAGTTTTCTGTCGTTTCAGGTGAGCCCTTATTACAATCAATCTCGCGACAATTCGACGTCTTCATCCATTTCCGATAGCAGCGGCGTGCTTGGCAACGTCTCTCTTTTCAGTGGCGGCAACTACCCCGGTTCCATCAGTTTTTCGAAAAACTATGATAGCGTCGGCACGTTTGACGTCCCAGGTTTGCCCAATTACACCACGCACGGCAACTCGCAAGGATTCAATGTTGGCTGGGGCGTGATTGTGCCGGATTGGCCGCAGCTCACGCTGAACTATGGGCAAGGCACCAACGACTATTCGATTTACGGCACGGATACAAATGGCACTTCGGACTACCATAACTTCAATGCCCATGCGGTGTACCGCGTTGACGGGTTCAACCTCAACGCCGGCTACTTCTACAACCAGAACCATTCCCAATATCCCCTGTTCCTGCAAACCCAGCAACTCGAGAGCCTCGACAATGATGGAAATTCCTACTCCTTTGGGGCCAGTCACGATTTGCCCTTTCATGGAACATTGGGCGCGAACTTCAACCGCTCATCTTTCACCTCTGATTTTTCCGATGGCCGTTACACGGGGACGGTGGATACCGTCAACTCGAATGCCAATTTCCACCCCACCGGCCAGTTGACCCTCGGCGCCGATTTCAACTACACAGACAATCTAATCGGCACGCTGTATCAAAGCATCATTTCGGCCGGCGGCATCCTGCAGCAGAGTACCCCGGGACAATCTTCCAATTCGTGGGACGCGAGTGGATTGGCGAGTTACATCCTGACCAAACACTGGACCTTTACGGGAACGTTCGAGCACCGTGATCAGAGCTATTTCGGAAGCTCATTTGGCTCGAATTCGCTTACAGGCTCCGCGAATTACTGGAACCGGTTCCTCGGCGGTTCGCTAAGCACGGTGTTAAGCGTCACGCGATTGACGGAAGACACGACCAATCAGAGCGCCATCGGTTTGCTTACCGTTGTGAATTACTCCCGCAGGATCATGCTCTGGGACGTGAGTGGCTCCGGAAATTATTTTCAGAACACGCAGACCTTGTTGGTGGGCTATACCACTTCCGGTTGGGGGTATTCCGGGCAGTTGGGCCGCAAATTTGGGGCGGTTCGCTGGAATGCAAACGCGGGCGGATCACGCAGCCTGCTGAACACGGCTGCCGGCTACGGCTATAATTCCCAGAATTTCGGCACGGGATTTAACATCAGGTGGCTCGGGTTCAATGGCACCTATGCAAAATCCAGCGGAACAGGGCTGCTGGGAGTGAATGGCGTGGTTACGTCACCGCTTGCCGGGCAGTCGCCTCTGCCGACGGAGTTGATCCTGTACGGGGGCCATGCGTATGGGGGAGGGATCGGGCTCAATCCTTATAAGAGACTGACGATCACCTTCAGCTATTCGCGGGCTTTCAGCGACACGGTCAGCAACAGCGTTGGTTCGCAAAACAATTCCGAAAATGTTTTTGGCCGCGTACAATACCAATTCCGGCAGATGTTCCTCAATGCCGGATACAGCAGGTTCGTTCAGGGATTCAGCGCTTCCGGTACCGCCCCTGCTCAGCTAAACTCGTTTTACGTTGGTGTGCAACGATGGTTCAATTTCTTCTAAATCGGGCAGCACGAAGTTGGCGTTGCCCGGTTCTGGAAGTCTGCGGAGCTATTCTCCTGATTGTTTCCCCGGCCTGGGCCGCACAGAAAAACAAAAAGGCGGACAAAAAAGCTTCGGTGCAGGCGAGCGTCCCGGACTTGCTTCTGGAGGGCGGGCGCAAGCTGGTGTACGAACGAAACTTCGGTTGGGAACGCGACGTGAAACCGAAGAAAGGGTTCTGGGCGCGGGTCGTGGACGTGGTGGCGGGGCCGCCGGAGTACCACACGCTCATGAGGCCGTACAGCGTGGTGACAGACTCTCGCGGACGCATTATCGTGACCGACCCGGATGCGGCGGGGATCCACATCTTTGATTTCGCTCAGCAGAAGTACAAGTTCCTTTCACGGCAGGAAAAGGGGAAAAACTCCCTGTTTTCGCCGCAATGCGTGGCCGTGGATGCGAAGGACAACATTTACGTGACCGATTCGGAGTCGGGGAGAATCTTTGTGTTCGATGCCAACGGTAAATATGACCGCATGATCGGGGCATTGAAGTTTGGCGAGGGAATCTTCAAGCGGCCTACGGGAATTGCCATCGACTCCGTGGCTAACCGTATCTATGTAACGGACACACTGCGCAACAAAATTTATGTGATGGACATGCAGGGAAGCGTAGTGCAGACCATCGGCAAGCCCGGCGCCGGCGAAGGCGAGTTTAACTTTCCCACGGAATTACGACTGGACGGCAACGAATTGCTCGTCGTGGACGCCATGAATTTCCGCGTGCAGGTGCTGGACAAGTCGGGGAACTTCCAGTACGCCATCGGCAAAATCGGCGACACTTCCGGCGCCATGTTCCGCCCAAAGGGAATTGCCCTGGATTCGGAAGGCGACCTGTACGTCGTGGATGGGCTGTGGGGTGCCATACAAGTTTTCAACCATAAAGGCGAGTTGCTGTATTACTTCGGTGGACGCGGGACGGCGGCCGGAAAATTTCAACTGCCGACCGGGTTGTTTATCGACCGTAGCGACCGGATTTATGTGGCGGACTCGCTCAACCGCCGCGTACAGATATATCGTTACTGGGGATTGCCGAAGCAGGCCGCTGGAGGAGCGCAGTGAAAAAATCATTGTGGATCTGCGCCGCCTTGCTGGTGGCGTGTGGAACGGCGCGGGCGCAGCAAGGCACCGGAGACGTTTTGGGCTCGCATGATTTGACGCCGGGCGGGACTTCGCCCATCAGAGGCGGACTGTCTGCCTCTTGCTCGTATTGCCACGCGCCACATTCCGGTGTTGGGGGAAACACGCCGCTCTGGAACCAGCAACTCTCGACGGCCGTGTATACGACGTACACGAGCACAACAGAGACGGATAAAACAACGCAGCCCCTGCTGGGCGCGGACAGCAGTTTGTGCTTGAGCTGCCATGATGGGACGGTGGCACCGGGCCAGACGGTGGCCTACAAGACCATCCCCATGACCGGACAGATGAACGCGGCTGATAAATTCTCCACGAATTTGGAGGGCTCGCATCCCTTCAGTTTGGTGCTGCCGCTGGTGGACGCGCCTGACCTGGCGGCTTCGCTCGTTGCGCAGGGCAAGACGTTGGATCCGACGGGCACGATCAATCTCGTCAATGGCAACGTCGAGTGCACCACATGCCACAACCCACATGTGCAATCGATAGATTCCCTTTCACCGAATTTCCTCCTGATCAACAGCGCCAACGGTCAACTTTGCCTGGACTGCCACGATCCAACTCGCGTGATGACCGGCAAACAGAACCCGCTGACGGGCTGGGCCATCAGCATTCATGCCACGGCCACGAACAAGGTATCTTCGCAGGCGAGCGTGGGCAGTTATCCTTCCGTGATGCAGAATGCCTGCATCTCCTGCCATGCGCCGCACGATGCACTGGGCGGCTCGCGGCTGCTGCGCCAACCGAATGAAATGGATTGCGTGGCCTGCCACAGCGGCGGCACGAACATGGCGCCAGCTACGATGAACGTATTTGTGGAGTTTACTACTCCGAAGGTAGGACATCCTTTTTCGACGGGAACAAGTGTTCACGACGCGGCCGAGCCCAACATTTTGAACAACAATCGCCACTCCACCTGTGCCGATTGCCACAATGGACACGCCGCAGGCCAAGTAACCTCGTTTCCCGTGCCTCCCCTTACCCGCGCTTCGCAGAACGGCGTCAACGGGGTAAGCGCCACGGATGGAATCACCGAAGTTAGCCCGACGGTCAATCAATATGAGAATTGCCTGCGTTGCCATGGAGCGAGTTTGGGCAAAGTGGTCAATCCCATATATGGGTATTTGCCCTTGCGCGTAGTTTCCTCAAGCGATCCTTTGAACGTAATTCCGCAGTTTGCGATGTCCAGCACCTCCAGCCACCCGGTTACCCACGTGCGTACGAGCGCGCTTCCGCAGCCAAGTCTGCTGGCCAACATGTTGAACTTAGACGGAACGACGCAAGGGCGCAGCATGGGCGTTCAGATCTTGTGCACCGATTGCCACAACAGCGACGACAATCGCGAGTTTGGCGGGCTGGGACCCAACGGTCCGCACGGATCAAAGTGGACGCACATCCTGGAACGCCGTTACGAGTTTTCCCAGACGACGGCGCCGGGGCAGTTAATCACGAACCTGTTTCCGACGCCCGACTTGTCAATCAACGGTCCCTACGCCCTGTGCGGCAAGTGCCACAACTTGAGCGTGATCCTCTCGAACTCCAGCTTCAGCGAGCACGCGCGGCATATCAACGACGGATTCTCCTGCTCCGCGTGCCACACCGCGCACGGCATGGGCGCTGTGAATGGAAGCATCTCCGGCGAGCGGCTGGTGAATTTTGATATGAACGTGGTGGCCCCGAACGGCGCGATTCCAATCACCTACAGCCGGGCGACAAATTCCTGCAACCTCACCTGTCATCAACAGCCGCACACTGCGGTGGGAGTGACCCCCACGGCAGTGAAACGGCATTCTTAGGCGCGCTTCGCGCACTGTACGAGCCGTTACATGCTTAGGTATAATCGAAAAGTTCCAGAAGCGAGCGGGCGTCGTACAATGGCAGTATAGAAGCTTCCCAAGCTTCGGACGTGGGTTCGATTCCCATCGCCCGCTCCA
>Ga0074044_10000333_pt1 | contig 47329 bp, 38 predicted proteins | sample BogForMeECP23OM1_FD_94443 | JGI IMG/M metagenome (GOLD analysis project Ga0074044, IMG submission 94443) | Bog forest soil microbial communities from Calvert Island, British Columbia, Canada - Bog Forest MetaG ECP23OM1 | ecosystem: Environmental > Terrestrial > Soil > Wetlands ...
AATCGCGAACTCCGCCAGTGGGAAAAAATCTACAACACCGTCCGCCCTCATCAAGCGCTCGGTTACCTAACTCCGCAGCAGTTCCTGCGGCAGAACTCATCCCAACGAAAGGAATGAAAAGTGTCACCCATCTACTGGACGAGTACAATGCCTTTGCCAGTAGGAGCGATCGACCCTATAATTCAGTGGACACTTAGGAGAAACTTATGTCCGCACCCAGCCGTCGTCCGGAAATTCGCCGCCGCCGTACCCGCGCGGAAAAAGTGGCTAAGCTGCGCAAGCGCCTCGCCGCCGCCTCTGCCTCCGCTGACAAAGACCGCATCACTGCCAAGCTGCATCGCATTGCTTTTGTTTCGCCGGGCAATCCGCTGATCAAGAGCGAGTAGGCGACTTCCCGTCTTCCGAGGCCGCCCTGATTTGTGCCGCCGCGCGAGACGCGGCTAGCCGCGTCTCTACCCAAGATTCCATTGTCTTAAAATTCTACCGTCACGAATCTTGCCGGGCTCTTACCGACGTTCGTCATTGTATGGGTATAGCCTCCTGGCAACCACTTGACGTCGCCGGATTTGAATTTTCCAGGCATCGGGCCCATGCCTTCTACGTCGCTGCGTACCTCGAGGTCGGTGACTGCAACTAACAGGTGCGGCGCGTCGTAATGGTGGCTGGGCGTCATCGCTCCCGGTTCGAGGTTGACTTCGGACACGCGCACTCCGTCTTTCACGAAGAGAATCTTGCTTCTGCCGCCGGGAAAGTTCTTTTCGCTACTCTCGTCCGGCCAATGGGATGGCGTCTGCCGCAATTTTTCATCCTGCATTAGTTCAATCGTCACATTGCGAAAGGGCTGGTCGGACAGATTTCTGGCGATGTGGGCAAAGTTTCCCGGCGCAAAGCGCGTTTCGCCATCTGCGAATTTGACCTCCACGGGCGGCTTGCTCTCGACTTCGTTGGAGAGGTGAGAGTCACCTAGGGTGACGAAGATGTAGTCGTGGCGATGGCGGTGCATGAGGGTTGCAGCATGGTGCGCAACCTCGACCTGGAAGACACGTACATAATCATTGTCCACGACAAGGTGGTGTGAGGGTTCTGCGGTGATCTCGACTTCGGGCGTGGTCTGGGCGAGCAGGGATGGAACCAGCAGGCAAAGGAACAGTACACGCTTCATGGGCGGGAATTGTAGCACCGGGATCTGGCGCCTTTACGGAATTATGCGGAAAGCACCCCTGCGTCCTGCTTGGTACACAGAGAAGTCCCGCCGATCAAGCGTAAAGATCACCTCAAAACCATCGCGTTCGGCCAAGTAAACCAGCGCCGCATCCGCCAGCTGCGGGCGGATACTCCTGTATTTTTCCATCAGCTTCCCAATTTTCGCCGCTTCGGTCGTCTGGATGGGAAGCGGTTCGAGGAAGCCTCCTGAGATGCTGCTCAGCAATCGCTCGACGGCTCCTGCATGTCTGCGCAATAACCAGGCGGCTTCGGTGATGACTGGCCAACAAGAAAACAAAGGACCGGGCAAGTCGTGCAGGGCTTCAATGCAAGTCTTGTGGTGATCGTCGGCAGGCGACATGATCGCCACGAGCGGCCCGGTGTCCAGCAACACGCGCTTCATCGGCCTTTGCCAAATCCCTCAAAATATTTGCGATTTGTGCTCAAGTCAGATGGGCCGCGGCGCACACAGCCGATCAAGCCTGCTTCTCTGGCCAGATCGTAGGCGGAACTGGAAGGCTGGGCTTCTCCAAGATAGTTCTCCAGGGCTTCGCGAACCAACGCTGATTCGGAGCGGCCTCTAGTCCCGGCCTGTTTCTTTAGACGCTTAACTAAAGACTCAGAAATGCGAATTGTGATGCGCTGCGACGACATGATGTCAGACATTCTATCACATGTGTCTGACACGCGCCGCGCTTATCCTGAATGCACGATCCTTCCGCCGACCACGGTCGCAACTGCTTTTCCCGTCAGCTGCCACCCATCGAAGGGCGTATTCCTTGATTTCGAGAGGGATTTGGCGGCGTCGAAGGTCCACTTCTTTTTCGGGTCGAATATAGTAACGTCGGCAATTGAGCCGCGGACCAGCGAACCGCGGCCGCGCAGGTCGAAGCAACGCGCGGGACCGGCGGTGAAGAACTCCACGATGCGGGCGAGCGGGATGCGCTTCTCGCGATGCAGCCGGGTGATTGCCAGCGCCAGCGCCGTTTCCAGCCCGGTGATGCCGAAGGCAGCGCGTTCGAATTCCATCTCTTTTTCGTGCGCGGCATGAGGAGCGTGATCGGTGGCAATAGCGTCAACCGTACCGTCGGCGAGTGCGGCCAGAATGGCTTCGCGGTCGGAGACGGAACGCAGCGGAGGATTCATTTTGTAATTGCTGTCGTAGTCACGCATGTCTTCATCGGTCAGCGTGAAATGGTGCGGCGTGACTTCGAACGTGACGCGCGCTTTGGCGCGCTTGCCGCGGCGCACACTCTTCAGCGCGTCCGCCGTGGAAAGATGCGCAACGTGCAGGCGGGCATTGGGGATGTGCATTGCGAGCTGCACATCGCGCTCGACGATCGACGCTTCGCCAGCCGCGGTCATACCGCGCAACCCGAGACGGAACGAGCGCGCGCCCGCGTGCATGGAGCAATTTTCGGTCATGCGCGTGTCTTCGGCGTGCTGCACAACGGGGAAATTCAGCTCTCCGCCCAGAACCAGGGCCTCGCGCATGATGCTGTCATCGAAGATGGGCTTGCCATCGTCGGTGACTGCGATGGCTCCGGCGGTTTGCAGCGCGCGAAAATCGGTCAGGGTGGCGCCCTTGCTTGATCGGGTCGCGGCCGCGATGACAAAAACATTTACGACCGCGCCGCGTTCTGGCTGACGCAGCCATTCGATCCATTCGACCGAATCGACCACCGGAATTGTATTCGGCATGGTGCAGACAGAAGTGAACCCGCCGGCGGCAGCGGCGGCGGTGCCGGTTGCGATGGTCTCTTTGTGCGCCTGGCCGGGTTCGCGCAGGTGCGCGTGGAGATCGATGAAGCCGGGCGCGACGATGAGTCCGCGGGCATCGAATTTCTCGTCCGCGCCACCTTTGATTTTGTTCGGAGGCGCTACTTCGGCAACGCGGCCATCTTTCAGCAGCACGTCCATGGGCGCGTCAATGCGCGCCGCTGGATCGATGAGGTGGCCGCCTTTGATCAGCAGACTGGGTTTCCGCACACTCGTCCTGCTTTTTTCGGGGTTGGTCATCGCATCTTCCCCATGGCCCGCGCCAGAATCGCCATGCGCGTGGGCACGCCGTTGCGCACTTCTTCCAGGATGCGCGCCTGGGCGCCGTCGGCCACTTCGCTGGTCAATTCCAGGCCGCGAATAATCGGGCCGGGATGCATGACCACAGCATCTTTTTTCGCCATCTTCAAGCGGGCCGGGTTCATCTGGTAGCGCGCGATGTATTCGGCAAGGTCGATCTTCAGCCCCGCCAGTCGCTCGGTTTGCACTCGCAATAGCATGACAACATCGGTGCCGCGCAAGGCATCTTCAATGTGGCGGGTTACGCGCACGCCGGGTGCGAGGGTGGCCGCAATCTCCGGCACCAGTTCCGGCGGACCACAAAGAATAATCTTTACCCCGAATTTGCTTAACAGGTGACACGCCGACCGCGCTACCCGGCTGTGAAATATGTCCCCGACAATCGCGACCTGCAGGCCTTTGAAAGTTTTCTTGTTGCGCAGAATGGTGTAAGCGTCGAGCAGCGCTTGCGAGGGATGCTCGTGCAGTCCGTCTCCGGCATTGATCACCGGTATGTCGAGGTGCTGCGCCATCAGGTAGGGAGCGCCGGCGTTGGGATGGCGAATGACAATGATGTCGGCGCCCACGGCGCGCACCGTGTATCCCGTGTCGAGCAGAGATTCGCCTTTTTCAATACTCGAACCGATGGATTGGATAAGGACGGTGTGGGCGCCCATTACCTTGGCTGCGGTTTCAAACGAGCTCCGGGTGCGGGTGGAGGCTTCGTAGAAAAGAAGAAACACGCGCTTGCCCTTGAGCAGGGGACGCGGCTTGTCCGGATTCATGCGCCGGGCAAACTTCAACAGTTTCAGGATCTCGGCTGCTTCCAGGTGCTCGATGCCGAGCAGGGAACCGCGCGCTGGATTCATGGTTGATTTGTAATTGCCAGTTTGTAATTTGTAATTTAAGAACCTGCAATGCCGACGCCGGGTTTGAATTACAAATTACAAATTGCCAATCACAAATTGCCGGGCTGTTTTTCCATGAGCAAAACTTTCTCCGCGTCATCGACCTCGCGGAGTTTAACCTCGATAATCTGATTTTCGGTGGTCTGCACGGTTCGGCCGATGAACGCAGCTTCAATCGGCAACTCGCGATGACCGCGATCGATCAATACGCACAACTGCAGGCGTTTGGGACGGCCCGAGCGAAACAGCGCGTCCATGGCGGCGCGCGTAGTGCGGCCGGTATAGAGCACATCATCCACCAGCACTACCGATTTGCCGGTGATGGGAATTCCCATCTCCGTTTTCTGCACTACCGGTTTGGAGTCGAGCGTGGAAAGATCGTCGCGATAGAGGGTAATGTCGAGCGTGCCGAGCAGCACCGGCTTTTTCTCGATGCGCTGAATAATCTTGGCCAGGCGCTCCGCCAGGGGAACGCCTCGGCGCCGGATGCCTACCAGCGCTAAATCTTCAATGCCATTATTTTTTTCGAGAATCTCATGCGCCAGCCGGATCAAAGTGCGCTCCACTTCGGACGCCGACATGAGCTGAGCTTTCTCGCGAATCTCCACGGACGGTTTGGGCGCGCGTAAGTTCATAAACGCTGCATCATACGCGTGCGGATGAGGTGAGAGCAAGGCCGAGCATGAAACCCGCATCGATTGGGGTCGGATTACAGCCTGGGTTTGCTCGGCCGCAGAAACAGCGAGGTCAACGCGCCGCCAACCGAGGCGAGCACCAGGGCAATCATCATCCCCACAAAGAAGGTGATCGCCAGCCCCGACGGAGTGAACAGGCTATGGATGCCGGTTTGAATGTCGGGGTCGGCCACGTTGGTGCCGAACTTTTGCGCAACTTTGAGGATGGCATCAATGTATTCCTGCTGGGCGTGGAAAACAAAAACGCGAATCGTGATCAACAGTGCGTTGATGGCGAAAGCGGCAACTCCAGCCGCCCCTCCGAGTCGCCCTCCGAGAGCGGGCGGAAGGACGGTTCTGCTTTCACGACGGTAAAAATAGACAGCCAGGGCTCCGGTCAACACGATTCCGAGAAATGGAATGATCCCGATGAAAACGCCGAGCACGCCCGCCTTGAGCGCGGCACGGACGGCGATTCGCCGGTCCATCGTTCCGGGCTTGCTTCCGGCAACCGTGCCCAGGCCGGCGAATGTACCGGGTTGAGGGATCTCCGGAGAAGCCTCGTCCGGCGTGGGATTCAGGCCTGTCGCCGCTCCGGCATCTGGAACCGCAATTTGCACATGAATTTGGGGAGCGCGGCATTGCGGGCAAAACGGCCGGCCGTCTTCGACCGTGGTCCCACATTGTTGGCAAGGGTGCTCCACGTCTTTGAAACTAGCGCACAACGAACCGGAAGAGCAAGGCGGGAGATCATTGACTCATTGAATGATTTAGCCATTGAGTCATTGGACCTTTTCCTCCACAGCGCAATGACTCAATGATTCAATGACCAAATCACTCAATGTCTTCGTTCAAATCGTATCGTCCTTGCCGGTGTGCACGCGCACATACACTAGGGCAAAGTGGGATCCTTGGCCGCTAGGTTTAACCGAGACGATATGCTGGTTCTCCTCGGTTCCAACCTTTAACTCCACTGAGTCTCCTCCGTTGTCACTGTCGCAAGAAACAGGCTTGGAAGCTTCCTCCTTGCCCGCTTTGGATTCCACATGCTTGCCCGCCCATTCACCGTGGCACTGGATGGGCTTGCCATATTTCTGCAGCTCTTTGGTGTAGTAGGTGATGATTTTGTCGGGAGCGTCGTCGGAAACGAATTCCGCGGCCACCACTTTCAGCGAGAATCCCGCGATCGAAAGATTTACATTGGCGCTCTTTTTGTCGTCACTGTTGTCTTTGGGCGCGGGCCGGGCGCCGGGATAGAGGGTCAGGCCGGAATCGCGAATGTCGGCTTGTTCGCTGACGTGCAAATCGCCCAGAGGTGACTTGATATCGACATTCTTGTCGCCGTTTTTGCCCTTGTCGTTGGTACTGATGCTGCAAGCGGGAAGCACGCAGAGGGCGGCAATGCACGCGCCGATGGACACTCTGGCGATAACGCTGCGGCTGAAACTTTCTCGACGGGACGCTCTAGCGTGGAACATCTTGGGGTTGCGCGTCTTAGGGTTGAACATGGGAGGAACCTCCTGAGTTGGGTTGGGCTGAGCTCGCCCGGGCGGCGCGTTCGATCCCATCGCCACGGGATGCGATGCCGGGAATCGTAACCGGCAAATGGCCACTGATCGGGACTTCGCCAAAGAGCGCTTGCACGGCGGCGGTTTCCGACACGGTTGCGTTGGAGAACGCGCACACATAATTCTCGATCGCCGGAAAATCCTGAACCAGGTAAGGATTGCCCATGGCAAGCACGACGGTGCGGCTGGCGGCACGGTCGAGGATCGCCGTGAGTAAAGAGGCTGTTGCATTGTCCATGGCCACGGAATTTTTCAAACCTCCACCCGCGGCGCGCACAGTTTTACCCGCAGTCGGAATCAGGTAGACCGCGGCGATCACCTGTTGCGCCGCTTCCACCGCTTCCACCACCGACGGCTTCATGCCGGCGGCCGTGCGCGCATCGGCGTAGAGCACGCGGGCGTCAGGCACTCGGGCTAGAATCTGGTGTTCGAGCATACGTCCGGAGTCGGTACGCAGATCGTCGGAGAAAATCACCACCACAAGACGATTGCCCGCCTCTGTCAAGGATTGATACGGAAGCGCGGCCTCCTGAGTTCCAACAGAAGTGGACTGCAGCGGAATGACTTTGCCGTTGTCGCGGACCAGGGTGATGGCTTCGTCGGCAATGCGCTGGCCTTCCGCCAGATTCTCCGGTTTTGCGATCTGGTTCGAGAGTTGGCTGAGATCCACCAGCCGCGCCTTGTTTAAACCAAGAGATGCCTTTAGTTCCAGAATCTTACGCACCGATTGATCGAGGCGCTCCCGGCTGATTTCGCCGCTGCGCACGGCTTGCAGCATAGAGCGGTAGCTGGCGTCGAGGTTGGCAGGAATAATCAGCACGTCATCGCCCGCGAGAAAGGACTCCACCGCCGTCCGGCCAATATCTTTCGCGTACAGGCGCGTCAACCCGGCCATGTCGAGCGCATCGGTGACAACGATTCCTTTGAATCCCATCTCTTCTCTGAGCAGTCCGTCGACCATCGCCTTCGAGGTTGTGGCTACGCGATGGGGCTCGGAATCGAGGACTGGAACGGTGACATGCGCCACCATCACGGCATCCACGCCGGCCTCGATGGCGCGCTTGAACGGCGGCAGCTCAACCGCATCCAGCCGCGCCCGGTCGCCCGTGACTTGCGCCAGGCCTAGGTGAGAATCGGTTGCGGTGTCGCCGTGTCCGGGAAAATGCTTGGCCGTGACCGCCATGCCGCCTTCGTGAGCGCCCCGAATGTACGCCGCTACGAAATCGCCGACCTGCTGCGGATCGCCACCGAAAGAGCGCGTGTTGATGATGGGATTCGCAGGATTGGAATTCACGTCAGCATCAGGAAAGAAATTCCATTGCACTCCGATAGCCCTGGCCTCGAGCGCCGTGATGCGTCCAAAGACTTCGGCATTTTCGGTTTTGCCGGTAGCTCCAAAAGCCATCGCATGGGGAAAAACAGTGGTGCCATTCAGACGCATGGATACGCCGCGCTCAAAGTCTGCCGCAACGATCAGGGGCAGTTTGGCATTGCGTTGCAAGCGGTTGAGCAACTCGGCGGCGACATAAGGCTGGCTCTTGAGCAGGACCGGGCCCTCCACCGGGACGGTCATGACCAGCGATCCGATGTGATATTTGCTGACGCTTTCCCTCAGCTGAATCCATTTCGGGTCGGCATCATTCAGGAATTGCGCCAGCACCTTGATTCCAAAGAGTTGTCCAACTTTCTCTTCGGGCGACATCCTGCGCAACGTTTTGTCGGCCCACCTCTGGCCGGCTTTGTCGAGATGGATGGGCCCAGGCTGCTGAAAACGCTCTTTGCTTTTGTCTTTAGCAAAACAGAACGCCGGCGCGAGAAGAAGCGCAATCAGCAGAAAATGTCGGGGCATGCCATTGACAATAACAAAAGTCAGGCGGCCACGTCCTTCCATCGTCGGTCTTAAATTCCGTTCCCGCGTGTAACTTTTCGGCAATTCATGGATACCTATTACGAGAACGTAATTTTCAGCAAGAAAATCGAGCGTATTCCTAAACGCCGGAATCCAGCTATTCCATACCACGGGGGGACTTATGGCAACAATTGCCGCGCCACGAATCAAATCTTCGACCGCGACGCCCGTCGCGCCGTGGTGGCATACCGCGCTGCCCGTCGCATTATTTCTCGGGCTGGCGTTGAGCGGAGCTTTTTTTCAGCGCCACGCTCGCTCTGAGCCCGGAGGCTTGCAGCAGAACCCGCATCTCGTGCCGCTCTACCTTTCTCTCATTGCGATGGAGTGGGGCCTCGTCTGCTACGTGTGGAAGGGCCTGCGCAGGACGGGAACGAAACTAAGTGAACTGATCGGAGGCAGATGGGCAACCGCCAAAGACGTGTTGGTGGACGCCGGTCTCGCCCTCGGTTTATGGACCTCTTGGAAGCTCGTCGACATGGTCTGGGATCACTGGCTCGGGACCGGCCATGCTGCGTCCATCCAAAGTTTGCTGCCGCAACGGGCGCTGGAAATTCTTCTGTGGATCGGCGTATCCATAAGCGCGGGCGTCTGCGAAGAGCTGGTTTTTCGCGGATACTTCCAGAGGCAGTTTCATGCCTATACCTCCAGTATTTGGTTGGCGTGCTTGTTGCAGGCCTTGCTTTTCGGGATTGCCCACGGCTATCAAGGGGTCGAAGCTTGCGCGAGGATCGCGTTTTTGGGCGCTCTGTATGGCTTGTTGGCGATCTGGCGCGGGAGTTTGCGGCCGGGCATGATCGCACACGCCGGGACCGACATTCTCAGTGGCATCTTTGGAATTTAGTTGCGGATTTTAGCCGCACCTTGGCAGAAAGCCGTACTGGTATAACTTTCTCGACGGATTGTTCTCTCGATGGACAGCACTTGTGAAACGGCGAAATGACCGACTTCAGCTCACTTTACAAGCAATATGCGCCAGACGTGTACCGTTTTGCGCTGTATTTGTCGGGCGAGCGCGGCGATGCCGAGGACATCACGTCCGAAACGTTTGTGCGCGCATGGACTTCGCCCGAACCCATCAGGATGGAAACGGCGAAAGGCTACTTGTTCGCGATTGCGCGCAACCTGTTTTTGCAAGGGCTGCGAAAAAAATCACGGCAAGTGGCGCTCGACGAAAATTTGCGCGCACCAGGGGCCAGCCCCCACACACAAGCTGAAGGGAAGCAAGAGTTGCAATTCCTGCTCACGCAACTGCAGGAACTGCCGGAAGAAAGCCGCGCTGCGCTGCTCATGCGCGCAGTGGACGGAATGGCTTACGAAGAAATTGCGCGGGCGCTTGGAATTTCACTCGCGGCGGTAAAAGTGAAAATTCACCGCGCACGTCTCGCGCTGGCGGGAATCCGAAATCCCCAGTCGGAGCCGAGGCGAGATGCGAGTGGCCCCGAGGGAACAAAATGAGGTGCCAGAAATGAATGTTACACGCGAAGTGATTCTGGATCTGTTGCCGGTGTATCTTGCGGGCGAAGCAAGTCCCGCGACGCGCGCGTTGGTGGAAGAGTATCTCAAACAAGACGCAGAACTGGCGCAGCGCATTCGCCTGCAGTGGGCGGACAGTCTGGCCACGGCTGTGCCCTCCGCGCTTCCGCCGGATCTGGAGTTGCGCTCGTTGCGCCGCACGCGCAGCCTGCTGGGCTGGCAGAAGTGGTTGTTCGGCTTGGGCATCACCTTCACCGCCTTGTCATTCAGCAGCGAAATGTCTTTTGGTGACGGCGGCATCAAGGAATTCCACTTTCTTCTCCGCGATTATCCGGTCCTGTTTGGAACCCTTGCCGGGTTGGCAGTTGTCTGCTGGGTCGGCTACTACGTTATCCGGCGCCGTCTGCGGACGACCTGAAACCTCGCGGCTGGGGCGATCAAATTTCCCGTTCGACGAGTGCGATGGCTTCGGCCCGAATCGCTGAGTCGTCCCCAAATCCGGCGAGCCAATGCACATTGGGCTCGCGCCGGAACCACGTGATCTGGCGCTTGGCGTAGTTGCGATGTGCCTGTTGCGCCGCCGCCAGCGCCGACTTCCGATCTACCTCGCCGCGCAAAAACTGCATCGCCTGCTTGTACCCGAGCGACGCGAGCGGACGGGCCTGTTCGCCATATTTTGCAAGCAGCCGCTCCGTTTCGCCGACGAGTCCTTCGTCAAACATCTTCACAGCCCGCTGATTGATGCGCGAATAAAGAACCTCACGTTCCGGATTGAGTCCGAGACGCAGGATGCGAAAACCACGGAGCGGTTCGCGTCCCTGCTGCCAAAGTTCGGTCATAGTCTGGCGAGAAGTCGAGCGCGAAGCCTGGCGCGAGGTCAGGCACACTTCGATCGCCCGGATCACCTTGGGAACGTCGTTGGCGTGAATGCGCTCGGCGGCCAAAGTGTCGAGCCGGCGCAGGATGCGATGCAGGTGGTTGGCACCGCGCTTCGCCGCGTGTGCGCGTAGTCGGTTGCGCAGATCTTCAGAGCGCTGCGGACCGGCAAAAAGTCCTTCCAGCAAAGCGCGAAGATAAAGTCCGGTGCCTCCGCTGACGATGGGCAAGCGTCTTCGCTGCTCGTTGTCGTTTCGATCGGCTGTGTGCGAAGGTATCTCGCGCTGAGCAGTCTCGCGCAGAATCTGCCGCGCCCGGCGCGCATACTCTCCCGCGCTAACCTCGGCGAGCGGATCGACGCAATCGAGCAGGTGATGCGGAACTTCGGCGCGCTCCGGTGCGCTGGGCTTGGCTGTGCCGATCTCAAATTCGCGGTACATCGCCACCGAGTCGCAGTTGACGATTTCTCCGTAAAAGCGCCGCGCAATCGCCAGAGCCAAAGCGGTTTTCCCGCTCGCCGTAGGACCCAGCACCGCGACGACCAGCGGCTCGCGCTCCGACTTCGGTGACCTCGGCAATGTCAGCGCGCGCTCCACGGAATGTACCGCCAGTAGCGGATGACAGTGAGAATCAGCAGCAAAACCGCCATGAGAAGCAAGCCGGTGGCTTCGGCGGCGTAGGTGGCATGGTGATGCTGGTGCTGGTTGTGATGAGGGTCGTCAGCAACGGGCTTCGGCGGAACGGGGGAGTTCACGCGGCTATTGTAGCTTTTTTCGGTCGTTAGTCGTTGGTCGATGGTCGTTAGTCATTAGTGACGTCGTGGGCAGGCATTTGTGGCGAACGACTAGCGACTAACGACCAACGACTTTCTCGCGGTACACTACGGGCGCGCCGTCATGCCGATGCCGCCATCCAACCAAGAAACCAGGCTTCTGCGCTTTGGCGTTTTTGAGATCGATCTGGTCGCCGGAGAACTGCGCAAGAACGGCGCCCGTGTCCGACTTCAGGAACAACCGTTTCAAGTCCTCCGCGCCCTGTTGCAAAATGCCGGCCAGGTCGTGACGCGGGACCAACTGCGCGCAGAGATTTGGCCGGCCGACACCTTCGTCGACTTCGATCACAGCCTCAACACCGCGATAAACAAAATTCGCGATTCGCTGGGCGACTCCGCATCGAGCCCGCGCTTCGTCGAAACCCTGGCCCGCCGCGGATATCGCTTCATCGCCCCAGTAGGTCGCGTCAACCTGGCAACGGCAGACCCTGTTTCCGCCACAGAGAAGGCTACCGGCACGCAGGCGCCCGCGCCACACGAACTTTCTCTGCACCCTGAACTGCACGTGCCTGTTCCCCGGCGCGGATTGGTGCGCGCGCTTTTTGCGCTGATTCAAGGAATGTATCTCATCTTCTACGTGAGCGGACTCGCTCACTTGCGCGATGCGGATCGAGTCGCCAGCAGCTTTGTGCCGGGCTGGAGATCTCTGTTGATTGTGGGCGCGCTATTGGTGACAGGAGCGGTGGGGATTCCGCTGCGATTTTATTTGCTGTCGGCGATTGCCTTCGATTTTCGCAAGCTGGCCGGGACATTCGGCCGGCTTTTCCTTTTCGTTCTGGCGCTCGATGAACTCTGGGCTATCGCGCCGTTCCTGCTGCTGCCCCAGATCGGCGTCGGTTTGGCGTTCGCCGCGACTGCGGCATTGCTTTACGTGCCTTTTTCGGAGAGAACTCTGGTGCGGATGGCGTATACGTCTTCCTTGCCCGTGACACCGGGTTGCGAGGCATGACGCTGCGGCTGTGGGGCTATGCCAGCAGTTTCGCTGCCTCCTTGGCGTAGTAGGTCAGGATCATGCTCGCTCCGGCACGGCGGATCGAGACTAGCGATTCCATCATCACGCGCTCGCGATCGATCCACTGGTTGCGCGCCGCGGCTTCGATCATTGCGTACTCGCCCGATACCTGATAAGCCGCGAGCGGCAGGTCGAATCGGTCACGCGCGGCAGCGATCACGTCCAGGTAGGGCATGGCCGGCTTCACCATGATCATGTCGGCGCCCTCTTCGATGTCCAGTTCAATCTCGCGCATGGCCTCGCGCACGTTCGCGGGGTCCATCTGGTAGGAACGGCGATCTCCGAACTGGGGCGCGGAATCGGCCGCTTCGCGGAACGGCCCATAAAAGCCGGAAGAGAATTTCGCCGCATACGAGAGAATCGGCGTATTTTCGAAGCCCGCCTGATCGAGCGCTAAGCGAATCGCCCCGACCCGGCCGTCCATCATGTCCGAGGGCGCGATGACATCCACGCCCGATCGGGCCAGCGAAACGGACGTGCGTGCCAGCAACTCCAGGCTTGCGTCGTTTACGATCTCGTACTCCGCGGTGGCCGGCGGCGCCGCCGCTGCCGCACCCAACGACTGCGGTTCGGCCTTCACGATTCCGCAATGCCCATGCGACATGTACTCGCACAGACAAACATCGCCCATCACCACCACGTCTCGCACCTCGCTCTTGATGGCGCGCGCGGCTTTCTGCACAATTCCGTCCTCGGCCCAGGCCCCCGTGGCCACTTCATCTTTTTTCTCCGGCAGCCCGAACAAAATCACCGAGAGCACTCCGAGCGCGCGTGTCGCACGCACTTCCTTCACGGCCTCATCGACCGAGAGGTTGAAGACGCCGGGCATGGAGCGCACTTCTTTCCGGATCCCGCTGCCAGGGCAAATGAAAAGTGGATAGACGAAGGATTCGGGCGTCAGCCGGGTTTCGCGAACCAGGGAGCGCAGAGTTTCAGTGCGCCGCAAACGGCGCATGCGGTTAGCTGGGAATGCCATAACACGGCAATTCTAGCAGTTGCGGCCCAAACCGCGACCCGATCGATCACTCACGGCCGTGACCGCCATCACGCCGCGCCTGACCCCCCATCCTAGCCGGGAACGTTACTTCAGTAATCAATGGTAACCACATCCGTGATCTAAACATCTGGAGGCGAACGTCATATCATGCAAGTTGGTGTCTCGAAACCACATTTCGGCGCTCCTCCCGGGAGCTGGTCTGTTGCTGGCCTTTGCTCTGGCCCCGGCAGTTTTTCCCAGCGCCTTTTTTCGCGCCGCCATGGGAAACCTGGTTCCCCTGCTGGTCCTGCTGGCTGCGTTCGCCTTCTCTGCCAGAAACGCTCTCGACAGCCGCGGCCATACCCGCCTCTTCTGGGGCCTGATGGCGGCCGGCATGGCGATGTGGAGCTTCAACCAGGCAGCCTGGGCATGGTTCGAGGTGATCACGCACCAGCCACTTCCCGAGGTCTTTTTCGGCGACATCGTGCTGTTTCTGCACATTGTGCCCATCATGGCGGCTGTGGCCATTCGTCCCCATCAAGCCGATGAGCGCGATGGCATGCTGCCCAGCGCTTTGGACGTCTGCATCCTGCTGGTGTGGTGGGTCGTCGTTTACGCCTTCTTTGTTTTTCCCGAAGAATACCTGGTCATCAACATTCCGGTGTACAACTTGCGCTGGGCCATTCTGTATCTGGTTGAAGGCGTCATGCTGATCGCCGTTTCCGCTTCCGCATTCTTCACCAGTTCCGGTCCGTGGCGCGCACTCTATCGCAACATTTGTTTTGCCAGCATTTTCTATACTTTCGCTTCGGAACTGATGAATTCCGCCATGGTGCGGGGCATCTACCACAGTGGCGGACTTTATGACGTTCCCTTCCTCGCCGCCGCGCTGGGTTTTCTATGGATCTGCATCTCCGGCCGGCGCTGCCTTGGCGAAATCCAGACCATGCCAGCCAGCGCTCATGGCCCCCGCCGCCCGGTGGCTCCTCAACTGGCAAAGCTCGCTTTGCTCTCTCTCCCGGTGATGGGATATTGGGCGCTTTTCCTGAGCCACGAGCAGTTCTATCTGCGCCAGATTCGCTTTACGGTGGCCCTGAGTGGTGTTGGTGTCCTGGCCTTTGTCGTGTGCATCAAACAGCACCTCATGGACCAGCGACTTCTGCATCTGCTCAAGAATTCGCGCACCAGCTTTGACAATCTCCAGCGCCTGCAGGGAAGAGTGATCCAACAAGCCAAGCTGGCTTCGCTCGGAGAACTGGTTGCGCTCGCCGCCGGGGAACTGGAGTACCCACTCTCGGCCATCCTGAGCAACTCCGAGCGCATGGCCGCGAGCAGCAACCTAAGCCGTGAGCAACTCGCGAACGCCCAGAAAATCGGCCAGCAAGCCCGTCGCACTCGCGAACTGGTCAACGATCTGCTCGCCTTTGCCCAGCAAACTCCGGGAGAAAAGAGTCCTCTCGAACTGAAGCCTCTATTACAGCGCGCGCTTCAAATGGAAGGGTTCAAGCTCGAAAACAAGAGGATCACTCTGACCGTGGAAAGCAATGACAAAACCCCGTTGCCGCGCGTTCTGGGTAACGCCAACCAGCTCTTGCAGGCATTTCTTCAGATTGTCGAAAACGCCGTGGACGCATTGCAGGAGGTGGGCGGCGGACGGTTGCAAGTCTCGCTCTGGCGCGAGGGCAACGAGGTGGCAGTCCAGTTCGCCGATTCTGGCCCCGGCCTGCGCGATCCCGAACGCGTCTTCGATCCTTTCTACACCACCAAGCCGGTCGGCAAAGGCACCGGACTGGGACTCAGCGCGACGTACGGCGTAATTCTGGATCACAAGGGTCAAATCACCTGCTACAACCGCCCCGAAGGAGGGGCGGCGTTTGAAATCCGGCTGCCCGCGCTCAGAGTAACTACGCCACTCGCTGAAGCCGCCCGAGCATAGATCGCGTGGGGACAGCTCGCGTGGGGACAGACGCCCTCGTCTGTCCAGCCGAGCGCAGCTCGGCCTCTTCCGCGGTCACCGCAACCCTGGGCGAGCCAGAAACTGGAACGCCCGTCCGTCTATCCTCCACTCGCGACGATCGCATCGGCTACTCGCGCCGCCTCGACCGCAAAGCGCACATCGTGGGTTCGGATGATGTGTGCGCCCTTCAAGATCAAAAGCGCTTCGGCCGCCAGCGTTCCGTAAAGCCGATCGGCCACGCCCGCATCCTTACCGTCGCGCGCCAGCAATCGCCCAATGAATGACTTTCGCGACACTCCCGCCAGCAGTGGAAATCCCGTTTGCTGCAACTCGGCGAAGTGCGCCAGCAATGGATAATTCTCCTCGAAGCGCTTTCCGAATCCAAACCCGGGATCGAGCACCAGGTGATCGCGCTTGATGCCTGCCAGGGTTGCCGTCTCGGCCCACTGCCGCAAATCCCGCTTCACCGCCAACACCGGATCACCAATCGGCGGCAATGCTCCCCACTCCGCTGGGCGGCCGCGCGTGTGCATCAGCACCGCTCCCACTTTGAGTTCGGCCAGCGTTTTCGCCATCTTCGGATCCCACCGGAAACCGCTCACGTCGTTGACGACCTCGGCCCCCAGTTCTGCCGCCGCCCGCGCCACGCTCGCCTTGTAGGTGTCGACGCTGACTACTGCAGCCGGGCGTCGCCGCTTCAAATCCCGGATCACCGGCAGCACCCGCCTGCGCTCTTCTTCTTCGGAAACTGGTTCTGTTGCTCCGGGGCGGGTCGACTCCCCACCTACGTCGATAATGGCCGCGCCTTCGTCCAGTAACTGCTCGGCGCGGAGCACGGCCTTTTCCGCATCGATGAACAGTCCGCCGTCGGAAAACGAGTCGGGAGTGACATTTACGACGCCCATGATTAAGGTGCGCCGTCCTAACTCGAGGACGCGGGAGCCTATGTTCCACTGAAAGATCGCCCGCATATGGCTGCCATTCTAGAACGAGTTGATTTTTTGCGGGTGTTACAATCCACCTAATGTTTCGCCGGCGAACAGTTGCGCGTTTGCTTCCGATGATCTGGCTGCTGGTCGTGCCGCTGCTGGCCGCCCCCGTTAAACCGCTCCCGGAGCGCATTGCCGCTGTGCTGAGTGCCCCTGATCTGGCCCGCGGTTTCTGGGGAATCGAAGTTGTTTCGCTGTCGTCCGGAACAACGCCCGGAACATCGTCCGGAACCTCCGATAAAACGACGGGCAAAGCGCTGTATTCTCAAAATGCCGACAAACTCTTCACCCCCGCCTCGAACACCAAGCTCTTTACCACGGCCGCTGCGCTGGCGCTGATCGGTCCCGACTACAAGTTCCGCACCACCGTCGAAACCACCGGCACGCTCGACCGCTACGGCCGGCTTAACGGAGATCTCGTGCTGGTCGGCCACGGCGACCCCAATCTTTCGGGACGCGACCTTCCTTACGACCTCAAAACCCAACGCAACGACGATCCCATTCAAGCCCTGGAATCTCTGGCCGACACGCTCGTGCAAAAGGGCGTGAAATTCATCGACGGCGACATCGTGGCCGACGACTCCTACTTCGCCTTCGAGCGCTACGGCGAAGGTTGGAGCCAGGACGACCTGGTCTGGGGCGACGGCGCTCCGGTTTCCGCGCTGACCATCAACGACAACGTGGTATTCGTCAACATCCTGCCCGCTGATCGCGCCGGAGAAACAGCCTTTGTCAGCGTCAAGCCCTTCGCCGATTACTATCGTCTCGACAATCGCGTCATCACCACGCCCGCTGGTACTGGCCGCAAGCTCTCGATCAACCGCGAACCCGGGTCGATGGTCATCACGCTCTGGGGCAATATGCCGCTGGACGACAGCGGCGCCAATGAAGCGCTGGCCATCGACGACCCTGCCGAGTTTGCCGCCGGGCTTTTCCGCCAGTTACTCGAGAAGCGCGGCATCGTTATCTATGGAAAGCAGCGCACCCGCCACACCGAACTCGCCAGCCTTTCCACTTTCAGCGTGACTGCCCTGGCGCCGTCACATGGAGGCAGCGACGGACGCCTTAACGAAAGCCAACCGCGTCCGCTGAAGACGAATCAGCCCATTACGCTCGCCAGTTACGAATCGAAGCCGCTGCTGCAGGATATTCGCGTCATCAACAAAGTCAGCCAGAACCTGCACGCCGAAATTCTGCTGCGCCTGCTGGGGCGCGAACACGGCAACGCCGGAACCATTGAAGCCGGTCTCGAAGTTCTCCACGGATTTCTGACGCAGGCAGGAATTTCCAACGACGAGTATATCTTCTACGACGGCTCCGGACTTTCGCGCCAGAACTTAGTAACTCCCCACGCCATCGTCCAGTTACTGAGTTACTGCTCAAGGCAGCCGTGGGGCGCCGACTATAAGGCAACATTCCCGCTCGCGGGTGTGGATGGATCGCTCACCGAACGTCTGACGTCTCCCCGTCTGCATGGTCGTATTATGGCCAAGACTGGCTCGCTGGGCGGAGTGAAGGCGCTCTCGGGCTATGCGACAACTGATGCCGGGCAAGTGGTCGCCTTCTCGATTCTCTCCAACAACTTCAACCTGCCGGCAAAGCGAGTGACGGACGCAATCGACGAGTTAGTCCAGGCGATCATGGATGACGGACCGGCGGGACGGTAGAAAATCAGCAGCGCCGTTGTCTCCGCGGCTGTCAAGGACATGACGCCGCAGCATAGAAGAGCGTTACCGGATTATTCCCATCCTCTTCCCTACCCGCCCCAGCACTTCGAGCGCCTGCTGCAACTCATCTTTCGTGTGCGTCGCGGTCATGATGGTGCGCACCCGCGCCTTGCCTTCGGGGACGGTGGGAAATGCGATGCCGGTTCCAAGCACTCCTTCTTTGAACAGTTCGCGCGAGAAATCCATGGTCAGACGGCCGTCGCCAATGATGATCGGCGTAATCGGCGTTTCGCTAGCGGGAGTGTTCTTGCCACCAATGTTGAAGCCGAGCAGGCCGAGTTCTTTTTTCCAGAAGCCGGTGTTCGCCCAGAGCTGCTCCATCCACTGCGGCTCGGTTTCAAGAACATCGAAAGCGGCAATGCAGGTCGCCGCAACCGACGGCGGGTGCGAGGTCGAAAACAAAAATGGCCGCGCGCGGTGATAGAGAAAATCGATCAAATCGAGCGTCCCGCAAACGTAGCCGCCGAGAGCGCCAATCGCCTTCGATAACGTGCCAACCTGAATATCGACGCGCCCATGCATCTTGAAATGATCGATCGTGCCGCGTCCCTGGCGGCCGAGGACGCCGGAAGCGTGCGCGTCGTCGACCATCATGATCGCGCCATATTTCTCGGCGGCCTCGCACAAGCCGGGCAGCGGTCCAATGTCGCCGTCCATCGAGAACACGCCGTCCGAGATCAGCAGCTTCTTTCCTGGCTCGTTCTTCACGCTGGCCAGCTGCTCTTCGGCGTGGGCGACGTCTTTGTGGCGGAACACGAGAATCTTCGCCCGTGAAAGACGGCAGCCATCGATAATCGAGGCGTGATTGAGTTCGTCGGAAATGATGTAGTCGTCCTTGCCTAAAAACGACGAAACCGTTCCCGCGTTCGCCGTGAATCCCGACTGAAAGACAACGCAGGCTTCGACGTCCTTGAAGCGTGCGATCTTTTCTTCGAGCTCCATGTGAATTTTCATGGTGCCGGCGATAGTGCGCACGGCGCCCGATCCGACGCCGTATTTGCGCGTGGCTTCGAGCGCCGCCTCGCGCAATTTGGGATGGGTCGTGAAGCCGAGATAATTGTTCGAGGCAAGATTGATTACCTGCTTGCCGTCGAAAGTGCAAACCGGTGCCTGCTCATCCTCCAGCACCCGCAGCTTGAAATGCGTGCCCTTGGCCTTGAGTTCGTCGAGTTGATCGGTGAGGAATGAGAGCGGATTGATGCGCGTAGCAGTTGGCATGGAATCCTCGTTCGCTATTAATTGATCTGTAGAGACGCGGCTTGCCGCGTCTCCGATTGTAAATAAACTCGTCGCGAAGTCGCTTAGCCCGCCGAGACGGGGCAAGCCGTCTCTACGAACGACATGATAGTTTACTCTCGCTATCCGGCCTTCGGCTGCCCCAGCGCGGCAATCGTTCCCTTCGTCGCCCGCAGATAGTCGGCGGGTGCGATCAGAATCTGCAATCCGCGAACGCCGGTCGAGATGGAAACGACGTCAAACAGTTCGATGGTCTCATCCACAAACACCGGAAAGTCGCGCTTGGCCGCGAGCGCGGTGACCCCGCCGCGAATGTAACCGGTGAGCGCTTGCAGTTCTTTCACTGGGACGAGCTGAAATTTTCTTTCTCCCACAGCCGCTGCCAGCGCCTTCAGATTGAGTTCCTGATCGCCTGGGATGACCGCCATGCAAATGCCGTTACGGTCGTTTTTTCCTTCAACCCGCGCGACCAAGGTCTTGAAAACCTGCTCCGGCGGCAATCCGATTTTGGCTGCAACGGTTTCGGCAGCCAGATCGTTGGGATCAACCTCGTACTCCCGCAGTTCGTAGCGAATTCCCATTTGATCGAGCAGGCGGGCGGCGTTAGTTTTCTGAGCCGGTTTCACGTTGTATAGTGTCCAATCATCCCCAATTTGTCATTTTGGAAGGAGGCTTATTGTGCGTCTGCTTCTCCATTGGATTCTAAGCGCTCTGGCAGTCTGGATCGTAGCTCACGTCGTGCCGGGCATCAGCGTAAGTGGGCCCATGGCGGCATTGATCGCGGCTGCAGTCATCGGTTTGGTTAACGCGACCCTGGGGTTGCTGCTGAAAATCCTGACCTTCCCGCTGACGCTGCTTACGCTCGGTCTGTTCTGGTTCGTGATCAACGCGCTTATGCTCGAGGTGGCGGCGGCGTTTGTGCGCGGATTTCAGGTGCGAAATTTTGAGGCGGCTTTTCTGGGCGCCATCGTGCTGAGCGTCGTGAGTTCGCTCTTGCAATGGCTGATCATGCCGCGTCGGCAGCGCTAGGTGAGCGGTTCGCGGCTGGTTCTCGGAGTAAGACAAGTCCGCGAATCATACAAGACGCTCGCGCAGCACTGCGAAGACCCTCTGTACCTGCAGCTCGGTGGCCCCGAGCGATCCCGAATTGTCGATTACAAAATCGGCAGCTTTGATTTTTTCCTCGTCGGGAATCTGCGCCACCATCCGGCGGGTCACTTCCGCCCGAGCTGCGTCTTCCGAGATTCCCAATCGGAGCGCGAAACGCTGAATACGCTGTTCGGGATGGCAGGTCACGACAATCAGGCGATCGAAACGGTCGGCCGCCCCTGCCTCGAGGATGAGGGCAGCTTCGACAATGGCAATGGCGTTCGGGTCGCGGCGTCCGATGTCTTCCATCCATTCGTTTTCTTCATCGATCACGGCGGGGTGAACAATCTCGTTGAGTTCCTTGACGCGCCCCGGCGCCCCGCCGGAAGTACCAGACGACGCACCGAATGCCGCTTCGGCCAGGCGCGGACGATTGATGCTTCCGTCGGGATTGAGGATTTCACGGCCAAAATGGCGGACGACTACCTCATAGACTCGGCGGCCGGGTTCCATCAGCCAGTGCGCCACGGCATCGGCCTGGATCAGGTGCGCTCCGAGTTTGACAAACATCTCGCCCACGGCGGACTTGCCGCTGGCGATGCCGCCGGTGAGGCCGATTCTTAGCAAGGAGCGCTCACGTTCTCGATACCGTAGAGACGCGGCTTGCCGCGTCTCTTTTAACCCCGCAAATGTACGAAAGCCCAGTCCCTACACTGCAGCCAAAGCTCCGCGCCGCAGCATGGCGGCCTTCAACGTGTTGGCCATCAGCATGGCGATGGTTAGCGGGCCCACGCCTCCGGGAACCGGCGTGATGGCGCCAGCGACTTCGGCTACTTCGGGGTGCACGTCGCCTACCAGGGTTGAGCCTTTCGCCAGGAACGTTTCTTCGCGTTTTTTGTTTCCGGCCTTGTTCCAGCCAAAGAAAAAGTCGAATTCTTTTCGGTCGGTGATCCGGTTGATGCCGACGTCGATCACGGTGGCTCCGGGCTTCACATAGTCCCGGGTGACCATGCCGGCGCGGCCAATCGCCGCCACCAGAATGTCGGCGCGGCGGCAGACTCCAGGCAAATCGCGCGTCTTCGAATGGCAGACGGTGACAGTGGCATTCTGATTCAGCAGCAGCATGGCGACCGGCTTGCCGACAATGTCGCTGCGTCCGACAACTACGGCTTCCTGCCCAACAACCTCAATCTGGCTGCGCCGCAGAATTTCCATAACACCAGCCGGCGTGCACGGCACCAGCCCCGGACGCTGCGTAGAAAGGTAACCCACGTTCATGGGATGGAAGCCATCCACATCTTTTGCGGGATCGACCGCCAGCAGAACTTTCTTCGCATCGACGTGCGCGGGCAGCGGCAACTGCACCAGGATGCCGTCGATTTCATCGCGCCGGTTCAAATCGGCAATCAGCGCGAGCAGTTCTTCGGTGGTCGCGCTTCCCGCAGGCGTGTGTTGTTCGCTGTAGAGGCCGACTTCCTCGGAACTCTTCACCTTGCCGCGAACGTAAACCTCGGATGCGGGGTTGTGTCCCACGAGCACCACCGCGAGACCAGGACGCAGTCCCGACGACGCCAGCCTTTTCACCTGGGCGGCAACTTCCGCGCGAATCTCGCTGGCTATCTTTGCCCCGTCAAGAATCCTGGCTGACATCTCGCCTCGCTGCACCGTGCAGTCAACGGAAAAGAGATTCTATCGCATCGCGACGATGGCGGACGCGCATCTGCAATGCTACTTCCCAGGCTGCGCTCCGCGATACAATGAAGCCGCGATGATTTCCCCTGATCTGCTTGACGTGCTGGTCTGCCCGGTTTGCCGGAAGCCCGTGGTTTTGAATGCGGACGGCAAAAGCCTGAAATGCGGCGAATGCCGCCGTGTGTACCCGGTTCAGGACGATATCCCGATCATGTTGGTTGACGCCGCCAAAATTGACGCCTGATGACGACCGGACGACACCTGAGGAACGATGCGGTCTGAACCCGGAACCCAACCGGCCAGATCGGCGCCAAAGTTCGGTTTTTCCCGCCACGAGACGACATTTAGTGTCAATCTGGCAACGAATGCCCTTGGTATGTGCGCCTCCGGCCGCCGCGTGCAATTCTCGCAACCTTTTGCAAATTCTTGGGTTCTAAGAACTTGAGGCACCACAGAGCCGTATTTCGGGTTACACCAAAGTTACGGCATTACGATTGCATGTAACGAATCTGGTTGCCGATGAATCCAAGTAGGCAACGGCAGGGAGAACGATGGTGAGAATGGCCATGAAAGAACAATTTACGGTGACCGAACTGTGCGCCCTGCGCAACGATTTGATCCAGGGCGGCATGGTAGATTCCCGCGAAGCGGCCGAACTGCTCCAGGTTTTTCTGGCCGGCCGTGGCTACGGCGTTTCGCAGACGGCTGCGCTCGATGCCGCTGGGCGCGTCGAAATGGCGGGCTGTTCTCTGCCAGTTCTACAGCGTGAACTGGAAGGCCTCGCGTTGGTAATGTGAGTTTTCGCGCACAACCAGGCGCCAGGGACCAATACATAGATTTAGGAGCACGAAGTTAACGGGAAACTGATCTAGCTCAACTCAGCAATGGACGGTTTCTCAGTACGAAGTGCCGGGCGCAATCGCCCGGCCTTTTGTATTTTGGGCTGGTTGCGTGGGGACGGGCGCCCTCGCCCGTCCAAGCCGAGCGCCGCTCGGCCCCTCCCCGCAGTGGCAATCCCACCGGTCCAACGATGTACGCCGCGCTAGCGGTGCTGAAACTCGGGCGAACCAATCACCAGCGCGGTCATGGTATTAAGCGTCAGCTTGGGATCGTCGAGCGCGTGCGCCGCCACCTGCGGGTCGTCGAGCTGGCGGCGAATCGCCTTTTGCGTGGTCGCCGAAGCCTCGCCATTTAGCAAGGCGTTCTCCAGCAGGAGCAGGGCGGTTTCCTGTCCGCGCCCAGAATCGGAATCCGCAGGATTTGGGTGCGGGAAGCCGCGGCTGGTCAATGTGCCGAGCGCCAGCAAACGTCCCGCGTCGAAATTCGTTCCGCCGACTTTTCCATTACTGAGCGCAAGCGCGTAGTTCATGCGATCGATCAGCGCCTCGGAATTCATCCAGGTCGATTCCGTCATGGAATAGCCGGTCGGCGGCACCATCTGGTAAAGCGGCATTCCCATCTTGTTCAGAATGCCGAGCACCGGTCCCGGATTATTGAGGTCGGTTCCGGTGGCCCGCAGCGACGAGACGACGAATTCAAAAGGCGTTTTGACCTTGGCGCGGTAAGCCTTCGGCGACCAGAATTCGGGCGACTTGAACAAGGTGCGGAGAACTTCGCGAATGTCGCCATCGGTCGAAAGAAATTTCTGCGCCAGACGATCCACCAGCGCCGGTGGAGGATCGTCGGCAACAAAGCGCATGGCCAACTTTCGCGCGATGAACCTAGCCGTATTCGGGTGATGCGCCAGCATGTCGAGAACCTGCATGCCCTCGTTCATCCCATTCTCAGGAATGGCCTGCCCGAGCACGATTTTGTCTCCCGGATCGTGCTTCTTCGCGTCGAATTGAAATGCCGCGCCCTGTTCGAGTGGTTGGATGGTCCAGCCCGTGAGCACGCGCGCCAGTTCGGTCACGTCGTGCTGGGTGTAGCCGCCATTGACGCTGAGCGTGTGCAACTCCATCAACTCGCGGCCGTAGTTTTCATTGAGTCCGGGCACGGCTGCGCCGGGCTTGCCTTTGTTGGCCGCGACGGCCGCCGGCGATTTCGGTCCCATGCTCAACCAGTTATCCAGGTAGAAAAGCATGGCGGGACTCTGCGCGGTTGCGACCAGCAGGTCTTTGAACTTGCCCAGGGCATGCGCCCGGACTACGTCGCGTTCATAGGCCGTAACCAGGTACTGGTCGGCGTCTTTGTTGAGGTAAACATTGAAATGGTTGAACCAGAAATCAGTCATCACTTCGAGCAACTGGCGCTCGCTGTAAACAGCGCGCAGCAGTTTCGCCTGCTGTAGTTCGCTGATCACAACTCCGACCGGCCCCGTCATGGCCAAAAAAGCTTCCCGCTGGTCGGCCGGAAGCTCGGCGAGCAGGCGGTCGCGTTGCGCTCCGCGAATGATGGTGGCGAACAGGCGGCGCTCGTCGGGCTGCAGCGCGAGAATCGCCTCCATCCCCTTTTCTTTCGGCAGCGCGAGGATGCGATCGGCCTGCGCCGCAACGGTTTCTTGATTCTGCTTATCGATTTTTGCCTTGGTGTCGGCGTCGATAATTTTGCCATCGCGCGCGGCCTGCTCCTGCTTCTGCCGTTCGGCAAGAATGCTGATCTGCACCTCATAGATCGACCGTTTCAGCGGATCCGTGGGCAAAGCGCTCTTTCCCTCGGCCGCTTCCTTGACCATCTTGTTATTAGGGAAAGTTTGCACCAGGTCGCGGGTTGACATGTGCAAGGTGCGAAGCGGACCCAGCTTCCCGTCGAGCACGCTATCGCCGATTTCCTCGGGATGAAGCTGCTGCTCGATCCAGTCGTTCACGTCGGTGTTCATGACTTTCTGCAAATCCCCGGGACGCGGGCCAAAAGTCAGCCGGTTTAAAGCATGAAGCGCGCGCTGCTCCTCGGTAAGTTTGCCGGCGGGCGGAGCCGTTCGCCTGGGCACAGTCGCGACAGAGGAGTCACGGGCAGATTTGTGCGTCGGCGGCGAGGATGTGGGTTGCTGGGCCAGCGCCGGAGCGGCAGCGAAAATTCCGAACAAGCAGCAAATCAGTGCGGCATGGATCAACGGAGAATGGATCAACGCAGCCTTCATAGCGCATGCGAACCTCATAGCAGTTCTAACACGGCTGGAGTAGAAAGGTCGCCATGAGGGCGGCCGGAAATTCCTCACGTAGGGAGCGTCTCAGGCTCCGGCAAGCGATACCCTTTGTCCACCATTTTTCGGTACTTTCGTAACTCTCAGTAGGGCCGCTGATAGCGGTATTCTTACTTTGATTCTCCCCCTGTTCTCAGCCAAATTCACATCAGGCGTAGTGCGGCTTTCACCGCGAGGCGATTGCAATGGCGACGATGTTTGGCCGGTTCGAAATCCAGAGTGAGTTGTCGAAGTCCGATACCGCCTTGATCTATAAGGCGCTGGACATGGAAACCAACCAGGTGGTAGCGCTCAAGACGCAAAGTCTGGAGCCGCTGGGCGACCGCGCGGACGCGTTTGTGGAAACGCTGATTGCCGAGGGCGAGAGCACGCGCGATCTCGTCGGCCAGAACATTGTGTTGCTCTACGGCGCGGGCGAGATCGACGGCCAGTTCTGCGCCGCGATGGAGTACATCCAGGGCAACAGTATCGCTACCATGCTGGCGCGCAAAGAAGGCTTCTCGATCTGGGATCTGCTCGACATCACGCGCCAGGTTTGCGCCGGGCTGGAGCAGGCGGCCGCGAAGGGTGTGACCCATTGTTCGCTCGAGCCCGCCAAGATCATGGTGCAGTGGGATGGCCTGGTCAAACTCCTCGGCTACGGCATCTCCAACATGAGTTTGATCGAAGCGGAGTCGGGAAAAGGTTTGGGCCGGCTTCTGCCCTATTGTTCTCCCGAACAGATTCGCGGAGAAGCCATCGACCTGCGCTCGAACCTGTTTACTCTGGGCACCATCCTCTACGAGATGGTGGTTGGGCGGCAGGCCTTCGATGCCGCCGATCCGGTGACGCTGGTGGGGCGCATTGAGAATGAAATGCCCGCAAGCCCGTCTGCGGTCAATCCCAAGATTCAACCGGCGGTGAGCGCGCTGATTATGAAAGCGCTGGCGAAGGATCCCGCGGAGCGTTATCAGAGCGCACGCGAGCTGGTCGAGGATCTGGAAAAGTGCAAGGATGGCGGGAAGAAAGCGGCCACGGAAGTGAAGAAGGCGGCGGCGCCGAAGGTTGCCGTCAGTAGCGCAGATCGCGCGGCGGCAGCCAGCAGGTTTGTCTCGCCGGCATCGAGCGCGGCGAGGCCGGAGCCTTCCGCTCCACCCGTTGCACCGAAAGCAGTTGCGCCCAAAGCGGTTGCGCCCCAACCTGCTGCTCCAGTTCCCTCGGTTTCGGCTGGACCGGTTCCTCCCCAGCCGGTCGCTCCGCGAATCGCAGAACCCGTAGCCGAAACGAAAGCCGCGGCTGCGGCCGCTGGCGCGACTACGACATTCGCAGGCAGCGCCACGGAATTCGCCCGGGCTGAGTTTGGAGTGAGCTCAGCGGCGAGCGTCGGTTCGAACGTCGACAAGAATTTTCATGGAGATATGGGCTCGAACTTTGGTTCGAACTTTGGTTCGAATTCCGATTCGGGTCTTGATCCGAACGCCGACTCGAATTCTGGCGCGCGCTTCATCAGCGACTTTGAGGTCAATGTTCCCGAGTCCCAGGCAGCTCCCAGCCCCGTGTTGTCGGCGGCGCTGGTGGAGCAGGAATCCGAACAGGTTTCGCCGCGCCTGGCCGTCGATCCAGCAATGTCCGGGTCGCCGGCGGCCTCATCGGGTACGAGCTTTTCCGATCTGGCGGAAATGCCTCCGCTTAAGGAGCCAGTTTTCGCCCCGCCTCCGCTCCCCGAACCGGCTGATCCGTTGCCACTTCGTACCCAGGTACAGATCTACCCGAAGTTCGAAGAAAAACCGAAAATCCAGCCGCGCGAGGTTGCGGAAAAGGCAATGCATGAAATTGCCACCATTCCTCCGCGACTGATGCTGTTTTCGATCTTGGGTGCGGTTGGCGTGATCTTAATCGTTGCGCTCGCGGTGTTTTTTCATGTGCGGTCGGAAGATGACGGCTCGACAGCGGCTCCGCGGCCGACCAAGGCCGCACACACCAGCTCGCCATCACCCTCTGCCCAGGCTTCCGTTCCCACGCAAGCGCCTCCGCAAATCGCAAAGCCAGCTCCGCCCGCGCCACCCATTGCGGAATCGCAACCGAACCTGAAGGTACGTCAGATCGAAAAGCGCAACGCGAACCGGCACGCTCCCGCTCCCGCTCCTGCTCCGGCCGTCGTTACCGGTCAGGCGCTGATCGACTCCAACCCGCAGGGGGCACAGTTTCAGGTCGATGGAAAAAGCGATCTCTCGTGGGTTACTCCATATAGCTTTGCCGAACTGAGTCCGGGCAAGCACATCATATCTGTGAGTAAGTCGGGTTATACCGCCGACATACGCTCTCTCGATGTGGTTGCCGGCAGCAAGTCGTCGCTGATGGTCCATCTGGCGGCGGCCAATGCGTTGGTGGTGGTAAACAGCACCCCACCCGCGGCCAACATCATCATCGATGGCAAGCCTACGGGACGAGTCACCCCGGCACAGTTCGCCGTGGAAAAGGGTAGCCACACCGTTGTCTTGCGCAAGCAGGGATACCTGGATGAGACAGTCACTGCCGATCTCGGTCCCGCGCAGAATTTCCAGTATGCGCCGGTGCTCCGGGCGCTCGGCAACGCCGGAGACATGCGGACGGTGGGCAAGTTAGACCACCTGTTTGGACGCGGCGGCGACAACGCAGCCGGCATGGGCACCATCTCCATTCGCACCCAGCCCAAGGGCGCACAGGTGGCTGTCAACCAGCAGATTGTAGAGAAGCTGTCGCCAGTCAGCGTCATGGTCGGACCGGGGAACTACATTGTGGACATCACGCTCAGCGGTTTCAAGCCGGTCCACAAGGTTGTCAGCGTCGACAAAGGCGGCAAGACGCCAATCGACGAGGTTCTCGAGCGGCAATAGGCGATTCGGCGCCTCCGTTGACGCCGGTCTTGCAGCGCCCGCCTTCAACTTTCCTGGTACGCAACTAACCTCAGGACACCGAATCTCTGTCTCTTAATGGAGCGACGGGCGTCTCGCCCGTCCACCGATGACGAGGCCAGGCGCGGACGCCCGACGCTCCATCAGAGTTTTTTCAACCACGTTTTCTCCAACCGGCGAGCCCCGGTCGTTCGTCGCAGAGAGAGGTGATGTAAGTCACAGTGCGCGAATGCGAACGGGTCCAGAATAGGCGTGGTCATGAGCAGGTGATGTTGCCCCCGCCTACGTCCGGCAAGGTGCGTCCTGAGCTGTTGCAGGCTCTCCACGGTATCAAGTCGGTTCGACGATTTGGCAAAGGAGCCACGCTGTTTCACGAAGGTTCCGCGGCGACCGGAGTTTATCTGGTGGAGGCCGGCGAAGTTCGAATTTTGCTGCCGGACGGACAAAAGGAAAAACAACTTCTGGAGGTCGTCGGTCCTGGAGCCATTCTCGGGCTGAGTGAGAGCATGAGTGGCGAGAGGCATCGGACTACTGCTGAAGCGGGCAGCCAAACTACGGTAGCAATCGTCTCCCGCGAGTTGTTCATAGAATTTTTGCGGGAACACGGCGACTTCTGCATGGAGGTGGTGCGGTTGTTAAGCGAAGACTTGCACGCCCTATATCACAAATTTCGCAGTATCAGCGCCCATCCCGGGCGTCCGCGGCACCGCCCACTCGGCGAGCAGCTGAATTAAGCTCTCAGCTGTCAGCTCTCAAAAAAAGCCAAACGACGGCCGGGAGTAGCGTGTGTCTCCTTTTGAGTAGAGGACGGAAAGCGAGGGTAGTAACTGAGAGCTGACAGCTGAGAGCTGCTTTCCTAGTGTGCCTTGAAGTTGACCGTGATCTGGGTCTGGATTTCGACGGGCGCACCATCGAGATAGTAGGGTTTGTATCGCCACTGGCGTACGGCGTCGAGCGCCGCCTGGGCTAGAGCCGGAGATCCGCTGAGCACTTTTGGATTCGTGACTTTGCCCTCTTTGTTAATGGTGACCTCGATCTGCACCGCACCCTCAACATGAAGCCGAAGCGCGGCGGGCGGATACTTGGGCGTTACCCGCTGGATGAGCAGTCCCTGGGATACGCCCTGGGAAACCTTGAGGCCGACCAGCGCAGGCTGGGGAATATGGGACGATGCCGAAGACATCAGGCCGCTGAGGTTGTTGTCGTTGGCCGACGCAACCACGGCCGGGCCGGGAAGCGGGGGCGCGGACTCCTCGTCCTGCCCTTGCTTTTTGGCAGGCACGGCGCTTGACTTCACGACAATGGGCGCCGCATCGCTCTTCTGGGCCTCCGGTTCGGAGTTGGCGGCGCCGGTCGCAGCAGAGTTTGCAGCAGAGCTCGTGGTAACGTTTGCCTCGATCCGAGTTGCCGGAGATTTGCTGGCGCTTGTCGACGGGTTGCTGGACGCTGCCGCGGTCACCGTCTTGGAAGCTGAGGGTAGGGTTGTGAGGCTGGCGGAGTCAGGCGTGGGTTTCGCAGGCCCTTCCACCGGAGAAGACATGGGCTGCAGAGCCGGCTTAGACTCCACCGAGCCTTGAAGCGCGCTGGCCGGTCGCGAAGTTGAACTGGGCTTTATCAAGTAGCCATAACCCAGGTAGCCGAGCGCGGCGAGCGCCAGCACAGCCGCCGCCACTATTAAAGTCTTTTTCCCGCGCCGTGCACCCTCGGAATCTGTTTCGCCCAAAGCGGCAAAGGACGGGGCATCGCTGACGCTCCCGGAACTGAAAGTCGGAGCCGCAATTGAACTGGCGTCGTGCGCTGGGTCTGGCGAAGCCTTGGCGGGCTCCGCTTCAACGATCCGTTCCTTGATGGCCGGGGGAACCGCAGCCGGGAGAGTGATGGCTGGCGGAGCCGGCACTTCTTTGGCAGGAGCTGCCGCGGCGGCTGACCCGGAGGCCGCGTTCGAAGTGGAACTTGCATTCTGGGCTGGTACGGATGCGGCAGCGCTGGTTGCCGCGTAAGCCGGCTTGCGTCTTTCTGGCGCCGGCGTCGACGAGATCGTAATCTGAGTTTGCGCGGCGGGCGCTGGCGCCACAGCGGGTTTGTCTTCCGCTTTCGCGGACGCGCTGGCTGCTGGAATCTCTCTCGAAATCTCCGCCGGCATCATCTCCGCACCCATTGCCGGGAGCGGCGCTTCCAATTCACTCCGCTGGGCAGGGCTCGACGATGCAGCCGTCGTTGCCCCACTCGGATTGGCGGCGTGGAATGAACCTGTAGCGGTCTCTAACGCCGCCTTTGCGGGAATTGCCGGAGCTACCGTACTCGCACTCGCCCCAGCCGTGTCCGAACTTTTTCGCAGAAGCCCTCGCGCCACACGCAGCGTTCCCTTGGCCTGTTCGACATTAATCGGCTTGATGAGCACCAGATTGGCGCCCATGCGGTAGGACTTGGCGACCCCCATCTGGCCTTCGGCCAAAGCGATGGCCAAAGTTCCCTGGTTGAAGCTGGAATTTCTTGCGCTCTTGAAGAGCAAGGAAGCGTTCTTTTCGTTTTCCCCGTTTACCACCAGAGCATCGTAACGCTGCGACATCAACTTCTTGACCGCGGCAAACGGCTCGTGCACCGCTTCCACGCTGAAGTCCAGTTCGCTGAATACCTGACTGACGACACTTGCCAGTTTTTCATCCGGGCAGAAAAGTAAAGCTTGGTAACCCATAATGAGGCCATCCTAGGCAATGGTGAGGTTACCGGCAAGTTACGTGGGTAATTGTCTGGCTCATTGCAATGAGGCGACTTAGCAGAGTGCTGACAAAATAAGCTTCGTATCAGGGTTGCTGAAAAACTAGCGTTTCGTATCAGGGCATCGCTTTAGCGATGCCACAAGTCCTTCAAATTGAGATGCCCGTTCAGGGGCCGGCCCTAAGAATTCGACTTTGTCAGCAAACTCTTACAGCGTGCGCAAAAGAGGCTGCGCCATCAAACTCGCGGCGCACGCAGTTACTAACACGTCTGCCCGGATGCGCCGAATGGTGACGCCGTGCATGGCCACCGCCAGCGCCAGTGTAAGCCAGGTGAACGCTTCGAGATAATAGTAGTAATGCTGCCAGTGGCTGCTCGTAATTGCCCACTGCGCGATGTGCGCGAGGTAGAGGCTCGGCAAGAGCGGTTTTCGTCGCCACAGAAGGAGGGCGACCGCCAGCAGGCCGAGAATGCCGATCACGGGGTTCGCGGTGAGTTCGTTCACCGCTTCCGGCAGATTGAGTGACGTGATCCAGGTCCACCAAGGTTCGCCCGGCCGCGGATCGGTGGTCGCGTGGCGGTGGAATTGCAAGATAAAGGCGTTGCCCGCGATCAGGTATTGGGCACTGCGATGTTCGCGCACCAGCAGTGGCACCCAACTGGCCAAGTACACCGTGATAGCGCTGCCGAACATGAGGGCCAGGCTTTTGAGTGCGGGCCGATAGTAAACCAGCGTATAAGCCGTGCACACGGCGAATCCGACCACCCCGCCCCAGCGCGAGCCGATGGAGAGTCCGAATAAAGCGCCGCTCGCCGCAAACCAGCGCAAGGACTTTTGCTCGAGCGCAATCACAAGCCCCCAGACGGCCGCTGCCTCGAAGGCTAACTCGAAAATCGACAGGCAAGCCATACGGCCCATCACAAACCAGAATCCATTCGCCAGGAGCAGCGCCCATGCGATGTAGGCGCTATGCAAGCTGCCCGTTAGCCGTAGTGTCAACCCAAACGCGCAGAGCGCCACCAGCGCTCCCGCCAGTGCCGAAGGGATTCTCCAACTGATCGGGCGATCGCCCAGCGCTTGGATCGAGAGCGCCATCAGATACTTCGCCAGTGGAGGATGCTCGGGATTGACGGACGGCGTCCCTGCGATGAAGGCACGCGCTGCCCCTACGTAGAAAACTTCATCTAATTGAAACAACGGGTTCGCGCCGATGCCGATCGAGAGAATGGCAAGGCTCACCAGAAAAACCATCGCATAGCGCTTTGGGAGCGTCACTGCACACCTTGCCTGTGAGGTTGGTAAAACACGGTTCGGAGCGCTGCTTTGAACGCCAGTGCGCTGTCGATCACGGCTTTTGAAAGTCGACGATCACGACCGTCTGAAAGGGTTGGACTTTCCCGTCGCGCGCGTAAGGCCGGTAGCGCCACTGCTTCACGGCTTGGATAGCAGCAGTTGCCAGGGTAGCGTTCCCTTCGATCAAGCGCAGACCCTCGACTTTGCCGGTCTCATCGATGACCGCCTTGAGAAGTACCGTCCCTTCGGCGTGGGCCTCGGCCGGATATTTCGGCGCAACGCTGTGAACCAGTCGGTTCTCCGCACCTTTGGAAGAGAGAATGACGTCTGTGTTTTCGCCGGGCAGTGGTGTGCTGGAGAAAGTTGCGGCGTTCTTGTTGTCATTAAACGCGATGTAGCCGGGCTTGCCAGTTTCAGACTTGCTCGGGACGGCAGGAGTTGCGGTCGCGGAAACCGGGGTAACTACTGCCGTGTTTCCTGCTGGCAGTTTTGCAGAAACGGGTGCCGCAGGAAAGGTGGTCGCTGAGCCATCGGTTGGACCCGTCGCGGCATTGATGCCGGAATCTGCAGACGCGACTGGCGCTTGATTCGAATCGCTGGGCGATGGCGGAACAGGCGCCCCAGTGGGAGCGAGATGGGCTGCTGGTTTTGCCGGACTCGCCGCGGGAGTGGTTGCCATCCCGACGAGTTCCAATACGCGGTCAATCTGCGGTTGAACAATGACTCGGAAGCCGGGCTGATACGTCCATGCGGCATAGAAGCCGCCGCCAGCGACCGCCAGCATGAGTAACGCGACCAGCGGCGCGCGCGTCTTTCGCGAGCGTTGCGGATAGGATGAAAAAACCGGCGCCTCGGTTTTGGCCGTGGCTGGCTCAGGCGCTGCTTTGTTCAGCCCTGCGCTTGGTTTCTGAGAATCGGGCTTCGGCGCTGCCGGTTGCGATTCTTCCAGTTCCATTCTCTCCAGTTCCGCCAGCACCGGATCGTCCGAAGGCACAAATGGACGCGTGGATCTCGATTCCGCCGGCGCAGTAGGAATCGATTCTGGAGTCGCGGGTGGGGCATCGATTTCGTCCACGGCGGAATGCATCTTCGTCGTGAGAGCCGGGGCGGTGAATGTCGCGGTTGAGGCAGCGGCTGATGCCGTGGCAGCAGCAGCGCTCGGAAGCGAACTCGAAACCAAGCTCGGAGCGGGCTCGGCAAAGCCGGGTTCAGCAAAGTTGGTCAGTTGCGAAGAAACAGCTGCTGCCACTGCGGACTGCGCGTGTTCGGGCAGCGCTGTGTTGCTCGTTGCTGCGCTGGCCGGGGTCGCGCTCGTCACCTGCGCAGTGGCGCTCTCATTTGCCGGGACAGTCTTTCGCACGCGGCTGACCGCGGTGCGGATCGTGCCCCGCGCCTGATCTTTCGCGACCGGCTTGGTCAGAATCAGTTCCGCTCCCAGGCGAAAAGCAGTGGGCAGACCGGCGCGGCCATCGACAATCGCGATAGGAACCGGGTTGTTGCCGTTCTTCCCGCGGCGGCAGACATCAAAAATCAGCTTGGCTGCGGGCAGATTTTCGCAATCGACCAGCACCAGGTCGAAGCTCTGCGAATTCAATTTTTGGGCGGCGGACGCTCCGTCCAGCGGGCGCTCGCAAGTGACCGACATTTCTTCCAAAACGCCAGTGATTGCAGTAACTGCTTGGTCATCCGGCGACAACAGCAGAGCATGAGGCATGGCTCTTTCATGCTAGGAACCACCAGCCAATGCCGCAAGTTACGGGAGTAAGCAGGCCGCGTCCTATAGTTTTAGCGGATTGCAGAAAAACTCAAAGTTCCTAACGGACGGGAGGGCATGAGTTCACTCGTGCCGCTAAGTCGATGAGAATATGTTTGCGCTTCAGCGCCTCAGGTGCGCTTCTCCCGCCCCCGATGAGTTTTTCACCAAACCGCTACGGAACCCGCTGGTTTTCGCCCGTCGCCGACTCCGGAGGAGGATAGACAATCGAACCGCGGAAGGCAGATTTATCGGCAGGGGCAAAATCGGGGAAAGGGAGCTCGTGCTGGTCCCGCCATTGCTCCACTTGCTGCTCGGCAGCAGCTGCTTTCTCCTGGTCGAGACCGGAATCGCGCGACATATACAGCGTTTGCGATGGGAAGGCAAACCCGCTGCCCGAGTTTTCAATGATTTCCATGATGCGCAGCAACAGGTCTTCGCGGATGGCCCCGAATTCGTCAGAGTTGCGGGTCAGCACGTAGCTGAAGATCTCCAGTCGCAGGGCGCTCGCGTCGAAGCCGGAAAAGCGGATGCTGGCGCTATTGCTCTCGACTTTTGGGTGCTCGTATAACATGCGGCGGATTTCGGCCAGCAGATAGCGCAATTGATCGCCCGTGGTCTCATAGCGGATCGCGAGCACGGGGTTGAAGAGGATTTTGTCGCGCCGCGTAAAATTCTCGATGCTCATGGTCGCCAGCGTCCCATTCGGAATGGAAAGCTCGGTGCGAGCATCGGTTCGCACGCGAGTGGAGCGCAGGCTGATATCTTCCACGGTTCCGGTGCGGTCGGCAAAGCGGCAGTAATCGCCGACGCGGATGACTTCGTCGGCCAGCACGGAAATTCCGCCGAAAAGATTCTCGAGCGTTTTTTGCGCCGCGAAGGCGATCGCAATACCGCCAATGCCGAGACCCGCGAGCACAGTGGTCAGGTTGAAACCGACGATCGCGAGGACGGACAGAACGGCGGTGACCACCACAACCGCTGTGAGCAAGCGCTCGGCCAGCACCATCAGAGTTCCCGTGCCGATGCGGCCCGCGCTGATGGCATGTATGCGCAGGCGCTGCATAGTCAGGTCGGTGACGCGGAGCAGAAACCAGAAAAAGCCAATGGCGATGAAAACGGCGACAGTCCGGTAATAATAAAGACGCGGCAGCAACGGCAGACCAAGGTAAGCGGCAATCACCCGGTCGGCCAGCGCGCTGAATGTAACCAGCAGAGGCCTGGATACGCGGCCGTAAGAATGCAAGTTTGGGCGATTTCTGAACTTGAGCCAAAGCCGGCGAGGAATCGCCAGCAGCAGAACGATCACCCATCCGATGGCGAAGGCTACTGGAATCGCGACGAGCAGCGCCAGCCACTGCCAGAGCGGCATGCCCAGAAAAACAATTCGCACCAGACTTTGCGGGAGCTTGTTTTCAACCAGGTGAGACTCGACGTCGTCATAGAGTTCGGGAATTTTGCCGAGCGTCTCCGCAGAAAAAAGCCATATCTTGCCGGCATTCGGATCCGTGACCCGAACCAGAATCACGGGAACATCCGTATCGCCCGAGGAAACATCTCCGATCGTCTGCTGGTCAGAGGTGCCGTAATCCGGATTGCCCTCGGGACGCGTGCTGATGTTCCGCACGCTACCCACGAAGGCATTGTCCATGAGTACTTTCAACTTGCCCGCCACATCGGGCCCCTGAGACTGGCGCCGGGCGGCGCTCATTTGCAGGTAATCGGCGGCGGCTTTTTCATTTCCGTCCTGCGCGGCTTTCAGGAATCCAAGCACCGTTCCCGAAGGCGTATCGCGTCCCAGCGGGTCGGCGGCGGAACTCGGGGCGGGAGCCTGGGTCGCGGGCTTCAGCAGGCTGGTCACCGATTGGGCGAGCAGCGGCTGCACCATCGGTCCGCAGACACAAAGGGAAACAACAACAATGAACCACGCTAGTTTCTTCATCGAAGTGCCAGTGGGCTTCGATCTACGAGCAAACCGAATTGCTCGCGGCTCGTAGCTCGAAGCTCGCAGCTCACTTATGCGCTTACCTTTTCGGCCGATAGATATCGGTGGCCTGTCCGTAGAAAACTTCCGCCGCTTCCATCATCGTTTCCGACAGCGTCGGATGCGGATGGATGGTCATGCCCACATCGGCCGCCAGCGCGCACATCTCGATCGCCAGCACGCCCTCGGCAATCAGTTCGCCCGCGCCTGCGCCCACGATGCCGACGCCCAACACGCGCTCCGTCTTCGGATCGATGAGCAGTTTGGTAAGACCTTCGGGCCGGTCGAGTGTGATGGCGCGCCCCGAGGCCGCCCACGGAAACTTCGCGACGGTGATCTCGCGCCCTTGTTCTTTAGCCTGCGTTTCGGTTAGCCCAGCCCACGCGATCTCGGGATCGGTGAAGACGACTGCGGGAATTGCGTTTGGTTCGAAAGCAACTTTGTGGCCGGCAATGGCTTCTACGGCGCAACGGCCTTCATGCATTGCCTTGTGCGCCAGCATCGGTTCACCGGCAACGTCGCCAATCGCGTAGATGGTCGGATCGGCGGTCTGCCGTTGTCCGTTGATTTCGATGAATCCCTTCTGGTTGACTTTCACTTTCGTTTTGTCGAGCCCGGGGATCTCGGAATTTGGCCGGCGTCCAACCGACATCAGCACGCGGTCGAACACCTGCTCTTTCTCTTTTACGTTGGGACCGTCGAGAGTGACGCGAATGCCCGTCTTTTCGTCCTTGAGAGACTTGACAGTTGTATTCAGCAGAATTTCGGCGAAAAGTTTTTCCAGACGCTTGTGCAGAGGCAGAACCAGGTCGCGGTCGGCTCCCGGCAGCAAGCCGGGCATCATTTCAACGCAGGTCACTTTGGTCCCGAGCGTGGCGTACACCGAGCCCAGTTCCAGTCCGATGTAGCCGCCGCCGATGACAAGCAGAGTTTTCGGGATATCGGGCAGATCGAGAGCGCCCGTAGAATCCATCAGGCGCGGGCTGTCGAGTTTCAAGCTAGGCACCACGGTTGGACGCGATCCGGTGGCGATGATGATGCGGTCAAAAGTGAGATTTTCTTCACCGCCAGCTTGGCTCTTCGTTACTTTCAGCGTAGTCGAATTGACAAATGCCGCTTTACCGCGCACGAACTCGACTTTGCGTTGTTTCGAGAGTTGTCCCAGCCCGCCGGTGAGCTTGTTGACCACACTCTCTTTCCACGAGCGAAGTTTGTTGAGGTCGACCTTGGGCGCGGAGAACTCGATGCCCCAGTTCTTGGCCTGCTCGGCTTCTTCGAGCAACTTGGCGACGTGCAGCAGCGCCTTCGACGGGATGCACCCGCGATAGAGGCAGACGCCGCCGGGGTTCACTTCCGGATCGATCAGCGTAACTTTCATGCCCAGATCGGCAGCGAGGAAGGCGGCGGCGTAACCGCCGGGACCGCCGCCGATTACTGCTACATGGAGATTAGAGTTATTCGTCATTTTCTTTATCAGTCCTCAGATCGAGGTTGTTGCGCCTCAGATCTTCCAAAACCAAAATATTAGAAAGACCGCCGGAGCACCGGCAAATTCCAACAAGCAAGCGGCTAGTCGAAGTCGGCTATCCGGATAGAATTTTCGATGCGACTTCAGCATCCGCCAATAGTTCCAGTTCGGGACAAATTCTGCACTCTCTCCCGGTGGCAACCGCATATTCACCTGAGAACGCAAACGGAACGCAAAAACCCAAGAAATGACCACATAAAGCGCACCGATTGACATCGGGACTAATCTTTGCATGTCAGCCGCCTTCATCACATCTTCAAATTAATCAGAATGACAATGTTTTGTGTCTCAGCGTTCTCTGCGCCTCGGCGGTGAAACACTCTCATCCCTGAACCGACAGCAAAAACGGCTGCTCAAACGCCTCCGCGATCCAGCGCAGGAAACGCGCGGCGTCGGCTCCATCGATCAACCGGTGATCGTATGAGAGAGAGAGCGGAAGAATCAAGCGCGGCTCGAATTTATTGTTGACCCACTCCGGCTCCATGCGCGAACGCGAAAGGCCCAGAATCGCCACTTCAGGATGATTCACGATCGGAGAAAATCCCGTCCCGCCGATGCCGCCCAAATTCGTGATGGTGAAAGTCCCACCTTCCATCTCCTCGGGAGTGAGCTTGCGCTCCCGAGCCTTCTTCGAGAGCTGCGTCATCTCAGCCGCCAGTTCAACAATATTTTTCTTATCGACGTCCTGGATCACCGGCACCAGCAGTCCGCGGTCGGTATCGACCGCGACTCCAATATTGATGTACTGCTTGTAGATGATTTCTTCCTTCGCCATGTCGATCGAGGCGTTGAACTGCGGAAACACTTTCAGGGCCGAAGCGCAGACTTTGAGCGCGATCGCCGTGACCGTCATCTTGCCGCCCGCTTCTTCCGCGCGCGGCGCGAAGCGGGCGCGCAACTGTTCGAGTTCGGTGATGTCGGCGCGATCCTGTTGCGTGACATGCGGAATCGTGTTCCATGCCTGGCGCAGATGCTCGGCGGTTTTGCGCCGCACTCCGCGCATGGAAACGCGTTCGGTCTTGCCCCACTTCGCGAAGTCGGGCAACTCGGGTTCCACGAAGCTGCCGCGCGTAGTTTGTGCTGCCGCGGCCGCCGCCAGCAGAGCATTTTTCGCGCAGACCTTTACGTCATCTTCGCTGATGCGCCCGCCCGGGCCGGTGCCCAGTACGCTCCCGATATCCACGCCGATTTCCCGCGCCAGACGACGCACGTGCGGAGCCGCCGGCACCGGATCGTGGTGTTCCGTGCCCGCCACTTTGCCCAGTTGCACCGGCATGCTGAACGCATTCGCCGGCGCCTGCGGCTGGTCCGGCGGCAGCGCCTGTTCTTCCGTTTTGCCCTCGGCGCGGATCGCCAGCTGAAACGCGAGCCGTGCCGCCTGTTGTCCGGAGATGTGTTCCACGGGTTCGTGCTTGCGCGCGGGCTCGGGTGCGGCGACTGCGCCCCCCTCCAAAGTAAAAATCACCTCGCCAACCTTAACCTTCTGGCCCTCTTTGACCTTGACCTCGCGCACTACACCGCTGATTGTCGACGGAACTTCGACGACGGCTTTGTCGGTCTCAAGTTCCATCACCGGCTGCCCTTCCGCAACGTTTGCACCCGGGGCGATCATCAAGCGCACGAGATCGCCCGAATCGACGTTTTCTCCCAGCTCCGGTAATTTGAATTCGTCGGCGCTGCCGGCGGACACCGTGGGCGCCGTCTTCGCAACGGTCTGGGCCGCGACCGCGGAGGCTGGTTTCGTTGGAGCTGTAGATGTGCGAGGCGCGCGGGGTGAGCTTGCAGCCGGGCTCGGAGCCGGGCTGGGCTTGGTGGCCGCGTTTACAACAGCCTTCGTTCCCGCGCCATTTTCAACCGTGAAGATGACCTGCCCGACCCGCAGCTTATCGCCTTCTTTTACACGGATTTCACCGATGGTGCCGGTCACCGACGAAGGCACTTCGACGACCGCCTTGTCGGTTTCGAGTTCCATCACCGCCTCGCCTTCGGCGATGCTCGCCCCGGGCCTGATTAGCAGCCGGACCAGGTCTCCGCTGTCGATATTCTCGCCCAGTTCGGGCAGTTTAAACTCCGTCGTCATTCTTTGATTGTCCCTTGGCTCGTTCGTTTCTAGCTGGTGGCCGGGTTGCGTTTTTCCGGATCGATACCAAGATCGCGGATGGCTTTCTCCAGAAGTTTCGCGCTGACCCCGTCGGCGCCGTCTTTCTTCGCGCCGGCCTTTTCGCCCGCCAGCGCATGCAGCGTAGCGAGCACGATGTGTTTTGCGTCTACTTCGAAAAAGTTTCGCAGCGATGCGCGATTCTCGCTGCGCCCGAAGCCGTCCGTGCCGAGCGACACCAGCTTGCCCGGAACCCACTGCGCAATGCTGTCCGGCAGCACCTTCATATAATCGGATGCCGCGATAAATGGGCCGGATGCGCCCTGCAGCGCCCGCGTCACATAGGGCACTTTTGCTTTTTGTGTGGGATGCAGCATATTCCACCGCGCGCAGTCGGTTGCCTCGCGATAAAGTTCTTTGTAACTGGTTACGCTCCACACGTCAGCCGCAACGCCGTATTCTTTTTCAAGAATCGCCTGCGCCTTGAGCACCTCGAACATGATCGTGCCGCTCCCCAGCAACTGCGCGCGCAGTTTTGCATTTTTCTTTTCGGAACTCTTGTAGCGGTACAAACCTTTGAGAATTCCCTCGCGAACGCCCGGCTGGCTGGGCATCTCGGGCATCGGCAGCGGCTCATTGGTGACCGTCAAGTAATAGAAGATGGATTCGCCGTCGACGTACATGCGCTTGATGCCATCCTGAATGATGATGGCGATCTCGTAGGCAAATGCCGGATCATAGGCCAGCAGATTCGGCACCGGGAGAGCAAGCACGTGACTGTTTCCGTCCTGATGTTGCAGTCCTTCGCCCGCCAGTGTCGTGCGCCCAGCGGTTCCTCCGATCAGGAAACCACGGCAGCGCATATCGGCCGCGGCCCAGATCAGGTCGCCAATGCGCTGCAGTCCAAACATCGAGTAATAAATAAAGAAGGGAATCGTGTTGATGCCATGATTGGCATACGCGGTACCGGCGGCGATGAACGAGCACATCGATCCCGCCTCGGTGATGCCCTCTTCCAGAATCTGTCCGTTTTTTGCCTCTTTATAATAAAGGAGCGTATCCATGTCGACCGGCTCATAGAGTTGGCCGACGTTCGAGTAGATACCAACCTGCCGGAAGAGCGCTTCCATGCCGAAAGTTCGCGCTTCATCGGGAACCACAGGCACAATCAAGCTGCCCACCTCCGGGTCGCGCAGCAACTTCGAAAGCATGCGCACAAAGACCATGGTGGTCGAAGCGTCGCGCCCCTCGGTGCCTTTATAGAACTCCTCAAAGATCGCTTCCGAAACCGGCTTCAGCGGAGTGGCGCGCACCTTGCGCACCGGCACGTAGCCGCCCAGTTGCTTGCGGCGTTCCTGCATGTATTTAATTTCCGCGCTGTCATCGGCGGGACGATAGAACGGCGCATCGTGCAGTTCACCGTCCGGAATCGGAATGCCAAACCGCGAGCGGAAAATCTGCAGCTCGTCATCGTTCAGCTTCTTCTGCTGGTGCGTAATGTTCTTGCCTTCGCCCGCTTCACCCAGTCCGTAGCCCTTGATGGTCTTGGCAAGAATGATCGTCGGAGATCCGACATGGTCAACCGCTGCCTTATAAGCAGCGTGCACTTTGATCGGATCGTGCCCGCCAAGCCGCATGCGCGCCAGTTGCTCGTCCGAAAGATGCTCGACCATCTTTAGCAGCCGCGGATCTGTGCCGAAAAAATTTTGGCGGAAATACGCGCCACTCTCGACGAAATACTTTTGGTACTGTCCGTCGGTGATCTCACCCATACGCCGCACAAGCAGTCCATCACGATCCGCCTGAATAATCGGATCCCAATCCGTGCCCCAAATCAGCTTGATGACATTCCATCCCGCGCCGCGGAAGATCGCTTCCAGTTCCTGAATGATCTTGCCGTTCCCGCGAACCGGCCCATCGAGCCGCTGCAAATTGCAGTTGACGACAAAAATAAGATTGTCCAGCCGCTCCCGCGAAGCCAGCGTGATCGATCCGAGCGATTCCGGTTCGTCCATTTCGCCATCGCCCATGAACGCCCAGACCTTGCCGCCGGTAGAAGTTTTCAGCCCGCGATTTTCCAGATACTTGATGAACCGTGCGTGATAAATAGCCTGAATCGGCCCCAGCCCCATCGACACGGTAGGAAATTCCCAGAACTCGGGCATCAGCCAGGGATGCGGATAAGACGACAGTCCGCCGCCCGGTTTCAGTTCGCGCCGGAAGTTCTCCAGCTTAGCTTTCGGAATGCGCCCCTCAAGGTAGGCGCGAGCGTAAATTCCCGGCGCGGCGTGTCCCTGAAAATAGACAATGTCGCGATCGCCAGATTCAGTAGATGCCTGAAAAAAGTGATTGAACGCCACTTCGTACAGCGTAGCCGCCGACGCAAAAGTGGAAATGTGTCCGCCGATGCCTTCCTGAATCTTGTTGGCGCGGACGACCATAGCCATGGCATTCCAGCGCACCAGGCTCTTGATGCGGCGCTCCATTTCCTGACTGCCCGGAAACGGCGGCTGTTGCCGCGAAGGAATCGTATTCTGATAAGGAGTAGTAGCCGAAAACGGCAGGTTGATCCCCGCCTCGCGCCGCGCATGCAGCGCCAGTTGCTGCAAGAGCCGTCCCGCACGCTCCGGTCCGCCGTGCGACAGCACATAATCGAGCGAGTCCAGCCACTCCCGCGTTTCCAGGACTTCAATCCCGTTCGTCTTTATCTGCGAACCACTCTGGGCACCACTCTGCGTACCGGCCTGCGTCGGTTGCGTCCCAATAGCCTGCGTCTCAGTCTCCTGCGCCTCAGCCACGTTGAACCACCCCACGGAAGGATTGCGAACTTCCATCATAAAGAATTGAGAGGATTTTTGCTGGGGCCTGTGTAACGCGGGCTCCCCCGCCCGCGTGTCGCCACCGTGACGCGATCGACGCAATCAACAACCTCACGCTTCTCGAGCGGTTAGGAACTGCGAACTGCTCGTGATTGGATTAAGCCTATTCCTTGGGAAGATCGATCATGACGACCTGCGAGTTTTCAAGCAAGCGGTCGAAGACGATCTGTTTCCCGTCGCTGGTGACGTCGAAGGTCTGCATGGCGGCACGGTTTTGCAGCCTGGTGAGGGGACGCGATTTCATGGAGGCGAGATCGAGTAGCCAGAAGTCCTGTGACGTGAGCAGTCCCTGCATGTAGATCAGGCTCTTGCCATCAGGCGAAAATCGCACGCGCTCGCCCAAGCGCCGCAAGCTGATCTCGGGCAATTTGACGCTGGTTCCGTCCGGGCGTACGGCCAGAAGCGGAGCGAACGTGCGCACATTCGTACCCGCATATACGATCAGGCTTCCATCCGGCGACCAGACTGGATTGAGTGCCGACCCGCTGGCTAAGCGCACGGGTGGTCCGCCCTGCAACGGTATCTTGAAAAGCCCGGGACCGGTGGCATCGCTGCCACCCGTAACGATCCATCTGCCATCCGGCGACCAACAGCTCGACTCCTGGGCGTCAATTCCCTCCGCGATGGGCTGGAGTTCGGCGCCGTCTGAAGAAAGGACATGCAGTTGGCGTTTCCCGTTCCGCCGCAGCACAATGGCCACACGGCCTCCATCCGGCGAGACCGCGGGCGTCTCCAGCAAGGCACCATCGGCCCCCTTCCAGATCTCAGTCACCTGTCCGTCGCGAAGGCGCCACAGTCCGTCGCCCGTCCCGAGGGAAGACAGATAAAACAGAGTGGAGCCACTAAAGCGAGGCGCCAGCGCGCGCACGGTCGGCACTGGAAACGGTTTCACGTCGCTCTCTTCGGCTAGTCGATTAAGGATCGGAACGCTCCAAAGTCCCGCGACAGGATTGCTGATGGTGGCCACCAGCTTATGTCCGTCGGCGCTGGCTTGCACGGACGTGTACTGCTCGAGACCGACGCTCGCGCGCCGCGAATCCCTGCGTTTCAGATCAAACGCCCAAAGCCACGGTCCTGAACCGTCTGCGTCCCGCGCCACGTAAAACACGGTGCGGGTTCCGACCGGCGTGGGATTAGCGACGTTTATCTTGAATTGCGTGAGGCGCTCTGCGTGGCTGCCATCTGGCTCTACGCGCCATAAATCCATCTCTTTCGTCGCCGGCGTTCCATGAACGAAATAGATCCAACGGCCGTCAGGCGACCAGGCTGGAAAATGGTTGTGAAGTCCCGGCCGGTCCCCGAAGATCTGCCGAGCATTGGCGCCAGAGCGGTCGGCCACGAACATAGGGTCGCCACCACCGAAGTTGTGATAGACAATCCGCTCGCCGTCCGGTGACCAAGCCAGGTTGACAACATCCTCACCGAGGAAATTACGTGGCGTACCTCCCGTCAGGGGCATCAGCCGCAGCCGCATGCCCACATCGCCACCGCCGAGCCAAATTTCCGAGCCGTCGCCCGAAAAACCAACACTCCGTAAAGGCCCAGGTAAAGGGCTTACCTTCCCCTGTGTCAGATTAATCACGCGCCCGGTACCCACCTGGGTGAGCCATATATCGAAGGGGCCGTCATGATCGGAGACGAAGGCCACGAACCTGCCGTCCGGCGAGATCGCCGCGTCTACGCTCTTGAAGTCAGTCACGCGCGTGAAACGAGCTTTTTCGAGTGGGTTGGCCGGTGCAGCCACCGGCCGGAACATTTCCCAGACCGCAGCTCCCATCAGCAGTGCAGCGGCTATGCCCCACGGCAGCCACGCTCGCTTTGAGATCGCCTTCGGCTGCGTCACACTCTTCGCGGTCGATGTTCCGATCGCTGTCCCGGTCGACGTTCCGCTCGATGTCCCGCTCAGCGATTCAATGGCAAACGCCAGATCACTGGCCGACTGGAAGCGTCGCGCGACATCCTTTTCCAGGCATCGCGCAAGAATCCGTTGCAACTCCTGCGGACCCTGCCAGCCGGTATCGTTCAGCGCCGGTGGCTCTTCGCGCAAAATTGCGGTCATCGTTTCTGCGGACGTCTCGCGTTTGAAGGCGCGTTTGCCGGTGAGCATCTCGTACAGCACCGCACCGAAACTGAAAATATCCGATCGCGGGTCGATCGCTTCGCCCCGCACCTGCTCCGGCGACATGTAGCCTACGGTACCCATCACCATACCCGGCAAAGTCGCCGGGCTCGTCAGCGTCACTGCAGCTTCGTGGTCTTCCTCCGGCCTGACTAGCTTCGCCAGCCCGAAATCCAGCACTTTCATCCGCCCGTCACGAGTGACAAACACGTTCTCCGGTTTCAGGTCCCGGTGCACGATTCCCTTCTCGTGTGCCGCCGCGAGTCCCTCCGCGATGCCGAGCGCGTATTCGAGCGCACGCCGCACCGGCAGCGGCCCGGATACGAGCTTCTCCCGCAGTGTTTGTCCTTCAAGAAATTCGCTGACCAGAAACGGCGCGCCGTCGTGCGCACCAATGTCATGGATTCCCAGGATGTTCGGATGGTTCAGCGCCGCAATCGTGCACGCTTCCTGTTCGAAACGCCGCAGCCGGTCGGCATCATTGGCCAGCGCCTCTGGCAGCACTTTGATCGCGACGTCGCGCCCAAGCCGTGTGTCGCGTGCGCGGTACACCTCGCCCATACCGCCCGCTCCTACTGGCGATACGATCTCGTACGGCCGAGTTTGGTGCCCGAGGTAAGCGCCATCGATGCGCGCCATTATAGCCCGCATTTATTGCAGAGGAGGCGCACCGATTCCGGGCGGTTGGCAGGCAATCCCGAAACGCCCTCGGAGGAAGATTGAGGTCCCGACCCCAGAACCTGAATTAGCCCCTATGAGGCCGCGACGAAGCTTGCAGGCGGGTATTGCGACGATTCGTATATTCCCTTGACACCCCACGCTAGAATAGAGGTAGCAGTCAGATCTGCTACGGTCTTTGACAACTTGAAGCAACCCGGAGCCGGAAAGTGCAGACCGTCTCCTAGCTCTCGCAAGGTGGTTTCCCGCACAAGTCGTCCGTAAGTCCTTGGTTCGTAAAGACTTTATCTCTAAGTCCTTATTCCTCAAAGACCTGGCGGTTCGGTACCATCTAAGTCTCTGATTCCAAAAGACCGAGGGGGAAAAGGGGGTAGGGGGTAGGGGTACATCGCCTTAGCCGTGGGGTGCATCGTCTTAACTGAGAAACTGCGAACTGACAGCTGAAAGCTGACGGCTCCGCAACTCAGCATTCGATTCCGCCAACAAAAGTTCGCTGCACTTCGCCCTGCGCGTTGAGCACAACAAAATCAGCATCCGCTCCCGCACTGAGAACGCCCTTATTCGCCAAGCGCGCCACTCGCGCCGGATTCCGACTGGCTGCCGCGACCGCTTGTGGCAAATCCCATTCGGCAAAGCGAGCGAGATTTTGTACAGCTCGGTCCATGGTCAAAACGCTTCCCGCCAGTGAGCCGTTCCGAGTGCACTTGCCCTCGCGGACATCGACTTCGAAACCGCCAAGCCGATAGCGCCCGTCGGGCATGCCAGTCGCGGAAATCGCATCGGTGATCAGCACGGTTCGCTCTGGTCCCTTAGCCAAGGCGATGAGCTTTACGATTGCCGGATCGAGATGAATGCCATCGGCGATGAGGTCCGCGCTCACGCGGCGATCGGTGAGCACCGCGCCGAGAATCCCGGGATTGCGATGATCCAGATGGTTATGACTCAGCGGACGCATCGCATTAAATGTATGTGTAGCGTGCCGCGCGCCCGCCGCGATGCCGCGTTCGGCCGCCGAAAAATCCGCATCGGAATGTCCCAGGCTGACGCACACCCCGCGCCGCGCCGCTTCCGCAATGACCTCGGGCGCGCCCGCCAATTCCGGAGCAATCGTCATCATGCGAATCCGTCCGCGCGCCGCTTGCCAGAATTGCTCGAACAAAGGCAGCGTTGGAGCCAGCAAATATTCCGGAGGATGTACTCCTCGCCGCGCATGGCTGAGAAACGGCCCCTCCAGATGAACTCCAAGAGGATGCGCTCGAGGCGTACTTTGCGCTTTCGCTGGTTCACGATCTCGTTCGCGCTGTTCGATCGCATCCGCCAGCCGATCCAGCGCCCGCAAAGTTGACTCCATCGGAGCCGTAACCGTGGTTGGGAAATAGCTAGTGACTCCATGCCGCGCAAGCAACTGTTCGACAGCAGGCAGTGCATCGGCGCGATCGTCCATAACGTCATATCCAGCGCTCCCGTGAATATGAAGATCGATGTAACCTGGCGCAATCACGTTATTGTCGAGATCGGATAGAGAAACTGTGGCGGGAAGCTGCCGCATGTTCCGAGCGCAGATTTCGAGGACGCGTCCCTGCTCAACGAGCATCAGAGGATGCTCAATGGCGTCCGTCGGAGTCAGGAGTCTTCCAGCAGTAAAAGCCAGCATAGAAACTTTTGCTAATGAAGAAGCGAAGATGGCCAAGATTGTAGCAGCCTCCGCGCGCCCCGCCCCGCAAGTAAGAGGAGACGGTGGCGCACTTCCAGCAGAACCGTTGCCGGAAAAGCCCGAGGCGGGAATCAGTGCCATCACAGCGCCGGAATCGGTGCAATTCCCGGCGGCGCGACGCGGCCTGGGCAAGCAATCACGCAGCCGCAGAATGCTATACTGTGTGAGTTCGAGTCGCCCCGTATTGCGGTGGCGGCCGTCGTCCATTCGTCAGTCGGGGAGTGGCTCAGCCTGGTAGAGCACCTGGTTCGGGACCAGGGGGTCGGAGGTTCAAATCCTCTCTCCCCGACCAATCTTCATTTCTTGCCCGTTGGAAGATGAGATCGAATGGCTTCCTGTAAGTGGGCCAAAGACTTACGCCGTCCGTCGC
>Ga0074044_10000334_pt1 | contig 47119 bp, 37 predicted proteins | sample BogForMeECP23OM1_FD_94443 | JGI IMG/M metagenome (GOLD analysis project Ga0074044, IMG submission 94443) | Bog forest soil microbial communities from Calvert Island, British Columbia, Canada - Bog Forest MetaG ECP23OM1 | ecosystem: Environmental > Terrestrial > Soil > Wetlands ...
GCGTCGCGGCGATAGGGATTCACCGACGCGCCGAACAGCAGGTTCGTGTGCCGCGCCGCCATTTCCGCGACGAACTCATTCGGCACGTAAACCTCCGTCCGGTTCGTGTCGAGGTTCCCCCTGGCGTCCACCACACCGTCGAGCGCGAGCAAAACGGCCCGGCTGACATATTTGCTTTGGGCGAGCGATTCCGATATGCGGTCGCCCACCAGGCCGTCGCCCGACTGCAGAATTTCCTTCTCCGTAACGCCGAAGCTGTGCAGATAAATTTTGAACCGCCAGTTATGCCGCAGCCGGGGCGAAACAAAACAACCGCTGCCGCCCGCGCCGATTCCGGCGATGTGACAGTGCATGTCCACGATGCCGGCGGGGATGGGTTCAACCGGACGAAAAAACTGCGCTGGCAGGCCGGCCCAGACGAAGACGGCGACAGCAAGGACACCCATGAAAATAATCATTCGGCGGCGCGCGCCGGAAGGAGATTTTGGTTTCACAGTTTTCATGCCGCCATGCTATGACAAAATCATCGCCGGACGTGAATCGAAAAAATTGCGCGGCACATTGAAAAAATGGATTGCCCAAACCGTCACGACGGCGTAAAGCCGCGCAAGGTGGGAAACCGTTTACGCAGAATTGACGGATTGAACCGCCAAGAACGCAAAGGTGGGGCGCCCGTCCTACGCAGTCCCGATTCATCGGGACGGAGGGTGGAAGGTTGATACTGACGAGCCGTTTTAACTCCCTGTCGCGCCATAGCGCAGCGACGGCGGATCAACCGTTTTCTATTTGCGAAAAACCTGCTGCGGCTTACGATGCCTTTACCGTGACTTGATGAATTCTTTTCGCAATCACCGGCTCCGCGACTTCGCCGTGCCCATGAGCACCGCGTGGTTGCTCAACGATATTGCCGAGGCCAAAGGCAAACAGGAATTGTTCACCCGCCAGTCGCCGCAGATGCTTAAAACGCTCCGTGAAATGGCGCTCATTCAAAGCACTGAATCCTCGAACCGGATTGAAGGTGTCACCGTAGCCGCCGACCGCCTGCGACCGCTCGTTCTCGGCAACACCAGGCCCCGCGACCGCTCCGAGCAGGAAGTTCAAGGCTACCGCCTCGCCTTGAACGAAATTCACACCCGGCACGAAAAGCTGCCCCTCACCCCGGACGCTCTCAAACGCCTGCACGCCCTCTGCCAGGGCGCGAGCGGCGACGCCGGTCAATTCAAACGCATTGACAACGAAGTGGTCGAACTCCGGCCCGGTGCTGCGCCCGTCATTCGTTTCAAATGCGTTTCGGCGAAGCAAACGCCCGCTGCCGTGGACGAACTCTGCCGGCTCTATCGCCATGCGCTCGATCAGGACAACATCCCTCCGTTGATTGCCATTGCCGCGCTCGTGCTGGACTTTCTTTGCATCCATCCCTTCCGCGACGGCAACGGTCGCGTCTCGCGTCTGCTCACGTTGCTCGCGCTTTACCAGCACGGTTACGAAGTCGGGCGTTACATCAGCCTGGAACGCCTCGTCGAGGAGTCCAAGGAGGACTATTACGAAGTGCTCAACCGCAGTTCGCAGCACTGGCACGAAGGACGTCACGAACTGACGCCGTGGATGAACCTGCTCCTCGCCGTCATCCGCCGTGGCTACGCCGAGTTCGAGCAACGCGCCGGAAACGTCAAATCCAAACGCGGCGCCAAGGCGGAACTCGTCATCGCCGCGATTCGCCGGCAACCCGGCGACTTTCAGCTTTCTGAAATCGAACGCGCCTGCCCCGGCGTGGGTCGCGAATGGATTCGCTCTTTGCTCAGCGATTTGAAGGCGGCCGGCGAAGTTTCCTGCCGGGGCAAAGGCCCGGCGGCGCGTTGGCGCCATTTGGGGAGTAAGGGTATTAACCTGTGAGTAAGGGTATAAGAGAGGGTATTAACCTGCAAACCCTCACCGCGAGGCCTCAATTTTTGCCACGGATGGACGCAGATGGACGCGGATTTTTAACCGCAGAGAACGCAAAAAAGCAAAGGTGGGGCGAAGCTCTTGACGAGCCGTTTTGACTCTCAACATTTAACCCCCTGTCCTCCATAGCCTCGGCGAAGGAGGATCAACTTCTTGTCGCGGAGAAGTGAAACGAAGACGGATCAACCAGTGCGCGCCAGCGCGGCTTGTCGCGTGAGGCGGAGCCTTTTACGCGAACTTGACGCGCGTCCCTCCCGGGCGCACACTTTTCCAATGTCTTCCGGGTTCCGCCTTCATCCGATTTCAGCGCGACAAGTCGAGTCAGAGGGTAATGGGCGTTTACGTGGCCTGCCGCTTGAGGTTAAACCTTATACGCGAGGCAACGAGAAATTCCACCTTGGACCGTATTTGTCCCACCACCTGTGATAAAATTTTGCACTGATAAATGAAATTCACGCCGCAACAGGTCGAAGCCATCAATCACAACTCCGGCAACCTTCAACTCATCGCCTGCGCCGGCTCTGGGAAGACTGAGGTAGTCGCCCGCCGCGTTGCCAATCTCCTCAAGAACGGCGCAAAGAACGGCCTTGCTCCTCGCAACATCGTCGCTTTCACTTTTACCGACAAGGCCGCTGCTGAACTAAAAGAGCGCATCGTCACCCGGTGCCGCGAAGAATTGGGCGACATTTATGGCTTGGCCGAAATGTTTGTCGGCACTATTCACGCCTTCTGCCTCGATCTCTTGATGACCGAGGTTCATGACCTTCTGAAATTCAATGTTCTCAACGAAGTCCAACAGACGCTTTTCATCGTAATCATTTCCAGGCATGATTAAATCAGGAATAACCCACTCGAAAGTGTGAACCGGCTGTGCAGAATATCGAAAAGCGGGCATGCACTTTACAAGTAATAAAACATTCCGAACCGGAAAGGGGTTGTTATTACGGATAGTAATTTTCGCGACTCCTGATGACTCAATTACAGTAGAACGCAGGCCGATGTTTTGGGTTGCGGCTAACGGCGCCGTTGTCGGCTGTGCAGTGTGGCAACTGCAAAACACGATGCAGAAAATAGCGAAGCCTAGACGAACAAAGTTACAAAAATGGATTTGCAATTTTTTAAACTTCACGTTTGCGACTTTGGGTCTTCACTCTTGCCTTGTCCAGCGATTTTTGACCGGCACAAGATTTATATTTCCAGCACCTTCTCAAACCGGGTCAGGTTGCGCGCGCCGTTGGCCGTGACCAGCGCGACGTCTTCCAATCGCACGCCGCCGATTTCCGGATAATAAAGCCCCGGCTCGACGGTCACGACGTGGCCGGGGCGGAGTTTGCCGGTGGAATTTGCGCCCACGCGCGGTGATTCGTGGATTTCCAGACCGAGTCCGTGGCCCGTGCCGTGAAAGAATCCTTCCATGCGCCCGTGGTGGCGGCGGGTTTTGTAACCTTGCCGCTCAAAAAATTCCTGCACGGCGCGATGGGCGTCGCCGGTTGGGATGTTCGCGCGGATTTTTCGGAACGCGATGTTTTGTCCGCGCAGCACGGTGTCGTAAAGCCTGTCAACCGCTTCACTGGCGCGTCCGCGCACGACGGTGCGGGTGATGTCGCCGAAGTAACCGGTTTTTTGCGAGCGCGGAAAAATATCAATGATGATCGGCTCGTGCGCGCGCAGCGGCCCGTAGCCGCGTTCGTGCGGGTCGCACGCCTGCCGTCCGCCGGCGACAATGGTGTTGGCGGCCAGCCCGCACGCCTGAAGAATCGCGCAATCAATCACCGCGCGCAGTTTTTCCGAGGTCAACGGCAGGTTGTGGTAAAGGAGTTTGCGGTCGCGGCCAATTTTGGCCGTGCGCAGGACTTGCATCGCCTCGACCATGCCGACCTCGGCCATCACCAGCGCGGCGGAAATTTTTCTGACTTCGGCGGCGGATTTGATTTCACGTTCCGGAAAAAAATTACCCGGACGGGCTTTGACGGGGATGCCGAGTTTTTCCAGGTCCGTCGCCAGACCGAGCGGAAAATTATCCGGCACGGTGACGCGGCGAATTCCTTTTTCACGCAAAATTTGCCGGACGATGTGGGCAAGACCGGGTCGCATGATTCCCTGGGCGCGGAGTTTTTGCTGATATTGGCCGAGTGACGCGACGCGGCAGTGCGGGGCTTGGGCGCGGGCACGGTCAATTTCCAAATCACTCATCACAATGAGGGGGCGGCCGCGGGTGCGAAGGTAAATGAACGGATCGGGCACAAACGTGCCGACGGCGTAAAGCATGTTCGCGTCGCGTTCGCTGTCCGCGACCATGAGCAAAGTGTCTCGTTGCATTTGATCAGGGACGCGCAGCAGCGCGTCCCTACCTTGCGTCGGTAGGGCGGCACTGCCGCGCCGCCTATTCTAAGTTCCAAAAAGCCGGTCGCCCACGTCGCCGAGGCCGGGCAAAATGTAGCCTTTTTCGTTCAACCGCCGGTCAATGGCGGCGGTGAAGATCGGCAGTTTCGGGTAACTTTTCCGCACGCGGCGAATGCCTTCGGGCGCGGCGACCAGATTCACGAGCCGCACCTGTTTCGCGCCCTGCCCGGCGAGCAAATCCAGCGCGGCCACGGCGCTGCCGCCGGTCGCCAGCATGGGATCAATCAAAATGACTTCAAACCGGCTCAGGTTTTTCGGCAGACTTTTGTGATAAAACTGCGCGTGCAACGTCGTTTCCTCGCGCTTGAGGCCGATGAAACCGACGTGGGCGTTGGGAATCAGTTGCAAAATGGAATCGAGCATGCCGAGGCCGGCGCGGAGCACGGGCACGAGAACGACATCGTGTTTGATCCGAAAGCCGCGCGCGGGCGCGAGCGGCGTTTGCACGGAAGTGAGACTGGTGGCGAACGAGCGGGTGGCTTCGTAAAGCATGAGCGAGGCGATTTCGCCCAGCAGGCGGCGGAATTCCTGGGGCTGCGTCCGTTTGTCGCGCAACCGGGTGAGGTTGTGCTGCACCAGTGGGTGCGCGATGACGGTGACGCCTTTCACGTCAGTTCACAAAGGTGGGCGACAGGAAATAAAGCTGCCCGGCCTGCAATTTGGGCATCTCCAGGCCGAGGTCGAGCTTAATGTTGTGCGCGGAGTCGCTCTGCCCGAACAGGCGCAGAAACTCGGAAATGTCGTAACGCTCGCGGTATTCGATCAGGTTCGCCTTGTGGATGTGAGCGATGTCCTTGGTGCGCTCCACCGCCTTGTCGAAATCGCCGAGTTCGTCCACGAAGCCATACTTGAATGCCTGCGTTCCGGAAAGCACGCGGCCATCGGCATATTTTCCCCAGTCGGTGGCGAGCACTTGGCCTTCCTTTTGGTTTTGCTTGTGCGCCTGGCTGCGGCCCACACACACGACGTTCGTAAATTTCGCATACGTCTCGTCAATCAAGCCCTGCACCATCACCCGTTCCTCCGCCGGAATTTCATTGGTGCTGCGCTCGCCGCTGAGCATGTCCTTGTACAGGCCGCTCTTGTAAGTTACCGGCGCGAGGCCGACCTTGTCCATCAGTCCGCGATAATTCCACGTGTGCAAAATCACGCCGATGCTGCCGGTGATGGTCAGATCGTTCGCCACAATCCAGCGGCTCGGCACGGAAATGTAATAGCCACCGGACGCCGCCAGGCTGCCCATCGAACAGACCACCGGTTTGCCCCGTTTGCCTGGCTTGCCCGGTTCAACCGGATCGTCCTTTTGAAAATCCGCGATGGCTTTGCTGATTTCGTCCGAAGCCATCACCTCACCGCCCGGCGAATCCACCTTGAGAATCACCGCCTTGACCCGGTCATCATCCTTCGCGCGGTCAAGCTGCGCCTTGATGACATCCACCATGCTGTTGCCGGCCTGGTCCCTGTCGTTATCGGTGATGATGCCGTCCACGGTGACCACGGCTATTTTGCTGCGCGCATCGTTATCTTTGAGCAGACATTCCTCGAGCCGCGGACCGACTTCGCGCCCCATGCTGGTGCGAAAGCTGCTCCGGCTGAATCCGGAGCCAAACGCGTGTGAGATAAATTGCGTGAAATTCCCGAACAGGCTGATGAACAGCAGCACGAGCAGAATGATGGCAAAAATCATCCAGCCCCGGCTCTTGCGCGGTTTGGCCGGCGGTGGCGGCGTGATGATCGGTGGCGGCGTCAGCGGTGGCGGCACACCTGGCGAAGTAAAGGACGAATTTTCCATAACGCCCGCAAACTAACGCAAAACGGGCGGGGGAGCAAGGCGGATTGCCATGAGCCGCAGGCTCGACACAACAACTTCACAGTTCCCCGACATTTTCGGCGGAGTGCCAGCTCCAGATAAATCCGAAGCTCGAAATCCGAAACCCGAAAGAATCCCGAAATTCGAAGCCCGAAACCTGATCGTCACTTCGTCCACAGCGCGTCAACGACCTGCTTTTTCGGATTTGGGATTTCGTCCCGCTTTGCGGGATTTCGGCTTTCGAGCTTCGGCTTTCGGTTTTCCCTCATTTCATCCCCTGAAAACATCGAAAGAGCATTTTTTTACCAGTACTGATGCACCAGCGGCTTGATCTGCGCGTCGTAAAGGGCGCGGATTTTTTTCATCGTGGTTTTGGGCAACGACGGCAAGTCCGACGCCGCGAGGTTCTCTTCCACCTGTGCCGGGCGTTTGGCGCCGGGGATGGCGCACGTCACCGCCGGAAATTCCAGAATCCAGCGCAAGGCCAGTTGTGCCAGCGTCGCGCCCTTGGGAACCAAAGTTTTCAATTCCTCCACCGCGCGCAGGCCGGTTTCAAAATCCACGCCGGAAAACGTCTCGCCGCGGTCGAACGCCTCGCCGTGACGGTTGAAATTCCGGTGGTCGTCTTTGGCAAACGTGCTGCTGCGGGTCAGTTTGCCCGACAACATTCCCGAGGCCAGCGGCACGCGCGCGAGGATGCCCACGCCGCGGCGCTGCGCCTCCGGGAAAAACAATTCCGCCGGGCGTTGCCGGAAAAGGTTGAAAATGATTTGAATCGTCTGCACACTGGGGAACTCGATGGCCTTGAGCGCCTCCTCGACCTTTTCCACGCTCACGCCATAATGCCGCAGCTTGCCGGCCTTTACGAGGTCGTCGAGGATGCCGAACACTTCGGGCATGTAAAAAACCGCCGGGGGCGGGCAATGTAATTGCAGCAAATCAATCGCGTCGGTTTCCAGGTTTTTCAGGCTGCGCTCAATGAACGCCGTGAGATTCTGACGATTGTAACCGTCGGCAGTGTGCGGATCGAGCCGGCGACCCGCCTTGGTGGCAATGTAAAATTTATCCTTCCGCTCCCGGCGCAGTTTCGCCAGCAGCCGTTCGCTGTGGCCGTCGCCGTAAACATCCGCCGTGTCAAAGAAATTCACACCGCCGTCGAGCGCGGCGTGCAGGGCGGCGAGCGATTCCTTGTCGTCCACCTTGCCCCAGGCGCTGCCGATGGCCCAGGCGCCGAAGCTGATTTCCGAAACCTTCCAGCCGGTACGACCGAGTTTGCGGTATTTCATGCGGGCAAAATTAAATGAAAAATTGCCGCACGCAAAGTCGCAAAGTCACGGAGGTTTTTTTAGCCCGCCCTCATCCTGACCTTCTCCCCCGGGGAGAAGGAACAGCATTGGTATGTTTCAGGAAGTTTCTGAAGTTGCGGTGGTTTCTCCGTCACGCGTGATCGTTCCAAAGCAACGTTGTTGTGTTGACCGACAGTCGACGATTCTCCCTCTCCTCGGGGGAGAGGGCCGGGGTGAGGGCGAGCGTTTAACCAATTTCTCTTTTGCCGTTAGTCGCTTGACGTTGGTAAGAAGAGATTTATTAAGTAGGTCATGCAACCGGAGAAACTCACGCTCAAATCGCAGGAGGCGCTGTCGGAGGCGCAACGCCTCGCGCGCGAACATTCGCATCAGGAAATGGACGGCGAACATCTGCTGCTGGCCCTGCTCGGCCAGTCGGAAAGCCTCGTTCCAGAATTGCTTCAGAAAATCGGCGTCGCGCCGGCGAAATTACAGTCCGAACTGGAGCGCGATTTGTCCCGCCGCCACAAGGTCGAGGGCGGCACGGAGGTTTATGCCAGCCCGACCCTGAGCAAGGCGCTCGATGCCGCGCAATCAGAAGCCAACAAGCTCAAAGACGATTATGTCAGCACCGAACACCTGCTGCTCGGCCTGCTGGCCGATGGAGGCGCGTCGCTGAAGAAGATGCTTTCGGCCGCCGGTCTCAAACGCGACACGATTTTGAAGGCGCTCGCCGAGTTGCGCGGCAACCAGCGCGTGACCGACCCGAATCCCGAGGACAAATTCCAGGCGCTCGACAAATACGGACGCGACCTCACCGCGCTGGCGCGGCAGGGGAAGATTGACCCGGTCATCGGTCGCGACGAGGAAATCCGCCGCGTCATGCAGGTGCTCACGCGCCGCACGAAAAACAATCCGGTGCTCATCGGTGAACCCGGCGTGGGCAAGACGGCGATTGCCGAGGGCCTGGCCCGGCGCATTGTGAGCGGCGACGTGCCGGAATCGCTCAAGAACAAACGGCTCATCGCGATGGATTTGAGCGCGATGATTGCCGGCGCGAAATATCGCGGCGAATTCGAGGACCGGCTCAAGGCGTTTCTGAAGGAAATTTCCGCCAGCGAAGGCAAAATCATTTTGTTCATTGACGAACTGCACACGCTGGTCGGCGCGGGCGCGGCGGAAGGCGCCACGGACGCGGCGAACATCATGAAACCGCAACTAGCGCGCGGCGAACTACGCTGCGTGGGCGCGACGACGCTCGACGAATACCGCAAGCACATCGAAAAAGACCCGGCATTGGAACGCCGCTTCCAGCCGGTCAAGGTGGAGGAGCCAACAGTCGAGGCGACCATCGCGATTCTGCGTGGACTCAAGGAACGTTACGAGGTGCATCACGGTGTGCGCATCCAGGATTCGGCGCTCGTGGCGGCGGCGACGCTGTCAAACCGCTACATCACCGACCGTTTCTTGCCGGACAAGGCGATTGACCTGGTGGACGAGGCGGCATCGCGCATCAAGATGGAGCTGGATTCCAAGCCGACGGAACTGGACCAGCTCGACCGCCAGATTTTGCAACTGCAGATCGAGCGCACGTCTCTGGCAAAGGAAAAGGACGCCGCGAGCAAGGAACGACTCAAGCTGATTGACAAGGAAACTGCCAACCTCAAGGACAAATCCAAAGCACTCACCGCGCAATGGCAGAATGAAAAGGCCGCCGTCAACGCCGTCAGCGTGGTCCAATCACAACTGGAACAAGCGAAGATTGAATTGGAACAAGCGCAACGGCGCGGCGATTTGACGAAATCCGCCGAGATTCAATACGGCAAGATTCCCGACCTGGAGAAAAAGCTGGCGGCGGTGTCGTCCGCGCTGGCGAGTAGCTGCGACGTCCCGTCGCAGGAAGGTGCCAGCGACGCCTCGTCGCTCGAACCGGCAAGGGCAGAAACCGGCGGCGAAGGCACCACCGACACAGCACTGCGACGGGGCGTCGCAGCTACGCCGTTTCGCCCATTTGATCCCGACACGCCAGTGGGGCATGTGCGCGGCACCGGTCTGCCGCATTGGCGGCAGGATGGAGCCACTTATTTCATCACTTGGCGCACGGCGGATTCGTTGCCGGAAGCGCGGGTCAAGGCCTGGCTTGCGGAACGTGCCGCGTGGTTGAAGGCGCACCCGGAACCGTGGGACGACCAGACGGAAAAGGAATTCCACGAGCGTTTCTCGAATCGTTGGGAACAATGGCTGGATGAATGCCACGGCGAATGTGTGCTGGCCCGTCCGGAATTGCGGGAGGTAGTCGAAGAAACGTTGAAACATGACGAAGGCACGCAGTATTTGCTGCGCGATTTTATCGTGATGCCCAACCACGTTCATGTGCTGGTGACGCCGCTGGCCGGACATTCGCTCTCCGAAATCGTGCAAGCTTGGAAATCGGTTTCGGCACATCGCATTAACAAGTTGCTCCGCCGCACCGGCGAGTTCTGGCAGAAGGAAAGTTTTGACCACATCGTGCGAAATGAGGTGCAGTTTGAACGATTGCTGGCTTACATCCGGCGCAACCCGGAGTCGTTGCCGGAAAAACTTCGTGGCGCGGTGGCGTATTCGCGTAGCTGCGACGCCCCGTCGCCTGTATCTGCAAAGCGAACAACTGGCGACGAGGCGTCGCCGCTACCTTCTGCGACGAGGGCGTCGCAGCTACGGTTGCTCCGCCAGGAAGTCACAGACGAGGATATCGCCAAGGTTGTGGCGTCGTGGACGCACATCCCGGTGAGCCGGATGCTCGAAGGTGAACGGCAGAAGCTGGTGAAGATGGAGGAACGGCTCGCGCAACGCGTGGTCGGGCAGAAAGAGGCCATCAAGGCCGTGTCCGATGCCGTGCGCCGCGCCCGCAGCGGGTTGCAGGATCCCAATCGTCCGATTGGCTCATTCATTTTCCTCGGCCCAACCGGTGTCGGCAAGACCGAGACCGCCCGGGCGCTGGCGGAATTCTTGTTCGACGACGAAAACGCCATGATCCGCATAGACATGAGCGAATACATGGAAAAACACACCGTGTCGCGGCTCATCGGCGCGCCGCCGGGCTACGTCGGTTACGAGGAAGGCGGGCAGTTGAGCGAAGCCGTGCGGCGGCGGCCGTATTCGGTGGTGCTGTTTGACGAGATTGAGAAGGCGCATCACGACGTGTTCAACGTGTTGTTGCAGGTGCTCGACGACGGGCGGCTCACGGACGGGCAGGGGAGGACGGTGGATTTCAAGAACACCATCGTCATCATGACCAGCAACCTCGGCTCGCTGATCATCCAGGAATATTTCATGGATGGTCACACGGATAAGTCGTCGCATCAGACAATGGAAGACAAGGTCATGGCCGAGTTGAAACGGCAATTCCGGCCGGAATTCCTGAACCGTGTGGACGACGTGATTATTTTTCAGAGCCTCGACGAGGAAGAACTGGCGCGCATTGTGGACATACAACTGGACAAGCTGAAGAAACGGCTCGCGCAACAGCAACTCACGCTGGACGTGGACGCTGCCGCGAAGAAGCTGCTGGCTAGGGAAGGCTACGACCCGCAATTCGGCGCGCGCCCGCTCAAACGCGCCATTCAGGAACAAGTGCTCAATCCGCTTTCGATGCGCCTGCTCGAAGGTGACTTTAAGCCTGGCGATAAAATTAAAGTCACGGCCAACGGGGATGAACTGGTGTTTGAGAAGAAATAAAAAAGGTAGGGACGCCGCGCTGCGGCGTCCGGTCATCGCAGCGCGATGACCCTACCTTTGTGAGGACAGCTCGCGCGCCGCCCCTGCCATCAAACATTCCTGCAAAGGCACCGCGTCAATACCAAATGCACAGACCGGCGCGAAAGGCGTGACTGGTCTGGTCGTATTGACGCAAGGTCTGGCCGTAGCCGGTGAAGTATTGCAATTGAATGGCCGGGTTGAAATGGGAACCATGCGGCAGATTGAATCTCAAATCAAACAGCAGGCCGGCATGGCTGCCTTCGTCGCCGATGCGAAGCCTGGTGGCGAATTGAATTTTTTCTCCACCCTGGGGATCGGTCCAGGCCAGGGCGCCGAGCAGATCGGCGTAACCGCGGTAGTCAGGCAGGTCCGGGTTGTTGCTGCCCAGGGTGAGGTAGTACCAGGCGCGCGGTTGGAAGGTAAGCTGCAAATGGGCTGGCAGGTCAAACCGGGCGGTGGGTTGCAGGTAAACCGTGTTCAAACTGCGTTCCATGGACCCGCCCCGGCCATTGGATTCATGCTCGTAACCGCCTTGCAGACCGAGTTGGAAGTTGTTCTTCTGAAGAATGTCGGGATAAAAAAGAAACGCCGACGGTTTGTAGCTGGTGTCGTAGAAGGACGGATCACTGGAGAACAGGTCCCAGAATGATGTCTGGGTGTAGGCAAAATACGAATGCGCCAGGGGATTCCAATCGTCCGCGAGATCAAACAGTTTGTATTTCAGGCTGAACTGAAATTCGGCGCCGGGGTACTGGCCCAGAAGGAAATAAATCGGCTCGTAACCGTAAATATGCTTGCCGAGAAACCCCATGAGCGGAGAGGGCGCTGCGTTGGTTGCCGGCAACGTTGACGATGTCTGCAGGGTCGCGGGGGTTCCAGAAGAGTTGTTTCCCACCAGGATGACGACCGGATTGTAGTTGCTTACGTCCAATGTCACTTGACCGCCGAGGGTTGGAGGAACGTCGAACAGATATTCCTGTTTCACGAAGCTGCCGGGGGCAATCGTTGTCTCAATCCCGCTGCGGTTGGTCAGCACCAGAACGGTTTTGAACGAGTTGGAGCCCGAGGCGAGCGTGCCATTGAGACCCGGCTCGAAGCTCCGGCGGACCTCGTTGGACGAGTTGTTCAGGCAGTAAAGCCAGACAACGCCCCGGGTGCCGGCGGTCAGGGGCTGGGCGGTTGAAACCAGAACGCAAGTGACTTCCTGTGCCAGGGCGGATGCCGGATTTATCAGGATCAGGATTGACAAAAGCAACCCGGATCTCGTGCTCCTCCCAACGAAGGATTTTGCCAGTCTTGAAAAACATTTCACGGCCGGACGATTCAACAAGTGAAGTGAAATGTTGTCAAGTTGGTAACCCCGCAAAAACTTTTTAACGCAGAGGCTCAGAGACGCAGAGTTTTAACCGCAGATGAACGCGGATTCCCGCTGATACGAATCGAAGTCCTGCAGGAGTGAAATAAATATGCCCGGGGTAGCGGGCGCATCCAACCTCGTCACCCTGCCGCTCGCGCCGGGAATGACAAATCAGTCCTACCGGACACGGCAACGGTGAATATGGTGCTTGAAGGTTGGAACGAAGAAAGGTATGCGTGATCGATAAAATGTCCCTAAAAATTAAATGGTTAAGCGAGCCGGAAGAACACGACTATCCGGCAGCCCTGTCGTATTTGACTCTGATTTACGATAAAAAGACGGCTGCCGGCTTGGTGAATAGATTGAAAAGGGCACCGATGTCAGAGTTCAAAGCGAAGGATATTTTCAGGGCCTCCCGATTATCATTGCTTGGGGTCAGCAATTCTCATGTCAAAAAGGACCGGATGAAAATAGAGTCCGGTTGCGCCGTGTCGCCTCTCCTGCTGATAAGGGATGCGGCCAATGGCAAGGTTGTCATTGCCGACGGATACCATCGGATGTGCGCGGTGTACTCTTTCGATGAAGACGCGGTGATTCCCTGCAAAATTACGTAGGCGCCACGCTGCGACCGATCTTATCAAGTGTTTTGTTCATTCGTTGCCATCCATTGGCTGCATTAACAATTTTGGTTTTCGATATTTCCAGTGGGTGACATGGCGTGAAACCGGATTCTTCGGGTGCAACCACGAGATCATGGATGCAAGGGTGACATCCACCCTCGCCCCGGCCCTCTCCCCCAGGAGAGGGAGAATCGTTCACCGCTCCTTTGAAAAGTTTTACGACTGGATTGGCCAGACGCTCATCCACAAAACCAGAAACAAGCAAAAGCCATTTCCTCTCCTGGGGGAGAGGATAAAAGGTGAGGGCGGGTGTAAACACTCATTCCACTGAAAACGTCGAGGAAGCACAATTTTTCGCTCCTTCAATTCATCCAGTCTGGAAACACAAGGTTTGCAGCGGCGTTGTAGTTTTGGTGCCACGGCAAACTCCACAAATCCTTCGCCCGCACATGATTCACGGAGCCGTCGAAGTAAACGATGTTCACACCTTTGCCGTGCCGCGCGATGGCAAAGAAATCCATCTCCACCCATTGCCATTATCCGTTGAAGGCTGGTGGCAGGTCGGTGGCATACGGGCCACCGCCGCGCCACATGGAGTCCAGAAACAGCGGCGTGACCGAAGGTTGGGGCGGAACACTGTATTTTCTCCAGTGCCAGTCGGCAATCCGCCCCTGAATGTTATTCGTATCGGGATTGTAAACCCAGCAATTGAGACCGTAACTGGCGGTCAATGGCAGCGCGGGATCAGCCGGGTCGGGAATGGGAAAATCATACGCAGTCGTGGGACCGCCATAATCCACCGCGTTCGGGTTGTCGAGTGTGGTGTGAACTTCCTGGTCGCCTGGCCCGCGCCGGTCGGTCGCCTTGGGACAGAGCAACGGGGGGTTTTGCGAATAACCGTTGGTGAATGCGAGCACCCAGACGCCCCGGGCCCACGCGGCGGCGGTGCCGGACATGAACGCGTCATTATTTTCGTCGGTATAAAGCCGCCAGGTGACGCCCCACTGCTTGAGATTGGAGATGCAAGTGGTATTTCGCGCCCGGTCCTTGGCGCGGCTCAACACCGGAAGCAACAATCCCGCCAGAATCGCAAGGATGGCGATGACCACGAGCAACTCGATCAAGGTGAAGGCTCCCGGTCTGGGGTGCGGGGCATCAGGCTCCGTGCGTCCTGGCACTTTCATGTTCATTTGGACAGCGGACATGGCCAACGCTCACGCTGCCCGCCGCGTGGCGAAGCTTTACGCGCGCCTGCCGCTCGCGCCGGGAATGACAAGCCAGTTCTATCTTTATTTGGCCTTGTTCTCCAGTGAAGTGCAGGTGCGATTCCAGCGTGGCCGCCAGTGATTCTTTTTATCGAGGGAAAGAACCACGCTCGTGGCGTGGCCCACGATTTGACCACGCGCCACCGTGCCGAAATAACGCGAATCAAAGCTGTCATCGCGATTGTCGCCCATCATGAAATAACGGCCGTCGGGAACCTGCACCGGCGCGAAGGTTCGCATCGCTGGAACTCCGTTGATGGCCATTACGGCGTGCGGACAAGCGGGAAGATTTTCCGTCGCGAAAATGCTGCGTTCGCGTTCAGCCCCGGATAGTTGCCCCGCCATTTCCGGACCCGGCGACGCATATTCCACGGGCTGGCCGTTGATGACCAGCCGTTCATTTTGCAACTCAACGGTGTCGCCGGGCAGGCCGATGACGCGTTTAACCAGCCGTTGGCCATCCTTCGGTGAAAAGAAAACGACAATATCGCCGCGCTGAGGATTGCTCCACTCGGCAATGTGCCAGGTGGTGAACGGCACCTTCAGGTCGTAGGCCAGCTTGTTCACGAAAACGCGGTCGCCTTCGAGAATCGTCGGCTTCATTGAGCCGGTGGGCACATCATTCCAATCCGCCAAAGACGACCGGACGGAAAACATGACCAGCGCCAGGATCAACAGCGGGCGGATTTCCTGTCGCCACCATCGGCGGGCGACAGCGCGATATTTTTCAACATTCACGGAACTTTGACATCGCAACAGAACCCCCGTTCATTCTGTAATTAATCGTCAGCCCGCTGTCGTGTTTCTTTGTGCGCAGGGTTCATCACGACAATCATTTTGCCGTCTGGCAAAGGTATCTGACCCTCCGCCGTGTCGAGGAACACGAGCGGGCCGGCGTGTTGGTGGCCACCAATATCAAAGTGGTCAGTCGGTTGCTGGCGGGCGCGTCCAACATCGTCACCCTGCCGCTCGCGCCGGGAACAACCAGTCAGCAGCCCCGAACAAAAGAAGGAAGCTGCTGCTTCGACCTGAACCGGCCGCGCAGCAGGGCCGCGCTATTGCGATCCCAGGGACTCCTGCGGTGACCGTTCGTATTTGATGAATGCTTCCGGGGTGATCCGTTCGACGGAGGTGACCTTCAGACCCGGCACCTTGGCCAGACTGGCCTTAAGCTCATCCGGATAATTGCTGAGAAAGGAACCGACCAATTTGTCGCCTTGCTTTGTTGTTCTAAAGAAGCTGGCTGATCCGATGTTGGTCTGACCTGAACGAGACGAAGAATACTGATGGATTCTTCCCAAAAACTCGCCCGGGTTTGTCGGCGCGAAGTCATCAACGGGTTCAAATCTTACCACCCACACGTCCTGGACCAATTGCCCAAGCCATTTATCCGCCTTGGCCGGGTCGGGTTGGATTCCGTGGTTGCCACGATAGTACGCATCCCAAAGATCGTAGACGGCCCATTGGTTGCCGGCTTCGGCCATTTTCAGCTTTTGCTGCAAGCTCCATATGGACTCCTGCGGTGACTGTTCGTATTTGATGAATGCTTCCGGGGTGATCCGTTCGACGGAGGTGACCTTGAGGCCCGGCACCTTGGCCAGACTGGCCTTAAGCTCATCCGGATAATTGCTGAGAAAGGAACCGACCAGTTTGTCGCCTTGCTTTGTCGTTCTGAAGAAGCTGGCTGCTCCAATGTTGGTCTGACCTGAACGAGACGAAGAATACTGATGGATTCTCGCCAAAAACTCGCCCGGGTCTGTCGGCGCGAAGTCATCAACGGGTTCAAATCTTACCACCCACACGTCCTGGACCAATTTCCCAAGCCATTTATCCGCCTTGGCGAGGTCGGGTTGGATTCCGTGGTTGCCACGAGAATACGCGTCCCAGAGATCGTAAACGGCCCATTGGTTGCCGGCGTCGGCCATTTTCAGCTTTTGCTGTAAATCCCACGTATTGCCGGCTGCGGCCGTTTCAGCATTGGTCGCGCGCGCAGCGGGATTGGACGTCGCTGGGTTGCCGACGTTCTGCGCGTCCGTCAAGGTCACCAGCGCCAGGCCGGCGAAAAGGGAAACGGCCAGCGCAAGTCCGCGGTCGGTTTTATGGAATTTGGCGATCATACTTATCCTCTCTTTCATTTGTTGTTTGTTTTCCAGGATTCCGGCCAGGCTGGGCGCCCAGATGGATTGGCCAAATCGTTCCAGGAGCTTTATTATCGTCAGGCCGTAAGATTCATTCTCGCCCGGCCGCGCGTAGGAGAGCGCCAGCGCGTCGCACGCCAGTTCCCGGTCCGCGCGCAGGCGGTGAAAGGCCAGCCACACCAGCGGGTTGAACCAGTGAAGTGTCTGCAACCCCAGCATCACCCAGCCGGCCAGAACGTCGTGGCGCTTGATATGCGCCAATTCGTGCAGAAACACATGGCGCAGTTCCTGGCGCGTAAAACTGGACGCCAGCCCCGCCGGCAAGAGCAGCCGCGGACGCACAAAGCCAAAGAGCGTCGGGCTTTCGATGGCCTCCGTCTCGATAAGCGTCACCGGTGTGCGGACACCCATCAGCGCCTTGCAATCTTCCAGCAAATTGAGCGTCGGCCCGTCGATCAACGGCCGCCGCCGCGTCACCCGCCGATGGATTTTGTAATGATTGACAGCGGCGCAGCCCGCCAGACCGAGAGCGCCCGCCGCCCACAGCCACGCCAGCCAGTGTCCGCCTGCCGAAGACCCTGCGACGGCAACTCCTTCGGCCGTCGAAACGGGGGCGTCCATCATTGGAGCGGGAGCTGTTTCCGGCGGTGTGTGCTGCGCGGCGGCGGGTAACTTCAAAACATTGAAAAGACTGGCCGGAGAGGGAATTGTCCACGGCAACGCCAGGCGCAGCAGGACGAGGAGCCAGAGCGCGCAGCGCCAGCGCGGTTGCAGGCGCCGTCCGCAAAGCCATTGCGCCGCCAGCACCAGCACAATGAGAATCGACGCCTGCCCGGACATTCTCAGCAGGCCCGGAAGATGGGAAAAGAGGGCTTGCATAAAATCGGTTTAATCGGGGTTCTTGAGCAGGCGCCGCAACTCGCGGATTTCATCGGGAGAAAGTTTGTCCTGTTGGACAAAGTGAGCGAGCATGGGCTTCAACGACCCGCCGAAAACCCGCTCCAGAAACGACTCGCTGGCGGCATCGACACACTCCTCCCGCCGGGCCAGTGGGCGATACACGTAGGCGCGTCCTTCCTTGCTGAAACCCAGGGCTTTCTTTTTGACCAGCCGGTTGAGAAAGGCCTTGGCGGTGCGGGGATGCCACGAGGCGTCGGTTTGCCTCAGGGCTTCGATGATTTCACCGGCGGAGCAAGGGGCCTGGGACCAGACCACCTTCATGACTTCCCACTCGGTTTCCGAGATTCGAGGTATTTTTCTCATGGCACGATTCTTATGATTACCTGTGTAATCATGTATAGATTACATTAGTAATCAAAAGCGTCAACAAAATTCTTTCGTCTTTTTTTGTCGTTCTGCGCGCCAAAAAACGGCGCTTAACGCAATCGAATTCGGGTTTGCCAGTTATCCCGGCGGGCAGCACGGCCTTGGGTGGTGAGCATTTAGGAACAATGTGCAAGCTGTGCGGGCCAGTTGGTTCTGATGAACTTTCCCCGGGGAGGAACCAGCGCAGGACTCGAACCTTGCATTTCGGCTTTTGATTCCGGACCCGGCAACGGTGATTGCGGCTCGTGAAACCGGCAAAAAAAGATTGTCCCCTTTGCTCAATCGGCGGCATTTACAGGTAGATGCAGGAATTGGATGATACCGCCCTGTTGCGCGAATACGTCGAGCGCAATTCCGAGGAGGCCTTTGCCGCGCTCGTCACCCGGCACGTCAACAAGGTGTATTCGGTCGCGCTGCGCCTTACCGGCAATCCGCATTCAGCCGAGGAAATCACCCAGGCGGTCTTCGTCATCCTGGCAAAGAAGTCCCGGCAGTTGGGCAAACGGGTCATTCTTTCCGGCTGGCTGTATCAAACCGCACGGTTGACAGCGATGACTTTTATCCGCGGCGGAATCCGGCGCGCCCGCCGCGAACAGGAGGCCTACATGCAAACCGTTTTGAATGAAAACGAATCCGACTTGTCGCGCCGAAGTGGAACGGAGACGGACGCAACCTGGGCACAGCTCGCACCGCTGCTGGACGCGGCGATGGCTGGATTGAATGAAACCGACCGCCACGCCGTCGTGCTGCGATTTTTCGACGGCAAAAGCCTGAGGGAAGTGGGCGCGGCTTTGGGTGCGAATGAAGATGCGGCCAAAAAGCGCGTGAGCCGCGCGCTGGAAAAATTGCGGGCCTATTTCGGCAAGCGCGGCGTGAGTTCGACCACGGCCATCATCGCCGGAGCGATTTCCGCCAATTCCGTTCAAGCCGCACCGGTGGGGCTGGCAAAGGCCGTGACAGCCATCGCCGTGGCCAAAGGCGCGGCGGCCAGCGGTTCAACCTTAACCCTCATCAAAGGAGCATTGAAAATTATGGCATGGACAAAAGCAAAAACAGTGATTGTGGTTGGCATGGGAGTGTTGCTGGCAGCAGGAACAACCACGGTGAGCATCATAAAAATCAAAGCGTATGAAAGGGATCGCAATTCGTGGCGGTCCGCCAATCTCACCTGGCAGCAGGTGGGCGAGACGGCGCCGCAAGTCAGAATCCTGCTGACAAAATTCAAGCCGCCAGTCAAGCATATGTTAACTTCCGACGGCACCAAATGGGGTGGGGTCCGGGTCTCAATTCGAGAAATTGTGCGGGCGGCTTACCGCGGCAGTCCCGGTCGGGTGATTTTTCCCGCCGGGGAGCCGCAGGAGAAATACGATTTTATTTCGACTTTGTCGCAGGGCACGGAGGAAGCCTTGCAGCGCGAACTAAAGAAGACGCTCGGTTTCGTGGGACGATGGGAAACGAGGGACACGGATGCGTTGGCGCTCAAGGTTCGTAATCCCGACGCTACGGGACTGAAATTCGCTTTTTGGATGCCGGATGAGTTTGGCGATCTGGGACACGGACACATCCATTGCTTTGGCGAAAGGCTCTCCTGGACGCCACCGATGCCTCCCTGGGGTCTGACCAAATATCTCGAAATGGTTTTCCAAATGCCAGTCGTGGACGAAACCGGCCTCACCGGATCTTACAATATTGACCTTCGATGGAAAGTGAAGGCTGATCAGCAGGCCAATCAAGACACCTTAAAACAGGCTCTGCTCGACCAGCTCGGACTGGAATTGGTGCCCACCAATATGCCGATTGAAATGCTGGTGGTGGAAAAGGTGAAGTAACTCGTTGACCATGGTGGAAGAAACCTTTCTCCGCGCTTTTCTTTGCCGACGCCACGTGTTTTAATTCCGGTGTGGCAATCTTTGGGTGCGAATGAGGATGTCGCCAAGCAGCGCGTGAGCCGGGTCATTGCTTTTTCAGCAATAAGAGGCAGACATCATTTTCACGCAGGTCAAATCGTTGTTGAACTTTTCCATCCCGCCCGACCTTGATGGTGGACCTGGCGATGGGTGCGCCACTGTTCTCGGATTTGATTTTTGCAACCTGCGCCCTGGTCAATTGCGCAGGCGAACCCAAGTCCAGGTAGGTCGCGTAGGCGTCGTTGACGCGATAGCCGACCTGGTAAATTTCCAGCGCGTATTCACCCTCGGGCACGTTGGTCAGGTTGAGCGTGACCTTGTTTTTCGGCAGGGACGGCAGGTCGCGTTTGTAATAGACCTGATTAATGACGTTGGTGCCGGGATGCGTGATGGTGAAATCCCAGACTAGCGCCTGGATGCCGCCGGACTTGTCGGTGCATATCCACGAGGCCGGGTCGCTGTCTTTCAATTCGACCGGGCCGAGCCGGTTTAAAAACTGATAGGCGTAGAACGCGGGCTTGTTGATATCCTCGTAGTTGATCAGGCCGAAGCCGCCGTGGAACGGCGTCCAGCGCGGGCCGGCCTCCTCAAAAATATCGGTGAACACCCAATAGGACATCGAATCGGCGGCGGTGCCGGCGTTCTTGATTTTGTCGAGGATGAACGCGGCGCTGTGATAGCTGTCGTGGATGGGATCAAACGGAGTGTAGGAAGCGCTCCACTCGGTAAAATGCAGTTCCAAATTCGGCAGGGCCGACTCGGCGATCTGCTTGCGCACCCGGATCACGTTGCCATAAATGCCTTTGGGGTTTTGAGAAAACACCGTGCCAGCATTGCCGTTTTCATCCAGGTAACCACTGTCCACGCAGTAGTCGTGCGTCGAAATAAAATCCACCGGCGCACGATTCGTCGCGCAGAAATGGATGAATTCTGTCACCCACAAACAACTCGCCGTCGCCGGACCGCCGACCTTGTAGGCGGGCGAAACGTCCTTGATCGCCCGTGCCGTGACGGCGTAGAGGTCGAAATAATCCTGCTGCGTGCCGTGAAAAAAGTATTGCGCGTTCGGCTCGTTCCAGACTTCAAAATACCAGGTACGCACCTCGGCGTCACCGTAACGCTCGCGCAGGTGGGTTACGAAAGCGCGGATGAAATCGCCCCACTTTTTGAAATCCTTCGGCTTGGTCGAGTTGCCGCGCCACCAGAAAACCGTCTCGGAACCGCTGGCCATTGCCGACGGTGTGAAACTGAGTTCCACGAACGGCTTCATGCCGATGCTTTGGAGAAAATCGTAAAGCTCATCAATGTATTGCCAGTTGTATTCCGGCCGGCCGGCCTTGCTTTCCCGGTAAACCCCCATGTCGTCGCAGAACAAACCGTGCATGCGGATGTATTCAAAACCGCATTCGCGATGCGCATAAGTCAGTTGCCGCTGCCAGTCGGCGCGCAAGCCTTCGTTGGCCCGCCCGGCCCCGACACACTTCTTAAACATCGTGTTCAACGGTCCCTGCACCTGCCGGAAATCGGCGGTGATGACGCGGTCGGTGGCCGGCGGATTGGTGCCTGCGACCAGGGGAAATCCCATCATCAGCAACGAAATGCCTGTGAGGATGACGCGGTTTTTATTCATACGGGCTTAAGGGTTTTATGTTAAGCGTGAAACATTACATTAGCCATTCCTGATGGCAACAGAAACCATTGGGGCTTGCTTCGGATCCCGAATCCTAAGGAGCCCAATGCGTGCGACCGGCATAGATTACCCAAAGCAGGAGACGCAGTGAGGAATCTCTAACTCGCCCTTCAAAAACCGAAGAAATTTGAGACTCGTCACCTCGTCTCCTACAAAGTAAGAGAGAGGGTGTGGCGAACTTGCATATCCAACCGGTTCAATCTCTCGACGCGCCGGAACTGGCGTTGTATCTGACCCTCCGCCGCGTCGAGGAACACGAGCGGGCCGGCGTGTTGGTGGCCACGAATGCCAAGGTGGTCAGGCGGCTGCTGGCAAGCCGGTTCACCGTCGTCTCCGCGCTGCTCACGCCCGCGTGGCTGGAACGGCTCGAACCAAAACTGCGCGCCCGGCCGGAGGAAGAAATTTGCGTCTATGTCGGCGAACGGAAGCTGTTGGAAACCATCACCGGGTACCAGTTGCATCAGGGCGCGCTGGCGGTGGCCAAAATTCCGCCGCCGCCGGACTTTGAAACGCTCCTGCAAAACTCTCCGCGTCCGTTGCTGCTGGCGGCCGTGGAGGGCATTGCCAGCGCGGAAAATCTGGGCGCGGTGGTCCGGAACTGCGCGGCTTTTGGCGCGCATTTTCTGATCGTGGGCGAGACGTGTGGCAGTCCGTTTCAGCGCCGCGCGGTTTCCGGTTCCATGGGCGCCACCTTCGAACAACCGTTGGTGCGGGTGGATAATCTGGTGGAAAAACTGACAGCGTTGCGGGCGCGGGGCGTGCGGTGTCTGGCGGCACATCCCCGGCCCGGGGCCAGGAAGCTGACGGCCGTGGATTTACGGGGCGATTGCTGCCTGGTGTTTGGCGCCGAAGGACCGGGCCTCACGGCGGCCGTGCTGGCGGCGTGCGACGACAGGGTGGAAATCCCGATGCCTTCCCACATGAATTCACTGAACGTGGCCGTCGCCACGGGAATATTCCTTTACGAAGCCACCCGGCAGCGCGGCTGAAAAGGCTGAACGCTAAAGGCTGAAGGCTAAAGCAATTTTCCTTCTGTTTTTAGCCCTTGGCCTTCAGCCTTCTTGTCCAGCCGTTTCAAAACTTCGCGGCAGACGGCGGTGGCCGATTGCGGACGGCCCAGGGATTTGGCGGCCCTGGCCATTTCGGCGAGTTTCTTCGAGCCAAGCAGTTTTTCGATGCGGAACGGCAAATCCTCGACGCGGTTGACCTTGACGGCGGCGCTGCGTTCGAGCAGGAAATCGCTGTTGGCCGCCTCCTGCCCGGGAATCGGGTTCAGGATGAACAGCGGCTTGCCCAGCGCCAGCGCCTCGGACGTGGTCAGCCCGCCGGGCTTGGTGATGATAAGGTCGGCCACGGCCATCAGTTCGTGCATGTTGGTCGAAAAGCCCAGCACGTGCGTCGGATGCTGGCGGGTTTGCGAGGCGAGTTTGCGGCGCAATTCCTCGTTGCGGCCGGTGACGACGAGGGTCTGGAACTGGCCCGGCACCTTGTCGAGTTCGGTCAGGATTTCGGCGACCGGCCCCATGCCGAAGCCGCCGCCCAGCACGAGCAGCACCGGCTGGTCGTCGCGCAGACCGTAATGTTTGCGGACCGCCCGTGGGTCGGGCTTCGACAGAAATTTCGCGGCGATGGGAATGCCCGTGGCGACGGCGTTTGCCGCGGTGGCGCCGCGCGCGACCAGCCGTGCCTTGGTTTCCTCGGCGGCGACGCAATACAAATCCACGCACGCGTCCATCCACAACGCGTGGGCCTCGAAATCGGTCACGATGCTGACAACGAAGGGATGTTTGCAGCTGTCGGAGGGGCGAGCTCTGCGAGCCCCCATCTTTTCCATCAAATTGGGGCGTCGTGGAACTCCGCCCTCCGGTGATTTGAGCAAGCCGAGCGTTTCGAGCGGGAGATAATGCGTGCACAGGACGGCGTCCGGCTTGAACTGTTTCAGGTGGCGGATGAATTTGTTGCGCGAGCTGCTGGGAAACACGCGACGCAGTTTGCTCAACCGGCGGGCGACTTTGGGATTGTCGGTCTTGCCGAACAGCATGCCCCAAAGTTCCGGCGCGCGCTCGACCAGTTGCACGTAGCCGTCCTCGTGGACTTTTTTGTGGAGCGGCGAGAAAAACCTGATGAGGTCGAGCCGTTCGACGACGTCGTCCGGGCGCAAGGCGCGCCAGGCTTCCTCCAGGGCGGCGGCGGCGGCGATGTGCCCGCCCCCGGCCGTGACGGTGGCAATCAGGATGCGCATGAGTGTGCAGGTTGCCGGAGCCGGCCGCGATTGAGAAGCAGAAATGCCGTTGTCAAATAAAATGGGGCGGGATCTGGCACCGGCACCGAACTGGCGGCTGGAAGCCGCCATTGCTGGCACGCTGGGAAGCGTGCCGCTACACCGTGGCGGCAGGCTCCTGCCTGGGAGCGCCGGCGTCCCGCCGGCTCGCCGTGTTACTGATGATGATTCCACCCGCCGGCGAGACGCCGACGCTCCCAGAGCTGGCAATCCGGTTCAGTTCCGAAGAACGAAGTTGGTGATGGTGGCAAAACGCACCTGGGGAAATGATTTCACGGCGAATTCAGGCCGGGCAACCGGCTTAAAGTCAGCCTGTGGAATGGAAAACAGGTATTCGGGCGAACGGCTATTCGTTTATTTCCGGCAACTTGCCTTCCTGGTAGCTGGCCAGAAATTTCTTTAAAAAAGCTTTTTGTTCGTCCGACGCGAGATCCAACGCCTTTTGTTCGGTGGCGACGGCTTCGTTGGTTTTGCCGTTCATGAACTGGACCCGGGCGAGCGTGTCCAAAATGGCGGGTTCCTTGCCCTTGGTGGCTTCGTTTGCCCGCACGGCCATTTTTTCTGCGAGCGCGAGATCGCGCTTCTCCAGTCCGGGTTGCGTGGCGATGGTCCAAGCGAGGGAATTTTGAATCATCGCGTTCTTCAGGTGCGCGTCACTCAAGGATTCGGCCAGTTTGTAGGCCTCGGCATAATTCTTCCGGACCAGCAGAACGGAGAAACGGATGGTGTCGAGGCTGTCGCCCATGGCGGGCTCCGATTTTTTCATCTCGGCGATCGTGGTTTCGGCGGTATCCCAATCCTTGTTTTTGAGGGCTTGGCTGAGTTTTTTGGACAATTCCATCTCCCGGGCCTGGCCCTGTTGTTGACTTTCGTATTCCGCGGCATACTTGGTGATGTCAAAACGCCCAGCCAGAATGTCCTCCAAAATCTGTTCATTCAATCCCATCGGGTGTCCAATCCAGGCGATGCGGCCCTGTTTGTTGACCACGAAAGCGGTGGGAATGCCGTTCTGGTCCGCCGCTTTCATCCAATTAACGGCCATGGTGCCGTTGGTTTCCTGGCTCTTGTCGTCGAGGGCGACACGGTAGGTCATCTGGTCGCCCATTTTTTTCACGAACGGCGCGACCCCGTCTTCATTTTGTTCCCAGACATCCTGTCCGATGGCAATGAGCCCCCGATCCTTGAATTTTTGCCATAATTCGTTGAGATGCGGGATGGACGCGCGGCAGGGGCCGCACCAGGTGGCCCAGAATTCCACGATGTAAACGTGGTTCGTGTCGAACGCCTTCACGGGATCGCCCTGCACCCATTTGGCAACCTGGAGCTTCGGGGCTGGATCACCGACCGTCAACTTGGCCTCCGCCTTTGGTACGGCGACCGCCAGGGCGACGCCAGTGAGTGTGGTCAGGGTCTGCAGCAACATGTTTTTTTTCATATCTGTCCTTCGGGTTCGTGGTTTGAAATCTCTGGTGCATTGGACTGTCACCAGTCTTGACCGGGAAAACATTTTGTCCAGTTGAATCTGCATTGATACTTTCCTGCCGTTCTTTCAGCGCAGCTTTTCCACCTGGATTTTCGCGGGGTCGTTCACGCCGAGCTGGAGCAGGTCGGCGTTGGCGTAAAGCCCCAGATTCGGTTTGAATTCCGGCGCATCGAGCGCACGCCGTTCGCGATCGAGTTCCTTGATGGCCAGCGTGTCGAGCGCCACGGGGTCGCGGCTGAACCAAAGTTGATTCAGCACCGAGGAATAATGCAGCAGACCGTGCGAACCACCTTCGTATTGGCCGATCAGCGCATCGGTGATGTTGAGCACCACGCGGTCGCCCAGCACGGGCAGGGCGTAAATTTCCGGCACGGCAACCGCCAGCCGGCCGGCGTCGTCCGCAAAACGCCGCGTGTTGTCCACGCTGCCCATCGCCAGGCCGTAAAGATGTCCGCAAACACCGGCATTTTCCTGGTTCAGCAGCGGCGCGATGCTGATGATTTTGGTGATCTGCCGGCTGACCAGCATGGAGACGAAGGATTTTCGCCCGACACCTTCGCCTTTTTTGCCGAATTCCAAATCGCCCCAGACGAGATTGCCGATGATGGCGGTGTCAGGCTGATAAAAATTCGTCGGATCGTAACCGGTTTCCGCGCCACCGGCCACACGCACGCCGAGTTGCACGCCGAGCTTGAAAAATCCGGCGGCTCGCAAATTATCCTCGTGTTTGTCCCAGATGACGATGTGTTGCGGCGGCACGCCCGCGTCGAGCAACCCGTGAATCGCCGCGGCGACGACGGCGGGCCGCGTGCCGCTGAGCATTCCGGCGGTGGAGAAAACCTTGATGCCGATGACGTCCTGCGTTGAGACGAGGCTGCGCCAGGCGGCGGCGACCGTGGCTTGGCCGGTGAAATTCGTGAGACCGCGGTCCAGCATGGCCTGCACCCGCGTGGGGTCCGGCTGAAAATCAGAAATGGCGTTTGAATTTTCAACGGTAACGACCCGCGCGATGGCGTTGGTGGAATGATCGAAAAACGAATCGGCGGCCCGGCCCGGCCAACACGCCAGTCCGACGGCCACCGCCATTGCCAGCCGGCGGGCCGCTGGCACGAATTGAGTTTGCGCGTTTCTTGACACTTTTGGGCGCGAATGCTACCACCAGCGCCGATGCTGGCCACAAAAAACCTGCCGCGATGGGGCGCGATTGGCTTTTTCGCGCTTGCCCTGCTTATGGCGGGCTGCACGCCGTCCGGTCCCCGCGCGTTGCTCAAGGGCAAAAAACTTCTGGAGCGCGGCGATTACACCGCCGCGGTGGAGCAATTCAAGACCGCCACGTCGCTCCTGGCCACGAACGCGCAGGCGTGGAATTATCTCGGCGTGGCGTGCCAGTATGCCGGCCAGCCGGCCGATGCCGTGACGGCTTACCAGCGTGCGCTAACGCTCGACCGCGATTTGATGGAGGCGCATTACAATCTCGGCTGTTTGTGGCTGGAGCAAAACAAACCCGACGCGGCCGAAAGCGAGTTTACCGCCTACACGTTGCGCCGGCCCAAGGCGCCGGAAGGCTGGCTCAAGCTCGGCCTCGCGCAGCTTCAATCGCATGATGTCACGACGGCGGAAAAAAGCTTCAGCACCGCGCTTTATCTGAGTCCGAACAATGCCGGGGCATTGAACGGTTTGGGACTTGCGCGGGTCGAACGCGGACGTCCGCGCGAAGCGGCGCAATTTTTTGCGGCGGCGGCAAAGGAACAGCCGGATTACGCGCCGGCCTGGCTGAACCTGGCAACGGTGGCGCAGCAGCATTTGCACGACAACGCGCTGGCGCTGCAAAATTATCGCGCGTATCTGGCGCTGACGCCGCGCCCGGCGAATTGGGACGCGGTAAACGATATCGCGAACAGTCTGGAGCAGCCGGCGGCGGTCACGGCGGCGAACCCGCCACCGGTGAATCAAAATCAAGCTGCCGCATTCACGACTGAAAACAGAACGCCGGCGGCCGGCAGCGCGGTTCGCGCGACAGGGTTGCCACGAACGCAGGCGGTTGTCCGCGCCAGTTCAAATCCGCCCCCCGGAACAACTCCGGCGCAGATCGTGAAGGTTCAGCCGCAACCGGTGATTATCGGAACGCCCGTGGCGGAAACGCCGCCGGAACCGGCGACCGGGAAGACGGGCGTTATCCACAGGTTGAATCCGCTGAACTGGTTTCGTTCTTCCGCGCCGGAAAAAAACAATGAAAATGGAGTGACGCTCCTGCCGCCACCGGCTTCGGACAACCACCACACCGGTTCCACGCCGTTGTCGCCGGCAAATTCCAGCACCCCAACGCAAACCGCATCCGCGCCCGCGCCCGCGCCGGTTATTGCGCCGAAGCCGGTCAAGATTGTTCAGCCCGCGCCGCCGATGTTTCCGCGTTACTTGTATCTTTCGCCGCGCAAACCGAAGGCGGGCGACCGGCGGACGGCATCGGGTGCGTTCACCCGGGCGCGGGAGTTTGAGCAAAATTCGAGCTGGCTGGACGCGTTGCAATCATATCATCAGGCGACGGAACTGGATCCGGGCTGGTTCGAGGCGCAATACAATTATGGCGTGATCGCCTTTCGGCTGCGGAACTTCAATCAATCGCTCGCCGCTTACGAGATGGCGCTGGCGATCCAGCCGGATTCAGTGGACGCGCGTTATAATTTCGCGCTGGCGCTCAAGGCGGCGGGTTATGTGACCGACGCGGTGAATGAATTGAAAAAGATTCTGGCGGCAAATCCGGACGAGGTGCGTGTGCATCTGGCGCTGGGATATCTTTACGCGCAGCAATTGTACGACCTGGCGCTGGCGCGGCAGCATTATTTGAAGGTTTTGGCACTGGATCCGCGCAATCCGCAGGCGCCGGACATTCAGTTCTGGCTTTCATCGAATCCGCCGTGATGGAAGTTTGCCGGATGAAAAACTCCGCTCAAACTGTGCCGCGGCAAAGGATTTCACCTGCGGCAGCGCGTTTCAAACGCCGGCGGGAACCCGAAACTGGCATGAAACAGGCGATAATTTAATTGGCATTCTAAATTGGAGGATTTAATCTCACGATTATGATTGGCGTGGCCATACCAGACCTGGCTCTCGATAATCTGCCGGTCAATTGGTTCGACGCGGTGGTTGCGGGAATGTTGATCATCGGATTGTTCCGCGGGCGCAAGCACGGCATGTCAAAGGAAGTCCTGCCGTTGTTGAAATGGGTGTCGCTGGTCGTGGTGTGCGGGCTCTGGTATCCGATGGCCGCCCAACTGTTGGTCAACACCGCTGCCTTGAGCGGGTCGCCCAGTTGCATTTTTGGGTATCTGCTTCTGGCGTTCGCAGTTGTTCTCGTGTTTATGGTTCTCAAGCGGCTCCTGGTTTATCGCCTGGCCGAGAACAATTTGTTCGGCGGTGGCGAATACTATTTGGGGATGTTGTCCGGCATGATTCGGTGTGCCTGCATGCTGCTGGCCGTGCTGGCTTTGCTGAACGCGCCTGTCTACACGGCGCAGGATATTAAAAAACACGAAGCCTATGTGAAACGTTGGTTCGGTGGCGGATTGTACAGCGGCAACTATTTTCCCAGTTTGTACACCATTCAGGAGCAGGTCTTTACCAAATCCTACACCGGGCCTTACATCAAAGATTATCTGGGCCCGCTGCTGATCGAAACCACTCCGCCGCCGGTCGCCAAGCCGGAGCCAAAACCGGCGGTGGTTAACATCAAGAAGTAAGCGTCGCGTCGCCAAACGAGCATGGCTGGCACGCTTTCCCCCGCAACCCGCGAACGCATCCGCGCCGCCAGCGACATCGTGGACATCATCGGCTCGTATCTGCCGCTGAAAAAGGCGGGCGCAAACTTTGTCGCCCTCTGCCCCTTTCACAAGGAAAAGACGCCCAGCTTCAACGTCAATCCGCACCGCCAGATTTTTCACTGCTTCGGCTGCCACAAGGGCGGCGACGTGTTCACTTTCGTCAAGGAATACGAAAACATCGGGTTTATGGACGCCGTCCGCCGGCTGGCCGAGCGCGCGAAAATTCCTTTGGAATTCGATCAGACCCCCGGCGAACAGCAATCGCGCCACATCAAGGACCAATTGCTCCAGCTCCACGAGCAAATCACGCAACGCTGGCAAAACGCGCTGCTCAATGAAGCCGGTGGCCAAATCGCCCGCGATTATCTGACGAAACGCGGCGTGTCGCCGGAAGCGGTGAAACTCTTTCGTCTCGGCTACGCGCCGGATGCTTGGGACGACACCGTCAACTGGGCCAAAAGCAAGAACCACGACCTCGCCCTCGTCGAAAAGGCCGGACTGATTCTGCGCAAGGAAGGCGGCGAGCATTACTACGACCGTTTCCGCGGCCGGCTCATATTTCCGATCTGCGACGAGCAGGGCCGGGTGATTGGCTTCAGCGGCCGCGTTTTGTCCGGCGACGAAAAAACGGCCAAATACGTCAACTCGCCCGAGACGCCCATTTTCACCAAGAGCAAAGTGTTCTTCGGCCTCGACAAATCCAAACGCGCGCTGCTCGACGCCGGGTTTGCCGTCGTCTGCGAAGGCCAGCTCGATTTGATTGCGTGTTTCATAGGCGGTGTCCAGAACGTCGTCGCGCCGCAAGGCACCGCCTTCACCGCCGACCACGCGCGCATCATCAAACGTTATGTGGACGAGGTGGTGCTGTGTTTCGATTCGGACGAAGCCGGACAAAACGCCGCCGTGCGTTCGCTCGACCATCTGCTGGCATCCGGTCTGGCCGTGCGGGTGGCCGTGGTGCCCGCGCCGCACGACCCGGACAGTTTCATCAAGGCTAATGGCGGCGAAGCATTCCGCCGGCTCGTTGAAAACGCCGAAGGGTTTTTTGATTACTATTTGAACCGGCTCTGCAAACTGGACGACGCGAACACCGACAAAGGTCGCAACGCCATTTTGCGCGGTATGGCCGAGGCCGTCCACAAGACCGGCAACAACGTGCTCGCTGACAAATACGCACAAAAGGCCGCGTTGCGCCTAGGCGTTTCCCCTGAAGCTGTGCGCGCCGAATTCAAAAAAATTCCCGCCGCCAAAACCGCGCCCGGCGAAAATGAAACCGAACCCGCTGCGGAATCCGAAACGCCGCGTCCGTCCACTCAGGAATTCTGGTTGCTGAAACTTTTGTTGCTGCACGACGATTTGGTTGCCTGGGCCACGCTGCATCTGGACGTAAATTGGATTTCCCATCCACTCACGCGGCAAATTGTTGAAAAGCGGCTGGCCGCGCAGACGAATGAAACTTGGAAAAATCTCGCCGCGTTTCTGGGTGAGTGCGAATCACCTGAAATGCGGGGCCTCGTCACCGAAGCCGTGGCCGAGGACCGCAAAATTCCGAACCCCGACCAGCAACTGGCCGATGTGGTTCTGCGCTTGCGGAACCAATTCTTGGATCGTCAAATCGCCGCATCCATTCAGCGCGCGAGCCAGCCGGAAACTTCCGAAACCGACCGCATGGAGTTGTTGCGCCAGCAGCAGGAGTTGCGGCAGCAAAAACGCGCACCGTTGAAGTGACCCGTCTTTTCCTGCATTGCGGGATTCGGCGCGGCAAGCGGGAGACAGAGTAGTGGCGCGTCGGCAGATATTGCAATCTCAGGTACCGTCGTCCGGCAGCTTGAACAAATCCGGACATTTGTGGATTCAGCAAAAGCACAATTATTGAAATAGCTATTTCAATAATTGTACTGTTTGTCCGGCTGCCTGTTTGTGAAGGAGATTTATGCTTTTTGCGCCTCCTGGCGGACGGCTCACTTCGCTCCCTGGTCGATCCACGCGCGGATCAAACCGATTTGTTCGGGCGTGAGCGGCCCGATGTTTGCCTTGTTGTGGGCCGGCGGCATCCAGGAATCGTGGTCGGCGGTCGTGTGCGCGACGCATTTGATCATGAGACTGTTGGCGCTGTCGCCAACGGTAATGACCTTGCCATCCTTGCTGCCCTTGAGCGCGTTTTCCAGGCTGTCCAGCTTCAGTTTGGCTTTTGGTTTGTCGCCGCTGTGACATTTGACGCAGGACTGGTCGAAAACGGGCTTGATGTCGGTGGCGTAAGTTACGCCGGTTTTCGTTGAAGCGGGCGGCAATTGAGCGGTATCGGCGGCAGCGGCAAACGCCAGCCCGAAGGTGGCGGACAATGCGAGGGTAAGCTTGATCAAGGTTGTTATTTTCATAGGTTCGATTGATTTCGCGGACAATTTGAACTTAAGACACCCGAGGTGTCAAAAGGTTTCAATTCGCAGAGCCGGGTCGGTGCCGGGTCGCTATTGCCTGAGTCAATGTGCGCTCTTTTTTATCAATTAACGCAGGTGGCGTCGGCGGGATTATAGAATGGGCATGAACAAACCATTTGCTCCTCAACTGTTCGGAGAACCATCCGTCCGAATTCTCCCTTCAACAACCTTGAAAATCCTGCTGATTCTGCCCGCCGGTGAATCAGTGCGGGTCACGCGGGAATGTCCAGAAGTGCCGCGCCGGGCGATGCTGCGATTCAGTGTGCTGCCGCTGACGGTCGTGGCGGCGCTGACCCCGCGTGAACATGAAGTGCGGGTTGTGGACGAGAACGTGGAGCCGCTGGATTTCGAAGCGGACTGCGATGTGGTGGGCATCACGTTCATGACCGCGCTGGCGCCGCGGGCGTATGAGATTGCCGCGGAATTTCGCCGGCGCGGCCGGGTGGTCGTGGGCGGCGGTTATCACGCGACTCTGTGCCCGGAGGACGCGGCGCCTCATTTCGACGCCCTGGTGATTGGCGACGCCGAAGGCGCTTGGGAACAAGTTCTGCGGGATGTTCGGCGGGGAACATTACAGAAAATGTATCGCCAAGCGGAAGGCGCGGCGCCCGCACAAGCCGGCGCAACGGCTTGTCTGCAAACCCCGATGCCCCGCCGTGATTTGCTGGCACACACCGCCCGGTATTACGCGACCATCAACGCCGTGCAGGCCGGCCGCGGGTGCCGGCACAACTGCCGGTATTGTTCGGTGACGGTGTTTCATGGGCGGAAATACCGGCGCCGGCCCGTGGCGGATGTGATTGCGGAATTAAAAACTTTGCCGCGCAATTTCATTTTCGTGGACGACAACATCATCGCCGAGCGCGAATACACCCTGGAGTTGTTCCGCGCCGTGGTTCCGTTGCGCAAGCGCTGGGTCAGCCAGTGTTCCATCCTGATTGCCGACGATCCCGAACTGCTGCGCGGGGCGCAGGCGGCGGGCTGCCGCGGATTGTTCATCGGCGTGGAGACGGCCAGCGAGGCGAATCTGGCGGCCATGAACAAACAGTTCAACCAGACCGACAGCTATGCCGGACGATTGCGCAGAATCCGCCGGGCCGGCATCGGCGTGGTGGCCGGAATGATTGTGGGGATGGACGCCGACGGCCCGGAAGTGTTCCGCCGGACGCTGCAATTTTTGCAGGAGACGAACATTGATGCCGTGCAGTTGAACATTCTTACGCCGCTGCCGGGCACGCCGCTGTTTCAGGACATGGAAAGCGCCGGACGGATTACCGACCGGAACTGGAACCATTACGATTATCGCCACGTCGTGTTCCAGCCCGCGCAGATATCGGCGGAGGAATTGCAGGCGGGCGCGGACTGGTTGTATGCGCAATTTTACCGCTTGGACCGGATTCTGTGGCGTTTCGTGCGCGCGGTGTTCGTCGTCGGCTGCATGCCGGCCTTGCTCGGGCTGAAACTGGGCCTGACTTATCGTTACGACAACCGGCGCGAGCGAATCATCGGCTGGAATCCGGAACGCCGCCGGCCGGTTCCCGCGCAAAGCAAACAGTGGTTTCCGGTGGAAACGGCCGGTGCCGGCAAACTTGCGGTTTGAAGTTTGCTGCGCCAACCTTGCCATGTGAACGGTGAAAATTTCTCGGACGCCGCGCTGGTGGTGCTCGGCCACGGCACGACGCAAAACGACGATTCCGCCGCGCCGGTTTACCAGCACGCGGCGGAATTGCGCCGGCGGAAAATTTTTGCCGCCGTCCGCGAGGCGTTCTGGAAACAGGAGCCGCAAATCAAAAGGGTTTTGCCGGAGATTTCCGCATCGCGCGTATTCATCGTGCCACTGTTCATCAGCGAAGGTTACTTCAGCGACAAAGTCATCCCGCGCGAACTGGGTTTCGGCGAACTCTCAACCCTCAACCCCCTGTCCTCCGAAGTTTCCGAGCGAAGGAGGATCAACTCCTTGCCGGGTCAAAGCGGAGCGACGACCGGTCAACACTCAACCATTTTTTACTGCCCGCCCGTCGGCACCCACGACAGCATGACCGCCGTGCTGCTGGCCCGCGCCAATGAAATCGTCGAAACCTTTCCGTTTCCGCGCGCGCCCAGGCCGAAGGACATCACGCTGTTCATTGCCGGACATGGCACGGAGAAAAATGAAAATTCGCGGAAGGCCATCGAACGGCAGGTCGGATTGATCCGGGCGCTGAACCTTTATGCGGGGGTTCAGGCGATTTTTCTGGAAGAATCGCCGCGCATCGCCGATTGCTATCAACTCGCGCCGACGAAAAACCTGGTGGTGGTGCCGTTTTTCATCAGCGACGGTTTGCACACGCAGGAGGACATTCCAGTTTTGCTCGGCGAGGCGAAACGGGCCGTCCGGCAACGGCTGGACACCGGGCAGCCGACGTGGCGTAATCCGACGGAGAAGAACGGCAAGCTCGTCTGGTATTCGCCCGCCATCGGCAGCGAACCGCACCTGGCGGACGTGATTTTGGAACGGGTGCGTGAAGCCTGTAGGAGTCGAGGTGACGAGACTCGAACTGAATAAAAGTCAGAGACTCCTCACGTCGTCTCCTACATGGGAGAGAATTGAATTTATGAATAAACTTCGGTTTGGAATATTGAGCACGGCCAACATCGGCCGCCAAAACTGGAAGGCCATTTTCAATTCCGGCAAGGCCATCGTCACCGCCGTTGCCAGTCGTGACACGGGGCGCAGCCGCGAATTCATTTGCGAAGGCCAGCGTGAGTTTCCGTTCGCTGCCGAACCGGCTGCGCTCGGCAGTTACGAGGAACTGCTCGCATCGCCGAACGTGGACGCCGTGTACATCCCGCTTCCGACCGGCTTGCGCAAGGAATGGGTTTTGCGCGCGGCGGCGGCGGGCAAGCACGTCGTTTGTGAAAAGCCGTGCGGCGTCAGTTTCGCCGACGTTCAGGAAATGGTGGACACCTGCCGCAAAAACCGCGTGCAATTCATGGACGGCGTGATGTTCATGCATAATCCGCGTATGCCGCGCATTCGCGAAGTGCTCGACGATGGCAGGAGCGTCGGCCCGGTGCGGCGGATTTCGTCGGCGTTTAGTTTCCTGGGCACCGGCGATTTTTCGCGCGGCAACATTCGCGTGGACGGACGGCTTGAGCCGGCCGGCTGCCTGGGCGATTTGGGGTGGTATTGCATCCGGTTCACGCTTTGGACGATGAAATGGCAACTGCCGCACACGGTCACAGGCCGGATTCTCTCGCAATCCGAACCCACCGGCGGCCGCAAGCCAGCGCCCACCGAATTTTCCGCCGAACTTGTTTTCGATGACGGTGTTTCGGCGGGATTTTACTCTTCGTTTCTCGCCGCCCCGCAACAATGGGTTTTTGTCAGCGGCGTGAACGGTTGGGTGTGGACGCCGGATTTCGTCCACCCGTTCAACAGCCGTGAACCGGCCTTTGAGGTCAACCGGACGGAAATGCGCGCCCCGACGGCTGCCGGCATTCAAACGCCAACGCCCGTTTCCGAGCCGGCTGAACTTGGCCACGCGACCGCGCAGAACACCATCATGTTCCGCAACTTCGCCGACCAGGTTTTTTCCGGCAAGCTCAACGACGAATGGCCGATGTGGGCGCTGAAAACGCAGCAGGTGATGGATGCGTGCCTGCAATCGGCGCAGCAGGGAGGCTCGGTTAAATTGTTGAATTGTTAAACCGTTAAATCGTCTCGCGGAAAAACCCGATTCAACAATTCAACCATTTAACAATTCACGAACTGCCTGCCGTCCGCTATCTTCGGGCCGTGCTTTTTCGAAAGATAACCATCATCGGCGTCGGCCTGCTCGGCGGTTCAATCGGGCTGGCCGTCAGACGCCGGAAACTCGCGCGCCAGATTGCGGGTTTCGTCCGCCGTCGCGCCAGCCTGAAAGACTGTGAAAGGGCGGGGGCGGTGGATTTCGCCACCACCGATTTGCTGGCGGCTGTTTGGGATGCCGACCTCGTCATCCTATGCCTGCCGCTGTCGCAAATGCGTTCGCGCGTCAGGGAAATGCTTCCGGCCTTGAAGCGCGGCGCCATTGTCACCGACGTCGGCAGCGTCAAAGCCAGCGTCGTGCGCGAACTCGAATTGCTGATTCAAAAATCCGGCGCGCACCTCGTCGGCAGTCATCCGATGGCCGGCGCGGAAAAAACCGGCGTAAGCGCCGCGCGCACGGATTTGTTTGTCAACACCGTTTGCGTCATGACCCCGACGAAAAAGACAAACCAGGCCGCGCTGAAAAAAGTGGAACAGTTTTGGCGGGCGATGGGTTCGCGCGTGCTGCGATTGACGCCGGAAATTCATGACTCACTCGTGAGCCGGTCGAGCCATTTGCCGCATATCATCGCGGCGACTTTGGCCAGCCATGTTTTGAATCCGGCGCATCCCAAACCTCAGGCCGCGCTTTGCGCGAACGGTTTTCGCGACACGACGCGCATCGCGTCCGGCTCGCCCGAAATGTGGCGCGACATCGCCCTGGCCAATCGCAAGAATCTGGCGAAGTCGCTGGAGGCTTTCATCGCCGATTTGCAAAAATTCCGGCGTGTGCTGAAAAAAGCCGACGCGGAGGCCATTGCAACGTTTTTTGAAACAGCCAAAAAACGCCGCGACAATTGGTGCGTGGGTTGCGCCTCGCCGTCACCGGAATGAATCAACCACAGATGAACACGGGTAAAACAAACCAAATTGAATGTGCCCCTCGCCCCGGCCCTCTCCCCGCCCGGCGGGGAGAGGGTGGCCGCAGGCCGGGTGAGGGGAGTGTATTGAATCCGTGTCCATCCGTGTCCATCCGTGGTTAAAATGGCCTTACCCGACCTCATCGAAATCATGCCGCTCGACAAACCGGTGCGCGCGGAAATCACCGTGCCCGGCTCGAAGAGCATCACGAACCGCGCGCTGATCTTGGCGGCGCTGGCGGACGGCGAAGCAACCCTCGAAGGCGCGCTATGGAGCGAGGACACCCAAATCATGGTCGAGTGTTTGCAAGAACTTGGCTTTATGGTAAACGTCGCGCCCGACCCGGACGAAATATGCAATCGTACCATCACGGTTTATGGCCAGGGTGGGAAAGTCCCCGGCGGCGGCACGGCGGAAAATCCTTTGGAACTGTTCGTGGGCAACGCCGGAACAGCAGCGCGGTTTCTGGCGGCGTTGGTGTGTCTGGGCAAGGGTGTTTACCGGTTGCACGGCGTGCCGCGGATGCACGAGCGTCCGCAGGCGGCGTTGTTCAAGGCGCTGTGCGAGCTGGGTTATCGCGTGGAGGCGCCCAATGACAAATTGCCGGCGGTGATTTTTGGCGGTGGAAGTAGGAGTCGAGGTGACGAGACTCATTCTTCAAAAGAAAGTCAGAGACTCCTTACGTCGTCTCCTACAAGCAAAGTAAAAGTCAGCATCGAGGAAAGTTCGCAGTTCGCTTCGGCTCTGCTGCTCTGCGCTAGGGTCGGCGGCTGGACGGTTGAAATCGTCGGTGAGAATTCGGCGGAATCGCCGTATGTGGCGATGACTTCAAAAACGATAGAAGTGTTTCCTCATCATGGGGGAAAGTTTCAAATCGAACCGGATGCGTCGAGCGGGAGTTATTTTTGGGCGGCGGATTGGCTGCAATGGAAGATTTATTTTGGTTCTGAAATCAATCAGATCATTGTCAAACATTGGCCGACTTCAGGATGGCAAATTGACGCCAAGTATTTTGATTGGCGTTTTATTCCGAAGCGACTTTCAAGAAACGAGCATCTGGGTGATAGCATAATGACGGCGATTGTGATGAAACCTTTCGATTCAACGCCAAAACTCTTTTTCACGCCAAAATCTAATTTGCTTCCAGATTACCCAACAGAATTCAAAGATTTGGGCCGTCTCCGATCCCAAGAATGCGAACGCGTGGTCGCGCTGCGGACGGAATTGACGAAATGCGGCGCGAAAGTCGTCGAGGAAGGTGACACGCTGACGGTTTATCCGTCGAAACTTCACGGCGCGGAGATTGAGACCTATAATGACCATCGCATGGCGATGTGTTTTGCGATTCTGGGATTGAAAGTTCCCGGCATCAAAATCAAGAATCCCGCTTGCGTGAAAAAGACGTTCCCGAATTTTTTCCAGAAACTGGCCGCGCCGCCGCCGAAAGGCCTGGGCGCGACAATTCTGGACGCGAAGACGGGACGGAAGCTGAAGGAAGAGGAATTGTTTGCAGAATGACTGTAGCCGCGTTCGTGAGAACGCGGTAGGCTCGGGGAAATTATTTTGTCCGCCGTTTCACAACGGCGGCTACGAGGAAAAACTTGAAACAACCGATTATCATCGCCATTGATGGCACGAGCGCGAGCGGCAAGAGCACGAACGCGAAGCTCGTGGCCAGGGCGCTCGGCTACGTTTACGTGGACACCGGCGCGATGTATCGCACGCTGGCGTGGTATTGCCTGAAAAGCCGGGTTGACGTGCAGAACGCCAAGGCCGTCGCCGCTGCGTGCCGCAAATGGAAAACGTCGCTGGTCTGCGTGGGCGCCCGCGTGCGGCTGCTCGTGAATGGTTATTATCCCGAAAAGGAAGTCCGCACTGCCGAAACCAGCGCCGCCGCGCCGCACGTCGCGGCGGTTCCCCAGGTGCGCAAATGGATGGTCAAACGCCAGCGCGAGTGCGTCCAATTCGGCAATCTCGTCATGGAAGGGCGCGACATCGGGACGAATGTTTTCCCCGAAACCGATTTCAAATTTTATCTCGACGCGAAGCTGGAGGAACGCTCGCGCCGCCGCGCCGCCGATGGGGTCCAGGAAAATCTCGCGGCGCGCGACCAGCGCGACAGCCAGCGCGCGACGGCGCCGTTGATGATCGGGCTGGGCGCCAAGGTCATCAACAATTCAAGCATGACTTCGGAACAAACGAGCGCGGCGATTCTTGAAGAGGTCCGCAAAAGGTTGATGCACGGAAAATGACGAATGACCAAACCATGCCGCTGTGCTGAATGACTAATTTCCAAACCATAATGACGAAAGAATCCCGAAGCTCGAACAAGCAGCCTGGCCGGCATGTTGGTCATGCGAATTCGGAAATTATTCCATTTTCCAGTTGCGTTGGTAGGGCGCGTCACTCCGTGCGCGCCGTGAAATGCATTGGGACAGGCGGCGGGCAGAGGACTGCCCGCCCTACCGGGTTTGTTCCGGTTGTCTGTCGTCGTTCCTTGGGCGTTAGTGTTTAGTGGTTGGCCATTCCCCATGAATTTCTCCTATCGCCTCGGCTGGCTCGGTTTTCGCGCGCTGTACCGGATTTATTTCCGCTGGCGCGTCTTCAATGCGGAGCGTGTGCCGCAAACCGGTGCGGTCATCCTGGCCTCGAACCACGCGAGCTTCCTGGATCCGCCGCTGGTCGGTTCGGGATTGCGCCGCCCGATCAATTATCTCGCGCGGGAAAGTTTGTTTCGATTTCCGGGCATCGGCGTGTTGTTGCGTTCGTGGAATTCCGTGCCGGTGGACCGCGACGGCGGCGGCGCGGCGGGGTTGAAGGCCATCCTCGACCGGTTGCTCGCCGGCGGCGCGATTATTTTGTTTCCCGAAGGCACGCGCACGCGTGACGGTCAATTGCAGCCCGCGCGCTCGGGCATCGGGCTGGTGGTGATCAAGTCCGACGCGCCGGTCGTGCCGGTGCGGACATTCGGAACCTTCGAGGCTTACGGGCGGCACGTCAAATTTCCCCGGCCCAAACGGGTGGCAGTCAAGTATGGCCCGCCAATGCAATTTGAAACCTTGCGGGCCGAGGCGAAGAATTGTTCCAAGGCGCGGCTCAAGGAAATCTACCAGCAAATCACCGACGAAATCATGGCGGCGATTGCGAAGCTGGAACCGCGAGAGGATTAAACGAAATCCGAAGATCGAAGTCCGAAATCCGAAAGAAAGCCGAAACCCGAAGCCCAAAGGGTGACCCGGGGAAAGTTTTCTGCCACGCGCCATTTCTATCTGCCGGGTGCGGGTGGATTCGGCATTCGGAGTTCGGGCATCTTACGGATTTCGCAAATTCGGATTTCGGATTTGAGGAAGCTTGGATTGGACGTCAGGTCAGGGCCCAACTTTAGGGAACAGATGAAGCAACACCTTCCTCGTCAAATCCCCAGGTTCGACAGGGTGTTGCTGATGGCGTTGACGATTTGAACGAGCTTGGGATGGGATTTCTCGAAGCCGTCCACCGACGAGCGCAATCCCTGAACTGAATGTTCGAGTGATTGCGGATTTTGATTGGCGCGCGTGGCTTCATGGGCGGAAAGCTGGGCGAAGCCGGCAATGCTTTCGGCTTGTTCGTCGTGGGTTTTCGCCAGCTTGCCGACCTCGGACTTGAGCGTGCCGAGCAATTGGAGCAACTCACGTTTGCGCTCTTCGCTGACGGTTTCCGCGCCGCGGATTTTCGCCTCAATTTCGCCGATTGTTTTTTCGATCATGTTGTAAAAGTATTCGTTGCTGAAAATTCAGCAAGCGCGTTCACCAGCGTCCGATGCGCGGCAGAACCGGCCGGACGAGTTCCCAGATGTTTTCGCAGACAACTTCAATTGTGCCCGTGCCGCTCACCACGCGCACTCGATTCGGTTCGGCGGCAGCGATGGCTTCGTAACCCTGGGCCACGCGCTCAAAGAAACATCTGTCCCCCTCCTCAATCCGGTCGCGGACAAAGGGCAGGGTGGATTGACGCGACTGCAGGCGTTCGGCGCTGACTTCCGCCGGCACGTGCAGCAGCAAGGTCAGGTTCGGCCGCGTGTCACCGACGGCAAAGTCAATCACACTCCTGACCAGCGCCAGATCCAACCCGCGCCCGTACCCCTGATACGCCGTCGTCGAATCGTAAAAGCGGTCGCACAAAACAATTTCGCCGACGGCCAGCGCCGGGCGGATGGTTTCGCGGACGAGTTGCGCCCGGCTGGCATTCATCAACAGCAATTCGGTTTCGTAGGTCATGGTCACGTTCACCTTGCTGTGCTTGAGCGTGTGGCGGATTTCCTCGCCGATGGGTGTGCCACCCGGTTCGCGCAACACGCACACGCGATGTCCCAGTGCGCGCAGCCGTTCAGCCAACAGCTCCACCTGCGTGGATTTGCCGCAGCCTTCCGTGCCTTCAAATGTGATGAACAGACTTTTCATGTTTGTAGCGGCGGTCTGTGACCGCCGCATGTGCCCGGCGTTTTTTGTTCAGCGACGGTCATAGACCGCCGCTACAGTTTCTTCAGTTTCGGCCCTTTCGGCGTGTCTTCGATGACCCAGCCTTTGGCCTTCAATTCGTCGCGAATTGCATCGGCGCGTTTGAAATCCTTCGCTTTGCGCGCGGCCTGCCGCGCTTCGAGCAACGCGGCCAACCCGGCAGGAACTTCAATTTCGTCCGGCGCGCCAATGCCGAGCACGGAATCAATTTTGTCCCACGCCGTCAACGCCGCGGTTGCTTCGGCTGTGCTCAAAGAATTTTCCGCCAGCTGACGATTTGTTTCGCGCACCCATTCAAACACCGTGCCCCAGGCGGCGGAAATGTTCAAATCATCAGCGAGCGCGGCGGTGAAGGCCGTCAGCAATGTGCTGCCGGCATCCTGCCGGCAGGTCTGACCTGTGTTGGCAGCCGGGGAAAAGCGGTTGATTGGATCTGCCGACGGGACGTCGGCAGCACGTTCGCGGAGTTTGCCAAGGCATTCGTCAATCCGCGCCAATGCCGCGTGCGCGCCCTGCAAACCTTCGAGTGTGAAGTTGAATGTCTCGCGGTAATGCGCGGTGAGCAGCGAACAACGGATTTCGCGGCCGGTGAAACCTTTCGCCAGCAAATCGCGCAGCGTAAAAAAGTTGCCGAGCGACTTGCTCATTTTTTTGCCCTCGACCAGCAGATGCGCGCCGTGCAGCCAGTATTTCACGAACGGCTTGCCGGTCGCGCCTTCGCTCTGGGCGATTTCATCCTCGTGATGCGGAAAAATCAGGTCCTCGCCGCCGAGATGCAAATCAAAACTCGGGCCGAGAATTTTCGTGCTCATCGCGCTGCACTCGATGTGCCAGCCGGGGCGGCCTTCGCCCCACGGACTGGGCCAGAAAACATCGCCGTCCTCCGGCACGCGCGCCTTCCAGAGCGCGAAGTCGGCGACGGATTCCTTGGCGTATTCGTCGCTCTTGACGCGTTCGCCCGCCTTCATTTCGTCGAAGTTCAGCTTGAGCAACTGGCCGTAGGTGCAGCCGCAGCCGCGGTATTTTTCGATGCTGAAATAAACCGAGCCATCCGCCGCTTTGTAAGCGATGCCGCGTTGGACCAGTTTTTCAATGAGCGAAATGATATCGGCGATGTGCCCGGTGGCGTGCGGCGTGTGGTGGGGCAGGCGGCAATTCAGCGTTTTCAAGTCTTCGAAGAACGCGGTTTCGTATTTGCCGGTGAAATCGCGGAGGGAAGTTTTGGTTTCGTCCGCCGCCGCTGCGCTTTGGCGCGACAAGCGGACGTGTTTGATGATTTTGTCCTCCACATCAGTGATGTTCATCACGTGCGTGACGGCGTAGCCCTTGAATTCGAGGGTGCGGCGGACGAGATCGCCGAAGACGAACGTGCGCCAGTTGCCAATGTGGGCGAAGTCATAAACCGTCGGCCCGCAGCAGTACATGCCGACCTTTTTGCCCGCCGGGTCAAGCGGCGCGAAGTCCTGAACCGAGCGGGACAGCGTGTTGAACAGTTTCAAGCCCATTTGCGTTCGCGCAAATTAAGCCAGAGCGCGCGAAAGAAAAGTTAAAATCTCACGCCAAGGCGCAAAGACGTGAAGCTGGCGAAACGAATTTGCAGTCTATTTAGGTGTTCTGCCCTATTTAAGTCCGAGTTTTTCACCTCTGGCAAGCAAGGCCAAGCATTCCTTGAGACGTCTCGCTTTCGTCTCCGGCCTTTTCGCGGTGACGATCCAGCCAATAAAATGCTTCCGGTAAGTCGGCGCCAGTTTTTCAAAGAAATCCTTTGCTTTTCTATTCCGCGCAAGTGCCTCTGACAACTCTTGGGGGATCTCCAGGTTGATCACAGGGCGTGGGTCCATTTTCCAACTCGCCGACCTTTTTGCTGCCTCGATCTTCGCCAGGCCGAATTCAGTCATCCTGCCTTCTTTGATGATCTTCTCCACTCTCTTTCTGTTGGTGATTGACCACCGGCTGTCGTCCTTTCTGGGTGTGAACTTCCGGCAGAACTTATCGTCATCGATTCGCTTGATGATGCTGTCGATCCAACCGAAGCAGAGGGCCTCCTCCACGGATTCCTCATACTCAAGTGAGGGTCTGCCCGTCTCCTTCTTGTAGAACACCAGCCAGATTCCGTTCCCTTCCTTATCGTGATTCTCAGCCAACCACCTTCGCCATTGGCCTCGAGTTGAAACGTAGACTTGTTTCATGCAGAACAGCAGGCAAGCTGCAAATTTTGCAGCCCGTCCAGTTTCATCATTGCGACTTTATTTTGCACTTGAGTTTCCGTCCAGCGGTTTCGGTTTCAACCGTTGGAACCGTTCGACGAACAGAAAGAAAACCCCGGGGCCGAAGCAGAGCAGCATGATGGAGATGCCGGTGGCAATGCCCCAGAACGTGCCGATGGGCGCGCAGCAGTCGCCGCGGCGGCGGACGATGACGTGGCTAGGCACGGCCACGAGGAGTTCGAGGATGCTGCCGCGCAGGAGCCAGCGTGTGCTGCGTTTGAGCAACGCGTCCGGGTCGTCGGATTTGGCGAAGCTGCGAAAAATGACGGCCCAGACAAGCCAGAAAGCCAGCACGGTGATTACGGCTCCGAATTCGGTTTCAAAGTCGGAGGGCGACACCTGGTTGGCCTTGAACGGCAGGAAGTAGCCAAAAAAATTAAAGCCATCCTCTTTGAAATCGGCGCAGAGAATCGAAAGCATTCCGGCAAAGACAAGGTTGGCGAGAAAGAACGTCGTGACGATGACGGGGGTTTTAAGCGGGCGACGTGCGGGCAACCGGCGTGCGGCGATGTTAATGGGCAGCAAAAGCAGCAATGCCTGACCGGCGACGAGCACGGCCAGCCAGAGCCAGTAGCCCCAATGCAGATATGTCTCCAGCGTCTTTTGCAGACTGACGCCCTTGTCCGACCAGCCATTGAAGGCAATCCAGATGGCGGGCACGGTCAGCAACAACAACGCAACGGCGTAAAGCAGGACGGTGAGTGCGGCCCAGCGTTTCATTTGGTTTTCAATTTGGCCACGAAGTTCAACCCCAAGCCAGCGAAATCGGCGCGTCAAAATTTTTGTGAAATGTTGTTTTCGTGTCTTGCCAACATTTTCATTTCCCAGCAAACTTTCCCAAACGGGCATTAAAAACCGACATCGAAAAAGGAGCACATGAGCAAAGAGGCAAAGCTGGAATTGGACGGAAAAGCATATACGCTGCCGACAGTCGAAGGCAGCGAAGGTGAAAAGGCGGTGGATGTTTCGTCGTTGCGCGCGAACACGGGTTATATCACGCTCGACGACGGCTACGGCAACACCGGCTCGTGCGTCAGCAAGGTCACGTTCATTGACGGCGACAAGGGCATTCTGCGCTATCGCGGCATTCCCATCGAGGACCTGGCGGAGAAATCCAACTTCATCGAGACGGCGCATCTCATCATCTACGGCGAATTGCCGAACCGCGCGCAGTTGAAACGTTTTTCGGATTTGCTCACCGACAACCAGTTTCTGCACGAGGACATGAAGTTTCATTTCGAGGGTTTTCCGATGGGCGCGCATCCGATGGCGATCCTTTCGGCGATGATCAACGCGGCGAGCTGCTTCGACGAGCGCCTGATGTGCTGGAAATGGGGCGAGACCGGGGATTTTGACGTGTATGTGGCGCGGCTGATTTCGCAGGTACGGACGATTGCGGCGTATTCGTATCGCAAGTCGCGCGGGCTGCCCTTGATTTACCCGAAGAAGGCCTACAAATACACGGCGAACTTCCTGCACATGCTGTTCTCGACGCCGTACGAGGATTTTGAATTGAAACCGGAAGTCGTCAAGGCGCTCGATTTGATTTTCCTGCTGCACGCGGATCACGAGCAGAATTGCTCCACCTCCACCGTGCGCATGGTGGCGTCGAGCCAGGCGAACCTGTTCGCCAGTTGCGCCGCGGGCGTGTGCGCGTTGTGGGGACCGTTGCACGGCGGCGCGAACCAGGCGGTGATTGAAATGCTGGAGGAAATTCATCGTGAAGGCGACGACGGCTCAAAATTCATCATGGCGGCGAAGGACAAAAACAGCGGCAAGAAGCTCATGGGTTTCGGCCACCGCGTCTATAAAAATTACGACCCGCGCGCCAAAATCATCAAGAAAGCCTGCGACGACGTTTTGTCCAAGTTGCACATCAATGACCCGTTGTTGGACATCGCCAAACATCTGGAGGCGGCGGCGCTCAAGGATCCGTATTTCATCGAACGGAAGCTGTATCCGAACGTGGATTTTTACAGCGGCATCATCATGCGCGCGCTCGGCATACCGGTGGAGATGTTCACCGTGATTTTTGCGATTGGCCGGATGCCCGGCTGGATTGCGAATTACAAGGAAATCATGGAGGAGTCGAAAAGCCGCATCTATCGGCCGCGGCAGATTTACACCGGGCGCACGCTCAATCATTACGTGCCCCTGGCGGAGCGCAAATAAAGGTGGAGCCCACGGGCAGCACGGTATTTTCTGATTTTATCTTCAAGATTTGAAAACAACATTGCTTGTGGGAAGGCATAATTCCTGCTCATTTCAGGCAAATCCGAATGAATAAGATTCTGGTCATTGATGATGAGGAATGGCTGCGCGAGATGATTTATCTGGCGCTGAAGCAAAAAGGCTTTGAAGTCATCGAAGCCGTCAATGGCGCGGATGGCATCGAAAAAGCGCGCAAAGAATTGCCCGACCTCATCCTCTGCGACGTGAACATGGAAAAAGTGGACGGTTACCTGACCCTGTCCTCGTTGCGCACGGAAGCGCCCACGGCCTCCATTCCGTTCATCCTCATGACCGGCCTGGCCGACAACGCGGGCATGAGGCACGGCATGGAATTGGGAGCCGACGATTACCTGCCGAAACCTTTCACCACCGATGGACTTTACGCCGCCGTGGATGCGCGCCTGAAAAAGGCCCAGACCGTGCGCGATGAAGCCGAGCGCAAGCTCGCCCATTTGCGTGACAACATCAGCCTGATGCTGCCGCATGAGTTGCGCACGCCGCTCAACGGCATTCTTGCCTACGGCGAAATTCTCGCCGCCGACGCCGCCAAACTCAAACCCGCCGAAATTGCTGAAATGGGCCACGTCGTTCACCAGTCCGGCAAGCGGCTGGAGCGGCTCATCGAAAACTTTTTGATTTACGCGCAGCTTGAATTGATTGCCGCCGACCCGAAGAACGTCAACGCCCTGCGTCTCGGCCGGACGGAACATCCCGTTGCGCTGCTGGAGAAGCATGCCGCCGCGCAGGCTGCGTTCGCGAATCGTTCCCCGGATTTGTCCTTCGAGCTGGCGGACATTCCCGTGCCGATGGCCGAGGAATATCTCAGCAAGGTTGTGGATGAACTCGCGCAAAACGCCTTCAAATTTTCCGATCCCGGCTCGTCCGTTCGCTTGTCGCTGAACGAGGCGTTCAACACCATTACCCTTGCCATCAGTGATCAGGGTCGCGGATTTACCACCGAGCAAATCACGCGCGTCGGCGCTTATATGCAATTCGACCGCACGATGCAGGAGCAGCAAGGGTTGGGGCTCGGCCTGGTCATCGCCAAGCGGCTCGTTGCCTTGCACGGCGGCACACTTTCCATTGTAAGTGAGCCGGGTATGGGCGCTGTCATCTCGGCCAAATTCGCCAAGGCGAAGACCGAGACGCCTGCGTGATGGGACGATAAAACCTCAAAACGGCAGTTTTCCGTAGAGCAAAACCAGTCCGCGTCCGGCCAGTTCGGCCACCAGAAACACCAGCACAATTCCCACGACCGGCGCAAAATCCACCTTGCCCGTCCGCAGCGGCACCACGCGCAACGGCGACAACAAGGCCTGCGCCCCGGCGTTCACATAACTCCAAAACGGATGTTTGCCAAAGTAAATGTAACTGTTCAACAGATGCAGGACGAGCAGCGCGCCGATGAGGTATTTCCACGTCAAATAACTCCCCAGCCCGATGACCAACGATTCTTCAATGCGATGGGCCGGTGAGGCGGGTTCGGGAATGACTTGCAGCCACGCCAGCAGCCAGCTCGCCAGCCACCAAAACGTCGCCGTGACAATCAGAGGCAGAAGAAATTTCACCCCGCGCGACCAGCGATCAATGCCGCCCAGGGGCATTCGCACCAGACGATGAAAAGGCAGGGGTTCCGGCCCGGCCAGGATGGAAAGCAGCAGCAGCCAGAGATAAAACACACCGAGCGTCAGCCCGAAACTGAAAATGGAAAACAACAACATACGCGCAAAATAATCGCTGCGGAACGAAAGCGTAATGACGCTCAAATTCAAGGTGCCCGTCCAGTGTGCCGCCGAACCGATCTGCCAGTAGAACAACGCGCGCAGCAGCAACAGCCCGCCCAGCGCCGCGAGCAAATGCCATCTTCGCAAACGCCGCGGCTCGGCTCGCCGCAGTGTGCCAATCAACGTCGCGGGCGTCCGTTTGCCGA
>Ga0074044_10000336_pt1 | contig 46963 bp, 39 predicted proteins | sample BogForMeECP23OM1_FD_94443 | JGI IMG/M metagenome (GOLD analysis project Ga0074044, IMG submission 94443) | Bog forest soil microbial communities from Calvert Island, British Columbia, Canada - Bog Forest MetaG ECP23OM1 | ecosystem: Environmental > Terrestrial > Soil > Wetlands ...
CTTTTTCACTCCCCCTGGGTCGTCTGTGTGTTTTTGGATGTTCTCGTCCAGAAACCAGCTCTGGTTTTCGTCAAAGATCATGTACAGAGCCACGAATTCCTTGTCCACGTCCTTCGGTCTGCCGTCTGGCAGTGCCATCCCCCGGCGCGTGGTGACCAAAGCGCCAATCAGCCCTGAATCTACGTCCACCATCTCATTCGCGTGCGAGTGGTATAGCCACACAACCGAACTGCCGTCGCCTGGCCCGGGACCTGCTCGCTCCGGCACTTCCCAGGTATAGGTGTGGGTCTGCCCCGGTGCGACGCCGCCGCCATCGCTCTTCGCTGCGGCCGCGCCCCCATCGTTGTACGCGGTGCCCTCGGAAGCCTTTTCGTAAAATACCCCATGTGGATGCATGCTGTAGGGGTGCGTGCCATTATTCTTGAAAATCACCTTAATCGTGTCCCCGACTTCGGCGCGCAGGATCGGACCCAGGATTCCCGCGTGCTCCCATTCCGCAGGACGCGGCTTCAGCTTCGTGAATGTTGCATCCGTATACTCGCGGAAAATCGCTTTCTTGTAGACGTGGCCGATGCGATGCGCACCGTGCTCCATGAAGGACTTTGCGATGCACTCAAAAGGCATGCCCATCATTTGATCGATGCCGCTCGGCGCGTAGTCCCAATCCAGCTCATCCGCGGCCACATAATAGGTACGGATCTTCCCTATTTCCGCTGCCCCTCCATTTTTCTGCCCTCCCACAAGCGGCGACACCCAAAGTCCGCAGGCAGCGAGCAGAAAAATACATTGCGTATACACGCGGAATCGTCCAAGCGATCTCATAGCTGAGCTCCCTTTCGTACTACGTACACGGACATGCTCGCAAAAATCTCCAACACGAATTGGCAACATGCCGGTTGGCAATGAAAAGACTTGCTAAGGCAAATGAACCTCGGCCTGGTAGGAAACGCAATCTATCGTCCTTCGCAAGGAGAGTCAAGCACTAACGCCCGCGTGTCACAGAATGTCTACGGTGTGGAACAACCCCGCGTCGCATTGGAATTGCAAGCCGAACTGGGAGTGATCAATCTGTCCGGTGCTCAAACCGGGCTTGTTCTCCCCTTCCCCACCTGCCCCATCGGGCAGTCACCCCCTCTGCCCATCCGCCCAGTTAACTCCTGCATCACCACCGCCGATTCCTGTGCGCGCTCGCACCCATTTCTTCTCACAATGTATCTTGGGGATTTCGCCCCTGCTTTGCTGGTGCACCATGAGGATCGTTGGCCTGTTTTCTCTGTTCGCCCTGCTTGCTTTACTCTCACCTTGCGTGTGTTTCTCGCAATCTCCTACCCCTCTAAGCGCGTCCTCTTCCGCCGCGGGCACTGTTCTTCTTTCCGGCGACGACCGCCCCGTTCCCCAGGCGCGCGTTGAACTCTACCTTGGCGATTCCGGTACCGTCATTTCCACTTTCACCGATGACAACGGCCAATTTCGCTTTGCCCAACTCGCCGCCGCAACCTACGTCATCACCGTCACCTCTCCTGACTGCGAACTGTTCCAGCTCACCACCAACCTTCCCGCCTCCGCCCCACTCGTCTTTCGTCTGCGCAAAGTCGAGGACTCACCCCCTCCTCGTAATGATTCCGTCGTCTCCATTCAGGAGCTTGCCATGCCCCGCAAGGCCGTAAACGCCTTTCAAAAGGGGACACAACTCCTGCTCAAGGGCGACCTTGAAGGCAGCCTTCCTTACTTCCGCACGGTCATCGAACTGGCTCCTTCCACTTATCGTCCCTACCACAATCTTGGCCTGGCGCTCTATCGCCTCGGCCAGCTTGACGCCGCCGCTGAAAACTTCCAGAAATCGATTGACTTGACCAACGGGGGTTTTTCACCCTCTATTTTCGGACTCTCCATGATCCTTTATCAGCGCGCAGACTACCGCCAAGCCGAGTTCCTCGTTCGTAGAGGTCTCCTCGTCACGCCCTATTCCGCCATCGGCAAATATTGTCTCGGACTCGTGCAGTTCTCCCTCGGCCGTATTGATGATGCGCAGCGCAGCGCTCTCGAGGCCTTCTGCCTCGATCCTCACGCCGCAGACGTTCACGTCCTTCTGGCCCGGATTTACGAGCGCCAGCACAACCCTTCCGCCGTCCTCACCGAGGCCGAAACCTACTTGAAGCTCGAACCCCACGGCCCGCTGCAAGCCGACGCCCTCGACCTCCTCCACCAGGCTCAGCAGGATCTCTCCCGCCTCTCCGCCTCTCTCAACTAGATCTCATAAATGCTTGCCGCCAGGGCACGGCTTCACAGCTTGTGGAGAAACTCCGCAACTAGGGGGTCGGACCTTTAGCTCCAGGGGAGCCACACTTCTTCCCGCTTTATGGGAAATGGCGCGGATTTTGCCTTCCAATCAAGTAGACAGTTCGTTTGTCAGGGCTTCAATGGAGGGCACGAAGAAATATCCCGCCGCTGTCGGTACGATGAAATCGTTTGGCTCGTTCAACGTGCTCCTGACATTCCCGATGGGGTAGTTCGGCACGGGTTCGTCCGTCGTTCGCACTCGTGGAGGTGTGGCGTTCTGTCCGATGATGGGATCGAAGCCCGTAACCACGGGCGATCCATCCGGATGCCTTTTCCCAAAAATAAATCCCGGATTATTGGCCCATTTGATCTGTACAAACTCGAATTGATTTGGGATGGACGTCTGGTAGCAGACAAACATCAGTCCGCGATCAGTGGCGGTGGTCCCGTTGGCCGCCTCCGCAACGCTGACTTCCGGGCCAAAGGGTATTCCCGCGCGCATGATGCGATGCGGATCCACCGCCGTTGTTTGCGGGTCCAGGCCTGCGTTATTCGGCAACCCGAAATCCGCGCGGGGATTGGTCTTGCGAATGTGCGCGCCAAACGGGCACCTTCGTTCGCCCTGATCATCGGAGAAATCGAAGTTGTTGTTCCGCTGCGGGTCGGGCCCCATCGTGCTGTCGTCCTGTGACGGCGTCAGTTCGATGGGCGCACCGCTCTTCCATCGGCCCACCAACCGCGCTCCCAGCAGGACCGAATCCATGCCCAGAGTTTGCGCCTGGCTTTCCAAATAGTCGTCGAACTCCGGCACAAGCTGCTTCAAGCGCCGGAAAACCATGAACGATCCGTTCTTCATCCACGGCAGCGGCGGGTTTGCCGTCGGCCCATATCCAAAGGCAAAAAGCCCTGGATCGAGCAGCCTCTGTCCCGGGAACGGCATCGTCAATCCTTTTATCCCGGGTTGCGAGACACCGTCCAGCCATCCAAAATGTTCGTGCCCTTTCTCCAAACCCGGCCGCACGTCGCCGTTTTCCTGGAACGAAACCGCAACTGTCGTCCCCAAAATGCCGAGTAGCTTGTTCGCCTCGGTGTTCACGCCTGCGTCCGTGCCTCCCGTGATCAGGAACACGCCGTCTATTGCGGCATTCAGGAATTGCGGTACCCAAGTGGTCGGATTTCCTGCCGCGTCCACGGGATCGCCGAGCGATTTCGCTTGCCCCTTGGCCCCGGCAGCAAATGAGGCGTCGCCCAGGGTCGTGCCGTTATTCGTGGCTGGCATGAGCTTTCCAATTCCGCCCGCCGTGAAAGCCAGGTTCACCCCGATGTTTGGCAGGGGTGTGGTGTTCCCCTGGTCCTTGTGGTCTCGCAGGTGGAATTCGCGTTCCTGGACCGTTCGCGTGGTCGTGATTCGATGGGCAATCTGCTTTCGGAGCATGGTCTTGAAACCGGCGACGTCCTTGATCTGGAAGAAAAGGAATTGCTCGGCGAGCTTCTGCAATCCAATCAGCACATCGCCCTGGATCTGATCCAGGTCGATATTCGGGACTGTATTTGCGGTTAAATTTTGAGGTGTCAACGCGTTGGTCATTTTTCTTCTCCGGTTATCTGGCTTCGGAGGCTCGAGGGCAGCTCCCCGGGGAAGTTGATTGCTGAGCACCAGGGGGGATGTGTCCAGTCTGCTCCCTATGGGTGAGTAGTGTTCCATACGACGCAAACGTTTCACCTGATCTTTCCATCATCGACATCAGTGCATTAAGTCACCAAACGGGAGCTGATGCTTATGATCCGGTAGACCACACGATCGGAGGTGACGGCTTGAGAGACTTACGAACCGGCGTAGAGCTGGAATGGCGCCCAATAAAACGGCTTGGCGAAAACACTGTGGGAGTTCGCTTTAAGTATAGAGAGCTTGGCATTGCGGAGCGCGGTCGCGGGGTCTTCCCCGTGTGTGAGCCCCTCATACAACGCGTCCATGAGCTGCGGCGTTGAGGAGGCATCACTGACCTCCCACAAAGAGGCGATCACGTTGTGAGCCCCCGCGCGCAAGAAAGCCCAGGACAGGCCGACCAGACCTTCGCCGGCATAGGCGCGCGTCCCCGCACCATTGCACGCGGAAATGGTGACGAGTTGCGCCTGCAAGGGATGGGCAACGATGTCGCGGGCATAAAGTTTAAAGGAATCGCCGTCCTGGCTGAGGATGACGGCGGACTCCAGGGGACGCGTGTGGCTGGCGGTGCCGTGCGTTACAAAATGCAGGTAGGAAAAGCGTTCCGGATGACTGCGAATATAGGCTGAGGGGGTTGCTTGCTTGCCTTCAAGCACTTCCTCCTCGGATTGCGGAAAATGACCGGCAATCTTCGCCATCTCTGCCGAGGCCTGAGCCAAGGGAGGAAAATCCGAGTTCGGAGCCTGGGCGTTTCCGATCAGAAGCAAGTTCTTTACCGCTTCCTCGTTTTTCACCCTGGAACCGGACAGAACCGTCAGCGAACTCGCGGTCGAGAGGGTGACATCCTCAATCCAATAGTGCGGCACGGGGCCAGGTACGATGAGTGACTCAAAGTTCAGACCGTAGAGACTTTCCGCGGGTAGCAGAATTACGCGGGAGTCCTTAGCCAACAGCTTCTTGGCTGGCTCGATAAGCATCGAGTAGAGTTTCCTTCCATCCGTGTCACCGGAGGCGAGCAGGTCCCGCCCGTCCAGGACGGCCTCGCGATAGGACTTCACGATCGGCTCGATTTCCGACTGCTTCGGCAAGAGAATGTGGGAAATCTCGCTGGGAGAAATGACCCAGAGGTGCGATTGATTGCGTCCAAGCCAATACAGAAGAAGAGTGGCGCGGGATTTTTGGGCGATTCGTTGCGGATGCAGATTGCGGATTAGTGAATAGGCGTCCACGTTTGCTGTCTGCGAACCCACCGTCAGAGCCGAAGCTCTGGTGAGATCGGCAATCTTTAAAGCGTCTTCGACGCGGCCTTGCCTGATGAGGAAATCGATATAGTCGTCAAAAAAATCGATGGAACTGGAAAGAAAGGTGAAGCGCAGTTCATCCTGGCCGACGGAGCTGCGCGCCGATTGAATGGTTTCGATGGAGCGCCGGTACGCTTGTTCCGCCCGCGCGTTCTGGTGCTGCATGTCGTAGAGCTTGGCGAGGCGGGCTTCGGCTTCCCATCGGACGGCAGTCGCGGCTTTAGGTTCGCGAATGACGGCCGCTAGGTCATCCTGTGCTTCTCTGTAGTGATTCAGCGCAGTCTGGATACGTCCAGAGATGAGTGTCGCGGACAGTTCACCATCAGGGTCGGCGGAAGAGCGGGCACTCTGATGCGCTTCAAGATTGAACTTTTCGGCGGGCTCGGGCTGTTGCCGGCTTAAAGCCACCATCGAAAGGTTGTTGAGACACTGCGTGATGAGGACGGGGTCGCGTATGGACCTGGCCACCTTCAGCGCTTGTTCCGATTCTTTCTCGGCATTGTCGAAGTCACGGAGGTAATAGTGCGTGAGCCCCGTCATGATCAGCGCGCGTGTTTGCAAATCCAAAACGCCGATATGGGAAAAGGCATCGCCAGACTGCTGGAAGAGGGATAAGGACTGGTCGTAGTCGCCCAACTCGAAGTAGCTCCAGCCGAGATTGCCGAGTATTCGCGCAACGGAAGACTGCGCATTCAGAGAGCGGGAGAGTTCCAGCGCGCTGCGGTCCCAGTCAATGGATTCGTCATAGTGTTCCTGCCGGGTAGCGATGAGACCAAGGCTGCCGCGCGCGGCGGCTTCGAGGAAGCCGTCCTTGTAATTCTGCGCGAGGGCGAGTGCTTTGTGGTATTCCGCAGCAGTCACCTCCGGGTCGTTCCGCAGGAAGGCCAGCGTCCCTTTCCGGAGCGCAACTTCTCCCAATAAAGACGGCGCGTGCGCTTCGGCAAGCTTTTCCGCTTCGCCGAGCAATTTCCCGGATTCTTCAAAACGGCGCAGGAAGGCGTTGGCGGCACCTTGCGTCATCCTCCGCCAAACAGCCAGATCGCTGGCAGACAAAGAAGGAGGGAGCTCCCGCTCCAGGAGCGCCAGGGATTCTCCACTGCGATGGAGCCTGAGGAGGGTCTCACCTTTGAGGATCGTGAAGCGCCAATACCAGTCGCTCTCTGGAGAGGGAAAGTGGTGCAGGCCCGCCTCCGCTTTGAGAAGGGCACTGTTCAGTTCACCACGATTCAGATCAAGCCAGCCGCTTTCGTACGTCTGGCGAGGAGAAAACTGCTCAGGAGACTTGCAGCCCCCTGCCAGAACCAAAAGAAGGGCAAGACAAAATTGCGCTATGGCCAGGGGAAGCCGTTGACGCCGCTCTGAGTCACTACAACTTTTCCCTCGACGGGAGAACCGAGCTCGAACCGCAGCATCGTCAGCGTACGCTTGCAGGAACTCAGCAGGGCTTCGGCGATATAAACCCTTCCAAAATTGGGTATCACCAGGCCGTGACCTTCCACGGTCACTCCGGGAGCCTTCGTCTTGATCTGTTTGACCAGCGAACAAAGAATCTCTCCGTGGCCTTCCGATAGTTTCGTGGGCTTACCTGTGTGGAAGGGATCCTCCGCCATTTTCTTGAATTCCTTGTCCGTTTCCAACTCTTTCTTTACCTTTTCAAAGGTATCCAGGTGCGCGAAGAGCCGGTCATTGTGCTCGATTTCCACCGGATACCCGCAGATCCTGAGGTTTTCGATCGTACTGGCAACAAAGGAAAAATGCGATTCGTCGTCAGGCAGAACGTGGTAGGCCGCGGCCCGGGCCACAACGCGATCCGCGGTCACAACATCCAGGACATTCAAACCCTCGACGGTTGCGGTGACCTGGGTGGTGTGGAACTCCTTGTCATCCTTTTGCTGCTTGCTCCCCGCAACGTGCGAATAGCCGGCCTTGAATTGGATGTGATGGTCCAGTCGAAAATTCTCAACTCGCGCGTTGCCGTAGCCCCCGATGGTGGGCAAAACTGTCGGCGCCTGCACTTCAATGTCCCTGGAAATCGGCCTCGTGAAGGAACCGCTGAGTGCGAGCCCGCTTGCATGATAATGGAATACTCGTTTGATCTTGTCAGCCATAAGCTGCTCCTTGGCGGCAGAACTTTCGCCAATCCTGATGAACTATGGTTCTGATACAACCACAAACGGTACACGAAATACTTCGCCGTTTTGGCCGCCTTCCTTGCGTATTCCATTGCCGCCAAAAACAACGACTTCGTAATTTCCCGCGCGGACTATACCGCCGGGTATAACGACGTGCAATTCCTTATTCGTTTGCTCGCCGTTAATATCAAATGACATCACCGGCCGTCCCGAAGTGTCAACCAGCGCGCCGCTGTAACTCGCGTAAACCTGAGCGGGGGTGAAATCAAAGTCCAGCGCAAAACTCTCCTTCGGGCGCAGCATGACTTTTGCAATGTTCCCGCCTCTGGTAGCCCCCTGCAGGTGGAAGGAAGATTCGTAGACCTCTGCGACACTCTGCAGCTCGTGTTGTTTCTTTGCGCGAGGAATGGTGACGGCATTCTGGAATACGATAATCGCGGCGAGTATGGCGATGGCAGGGACGGCAACCATGGGCCGCAACCAATTGAACCATCCCGAGCGTCGTGGCCGCGATTCACGCGCAGGAGCCGGGGAAGAAGACTTTGTTTCCTCAAAAACCATCCGGCCAGCCGTTACAAATGTAGTCAAGGCCTTCAGGTCCTGCGTACACTCCGCGCAATCGAAATAATGCTCTTCAAACTGTTCGCGAAGTTCGGGAGGAAGTTCTCCCAGGACGTATTTTTCAGCAGCCTGTAGTCGTAAAGCCTCTAGATGGTCCATTTCCGTCATCCTCAAGATAGTGCGGGAAGGCGTTCTTTCGTTTCATTAAGAACCGCTGTGAGTTGTGCGGCTCAAAGAGTTTTCGGGCTGCTGGTCGAAAGTGGAGCGAAAACGGCCTTTGGCCCGATGCAGCAAAACTCGCAGGTACTCCCGATCCACTCCAAATTCCTCGCAGATTTCGCTTTTGTCCTTTTCTTCCAAGAAGATAGCCCGAAGGAGGTCGCGATCCCGCGGCTTCATTTCGGCCAGGATTTCGCGCACTTTTTCCTTGGTTTCTTTGGAGATCAGGGCGCGCTCAAGGTCCAAAATCTTATCGGGATCGGGGGATTCCAGATGATCGGGCTGAAGCGGCTGGGTTCGATACACATCCCGCGTGTTCTCATGTAACACATTCTTGCAAATAGAGTTAACGAAGGCTCCAAAGCGTTCCGGCTGGCGAACACCGCCGTCGCGACGAAGAATGGAAATCACCCGGGTGAACGTCTCCTGCCGCACGTCATCCACTCGTTCGGGCGGAAGGTACCTGGCGCGCAGCATGATGCCGAGAATGTGGCCAAAATAGGACACAAAATGCTGCTCGGTCCCCGCGTGCCCATCCCTGAGACGATCCACGTATGCCTTGTCGAACAAAAAGAGTTCCAAGTTATCCCCGGCTCATTGTGGCTGAAGTATATCTTTGCCCCCATGCATGAGGCAATGGAACCTTCTTCCCGAAATGAAACGAATTGGGAGGCCGCGACACTATTTGACGGGCGAGGCCCGGCGCAATCGGGGCTTCGTCAGGGTGAGGGCCAGTCACCGACCTCACCCGCCCCTTGGGCGCGTCTTGTGCACCTGACCGGACCGGGGCGCGCCCTTCTTCCCGGCGTAACAGGAAGGATTGGGCCTTTGGAGGGTTCTTGGCGAGTCAAGCTCACATCGCGAACTATCTGGCAGGAAATTTCGCAGCGCCGCCCGCCATACATGAGGACGAATTTCGGCCCGCGAACACGGCGAACCGGGAAAGGTTGGACAAGATGTCGCAGGCCGCGGGAGTTTCCACCGCTGAAATACCGGCGCCGGAGGTTGTCGCTCTCGGTGTGGAATTCGTTGCCTTGCCCGGGAAAGCAGCCATTCTCCAAAGCGCGATTCCCGAGGCCGTGCGCAACACCATCGGCAACTCCAGAAGTTTCTCCGGTTGCATGGTGCTCGTCTCCGAGGAAGAAGCACGCCTCGTGACGGTCATAACCCTGTGGACAGGGAGAAACCGCATCGAGCAGTGTAACGAAAATGCAAAGCAAGTGAAGAAGCTGCTCGCGCCGTACGTGGATCGTTTCCTGCGCACGCGAAGACTTGCGGCATTCCTCTCGGCACGCTAGCGCATCCGTTCGAGAAACTGGAGCGGGAAGCTGTTCCAGGGAATAAAGCCGAGCACAGGAAAAGCGGCGCACATTGCTGCATTATGAAGCCCAATTATGACGAGTGCGTCTTGAGATAGGCCGAAAGCGTGTCGGCGATAATTCTTTCCTCCCCAGGCTGCAGCATAAACGAATTCATCGAGATCACTTCAGGATGTTCGTCGCTGGCAACCACGATCGCAGGCTTGCCCGCGCGCAACCCAGTCGCGACCTGTTCGGGAGTCAGTGCGATGTGTTGCTTGTCCCAACCAACGTCCAGGTGAGGAACATGGTTGGCAACATCGGGAGTCCAGAATTTTGTTGTCACCCCGCGAACTTTGTTGACCTCCGCTGAAATCACTTCCAGGCGGCGCTGCCATTCTTTGTTCAGGGCTTCGTGATCTTCCTTCAGATAGCTCTCCAGCGCTTTCACCATCCCTACGATTTCTTCCTTGCCCACTTTTTGGCTCCGCCCAAGCGTGTCTTCATAAGGACTGTTGTTCAGGAGGGCGTAAGCGACCAGATCCTTGCGTCCGAGCAAGAGGCCGGCGCACTGCGGCCCGCGGATCGCCTTTCCACCGCTGAATGCGATAAGGTCGTAACCCATCGTCACATAATCCCAAAGATGCGAGACCGGCGGAGTATCCGCAGCCGCATCTATAAACGTGGGCAGGTTGTATTCCTTCGCAAGCCGCGGCCATTCGTCAACCTTGATCTGTCCCGCGGCGTTGGCGAAGTTGGTGAAGTGCATCATCGCCGTCTTCGCATTGATGGCCTTCCGCAAATCCTCTCGCGTCTCAATCTCAATTAACTTGACTCCGGTGGATCGCAATTGGTGGTCGAACGGATTGCGATGGGATTTCTGGATGATGACTTCGGATTTCATCCCGGTCAGATCGGGCAATTGCAGAATGAATTTCGGATTGTCTCCCGTCAGGATTCCGGAGAGGCCCGATTGCATCGCGGCCGCGGCCCCGGAAGTGACGATGGCGCTGTACCCTTCCGGCAGATTCAGCATTTTCGCAATGCGTTTCCCCGCAGCCACTTCGAGCTCGGGAATACTGACAAAGTGCCGCCCGGCCATGGCCATCACCGATTCCACTTCCGGCCGCATCAGTGAGCCACCCAGCATGGTCATCGTACCTTGCGCATTGATCACCGCAGTGACACCAAGCTCCTCATACACATTGCCAGAGTGCCCAAATCCAGTGACGCCAGCCTCTGCAGCGTCCGTGCCGCCCGGGCTAGCCAAAACTCTCCTGGCATTCAACAGCGCAGCCGCGAAAGCGCTGATCCCTCCCATAAACCCTCGGCGCGTCCATTTCGTCGTGATCTCCATTTTCTCAGTCTCCTTCGCTTCGCCTATCCTCTACGACCTCACCAGTGTAATTGACTTTCGCGCGCAGCCTAAACAGGTCCCGCGGTATCACGCTGCTACCTTCGCCCTTAAAATTGTATTGGAGTCAAATAGAGTCACATGATGGTACTAGAAGCGACATGTCCGCTTTAGCGACCTGCCATCCGAGTGGAATTGGAACATTCGCTCTGGAATCCGTGATAGATATCACATTCCAGAAAGCCTCGGCCGCTGTAGCATTCCGCAGTGTCTAGTCTGAGGACCTATTCCTCATGCGAGTCCTAGCTTATCTTTTCATTGCTCTTTCGCCGGCAACCGCGTATGCACAAGATGCCGGTCCTGAACCGGATCTCCTTACATATAGCATCACCGGGTGGACGAGTTCGACGTCACCCGCCGAGAATGCAACCTATGCGATGGCGCACCGGGAAGTGCAGCGACTCCTGCTGGATATCGCCAAAGCGCCGCGGAACCGCGAGTATGTAGAGAAGGCACTTTCAGGTTCTGGCGTCACGATGTCAGACATGATTGCCAATGGGTCGCTACGGTTGGAGGAAGGTCGCTATTGGCTCAATTTCAGCCTCCTTACGCGCTCTGATCAGGAGATCATCCGGCGCGCAACACATACGTATTCTCAGAGCCTCGCAGACGCCATGCTGGAGCGACGGGCCGAGATTGAATCGCTCCTGAAGTCGTACGATTTGCCAGGAGTTGATCCAAAAGAAGTCGCCTTTGTCGTGCTGGGGTGCTTCTCTCTTGATTGGGACGGCTTGTCTTTGAGCACAGCCAAAGGGTACCGCGCCGTTTCTCCTAAACGGAAGAACGGCGAGTTCTACTTTATGGCTGAAGAGACGGGCGGCCTTTCGCTGAAACGGATCTACTGGGGAAGCAATAACAGTGGATACGGGAAGTACTGGTTCGCGACGTTCGGCGACCATTTCAGTCCTCGGGTGGGTCTGTCGGAGATAAGGCGCCTAGGCTCTATATCAGTTCGAGCGATGAGTGAAGAAGAACTGAGCGAGAAAGTCGGCACTTTGATGTTCGCGCTCCGTGAAGGGCCACGTACGTCCGCAACTCTGGCGAAGGTGATGGAAACAAATGTTTCGTTAGTGGAAGACCTGCTGAACGCACTGAAAGGCATGGGGTGGGTGGCTAGCCAGGGGGAAGAATATAGCCTTCGCATTCCTGTACTGACCCAGCGGGACAAACCGATGGTTGCAGGGCTGCTGCGGATTGGTCATGAGGTGATGCAGTCCTGGCTCGCGGCAAACTATGAACCATTCCGGACGGCGTTACAAAAGATTACACCGGTGCGGCAACGCGTTCCTTATCAACAGACGTTTGATCAGTTGTGGCACTACTTGTTCGGCATTGCAAACGAGAAGCTGGTCGAGGGCGGCCTGTTTGCCGACCCGTACGCAACCGGGAGAGAGCAGCAGGGCTATGTTGCCTTCTGGTACGAAGACGGATTGAACGTAGGGTGGTGATACCAAGTTGGAGGGTGGGCAGAGAATACTTCCGATTCTTAGTCCATAAGACGCCGCGGGTGGCCTACCCTTTGCGGTTTCGGCAAAGGGTGGGCCCGGTCTTCTTCTTTGCCTCTTTGCCTCTTCGCCTCTTCTTCTAATTTGGCGGAGGCGTGTAGAAATCGAGATTGTAGCGAGACTATGTTAGTCCCGCGGTGTCACCGCGCTGCCTTAGCCCCTTGAGCGACGGAAGGCACGGTAGGTCGTCAGCGAAAACGCGATGGCCAACGTTGCAACAAGGAGAAGAATCGAAACGGGAACCGAGGGGAGTTTCTCCAGCACGTCGGGATTGTCAAGCGAGTTGGTATAGGCGATGTAGAAGTAGAGGACATTCACCCAAGCAAAAAAGAAGGCGAATATGGTGAACAGGCCGAGCAGGCGCTCGCGGAAAGTACGCGCGCGACTTCCCATGCGCATCAGGAACTGCAGAAGCGAACGAGCTTGTGCGGGATAGATAGTCTCGCGTTGGCTCAAGTAGAAGGCGAACATCTGCGCAGCCAGCACAGAGACGAAAACTTTTCCGGTCAATCCGTACCACTTGGCGAACCTCAAACCAAAGTGATCTACAACGTTGCGCCAGAGAGGATTCGCCTCGAAGGCCAAATCCGGGCTGCGCTGGAGAGTCACGAAATAATCCGCGAGATTCGCGGCCAGGGCCAGAATTCCGGCGAGGGATGCGCGCCGCCAGATCGCAACCCTTTCGTGACGAAGCACGTACGCCATAGTGGCGGCTCCGAGCGCGACGGCGAGCCACGCCACAATCGCCAGCCAGACACCAAGGCGTTCCAGCAAAGCCAACAATCGAAATAGCGAATTCTCCCCCATGGTGGCTCCGTTGGCAGGTGGCGCACTCTTCATGCAGCGAGGCAGCTTTGGGTACCTTACCCTTGGCGGTTTCGGCAAAGGGTGGGTCCGCTCTTCTTTCTTTGCCTCTTTGCCTCTTTGCTTCTTTGCCTCTTCTTCAGTCTTGGCGGAGGCGTGTGGAAGTCGAATCCACCATTCGACCCGCGAAGGGCCGAATCGCCGGCTTTGAAGGCCGGGAAGGTCACCGGACCCCTTTCGCCCCCGCGTCAATTATAGACGCAAGTAGAGAGGTCAGGCGTGGGTGGCTTCCAGCCCGAGGTCTTGCGTGCGTTTGAGGGCGGCGACGAGGTCGTACAGCGCCGGGCTGGTGCATACTTCGTAGTAATTGTGTTCGGAAAATTTGCCGATCTTCCCGTCGGGCAGCAATTCGCGCGCGCGCCCTTTGCGCAGCACAAGCAGCTCCACGGATTCGCCCATGGGCACTTCGCCAAAATACAGCGTCACTTCTTCCCTGCCCCAGGGCAGCTCGAGCTTGGTGTTCAAGGTTTCGAGCGAAATCTCCTCGGCCAGCTTCTGAAAGCCTTCCTCGTTCAATTCGATGCCATTCATGTTGTAGCGCACCAGGAATTCGTCCAGCTCTTCGGCGGACGCTCCCTTCATGGCCGTCAGGAAGTGATACACCGCGAACTGTGTCTTCTGCTTGGAGAGCATGCGTTTGGCCAGTTTGGCGCAACCCGAAAGCCGGTCGGAAAGGTTCAGCGCCTTGGAGATCATGATGCGCGATTCGCCGTCGGTCCAATACGTTGGCGCGGAGCCTTGAAACGCCACGCCAATGCCGATTTCCAGCGCCGGTAGCTGCGTGGAAGCTGCCGTATCGTTGTAGGAATTGCAAACCGTAAGAATTTGCCGTGACAGCACGCAAGCCTTGGCCACCGCGCGCGCATACGCGACGGTCGCCTCGGTTTCAAAAATGGCCAGAACGATCGCGTCTCCCTCGATAAATACTTTTTTCGCGCAGAAGCGATCCAGTAGCCGCTTCACCGGCTCATGCAAATTCAGGCTGAAGTGCGAGGCGGGACTCAACCCGCGCGCCAGCAGGTCCTGCGTCATCTTGGTCGAACCGCGCACGTCGGCCTTGATGATCACGTGAGACACCACCTGATCCTGCTCTGGCCTGGCCTCTTCCTTCAGCAGGCACTCGTACAAGCGGTTGTTCATGCGCGAAAGTTCGCGTATCTTCTCCGCCGTGATCAGGTTGACGCGCTCCATGCACGCCGACAAGTGTTCCGCATCGCGCAAATCGTGGCGCATGCGAAAAAAATCGATCGCGAACCGCAGTACGACGCCCTGCAGCTCGTCTCGCGAATAGCGGCGCATGCGGCGCGTCAGTTCCTCCAACGGCTTCATCGTCAGCCGCTTGGCCGGAACCTGCTTCAGCATTTCCTCCACGCGTTTCGCTTCTTCGCGCGATACCAGCGCCTTGCGTAACTGCTGCAAGTGCACGGGCGGGCAGAAGTCGCTGGCGATCGGCCGAATTTCGTAGCTGGCCAGGATATGCACGATCAGCTCGCGCTCTTCCAGGCGATTCAGCAATTGTGTGAGCAGGTGGGTACGTGCGGCGCGATCTCCCTCCTCCGCGAAAGACGCATCAAACAAGCGCCGGGCGTTCTCCGGTTCGTTCAGGTAGTCGTCGATCTTCCCCCGATAATCCTTGTTGACGAAATCCACTTGCTGCTTGGCGCGATCGAGTTGCGGCGCCAGTTCTTCCAGCCGCGTTTGATGCACTTTCAGCCGCGCCTCGATCCCGCTGACCGATGCGCGCATCTCCGCAGGATCGGTGGAGCTGAGAAATTTGTTCAACAATCCGTCGCCGCGCTCCAGCTTCTTCCTCAAGAGTTCGCGCTGCTCTTCCAGTGCAACAATCTCGGCCCGGCGATGCTCGGCTTCCGCAAACAACGCCTTGTAGCTGTCCGCGGCAGGCGCCTTGGGCTGCTCGCGCGGAATATTCGCCCCCGCTTCCTTCAGGAATTCGTGGAAAAGCGCGTCCATGGCCTCCAAACGGTCCGGATCGCGCGCGTAATTGCCCAGCAGAACGTAGTGCTCCAGGAAAAAGAAATCGTCCTTGCCGCCATCGAGAAACACCAGGCGGTTTTTCAGGATTTCGTAGTAGGGCGCGAAATCCTCGCCAAACAGGGCCCGGCGGGTCTTGGCGATGACGTTGTCCTCGATATCAATCAGGATCTGTGCCACCAATTGCCCAATCAGCCGCAACACGTCGCGCCGCGCCGACTGCATCTCCGTCAGCCGCGCCTTGATGACGTGCGCCGCCTGGCTGCGCTCAAAATACTCGCCGCGTTTTCTGATGTATTCCTTGCAGTCCAGGATCACGTTGGCGAACTGGTTTTGCAGCTCTCCGGTGATGAACTTCAGGATGGCCAGGCGGAACAGCAGGTCAATTTCGATGTTTTTCTGGTGCTTGGCGTTGGTCAACGAGCTTTGCAGCAACTCGGTGAGCAGCTTGCGAAAGGTCGTCGAGTCCACCGGCTTGGTGTGGCGGAACTCGATACCGGAAAGGTAGGTGCTGCTGGTGTTCTGGCGGATTAGGTCGAACAGATAATCGCGGGTCACCTGGACGAATTTTGGACTCAGGAAGACGTCGTGGTGGATGTTGTCCACTCCGATCGAAAGCGTGCCCATAGGCAGGGTCACGCGGTAGCTTTTCAACTCGCCCCGCTGGCTATCTGTCACATTAATCGAGAGTTCTGAGGGCATCAGGCCGCCTGGGTACGCCACCCTTCAACGTAGCAGCGGCAGCCGCACCGGGCAAGCAAACCGAAGTACTGGGGTGGCGAGAAAGCAACGAGGGCTGAGGTAGGGGAAGGGGTCTAGGGGAAGGGTAGCCACGGAGGCAGCTCCAAGGCACTCCCGAAAACTGTCATTTCGACCGGAGGGACGGCGCTTCTTGCCGTCCCGGAGCAGAGAAATCGCTAGATGACTTCGGACTGTAGGTTCAGCTCTTCGTAATCCGCCGTGAATCGCCCCCCATATGCTCCAAGTGTACCCGAATGACCGGCCACGGGACCTTCAGTGGGAATTTCTCCGACCATTCCAGAATGAGGATGCCCGGTTGGGCAAAGACATCCTCCAGCCCCAGCGTCTCAAAATCGTGAAAGTCTTCGATGCGGTAGAGGTCGCCGTGAAAAACCCGCTTCCCGGCGCCGTATTCGTGCAGCAGCGTAAACGTGGGGCTGGTCACTTCGTCTTCCGGTGCGGCACCGAGGCCCGCCACGATGCCTTTGGTCAACGTTGTTTTGCCGCTCCCAAGCTCGCCCGACAGCAATACCAGGACCGGTTGCCGCAGGTTGGCCGCAAACTGGCGTCCCCACGCGATGGTTTCTTCCGCGGAGCGGGTGATGACCTCGTCAGGCACGCTCCTGCAGCTCCTGCAAAAGTTTTCGCCGGGCAAAGGGGATGGCGTGGGCCACTTCCCCGGCCAGGATGCCGGAAACGTCGCTTGGTTGCGAGAGCAGTTCGGCCGCAAGCCCGTGGAGGTAAACACCCAAGGCCAGCACGCGCAGGAAGTCGCGGGTGCCAAATTGCGCAACCAGCGCCGCAAGCAGCCCGGTCAACACATCGCCGGAGCCGCCTTTCGCCAAGCCAGAATTGCCTGTGGTGTTAATCAGGATCTCGCCCGCGGGCGACGCCAGAACGGTGTGAAAGCCCTTTAGGACGACATAAGCGTTCCACTGGCGCGCAGCCTCCACCGCGATCTGCACGCGGTCCTGCTGGACTTGCGCGTTAGAAACGCCGAGCAATCGCGCCATTTCACCAGGGTGCGGCGTTACAGCGAGATGCGCGCTCTTGCGCTTTGCCAAAAGCTCCGCGTGGCCCGCGAACGCATTCAAGCCATCGGCATCCAGCACGATGGGCAAGTCGGTATGAGCGACGACGCTTCGCACAAACTCCTGCGTTTCGGGATGCGTGCTGACGCCTGGCCCAATCGCCAGGGCGGTTTTGCCTTGCAAGGCCGCAGCGAACCGCCCCGAGCGTATGGCTTCAGATGCGATGGTGCCGGACACGGTGGAGGGCAGCGGGTCGGTCATATATTCCGCCTGCCCCGCGGCCACAATCGGAAGAGCGGGCTCTGCCGTTGCCAGCGTCACCAATCCAGCTCCGCCACGCAAAGCCGCTTGCCCCGCCAGCACCGCTGCGCCCGTTTTTCCAACCGACCCAGCTACCACCAGCACATGGCCGTAGGAACCCTTATGAGCTTCCGCGGCACGCACCAGCGGCAACCCAGCAAATTCGTCGGGCCCGGCCCAGCGCACGCGCGACATCCCAACTTCCTCGATCAAAGCCGCGGGCGAGCCAATCGGGCGCACCACCAGTTGCCCGCAGCACCCCGCATCCGGCGAAATCAGTTGCCCAATCTTCGGCGCGGTAAACGTCACCGTCAGATGCGCCCGCACCACGGGCCCAGCCGCGGCTTCCCCATCCGAGGACAAACCGGAAGGCGTGTCCACCGCCACAATCCAGGCAGGCTGTGCGGCCGTCGCGTTTTGCGAAAGCCGATTCAAATCCTCAATCGCCTGCGCCAGTACTCCCGTAGCCGGCCCTCGAATCCCCGTGCCAAGCAGCGCGTCAAAGATCACTTCCGCTCCGGCCACCTTCGGCCAGGCTTTTTCCCAAGCCGCTTCATTCGGAATGAGCGTGACGCTGCCGCCTTGCTCCCGCCAACGCTCGAAATTCTTCGCCGCGTCGCCGCGCAACTCTTCCGGCGCCGCAAACAAATACACCTCCACGTGCTCGGCTTCTTCGCGCAAATGCCGCGCCACCACGAAACCATCTCCCCCGTTGTTTCCCTTCCCGCATAGCACGCAAACGCGTCCCGGTGGCTCCGTGTTTTTGTAGCCGTATTGTTCCAGGAAAACTTCCGCGACGCTCTGACCCGCCGTCTCCATGAGTTGCTGTCCGGGCACGCCAAAGCGCTCCGTCGTCAGACGGTCAACCTCCCGCATTTCCGCCGCAGTTAACGCTTTCATCGGGGTTTCCGGGACTCAGGCCCGTTCCTTCCAAGCACACAACATAGGGGCCGCACTCTTTCCAGGCCGTGCCTACAACATCCACCCGCCGCTGACGTTTATCACCTGGCCCGTAACATACTCGGCTTCTTCCGACGCAAAAAACGCCACGCTCGCCGCGACATCTTCGACAGTTGGCGGCCTTCCAATCGGATACCGCGCATCGCGCAATTTGCGCGCCTCCTCAATCGTCAAATCCTTGGCGTCAATGTTGGACGGGTTCACCACGTTCACCGTAATCCCGTTTTTCGCCTCTTCCAGCGCCAGTGATCGCGAGAGCGCCACCACCGCCGCCTTCGCCGCCGCGTACGCCGAAATCTTGGCCTGGCCGAAGGCACGCTCCGCTCCCACCGCGCCCAGATTCACGATGCGCCCCCAGCGCCCTTTGCGCATCACTGGCAGCGCCGCGCGGCACATATAAAAAACGGTCATCACGTTCGATTCAAACACCGTGCGCCATTCGCCCGCGGACGATTCCACCAGCGTGCCCCAGCGAAAATCGCCCACGTTGTTCACCAGGATATCCACGCGCCCAAAGCGATCCACAACCGTGCTGATCAGCTGATCCGCGCGGCCAGACTGGCTGATGTCCGTCTCCACCGCGACGCAGTCGGCGCCCACCGCTTGGATCTGCTGCAGCGCCAATTGCGCGGCAGTTTTGTTGGCACGATAAGCGATGGCAATGCGCGCGCCATCCTGCGCCAAGCGCAGCGCAATGCCCCGCCCGATTCCACGGCTACCACCTGTAATTACAGCGACCCGGTTCCGTAGAGACATTCTTCCCCTCGCAAAACGTGCCAGTATATCCGACTCCGTTGCGCTCCTCCACTCTATCTCATACCAGCCTGTTGGGCGACGGTGCTCGGATTGCTGCGCGCCGAGAAACGAAGGCTAATTTCTGAATTGACAACGATCCACACAGCACCTCGACTTCCATCTCGGAATCGCGTTTTATTGCAGGGCCACTCTGTAGAGGTTGCGGTGAACGTCCTGGTGCAAGGTAGCAGACAGTCCCGGCTTCGGGCCCCAGAGAATAGCCCCGTCCACGACTTTCGCGCCTCGGATACTGTGCATGTCCGCACTGGAGGCGATCCCCACGGCAGGCAACGATGGCAGATTCGTGGCGCTGGACACGAGAGCGAGGAGAGTTTCTGTGCCGACCGTGGTGCCCATGATGACGCCGAAGGACTTCCCGTCTGCGGTCCACTGCGTCTGGCAATATCCGTTACAAACGATCACAGGAGTCCCGCCGTCGAGCGGACTCGCGCAGATTCTCCCTGTTTGGCCTTTCCCCTGCGCAACGATCGCCCACCGGCCATCGGGAGAAATCGCCTGGAGTTCAAAAATGGGGTCGGGGAGCAGCCTTTCGCGCTCGCTGCCGTCCTGCCTCATGCGGTACAAGAAGTTCAAGCTGCCCTCGGCCGCCCGAAAGTAAATGTAGTCGGCGGAATCCCAGCGGGGTTCGTCCTCGTTCACGGCCGACACGAACTGCCGCGGAGGAAAGCGGAAGTTGAGCGAAGCCAACCACAGATGTGACCGGTTTTCAGCGTCAGCGGCAGAAAAAACAACCTCCGCGCCGTCCGGTGAAACGTCGTAGTCCGACACCAAGGTGTCCGGCAGAAGCCGCTCGCGGCGCCCAGTCTCCAGGTCCGCGGCCCAAAGTTCGCCGCTGGGAAATTGGCCAGAGGTGCCCTGGCGATAGGCGAGGTAATAGAGTTTCTTGCCGTCGCGGGAGAACTTTGGGAACTCGGCATAACCTTCGGAAGAAATTTGGCGCTCGCCTTTCGCATCGCGCACCCACAGCGTGCTTTCGTTGAGTCCAACGGACGTGATAAGTGAAGCGCCGTCCGGAGCCATGGCAATGCCTTCTTCTTCGGTGGCTCCGGAGGTCACCTGTTGCGGCTCTCCATCGGGAAAGCGCTGGCGCCAGATATGGAAGCGGCCACCAGCATTGGAATTAAAATACATCCACGCTTGATCCGGAGACCACGCCACGTAGGTGCACGCGGCTCCCTGCGGTCCTACCGGGTTGCCCGCGGAGCTGCCATCGAAGGGGACCAACCGGCAGGGCAGCCAACCGCCATTATCCATTTCCGCCAGCAGCACCCACTTGTGGTTGGGAGAAAGCGCAGAGAAGTGGGCCATGCCGCGTTCACGCGGCGGAACGTAGACATTGCGGATTTGATCGCGCGTGGAGGTGGAAGTGACCACAGCCATGTGGATGCCGGATACGAACTCGGAGAACAGCAAATGGCCGGAGTCGATCCAGGTCAGCCCCTCGGTGTTGGGAAACATGAGGCGAGGTTCGCCACCCAGCACCGGAACCGTCCAGGTATTAAATTCCTTCAATGCGAACACGGTGTACGCGACGGTCGAGCCGTCCGGCGAAAGCTGTGGGCTCATCTTTACGAACTGGTCATGTGTCAATTGCACTGATTCGCCGTCCGGGAGAAGCTTCGCGTAGATTTGCCCGGTGCTCATGAAGCTGTTCGGGCCGCGGATGAACGTGAGGATGCGTCCGTCCGGTGAAAGCGCGGGGGAAACAGCCGAATCGGCAAAATCGGTGAGTTGTATCAAGCTCTGTTGTGACGCGGGTGGGAGGGCCGATCGCTTGACGCGAAGCCATGCTACGGCCCCCGCTACCAGCAGGATCAGGGCTACCGCACCCGCGCCAATTGCCACCCAACTCAGTCGGAGACGCGCCGCTGGTGCAGCCACAGCAGTCGCTGCATCCGGTCTGATCGCTTCCACTGCTGCCCGCACTTCGGCGGCTCCTTGGTGGCGCTGTGGCTCCGCAACCGCAATCACCACCGGCACTTCGGGCCTGATCTTGCCGATGAAGCGGTAGCCTCGTTTGGGAAGCGTCTCGATATAGCGGGGATTGTCTGCAGAATCACACAGAGCTTCGCGAACCTTGTTTACTGCAGCGGCCAGGCTGTGTTCGAAATCGACGAAGGTATCCGCAGGCCACAACTCCCGGCAAATCTCCTCCCGGGTAACAACGTCCCCTCCGTTTTCCAATAACAAAACTAACAGTTGGAAGGGCTGGGCCTGCAACCGAATCCGGGATCCGTTCTTGCGGACTTCGCCAGAGCGCAGATCCACCTCGAAATTGTCAAAGGCAATTCGTTGAGGCCGCGGTGTGAGCGACGGAGCGTCTTTGCGAATCCTAAAAGGCATGTGGCGGTCCTAGACGGTTGGATGGGCTACTTTCACTTTCTGGCTGCTGACGGGCAAACCTGCCAGTTTGAGCTGCAACCCGGCGCCCCACTCGCGAATTGCCCCAGAATCGCATCCTCAGCGGTTAATTCCGCGGATGCTAGCACCCCCGCGAACGTATGGTCAAGGGCGAGGGTCTGCAGCCTAAGCGTCTGGTATCAATGACTTATCTGGTGACAAAGAATTAAACCCGAAGTGAGGACCCAGGCATTGCACCCAATCGCCTTTTCAACGAAATTGCGTGAGCTTTGCCGCACCGGGGAAGGTTCGGGAAAAGCATATTCGCGATATGTCAAAAGGAGAAAGACAATGAAGCAGCTTTTAGGAATCACCTTGAAACTACTTCGGAGGGAGCGGTTCTCCGCCCTTGCTGTATTGGTAGGATTGGGCCTTCTGTTCACCGCTGCCGGCGCCAAGGCTGGTGGTTGCGGCATTCCTTACAAAGTGGGAGCTGGAGCCGCACCTGCCCCCGCAATTCCTTTCGTCAGCCCTCATGCGGACGAAGAATCGAACCAGCCTGCTACCATCGTGGGTTTGTGGCATCTGATTTACACCGCAACTTACGATGATAATTTCCCTCCGGGAGGGCCTTACCCCTCCACACCATTCCCGTTCGTCGAATCCCTCAAGACCTGGCACGCGGATGGAACTGAATTTGATAATGCATTTCTACCACCCGCCGGCGGGAATATTTGCTACGGCGTCTGGAAGGACATGGGCAAGGGCACCGTCAAGCTGCATCATATCGGTTTAATGTTTGCCGCGGACGGCAGCCTCTCAGCCATCTTCACCCAGGACGAAACGGACACGGTCGCGTCCGATGGCAAAACCTACAGCGGTCACTTCGATTTCAAACTCTGGCCTCCCAGCTACGATGCCGTCGGCGTGGGAACGCCAATAGCAGAGGTCAAGGGAACAACAGCCGGTACGCGCATCACCGTCGATTGAAGAATCAACTTCCCGTTTCGGCCCCATGACTCACGCATAGCACGGCCCACGCTTTCACACCCCGAGAGCGTGGGTCACTACTTCAAGCCAGGTCCCTTGGAAAATTCCGTTGTGGTCACACGAATTTTGTGTAAGACTGCATCGCTCATATCGCGGGAGGGAGAGTGACCATCAGAGCGCTAAACATCGTGTGCGGTATTTCCGTCTTATTCACGACGCTGGCCTTCGCGCATATCATGCATCATCACCTTGTTCATGCATCTCCTGAGGACTTTCACACGCTGCTTTTTGGGGCCTTGGCCCTGCTCGCTGTCTGCACGGGCATCCTCTCCTTCATCGGCGGAATTCTCCTCCTTAAGCGTCCCCGCTAATTCGTAACGCAATTCGCACACCCCTCCGAAGAGTGCTAGATGGCTGCCGTTGAGCCGGTAGTCTAGGCGTCAGCCGAATGCCGTCTAAGTTCCGAACATTTCACGACCATGGTCTTTGCCCAGAGGTCACCCAGGCGTTGGTGATTCGGGGTCAGCTTCGCAGTGATGAATCCAGTCAGGTACCACGGGAAAAAATCGAGAAGACGCAACACGTTGCGCTTCACGGATTGGGAAAAGGATATCTTGTTACCCTTCATGTTGACGACGCGCAGATCGCACGACCACTTCCCGAAAGTTGCCCCCGCCAGCCACTCTGGGACTATCCAGAATGCAGCAGTGCCGAGCATCAAAAGGATTGCAGGCAGGCCTGCCAGATTCTTGCTTGATGCTGATGTGTCAGTTCCCCATCTTGCAATGATGTAGCTCCAAAGGCTGAAGACAATCGAGCAGTCAATTATCGCCGCAAGAGAGCGAAGCCATAGGCCTGATGATTTCATTTCAATCCCCGCAAAATCTGAACCAGAACGCGAAACTCTACATTCATTTGGTAAGATCTTAAAGGGGCTATGAAAGCGTCCGCCGTAGGTCAATGAATGTCTCGCCACTCATGCTAGCACTTGCTGCAAATTGGATTCTCACAAAGTTTTGCTGTATGCAGGATCAGTTGGACGCTTACCCACTGCCCAATCGCGCCACAATCACCGTCATATCATCCGCCTGCTCCGGCGTCCCCGACCACTCCTCGGCTGCGGTCATCAGCGATTCCGCGATGTGGCGCGGCCTGGCATGGCGCACGCGTTGCGCAGCAGCCTCCAAGCGCGATACCCCAAACTCCTCGCCATAGGCATTCTCCGGCTCCACCAATCCGTCGCTGTAGCCAATCAGCACGCTGTCCGGCGGCACGTGTACGATCCCTTCCACGTAAGGGTAGTCGTCCACGATCCCCAGCACCATTCCGCCTTTGTCCAAGTGAATGGATTTGCCGTCGGAGAGGCAGAAGCCGGGCAGATGCCCCGCATTGGTATAACGCAGCGTGCGCGTGGCCGTGTCAAAAATGGCCACGAGGAAAGTGGCGAAGCGATCATCGCCGGTATTGCGCACCAGATGTTTGTTCAGCCGACCCACAAGTTCGGCTGTGGTCATCGTTTCGCTACCCGGCACCAGCAACTGGCTGCGCAGCGCCGCCTGCAAGCTGGCCATCAGCAGCGCCGCGGAAATTCCCTTCCCCGAAATGTCCGCGATGGCGATGGCCACATGCGTGGGGCTCAGTTGGATGAAATCGTAATAGTCACCGCTGACGCTGCGCGCCGCGCGGCAAATCGCCTCGATTTCCACGCCCGCCACATGCGGCACGTTGCGCGGGAAAAGCTGGTCCTGCACTTCCCGCGCGATCGAGATTTCGTTCTCCAGTCGCTGCAACTGTTTCTGCTCGTTAATAAGATTGGTGATGGAGCTCGTCATCGAGTTAAACGAATCGCCCAGCGAGCCCAGCTGGTCCTTGCGTTCCACACTCACTCGATAGGTGAAGTTTCCTTCCTGAACAAATTGCGTGGCGCGGTAAAGCTCGGAAACCGTGCGGGTGATCGCACGCGTCAGCACGATGCCTATGACCAGCGCCGCAAGCTCCAGCAAGAGGAAGCCGATGGAAATCAGCGCGAGCGTAACGACCTTGGAGAAGCTGAATTCCCCTACCAAACCAAATATCCGGTGATCCAGCTGTGAAATGCGCGCTTGATAAGAAGCGAACACCGGGTGTGCATGCACCACGGCGCCGTCAGTGGAAATATGACTGACCTCCAAAATCGAGAGGTCCTCCACCGCCGGATCTATCCAGCCCGCGGCGGGCGGTAGAACGCGCTTGCGGGTGGTCACGCGTCCGACGACGCGGTAATTCCGCGTGCCAACGGTCACGTCGCTCCCCGTGCTGGCATCCTCCACGCGGTGCAGCAACAATATATTGAAAGGGCCAAGGTCGCTGGTCATGCTTTCCAGAAAATCAGAGGTTACCGGCACACTCAGCTCAAGAATCTCCTTGCCGCGCGGTGATTCCACTTCCCTCATGCCCGTGAGCCGCAGTTGATTCCCAGATTGCACCAAACCCGCAAAGGAGCGCGCGCTTGGGCCCGCGAATTTGCGGAAGTAGTCTTCGGGCACGTGGAAGCTCACGACCAACCCCGGCAGCGTCTTGCCTTCCGCGACTTCGAGTTGTGCGGTCAGGGATTGTTCCAGTGTTTTTTGATCAATTGAAGCAGGCAATGTCTCTTCGGCGGCCGCGATGTGCGCGGCGGAATCCGCCAATAAATCCACGCGGCGGTGGATCTCTTCATGAAGGATGTAGGTGCCGAGTTGCGCGTAAATAATCTGGCGCGCGCGCCCCGCCAGAATCACCAGCAGAATGATGGGCACAACAGCGATGAAGACGTAGGCAACGATCAGGCGATTGCGCAAACTCCAGAGGAGTTCGGTGCGCCAACGGCTCCAGAACCGGTACGCAACATAAAACAATGCCAGCAGCGCAAGAAAGCGCAAGAAACGCATCGCCGCGTCGCCCTGCAGAGGGTTGCCGGACCAGCCAGCCCAAATCCCCAGCACAATGACACCGCAAGCCACCCAATCGAGCTTCGAGAGGCTCTTCCAGAAGGGGGTCCGCTGATTTCCTTTTCCGCTCATGAGCAAAGAGCCAGCAACCCCACTTTACCCGATTCGGTGCGGGCCGACGAGTCTGCTCTCATAAATTTATTGGACGATCTGGGAGAGCGATAAGTCTCAACGGCTGCTCTCCCGGGTCGGAAGTTATTTCCCCTGCAGCCCCGGGTTGCGCACCTTGCTGTGCTTCACGCTGTAGGTGAAGTAAATGATCAGGCCAATAATCAGCCACACGATCAGACGAATCCATGTCACGCCGTTCAGCCCGGCCATCAAGCCCAGCGAAACGATAATGCCCATAATTGGAACGAACGGTACCCACGGCGTCCGGAAGGGCCGCTCCAATTCAGGCCGCCTGACGCGCAGAACCCAAACTGCCGAGCATACGATCACAAAAGCGAGGAGCGTGCCGATACTCACCATCTGGCCGAGGCTGCCGATGGGAACCAGCGAGCCCACAATGGCCACCGCCAGCCCGACAACTGCCGTGGATTTCCACGGAGTGCGGAACCGCGGGTGAATATCGCCGGCCCACTTCCACAGCAGACCGTCGTGCGCCATCGAATAGAACACGCGCGATTGTCCCAGCAGCATCACCAGCATCACGGTGCTTAAGCCCGCCAAAGCACCGGCGTTCACCACGTAACTGCCCCACTTCACTCCCGTCTCTCGAATGGCCAGCGATACCGGCGCTCCGATGTTCAGCCGCGAGTAGTGCACCGTTGCGGTCAACAGCCCGGAAACCACGAGGTAGAGAATGGTGCAGACGATCAGCGAACCAAGTATGCCAATGGGCATATCTTTTTGCGGCTTGCGGGCCTCCTGAGCCGCCGTCGAAACCGCATCGAATCCGATATACGCAAAGAACACGACGCCAGCCCCTCGCAGCACTCCCGACCATCCATAAAAGCCAAACGTTCCCGAGTTCGGCGGCAGGAATACTTTCCAATTGGCGTGAGCGAGCACCGGATGCTTGAGCACGAAGGGGATGGCCACCGCAATGAAGGTCAATACCGCGGCAAGCTTCACAAAGACTATGCCGGTATTGAAATTTGCGGACTCCTTGATGCCGATGATCAGGATAGTGGTCACGCCCAGGATGGCAAGGAACGCCAGCAGGTTGAAACTAGCGGTGGCGTGCGGCAGCGCCGCCAACTGGCTGGCTGGCAGATTGAACGTCGTTACAGGCGCCCAGCGGCCATCCACCATCACCCACTTTGCGCCCGGCACATCACAGATTTGCGGAGGCAGACTGATTCCATAGTCCTGCAAAAACGCCACCAGCGTGCTGCTCCAGCCGCTGGCAACGGTAGCGGCGCCAAACGCGTATTCCAGGATCAGGTCCCACCCGATAATCCAGGCGATGAATTCCCCAAGCGTGGCATAGCCGTAGGTGTACGCGGAACCCGCAATCGGGATCATCGAGGCGAATTCCGCATAGCAAAGCCCCGCAAAGACGCAGCCCAGCCCCGCCAGCACATAAGAAAGCATGATTGCCGGACCGGCATAGAGCGCGGCGGCCGACCCCGTAAGCACGAAGATGCCCGCGCCAATGATTGCTCCAATCCCCAGCGTTATCAGGTTGACGGGGCCCAGGGCACGCTTCAGGCTGTGTTCGCCCGTTTCCCCGGCCTCTTTCATCAGCGTGTCCAACGACTTCGTTGCAAATAGGGGGTTGCCCATGCAACTCCTCCTTCTTTTTGTGCTTACGAAATTTCCGCCTGACTAAGCTTTCCGCCGCGACCACAGCCAATAAACCGGCACGCCCAGCAGAACAATCGCCATGCCCATGCCCGCTGTCTGTGTCTGATAAAGCAGGAGCACCACCATGATTCCGGTGGCTGCCACAATATACAACAGCGGCAGCACCGGATAGCCAAAAGCTTTGTACGGCCGTTCTGCGTTCGGACGCTTCCAGCGCAACAGAAAAATCCCGCCAATGGTGAGCACATAAAAAAGCAGCGCGGCAAACACGACGTAATCCAGCAGGTTGCTGTACAGATTGCCGTAGCTGCCATCGGGCTTGCGCGTGCGCAGAAGAATCAGGACCACGATCCACATTCCCTGGAAGACCAACGCCGTTCCCGGCACTCCTTTGTTGTTCAGTTTTCCGGTGGCGCGGAAAAACAGTCCATCCTTGGCCATGGCGTAAGCCACGCGCGAACCCGCCAGAATCAATCCATTGTTGCATCCAAAAGTGGAAACAATAATCGCGACGGCCATTATCCACGCGCCCTTCGCGCCGAAGATGGCCGAGAGCGCCGCGGTGGCAACGCGGTCGTCGCGCGCGTTCTGTATCTGGTCCAGCGGCAGGGCGCAGAGATAAGCGAGATTCGCCAGGAGATACAGCGTCATCACGATGATAGTGCCGAAGGCCATGGAAAGCGCCACATCGCGCTTCGGATTTTTCACCTCGGCAGCCGTAAACCCGATGTTGTTCCAGGCATCCGCGGAAAACAGCGAGCCTACCTGCGCAACGGCAAGCGCCAACAGCAGCCCGTACCAGCCGCTTGCCGCAGTGACCGTCGGCAGCAGCGATTTAAGGAAGTTGGTGCCTGGCACGATGGGTTGCGCCCCGCGAATCGCCCAAAAATGCGAAAAATTATCCGCAATCGCAGTCGCGTTCCGGGCCACAAACACGCACAAGACAATTAACCCCAGCAGCGATAGCATCTTCGCCGAAGTGAAAATATTCTGAATCCACTTGCCCAGCTTTACCCCGCGTGTATTCAGAAACGTCAAGAAAATAATCATCACCACGCCGACCAATTGCTGCACGGAAAGGCTGATGGCAAACGACGATCCCAGGTTGATCGGCCGCACCACCCACGTCTGCGGCGAGATGGCGGGAAACAACACGCCCAGATAGCGCGCGAATCCGATCGCCACGGCGGCAATCGTGCCCGTCTGAATCACCAGGAACAGCGTCCAACCGTACAGAAAGCCCCACAGCGGCGAGTACGCCTCTCGCAAATAGACGTATTGTCCGCCCGCGTGCGGAAACAACGCCGCCAGCTCCCCATACGACAGCGCCGCAGCTATCGTGAGCAGCCCGCTAAGAATCCAGGTGAGCAGCAAGCCCCCCGGCGAACCGGTCGCCCGGGAAATTTGCGCCGCGACAATAAAAATACCGGAGCCGATCATGGACCCGGCCACGATCATCGTGCCATCGAACAATCCGATGGCGCGGACGAATCCGTGCTCGGACCTTGGAATTTGCGGGGAAGAAACGTTGCTGGAATCAGCCATGCGTTGCGTTCCTCACTGGGACGCCGCCAGTTTCTTCTCGCCGCGGCATCGCAGCAGGCGCCCGCTTGAATGGATTGGTCTTCGTGTCGCAGCCAGGGCGGTTTCCGCTATGGCTGCAGCGTCTAATATCACATCGCGGCCCGGCATCACAAGGCGCATGACAGCTTATTTTCCGTTGCTGCTCAGAAATCGTTCAATGAAGTGTGTGTCGAAATTCCCGGCGGCAAAGTCCGCATCGGCCAGGATGCGCAGGTGCATCGGGATGGACGTCTTGATTCCTTCGATGACGAACATCTCCAGCGCGCGCTTCATCCGCGACAGCGATTCGCCGCGGTCGCGGCCCCTGACGATGAGCTTGGCCACAAGCGAATCGTAATAGGGCGGAATCACCGCATCGGAATACGCCGCGGAGTCCACGCGCACGCCCGTACCTCCGGGCGCCTGAAACGTCGTGATGCGCCCGGCGGAAGGCACAAACGTATCCGGATCTTCCGCGTTGATGCGGCATTCGATGGCATGCCCACTGAATTGCACTTCTCCGGCGGCATCCTCGATCTTCTCGCCCGCCGCCACGCGAATCTGCGCTTTCACCAAGTCCACGCCAGTCACCATTTCGGTGACCGGATGTTCCACCTGGATGCGCGTGTTCATTTCGATGAAGTAAACCGCTCCATCGTCGTCCATCAGAAATTCAACCGTGCCGGCATTGGTGTAGCCGATGTGCTCCAGCGCCTTCACCACCTTCGCACCCAGGTCTTTTCGGCGCTTCGCGTCCATCGCCGGCGAGGGTGTCTCCTCAATCAGCTTCTGGTGACGACGCTGTATGCTGCATTCGCGTTCCCCCAGATGAATCACTTTCCCGTGCTGGTCGCCAAGCACCTGAAATTCAATATGCCGGGGATGCAGCAGGTACTTCTCCATGTACACGTCGGGAGTGCCAAAGGCTTGCTGCGCTTCGCTGCGCGCGGTCTGATACGCGGAGAGCAGATCCTCCTGCGTGCGTACCATGCGCATGCCACGCCCCCCGCCCCCCGCGGCCGCTTTCAGGATCAGCGGATACCCGACGCGTTTGGCTTCGCTGCCGAGTTGCTCTTCGCCATCCACAACGCCATCGCTCCCGGGAATCGTCGCCAGCCCCGCCGCTTTCATTTCCCGCCGCGCGCGGTCTTTCTCTCCCATCATTTCAATTACTTCGGGTCTCGGCCCGATGAACGTGATTTCCGAGGCTTCGCATACTTTTGCGAAATTCGCATTTTCCGAAAGAAAGCCATAGCCTGGGTGAATGGCGTCCACGTTGGTGATTTCGGCGGCGCTGATGACTTGCGGGATGTTCAGGTAGCTTTCACTGCTGCGGGACGGGCCGATGCACACGGCTTCGTCCGCGAAACGCACGTGCAAAGCATTACGGTCGGCCTCCGAATACACGGCCACCGTCGCAATGCCCAGTTCTTTGCAGGCACAGATAATCCGCAGGGCGATTTCCCCACGGTTGGCGACAAGGATCTTCTGGAACATATTCGCGCGGGACGCTTACCGCTTCCGGCTGGGTCGTATCCCAAACAGCGGCTGCCCGTATTCCACGGGTTGCCCATTCTCCGCAAAGATGCGCAGCACTTCTCCGCTTACCTCGCACTCGATTTCGTTCATCAGCTTCATGGCTTCCACGATGCACAGCGTCTGCCCGGAATCGACGTGGTTGCCGATTTTCACGAAAGGCTCCGCGCCGGGGCTGGGCGATCCGTAAAACGTGCCTACGATCGGCGACTTCACCAGATGCAGCTCCTCGCCGCTGATATCGTCCGCTGCCTTTTCGGTCGGCTCTGCGGCTTCCTCTGCCGGCGCCAGTGCCGAGGGCACAATGATCTCCGCGGCGGGTCGCGGCGCGGTAAGCACCACATTTGTGCTGGGCTTCTTCAACCGGATTTTCAGGTCGCCCCGTGAGTACTCGAATTCCTCGAGGTTGTGCTCGCTCATGAACCGGAGCAGTTCTTCAATCTGCCCGATTTCTGGGTTCGCAAACGACGGACTACTACTCGCTTTCGACGGCTTTTTCCGTTTCATGCCTTTTTCAGATTTCGATGAGATCCCGCTTTACGCGGGTTAGTACTTCATTCCCTGTTGCGCCTACCACCACTTCGTCTTCGATGCGTATGCCCCCGGCTCCTTGAACATACACGCCAGGTTCTATCGTAATCACATTTCCGGCTTGGAGTCGAATTTGCTGGCCACGGGCGACGCGCGGCTCTTCGTGCACTTCCAAGCCCAGGCCGTGGCCTGTGCTATGCACAAAATGCGCTTCAAGGCCTGCCGTTCTCAGGACTTCCCGCACGGCGCTATCCACTTCACCGCACGTGATTCCCTCTTCCACTGCAGCAACGCCGGCCGCTTGCGTCTCCCGCACCGCCTGGTACCATTCCCGGATGCGTTTGGGCGCCCGGCCTAGATACACCGTACGCGTCATATCGCTGCAATAGTGGCCGAGTATAACACCCAGGTCGAGCACGACCAACTCATTTTTCCTCAGCTTCTTGGAGGTTGGCCGCGCGTGGGGCAGCGCCGAGCGCTTCCCGGACGCCACAATTGTCTCAAACGAAGGCCCGCTGGCCCCGCGCCGGCGCATCTGATACTCCAGTTCCGCGGCCAGTTCGCTTTCGCGCACTCCAGGACGCACCAGTTTCAGCACGCTCTCGAACACTTCCCCCACCAGAACCGCCGCCTTTCGCATTTGCGCCAGTTCCTGCGCGTCCTTGCGCATTCGCAGGCCTTCCGGGATGCCCGCAGCCTCTATCGTGCGGCATTTGGAGCCCGCAGCCTTCCGCACCGCATTCCATTGCGCCAGGGACATTTGGAAAGGATCAAACCCCACCCGCCGCAAGCCCCTTTCCCGCAACCACTCGCCGAGCGCCTGGGACAAGCCGCCCTTTTGCAGGACCGTTCGGATTCCTGGAACTTCTTCCCTGGCCTGCACCGTGAATCGGCCGTCCGTTATCAGCGTAGCGCGGTCCTTCTCAATAACCAGGGCGCCCGATTCACCCGTGAATCCTGTCAGGTAGTACCAGTTGGCCGGATGGGTGACCAGCAGGCAATCCAAACCGCGCTGGCGCAGCATGCCGGCCAACTGCCGTCGTCTTTGAGGATGGTTTACACGCATAAAAAAAGAATCGAGGAGACTCACGCCTCCTCGATTCCAGTTTAACCGAATTTTAAGCTGTCTTCCGTTCTTCGCCTGCGGCTCTTCCCCAATATCAGCCAGGGATGATTCGCGGCGTCAGGAAGAACAGGAGTTCCTGTGACTGAACGCTGATGTTGGTCCGCTTGAACAGCCGCCCGATCAAGGGCAAGCTGCCCACGATCGGTACCTCGGTAATGTCCGTCTGCTGTTGGGTGACGATAATGCCGCCGATGACCACCGTGCCGCCGTCAGCGACCAGCACCTTCGTCTCCGCGGACTGTGTATCGAGAGCCGGAATTCCCTGCACGCGAGGGATACCGTTGTCAATCTGCGTGTTTTCCACCAGCACGTCCATGAACACCGTGCCTTCGGCGGTAATCTGCGGGGTGACTTCCAGCTTCAGCACCGCGTCAATGTACTGCACCGAAATGGTGTTGTTGATGGTCGTTTGAATCGGAATCTTCGTACCTTGCTTCACTGTCGCTTTTTCGTTGTTCTGCGTGATTACCTTCGGCTTCGACAGCAGTTTGCCAACACCCTTGGCTTCCGCCGCCGTGATGAAGAAGTCCACCGCGAAGTTCGGCGAGCGGTGGCCAAAGTAGAAGCCGCTCGTCGGAACGCCTGCGCCAAGGTTCACGTTATACGGCAGACCCGCGGTTGTGCTGCCGCCGCCGGTGCTGCTGTTCGGGACGCCGACGAGTGGCGGCTGGGGAATGCCTGTCGTTGTTATCGGGCTGACACCCACGCTTGCCGGACCACCGATGATGGTGCGGCCACTGGTGGTTGTCCCTGCCATACCCCACTGCACGCCGATATCCTGCGAGAACGACCGTGAAGCGGAGATGACGCGCGCTTCGATTTCCACCTGCTGGGCCTTGCGATCCAACTGGCGAATCAGGTTATCAATCGTGGGGATGACCGATGGAATGTCCCGGATGATCAGTTGGTTGGAGCGGTCATCGGAGAAAATGTCGCCGCGGGTAGAGAGGAATTTCTTCAGGGTGTCCTTCATGATCGTCGCTTTGGCGTAACTGAGTACGCGCGTGACGGTCACCGGCGCAACCGCTTCCGCCTGGGCCTTTTCCAGATCGCGCAGTGTTTCGGCTTCGTTCTTCAAGGTCGCCCGCGTAGCCACGCGCAGAACGTTGCCGGTGAGTTGCTTGTCCAAACCGTTATTCTGCAACACCAGGTCCAGCGCCTGATCCCACGGCACTTCGTCCAGCACGATCGTCAGCGTGCCCTTGACGTTGGGATCCAGCACCACGTTTAACCCGCTGATCTCGTGGATCAACCGGAAGAAATCCTTCAGGTCCACGTCCTTCAGGTTCACCGAAATCGGTTCACCTGTGTAGTGTCCAGCTGTCGCGGGGGCCGGTGACATGGTCGCCTGCGTATTCGCCACCGTGGTGGCCGCGCTGCTGGCCTGTTGAGCTGCCTGCAGGGCCGCCTGTTGCGTGTTTCCTTCCGGACGAGCCGGTTCCGGCCTTGCGCTCAACGATGCCAGAACGAGAGAGGGCTGGGTCAGTTCGTTTGGCAAACCAAAACGAGGAGCCGGAACATTCAAACTCTTCTTGTTGCGCGCGTTCGAACGCGGCGCGCTCGCCACATAGGAAATCTTCTGCGGCGGCTTTACCACCGCCGTTGACGTTACCGGGGCGGCCAGCGTTCCTTCCGCTGGCGTATTCTGCGCCTGGAAGTACACCACGATCGCCGCGCCCTCATGGGCAATCTGGTAGGGCGCCGCGCCCGTCAGGTCAATCACCACGCGCGCCACATCCGGACGGTACTGTCCCATCCGCACATCGCGCACCGGCGCCGAGACCCCGGGAATGGAGCTCTTCTGCACGCCCATGCGCGCACCGGAGAAGTCCAGCACCAGGCGCTCCGGGTTCTGCATCCGCGCCGCATGGACGTCGAGGCGTCCTGCTCCTTCGACGCGAACGGCCGCGCGCTGCGTGTCCTGTGTTAGCGCCACGCTTGAAATCACCGCGGCGCTTGTGGGCGCAGCGGTGGCATCCTGTCCGCGAAGGGCCACTGAGCTTCCACCCAGCACCACGATCGCGAGTATCAGGCAGCCAAATCGAAAGGCCGGCCAGTTCGTCTTCATTGCTGTTCTCCTGCACTGGAGTAAATTCTCTTATTGACCTGCCGCTCCACGGGCTTTCCAAATGCGTCCTTGCCAATTTCGTGGAACGACACACCATCCATGGCAATCTTTTCCACTCGTCCGTCGTACAACTGGTCGCCTTCCCGCAAGAAGTAGGTGCGCGATTGCGGATTGGTGACCACGGCGATCATGCCGTTTGGCGCGCGCACAATGCCGTCGAGGCGCAGAGAGGAAACTTGCAAACCCGCTTTGCCGGGAGGCAGATTCTTGTTGGCTTCGGCCGCTGCTTTGTCGCGGCCCACCAGGGATTCAAATGGATCGCGCCGCGCCACTTTCTCTTCCGCCGGTGCAGGAGCCGCGCCCTCGGCAGGCGCTGCTGCCGCTTTCTTGGCGCTGCTCTTCGGCGCCTTGGCAGCAGGCTTTGCCGCCGGCTTGGCAGCCGGGGCAGTGGGTGCCGGTTTCGCCGTCTGCTTGGCAGCAGGCGCCGGTTTTGCCGCTGGCTTGGCAGCAGGTGCAGTCGTCGCTGGTTTCGCCGCAGGCTTCGCGGCGGGCGCCGGCGTGGTCTGGGCGGACAGGCCGTTTCCGGCCGCCGCCAGCAGCATCCCGATAACTAGTATGATCGCTCGATGCATGGCTCGCTCGTTCCTGCTCACGGTTTTTTCACAGGCGGAGTTGAACCCTTCGCTCCACCTGCTCCCGGAGCCGTATCAGCCGGCTTCGTGAAAAACGTTGTAACGGTAAACACTCCAGTAACCGTCGTGCCCGGACGAATAGGGTATTTCGCACCGTGGGACGACGTGGCATCGTCGAATTGAATGTCCCCGACGTTGATGATGCGCGACAACCGGCTCAGTCGCCCGAAGAAATCCAGAATATTAAAGTATGGTCCGTCGGCCTGCACTTCAAACGGCATCTCGTAATGGATTTCCCTGGCCACAATCGCCTGCGAAGTCAGCCGCCGCAGTTGCACGTTCGAGGCGCTCGCCGCTCCCTGTACCAGGCGGATGAATTCGTCCGTTTCCTTCTCCTCCGGCACAATCGTCTTCAAGGTGTCCAGTTGCTTGTTCAGCGCATCCATCTGCTGCTTCAGCTCGCCGTAACGCTGCTTGTAAACCTGCAATTGCGTGACTTCCTGGTTTAGCTTCTGCCGCGCCTGAACCGCCTTGTCATAATCCGCGCGCTCTTGCGCTACCGGAGAACCAGGCACATACAAACCCGCCAGAACCAATATCACTGCGATGGCCAGGGCTACCAGCCCCTGCATGATCACCGACATGTCTCGGAAAGGATTTGCCATGATCTTCCCTTATCCTTTCTTCGCCGGTGCGGCGCTTTTTGGCCCGCTCGGGCCAGGGGCGCTCGCTGGTCTCGCCTGCGGCGTGGCGCCCGCGGGCCCGTTCGGCACGATCTCTGCGCCGATCGTAAATGTGAAGGTCTGGATGGCGGTGTTCCGATCATCCTGCTTGGTTTCTTTAATCTCCACCTTTTGGAAGTAGCCGGAGCGTTTCAGCGCGGTAATGAAGTTGGCCACCGAATTGATCGAAGCCGCCGCTCCCTCCATATTCACCACTGAGCCCTTCTTGGTCATCGAGATGAGCCACAGGTTCTCCGCGCGCGAAACCGTGTTGGCAACCTGGTCCAGCAGTTCTTGTCCGCCCGTACGGTCGCGCTGGAGTTGCTCGATGGTGGCGACGCGCTGCTGCAGCACGCCCTTCTGCTTCTCGAAGGCGTCCACTTGCAGCTTGATCTGCTCGAGTTCCGTCTTTTGCGCCTGGAGCTGCTTGATGCGGCCGTTCTCTTCGTTCAGCTGCGTCTGCCAGGAGTGGTAGAAGTAAAAGAGGAAGAGGCCGCCAAGCAGCACGCCCGCTCCGATGAACACCAGCGGCAATGCCGCTCCAGTGTCCACCGGCCGTCGTGCGGCCTTCGGCCGTATTTGTCCCAATAAGTTTATGCGGATCATGGCTAGTCGAAGCTCCTAAGTGCCAGTCCTACCGCGACAACCAACTTTGGCGCCAAATCCCGAATCTGGTCCTCGCTGTGCTTCCCCGGATTGATCAGGACTTTCCGGAATGGATTCAACTCCTCCACCGGCATGGCAAATTCTTCTCTCAACAGGTCCACCAGCCCCGGAACGCGTGCCGTTCCCCCGGCGACCATAATGCGCTGAATATTCTCACCGCTGGCCGTGGCCCGGAAGAAGTCGAACGTTTTCTGGATTTCCAGCGTAAGAATATCCGAAACGCTGCGCAAAATCTGGCTTTTTTGCTCATCGGTCACGCTGGGCAGGGTGTCGCCCTTCTTCAGGCGTTCCGCGTCATCGAAGCTCAGGTCCAGCTCTTTTTGCAGCGCGTCCGTGTACTGGTTGCCGCCCACGCTCACGTCGCGCGTAAACAGCGGCACGCCGCCGCGCACAATATTAATGTTCATCACGCTCGCGCCGATGTTCAGCAATGCCACCGTCTGGCCCGCATCCGGCTCGTAATTCACTTCAAAGCAGTTCTGCAAGCCAAACGCATCAATGTCCACCACCACCGGCGTCTTGCCTGCCTGCGCCAGCACGTTGGTGTGGTTCAGAATCTTGTCCTTCTTTACCGCCACCAGCAGAACGTCCATCTGGGCGTCCATGGCTTCCAGGAGCTGATAGCTCAAGTTCACGTCGGCGATGTCGAAGGGAATGTGCTGGCTGGCTTCCGACGGGATGCGGTCATACAACTCGTCTTCGGTCATCAGTGGCAGCGGAACTCTTTTCACGATGACCGAATGCCCGGAAACGGAAGTGGCCACGTTCTTGGTCTTGATGTGTTCGGTGTCAAAAATTTTCGTGATCGCGTTGGCCACCTGCGGCGCGTCCATGATCGCTCCGTCCACAACGGTGTCCTGCGCCAGCGACTCCATCCCGAAGCTCACCAACTCGTACCCCGCCTTCGTCGATTTCAATTCGACGGCCTTGATCGAACTGGAGCCGATATCCAGTCCCACCAACTGCTTTGCTTTCTTACCCCCGAGTAACCACATATCGCGGCCTCTTTCCCTCACGCCAGTGCGAACCTAGCGGCGTCTTGCCACCACTTGGCTCATCTTGCGTTCCATCCAGCGGTCCAGGATCGTCTTCCTTAGTTTCCAACGATTGCCCAGCTTAAAGGCAGGTATTTCGCCCTCTGTGATGTACCGGTACAGAGTATCAGGACTGATGCCCAGATACTGCGAAGCCTGCCGTACATTCATCACTTCGCGCGATTCGCTCACGAGGAACATCCACCCTTTTTCTTTCACGCCTTGGGACCCGGCGTTTGCAGCGCCTTCAGTTGCAGCCAATAGTAAACCAGAGAGCGCCGCCCGTGTGAACTTTATGTCACCGAAAACCACCGACCGTCAAGCGTTTCTCTCCTGTATTTGTGCTAAGAATGCAAGGAATCCTAGGCAATTCACCTGATATTGTAGGCAGGTGCTCCGACATATAGCGCCGCATAGCTACTGGTACCACAATAGATTGTATTTTCTCCTCTTTCTGACCCTGTCCCACGGGACGGTAATCCTTTGCACGCAAACAACCGGTATTCGCCCGGTTTTGTCCGTGTTTCTCGGCCTCGCGTCCTACGTTTCCGCCTTCCCGCAAAAAAAAAGTGCGGGCTTGCCGGCTTTTCACGCGCTACAATTCGCAAGCCCGAATTTCGCGGCATCCGCACCTGCCCGCCGAGGTTCCTATGAAACGCTCGCAAGGAATAGCCGTTGCGCTGCTCATTCTTTTTGCTCTCCTGGGCACAACCTTGTTTCCGCAATCGCGCGGTGGCGCAGCACAGCCAGCGGCGCGCCCCACGGGCTTCCTGGTAATTGCCAATCAGGGCGAGCACACCACTTTGCTGGTGGACCTGGCCACGCGCCAGACTTTGCTGCGCGCCGCAGTCGGCATCAATGGCCATGAACTCGCTGTTTCTCCCGACGGCCATTTTGCTTACGTTCCCATTTACGGCAATTCCGGCGTCGGCAGGCCCGGCACCGATGGCGATTCCATTGACATCATTGACCTGAAAGAACGCAAACTCGCCGGACACATCCCCCTCGGTAGGCCCGTGCGCCCTCATTGCGCAAAATTTGGCCCCGACGGGTCGCTGTATGTTTCCGCGGAACTTGCTAATGCCGTGTATGTCGTTGATACCGCCGCCCGCAAAGTCGTTGCCGAAATTCCCACCGGCCAAACCGAATCCCACATGCTGGTGATCACGCCGGACGGCCGCCGCGCCTATACCGCAAACGTGCATGCGGGGAGCGTAAGCGTTCTGGACCTGCAGAAACGCACCCTGATTACCACCATTTCTATCTGCAAAATAGTGCAGCGTATTTCCATCTCGCCGGATGGCCGCCGCGTTTACACGCATGACCAGGATTCGCCGCGCATCGCCGTCATTGACACTGCCACCAACGACATCGCGGCTTGGATCGCTCTGCCAAGCACGGTCTATTCTTCCGCGTCCTCACCGGACGGCCGCTGGCTGGTAGCTGCTTCCCCGGCAGGCAAACTGTTTGTTGTGGATACAGTGAGCGGCCAAATCGCTCATTCCTTCGATATTCCCCCGGCCACTGGAGAAGTCCTCATCACGCCGGATGGTTCTCGCGCTTATGTGAGCTGCCCTCAAGCGGGCACGGTGGAAATCCTCAACCTGCAGAGTTGGGCCATGGAAGAACCATTGAAGCTGACGCCTGGGGTGGACGGCCTGGACTATCTCGCCACCACAAACTGAATAGGTCTTCTCGCGGGCAGAGGAGCGAGACCGTACCTAAACACCCGCGCTCTCCATCGGAGTATGGTCGAGCAGCTGCAAGCCCTTCGAGATTCTTCACACTTTCTTCTGGTATGTGGGCCCCATGCACGCAATGCCCGCGTTTGACTTCATGGGCTCCGCACCCGCCACCGCCGCCACGCGCTATCCGCTCATCTATCTCGTTCTCGCCGCAATCCTATTCGTCATGGCCATCGCCGGACGCAAGCGCCAACTCCTCCTCTGATTCTTTTTGCGGTGAGATCCTGCTCCGTCTCTTCTCTACGCTTCCTCTGCGTACTCTGCGTCTCTGCGTTAAGTTCTTCCGGCTTGCTCTTATCTTGGCGCCCTTTGTTTCCTCTACGCCGAACTCGTCTTCAAATCCCCAAGCTCTTCCACAGGGCTTCAACACGCGCCTTCGTCTTCTCGTCCATCAAAATCTCGTCCGGCCATGGCCGCGTAAATCCCTCGCTGGCCCATTTGCGCGTGGCATCAATGCCCATTTTCGAGCCGAAATCCTGCATCCGCGCCGCGTGGTCCAGCGTGTCCATGGGCCCCAGCATAAACTGCACATCGCGCTCCGGGTCGATGGCACACAGCGCTTTCCACACCACCTCGCGATAGTCATGCACGTTCACATCGTGGTCCACCACCACGATCACTTTGGTGAACATCGCCTGCCCCAGCGACCAGATCGCGTTCATCACCTTCCGCGCATGTCCTGGGAACGATTTGCGAATCGCCACGATCATCAGGTTGTGCACGATACCTTCCGCGGGCAGCGACACATCCACGATTTCCGGGTGCGTCATCTTCATCAGCGGCAGGAACACACGTTCGATCGCATAACCCATGAAAAAATCTTCCTGCGGCGGCGGCCCTACCACGGTAGTCAGATAGATGGGATCCTTACGATGCGTCACGCACTCCACGTGGAAGACCGGGTATTCTCCTTCCAGCGAATAAAAGCCCGTGTGATCGCCGAAAGGTCCTTCGGTGCGCATCTCGCTCAGGTTGACGTAGCCTTCCAGCACGATTTCCGCGTTGGCCGGCACTTCCAGCTCATTCGTCTCGCAGGGCACCATTTCCACCGGTTCCCTTTTCAGGAAGCCGCTGAACATCATTTCGTCCAGGTCCGGCGGAATCGGCAAAACGCCGCCAAGCGTGGTAGCGGGATCGGCGCCAATCGCCACGCTCACGGGAATCCGCCCCTCGGGATTCTTCGCGCGCGCGCGGCGGAAATGTTCCGCGCCATGCTTTTGCGTTTGCCAGTGCATCCCGGTAGTGCGCTCGTCATAAATCTGCATGCGGTACATGCCGACATTGCGCTTCCCTGTTTCGGGATTCTTCGTGAACACCAGCGGAAACGTAATAAAGCGTCCGCCATCCTTCGGCCAGCATTTCAGAATCGGAAAATCCAGCAGGTTGACGTCGTCGCCCTTGTGCACCACTTCTTTGCACGCGCCGTCCTTCACGCTCCTCGGGAAAAACGAGCCCAGCTCCGCCAGCTTTGGCAGCATCTTCAATTTGTCGAAGAGCCCTTGCGGCGTCTGCATGTCCAGGAATCCGCGAATCCGCGCCGCCACATCCTGCAGATCCTCCACCTCAAGCGCCAATTCCATCCGGCGAACGCTGCCGAACGCATTGATCAGCAGCGGATAGCGCGAACCTTTCGGCTTTTCAAATAGCAGCGCGGGCCCCAGTCCGCCTGGAGTCGGCCCCGCATGTGCCGCCCCTGCATAGTCATTGGATTGTTGAACTGCGAAATTCTCTCCGCGAATGGCCTCGCGGCGCAACCGCTGCACTACTTCCGCAATCTCCAGGACCGGATCGACTTCCGTCTTCACGCGGCGCAATTCGCCTTCGTCCTCAAGTTTCCGCACAAACTCCCGCAAATCCCGATACGCCACGTTATCCCTCCTGGAAAACTCCCCGTAGACCGGTCAACGGCTCACACTACCACGTCAATCCTGCCGGCGCAAAAACCCCGCCTCGCTAGATGCAAGTCCGCGCCTTGCCTTGTGTAGTGGCCAGTCTTTAGACTGGCGCTTTTCTCCGCATCCCCTCCTCCATTTCTCCTACCGCTAGGTCATTGCCTTGTGTTATATATTACTTTTCGGTATGCCGATTAACCGCAAAGACACCCGCCTGCCGCCGGAATTTTATCGCGGTCAGCGCTACCATTTCGTCACCATCTGCTGCGATCGACGCAAACCTTATCTAGGTGAAAGAGCTACCGCGCAATCCGTTCTCGCCACTCTCGAACAATGCGCCGCAAAGCGGTCCTTCCAGCTTCACGCGTATTGCCTCATGCCCGATCATGTCCACTTGTTGGTCCAAGGCATGAGCGCCCCTTGTGATCTGCTCGAATTCATACGGGTCTTCAAACTCCGCACCGCATTTGAGTTCAAGAAATCCCACGGCGCGAGACTTTGGGAAAAGAGCTATTACGATCACACACTCCGGCAAGCCGATGCCATCGAGGATGTTGCCAGCTACATTTGGCAGAATCCCGTGCGCAAAAAGCTATGCGCGTTCCCCTCCGATTTTCCATTTTCCGGTTCGCGAACCATCGAATGGATGCGACGCGCTGCATCCGAGTCGTCGTGGTCTGCTCCGTGGAAAGGAAAGGCGCCAATCTAAAGATTGGCCACTACACTCGGCAAAACTCGGTGAGACGCCCCGCCTATATTGCTCTCTGTTCATTTGCGCGGCGGGCACGTCAATGTAACAATAGCTTCATGCGAAAAATACATTTTTCCGCCCTCACCCTTTTAACAGCCGGCTTTCTTTTCACCGGCCACGCCGCGGCGCAGCAGACCCCGGCGGCCACAACTCAACAATCTCCTGCCGCGACGCCGGCTCCGGCAACCAAGGCGCAGACGACTCCTGCCGCGAAGAAACCTGCAGCGGCTTCCACTGCGAAAAAGCCCGCCGCGCCGCTCACGTTGAAAACGCCGAAGGACAAGGCCAGCTACGCCATCGGCATGAACATCGGCAAGGGCATGCACCAGCAAGCCGTGGACGTGGATCCCGCAATCCTGTTGCGCGGCCTGAAAGACGGGCTCGCAGGCGGGAAAACGCTGATGACCGACGAGGAAGCCAAGGCCGCGCTGACCGCTCTGCAACAGGAAGTGCGCAAAAAGCAGGAAGAAAACGCCATGGCTCAGGGCGAAGTTAACAAGAAGGAGGGTGATGCGTTTCTTACCGCGAATAAGGCGAAGGAAGGCGTCGTCACTCTGCCCAGCGGCTTGCAATACAAGATTCTTCAGCAAGGCAACGGCCCCAAGCCCACCGTGAACGACACCGTGGTGTGCAACTATCGCGGCACGCTCCTGAATGGCAAGGAGTTCGACAGCTCTTACAAACGCGGCCAGCCGGCTACTTTCCCTCTCGGCCAAGTGATCAAGGGTTGGACGGAAGCGTTGCAGCTCATGCCCGTCGGTTCCAAGTGGCAAATCGTTCTGCCGCCCGACCTGGCTTACGGCGAACGCAGCGCAGGCCCCGACATTACTCCCAATTCCACGCTCGTCTTTGAGGTGGAGTTGATGTCCATCAAGCCTCCGGAAAAGCCTGCGGAGAAGCCCGCCGCGAAGCCTGCGTTGGAGCAGCCGGGAGGAAAGCCCGTCGTCAATCCCGTGGATAAACCGGCGGACAATCCGGCCGCGAAGCCAGCCGATCAGCCCAGCATGCCAAACACGCCTGGCGAAAAGCCCAAGCCATAATACACTTTTAAGTTACTGCACAAATTGGGGTGGCCTTTGCTACGTGTGGAGGCCGCCCCCTCTCTTCTTTGCGGCTCAGCCGCCTTTAGAAGTAGTATCCTCACCCTCGGGATTCTCACCACAAGAGAAAAGTGGCGCCACAGGCGGACGGGTTCTCGTTATGCGCGATATATTAATTGGGCTTGGGTATTTCCTCACAACTCTCGGGATCGCGATCTATGGAATTTGCCTGATTTTGAAACCGCAGCGCTATTCTCTTTTTTTGAGTCGTCCCTTGTTTGCCCGTCACCTGGCAAAATCCGCCTCCGATTGGACCGAAAGCGACAAGCACAAATTGCGCAACAACGGCATCGTCATGCTGATTTTGGGGGCATTCATGTTTTTGATGCCACTCGTTGTCGCTGTGACGAGCCCCGAAAATGCCATTAACCCAGCTGTAACTCCACAAGCTCCCCATTCTGAGCAGAATCGCTGGGGATCTTACATTATGTTGCTTCTCTTTCTTTGCTTGGGGGGCTCTCTCGCAATCAGACCATTGCCAGTCTTGAATTACTTTCGACAGAAACAGTCGCGGCTTGTGGCGCTTTCTCGTAGGGATTCCATGGGGCCGCGGTTCGTTGGTCTTTTCATGATTTTCGCTGCGCTCTGGGGTCTCTACCAAGTCGGGCGTCACTGAGAATCGCGCCCGCGAATGCAAGCGCTCGCGACGTTCTAGGCTAATGCAGGCTTGTCAACACCTGATATACGACAACCACCATCATAAACAACAGATAGATTCGCAGTGACCACATCACGAACTTCTCCGGCCCCTTCAGGTGACGCCGGGGAATCAAGTGCTTTTTCAGCCCCGCGAGCTGTTCCGGCTCGAGCGAAGCCAGCACCAATTCTTGATCGGAGGTGGTGATCGTCTCGCGTACTTTGTCTTTTGGGGTCATCCTTCGCTCCTCCTACTTCCCGCCTAGAATCGCGAAAGCTTTTGGCGCAATCACGCTGATGCCGAAAAGTATTCCCGCCACTGTCAGAAATACAACCACGCAGGTAGCGAGGAAATTCGCCCACAACGGACTCACAAGATCGCCCATCACTTCCCGGTCGTTCGCAAGCATGAACAGAAACACCAGCGCGGGCGGCATCGCCAGCACCGCAACCACGTTGACCAGCAAAACCACATAGACCAGCGGCAGCCCGGGGATTAACACGATTGCTCCGGCAGTCGCCGCGAGCAGGAACAGTACCGAATAGAAAGACTTTCCTTGCATCACAGGCAGGTTCAGGCTGTGCGGCCTGCGGGCCACTTCCCCAAACGCATAGGCGGAGGAAATGGAAATCGTCACAGACGCAACCATTCCCGCTTCCACGATACCCAGTGCGAACAATGCCGCGCCAAATCGCCCGATCAACGGCTGGAGCGCTTGTGCGAACTCCGCACCCTGAAAGTTTTCGGCAGTCATGTGGTGAGCGAACAGTGGGGCTGTCGCAATAATGGTAGCAACCGCGGCAATCGAGGCTAACGCAGCTCCCAGTGTCGTATCAAAGCGGCCAAGATGGATGTCTTTCGTCGTAAGGCCTTTGTCAACCGTGGCGCTCTGTTGAAAGAACAGCATCCACGGTGTCACCGTTGCGCCGATGTCAGCCAGAATGATGATCAGAGTGTCTTGGCTGAAACCAGGGAGCGGCCGCCAGGTGACGAGCGCGTGACCGACAGAATGCCAGTTCGGGTGCGTAAGCAGGGCAACGGGAACAAAGATGAGATTGAAGATGGCGATCGCAAGCAGGGTTCGTTCCCAAGTCCAATAACGGTGCATCGCCACCGCCGCGCACAAGAACACCAGCGCGCTGCCAACCGCGGCCCATGGAGGCACGCCGAAAAATCCCAGGCCGGCGCGGATGGCAATAAACTCGGTGATGAGCGTCAGGAAATTGCCGATCCCCAGATCAATCATGGAGAACCAGCCCCAGAACGGCCCAAAGCGGTCGAAGATCAACTCCGCATGGCCGCGGTGCGTGGCGGAACCCAGACGCATGGTCATCTCTTGTACGACGATGGCCATGCAGAATGTCAGGATGACGAAGGGAATGAAGAAGCCGATTCCAAATCGCGCGCCCGTCGCGGCGTAGGAAATCATACTGGGGCCATCGTTTTCGCCCAGCATGACGAGAATGCCGGGTCCGACGAGCAACCACAGCAAACGGAACTTGGAGAAGGCGCCGCGCTGCGCTCTCGCCGCGGAAACGCGCACGCGGTCGTGAGCACGATCCACGTCCTCGTGCGTGATGACGACGTCTTGCGTGACGCTTCGTTGCGTCAGCCTGTTCAGAGGGCCTAAGTTCACGAGCGTTTCCCTCGCGATGTGCGGAGCATACTACTGCATCTCCGCCTGGTAAAGCGCAGTATATCAGATTTTATTAACTAGGATTAATAGTCGTTTGCTTAATGTTCCCGCGCAACCCAGATCTTCTCGGCCGCGGGAGAACCCAGCGCGATGCGCTTGCTGGCGATTTTCAGGATGGCGGTTCCGTCGTAGTTCCGGGATTCGACTTTCACTTGTGTGCCCGGACGGATGCCTCGTTCTTCCAGGAATTCCAATAGCTTGCGGTCCCGTTCGTACACGCTGAATACCCGGTAAGTCGAGCCCGCTTCCGCTTCGCTGAGCAGGCGCTGACCTTTCCTGCGCCGCTGCTTGGGGCTCATGACCGCCAGGCCGTTCCCATGCGGACAAGTTTCCTTATAGCCGAGCAGCTCGACCAGTTTCTTCTCGAATGCCGGAGAGACGGCATGCTCCAGGCGCTCGGCTTCCTCGTGAACTTCAAACCAGCCCATGCCAAAAATCTCGAAGAGCATGCGCTCGATCAGGTGATGGCGAAGAATCGTTTGCTCCGCTACTTTCCGTCCTTCGGCGGTCAGTTGAATGACGCCTTTTTCCAGCGTGACCAGACCGTCTTTACGCAAACGCTTCAGCGCAGCGGTTACGGCCGGGGGTGTCACGGAAAGCCAGTGGGCGAGCAGCGCGGGGATTACCGTATGGCCTTCCGCTTCGGCTTCCGCAATGGCTTTGAGGTAGTTTTCCTTGGAAATGGTGATCATCATGAGTTCGCTGCGTCGCTGTAACCGTCCTTACTTTACCACCAATCTCCACGCTGGCGGCCCGGCCACTCTGGACGCGATTCTGTTGGACTGGCGGATTTGGCCAGTTCGGTCCTTACTTAGGAGTGCTATCCTGCACCGTGAATCCCCCATATCAGCGGCAGGCCAGGCCATTCGCCAAAATCTTGATTCCCCTATTGACCTGTCTACCGCTTCAGGGTTGAGCCTAAGAGGACAGGGATGATGACCGTTACCCAACTCGCGCGACGTTGCGGTCTCAGCCGCAGCACGGTGCTCTACTACGAATCGGTGCGGGTGCTCAAGCCCCCGTTGCGGACTTCGTCGAACTACCGTGCCTACGGCGAGAAAGACGTGGCGCGTCTCGAGCAGGTTTGCGTTTACCGCAACGCGGGCCTCGGGCTCGCGGACATCCGTGCGATTCTGGACCGCCCCGAAAGTGACGCGTCCGGGATCCTGAAGCGCCGCATGGTGGAAATAAACGCGGAGATTCAAGCCCTTCGCGGCCACCAGCGCGCCATCCTGAAGCTGTTGCAGCACAAATTTTCTTTCGGGAGGAAGAAAGTGATCACCAAGGAAAAGTGGGTTTCCATCATGAAAGCGTCTGGATTCAGCGAGGCCGATATGCACAAATGGCACGCGGAGTTCGAGCGCTCCGCGCCGGAAGAACATCAGGAATTCCTGACGTTCCTCCACATCCCCAAGGACGAGATCCGCTCGATTCGCGAGTGGAGCAAGAAAGAAAAACACGCGTAAACGGATTACGCGGCGCGGGCGGGCCAGGAACGCGGTCTCGGCGGCATCATTCCGCGTTTCTCTCACCGTTGTAGGGGCGCAGGACTCCTGCGCCCCATGTCCGCACAAGAACAAAAATGTCGGCGCGCCGACAATATAATTATTCATATAGTTTAGCATATAGTTACTATGGCGGAAGAAAACAAAGGAGTTAGGGGAGAACGCATTTTGCAACAGGCAGCCCCACCCCCCTGTTTTTGCGTATGTACGGGAATAATTGGACTTACGGGAGGAAGTCCTGGATGTACGGGAATGATTGGAGTTAGTGGCGAGTGACGAGAGGCTAGTGGCGAGGAAGGAATCAAGATGACGCTGAGGCGCAGAGGACGCAGAGGTTCGCAGAGAAGAAAGCGGTGCGGGGATCAAGAATGTCGGCGGTCCGACAATTTCATTTGACGGTGTGCCTGACAGGCGCGAGGGAAATTCCGATATGGAACGGTTGGTCATGTTAGAGGGGGCCCTTCGAGGCTCCCCTCGCAGATCGGGGCAAGCTGGGAGGGGGGGGCCGAGTCTGTGTGGTAACCGGACTTGACGCTGCGTCTATACTGCCGGAGGGAAGGAGCGCAGGATGGCCAATTTTCTGAAGTACAACCCAGAGCAAGCGTATTTGCTGCCACCGACGGTGAGA
>Ga0074044_10000337_pt1 | contig 46858 bp, 35 predicted proteins | sample BogForMeECP23OM1_FD_94443 | JGI IMG/M metagenome (GOLD analysis project Ga0074044, IMG submission 94443) | Bog forest soil microbial communities from Calvert Island, British Columbia, Canada - Bog Forest MetaG ECP23OM1 | ecosystem: Environmental > Terrestrial > Soil > Wetlands ...
AAGGTAGACCCAGCCAACACGAATGTTCGTACCGACATGGCGACCGCCTATTGGTACACCGGCGACGCTGACACCGCCATTAAGGAATTCCAGAAATCGCTTTCCTACGAACCGACCAAGGCCAACACATTGTTCAATCTGGGCATCGTCGAATGGCAGGGCAAGATGGATATCGACAAAGCCGTCGTTACCTGGCAGAAGCTCCTGGACACGAATCCGAACTACGAAGGCAAAGACAAGGTTCTGGAACTGATGGCCCAGGCGAAAAAGCACGCCGGTGTAAAGCCCGGAACGCCGGCGAAGTCGTTGCAATAACGAAAGGCCATTTCCTTCCGGTAGAGATGCGGCTCGCCGCGTCTGAGGGACCATCACATCTTCCTCGACGAAACAAACTGCAGACGAAAACAGGGCTGGATCGGATTTAATTCCGTGGGCCTAACCACGTCCCCAAAATCCGTTGTGATCCAGCCCTGTATTGTCCCCAATGCCAAACGTTAAGCAGCTTCAGTGCACAACGTCAGGCTGGGAAAGCGAAATTTCGATCTCGCGTACTTCGAGTCGCCCGCGAATCATTTAAGAATAAGGACCGCCCGAAGACACAAAGACCCATCGACTCGCAGTGCATCGCAATTGCCAAAACCACAAATCGCTCGGCGCGTCTGCTGGCCGATCTGATTTCAGTCATTAACAAGCAGGACCTGAAGCATTTTCCCCGCTGGAAATCGGCCGCGGGCCGGGTCTTTCTCCCCACCCAGGGCGCGTTTTGCCCCGGCGGCGACTCGCAGCCGGTTGCCAGCGTGACGGCGCAACACCTTGCGAATCCTGCCCTTAGTCCCTATGCTGGACTGGCAAAGCAATTGCCGCTCCCGTCCGGGAGTCCTTCGCACACGTTGAACTTCATTCAGGAGTTGCGCCCACTGTTGCGGCTGCGCTGGCTGCAACTATGCGCTTTGGTCGCGTTGTTGACTGGAGTGGGCGTGATCGCGTTCCAGTTGAAACTCTGCGTGCTTGACTTCGATATCTGGTGGCACCTCAAGGTTGGCGACTGGATAATCGAGCATCTGGCCGTCCCGCATACCGGCATCCTGTCGCGCACCGCCGCGAATCGCCCGTGGATCGCTTACAGCTGGGGCTATGAGGTGTTGTTGTCGCGCGCCTATGCCTGGTTCGGCCTCATCGGCATCGGCCTCTTCGGGACCTGCCTCACCCTGGCCGTCGCGTGCGCCATCTACTGGATGCTCCGCCGTCTTTCCGGCCGGTTCTGGCTGGCGTGTCTATTGACCGGAATAGTCTGCTCGGCGTTCCTGTTCAACACCATGCCACGTCCTTTTTTCTTTTCCATGGTGCTGTTCGCAGTGACGTTGACGCTTCTTCTCGAGGCAAATCGCAGCGGCCGCATGCAGACGCTCTACTGGCTGCCGCTGATTTTTCTGGTGTGGACCAACCTGCACATCCAGTTCATTTATGGTTTATTCCTCATCGGCCTGTTGTTTGGCGTATCACTCGCGCAGTCACTGGCGAAGGCGCTCCGGATCTCGCCCGGTTTTCTGCTCCTTCCCACGCTTCCCGCGAAAAAGCTAGCGGTCTTGTTCGCCGCCTGCGTCGTCGCAACCCTGGTTGGCCCCAATTTTTATCATCCGTATCAGGCGGTTTACGAGTATTCAAAAGCTAAGTTTACCTACTCCGTCATTATCGAACTGCTGCCGCTCACCTTCACCAGCTATAGCCATTACGCAGAACTCCTGCTCACGGCCGCGGGATTCTTCGCCGTGGGATGGCAGAAGAAACTGGACCCATTCAAACTGGCGCTGCTGACCATTGCGAGCGTGGTTGCTTTTCGCACCATGCGCGATGCCTGGTTTATTTGCATTCCTGCCGCAGCCTGCCTCGCGGACTTTCCCACGTCGGAAGGGAAGCGCGACCGTCCCGAAAGCTGGATGGAGAAAGCCGGCGTCGCGGCGGCCGTTGCCTTGTTGTTGACAGTTTTGTCGCAGGGGGCCGACTTCAACCAGCGCGCGCTCGACCGGGCGATCAGCGCTCAATATCCTGTGAACGCGATCAACTTCCTGCGGCGAAATCCCGTGCCGGGCCCGCTCTACAACAATCTCAACTGGGGCGGCTTCCTGATGTGGTACATGCCCGAGTATCCGGTGGCGATCGATGGGCGCAACGATCTTTACGGCGACGCCATGGACAAGATCTTCTTCGATTGCCAGAATGCCGACACTTCCTACACCACCGATCCTTATCTTAATGAGGCAGGAGTAGTGCTGTTGGACTCGCAGCTTCCGCTGGCCAAAATACTGAGCATTGATTCGCGCTTCCAACTCGTCTACCACGACGATACCGCGACCGTATACGCGCGACGACAGGTGGGCCATGCAGGTGGGCCATGATTGACCAGACCGGCGTTCACCGGGAAGCGCTGGCTGATGCGCCCTCCGCTTCAAGCGCGGTGTCCCCGTTGCCCGCTCATATTTCGTCGGTTAATCCCTGGTGTCGGATCGCCGATTTCGGCGTGCTCGGCCTTTGGATCGTGGCGGTCAGCCTTGCGATCAGCTATCACGAAAAGTGGGCGGACGAAGGCCAAGCCTGGTTGATTGCCCGGGATCTCGATCTCGGCGCCATCTGGTTTCATGAACTGCGTTACGAGGGATCGCCCGGCCTGTGGCACACCATCCTGTGGGTGGCGCAGCATGTGTTCCACGCGAGATATGGCGCCATCTCTTTCTTGGGAGCCTCCTTCGCATTCGCAGGCATCGTGGTGTTGCTCTTTCTTTCTCCCTTTCCGCGCCCGATTCGCTGGCTGATGGCGTTCAGCTATTTCTTTGTTTATCAGTATGCCGTGATCGCGCGGCCGTACGTATTGTTTCCGCTCTTCTGTTTGCTTGCGGCCCGGCAATTCCGCGACCTCAGACGTCCCCAACTCTTCGCACTCGCGCTGGTTCCACTGGCCAATCTGACCGCCCATGGCAGTCTCGTGGCCCTCGGACTTGGCTTGCCGTATGCAATCCGATTCTTAAAAAGGTGGTCGCATCATGACGGCAAGACGCGGAAGTGGTTTGCGATTTCAGTCGCCGGCATCGCCTTAATGTACATATTCCTTTTTCTCGCTCTACGCCCGCCCCCGGACGTTGAGGTCTTGTATCAACCCCTCCGCACCGCAGCCGTGATTGCGCAACGATCGCTCTCATCCGTCGTCGGAGCGCTCGTCGACAACACCTGGTTATCGCTCGCCGTCTTTTGTATCTTCGCTGGGTGGTGTTTTTTGCGACGCGCTCTAACTTCTTTTTTACTGCCCGTAGCACTCTTGGTGGGATTGTACGGTTACGCGAACGGAGCGGTTTATCATCAGGGTGTAATCTTCATCGCCATGATCACGGGCCTGGCCATCGCCTGGCCAAGCGAACAAGAGCGCTGTAGTCTCAATACTTCCGGCGTATGGAGCTACCGGCTCGTAGTTGCAACCTTGGCGCTGACGCTCTGTTATCAGGTCTCGAATGCCGCGGTCGCGATCCGCAACGAAATAAAGCTGCCCTACTCCGGCGCCGAGGACATGGCGAAATACCTCGCGCCGTTGGTGGCGCAGGGCAAAGTGATCGATGGCAATCAGTACGGGATGGTTGCCATCAACGCCTACTTCGACCACAACATTTTCGCCAACTGGCCCCATGCCTACTATCACCACTCCGTGTCGGAATACAGTCCGCAGCAAGTCGTAGATCAATTGCGCGCACGAGCGGCAGACTACATCGTCATCCAATATTTTGACGCCTTCGACGAGCGCTTGTTTCAGAAAGAAATGGGGGTGATGGCGGATTGGGGCTATCCCCTCGACCATTTCTCCGATGGCTACCTGCTGACAAAAACAGGCTATTGTCACTGCGATATCTATATGGTCTTCAAGAAGCAATTCCCCTAGGAAGTCGCCCGGAGTGAATCTCGATTTTGACTACGGGAGTTTGACTACGGTTTGATCAGCACCACGGCCACGCTGTCGCTGTATGCGACTCGAAACGCCGGTAGCGTGCTCAGGGCCTGCCCCATCAGCGAGTTCCGCTGCAGCAACAGCGTGCCGGCATTGGCCATCGCGGGATAGGACTGGTAAGGCGCCTCGGCGTTCATCGCTTTGAAGTATTGGACAACGAAGTCGTCATCGTACAACCCGTTACGCCCGTCGATGGCCACGGGATATTCCGGAAGATACCAGGTCAGGAACCCTCCCCAGTCATAGGAGTTAAACAAAGGTTGAGGAAGATGATGTTCGCGAATGTAATTGCACGCCGCAACCGGATAGGTCTGAGCGACCTTGGCCAGGAGCGCATCGTGGCCGCGGGGAATTCCAAGGGCAGCAGTGAGCATCCCCACGGCGACTGCCAATCCACCGGCGATCAGTACGCGCCGATTCCACTCGCGCCCATTGTCCGCGTCTGCTGTTATGTGCGTATCGCCGACAGCCTCGCCGATCACCGCAATCGCCGCCAGTGCGGCAAACCAGGCATCGCGCTGCGCACGGAATGAAAGCATCGTGCATACGATCATGAGCGAAATCTGGAACGGATCCCGGGAACGACGCATCCCGAGCGCCAGAAACCCTCCCATCGTCAGCAACATCAGAACGTAATCCTGCGGCTGGCGGAAGCCCATAGCGCGAAAGCCGGGGAAGTAACGGTTAGCCGCGCTCGTGACACCAGCAAAGAAAACTCCGTAGAGATGGTAATAATAATGAGTCGCCAAGGTGGCGATTCCACATAGCGCTGCCAAAATTCCTGCGTTCTTAGGCGAAACGCCAGCCCACTTCTGTGGCAGGTCCACTCCCCAGCGGCGTCCAACATCCTGCAGGAAAGATGTTGCCAGGAACAGCGCCAGCAGCAGGATCCCGAAAACAAACTGAATGTCCAGGTTGGCCCATACCAGAAAGAGCGGTGGCAACCAGAAAAGAAATCGAATGCCTCGACGGCGGCTTTCGTTCAGCAGAAGCAATTCGACGGCGAAGAAGAGTACCGAACAATATCCCGGGCCCGGCTGGACGCTGCCGAGTATGTACTGTGCGGTGGCCGACAGGGCAACCGCAGGCCAAAAGCTTCCGCGTAACCCACCTGCCAGAAGGAACGTCACCACGGCAAATGCCAACTTGAAGGCCATCAGCAAGAACGGGATCGAGCGCAGTCCGAGCATGCGAAAGCCGACCGCAACCAGCAGGTCATAGCCCCAGCTTGAGGCGGTCCAGGGAAGCTCCGACGACTGCGAGAAAAGCCCGCTATGCGGCACGCCATGGTTCTGAAGAATCCAGATTCCGGTGCTCAGGTGCCACCAGATGTCGCCGTTCGACAGAGCCGTTAAAGAAGAAAGGTTCCTGGCCTCGAATACCGCCGCTGCAGCGAACAACATCAGCATCGTCCCAATGGGCGCCGCCGCCGTTCCGAACAGACTCAGCCGCGAGTTGGGACGGTCTGCGCTTTGCTTTTGCGGGTCGGAACTCATCGGCTTTCGGACAGTGCTTGTTGAACCGCTTCATTCTCGCACATCGATACCGTTCGCTTACGCCGGGCCGGGATCGGGGAAGAGGATTCCCTTGAGGAAAGCGTTCCCGAATCGGGGATTTCTACCCACCCAAGGCGCATTTTGCCCCTTCGCCCGCTTGTCCCCGCCATCCTGACGGCACAAGTCGATGCCAACATTGCGTTTAGTCCGTTTACTAGGCTGGCATTGCGATTGCCACTCTAGACACATGGCTTTATATCTCTGAACAGGTCTTGGATTTGGCGCAGCGCTCCCAGCGCTGCGATAATCGTATTCAGCGAGGGCAGAGGTTAGCCTTCGACGGCGCACGGGAAGGACGGCAGGTTCCTATGAGCTACAGCATTTTTCGTGTCTGCAAGCGGCGGCTGGTGGTCGCTGCACTATTTGCGCTGGGGTTGCAATCCGCGCAAGCCAGCAATGCACCCCTGGTTTCTGGTTCCTATGAGGTTTTGCAAGACACGGACCTCGGGCCCCAGACACAGATTCGGATGCGCATCCACCTGGTGAACCACGGTCCGTCCGACCTCTCCATTCAGAGGATGACGCTGTGGGATTTCTCCCACCCTGAAAAGGGCGGATCACGCGCCTGCGCGGTCACAATCCCCGCGCACGGGTCCGCGGGGATAACGACCACACAGGAATTCACCATCCCGCGACCCGAATATCAGTTATGGCAAAGAGGACTCAGGCCGCGGCTCGTCTTGGGGATGGCTACCCCAGGCAACACGCCGGCCAGAACTACGAGCAAAACATCGATGAGCAAAACAACGACGACGACCAAAGCGGTGGTCCGGCTCGACCGTACTGCGAGGCAGACTTTCGCAGCGGAGGCAAAGTGATCATGCGCTCCCCCAAATCACCCGCGTTGCTTGCCGCAGCTCTCCTATTTGTCTTGTTCGCTCCTCACGTCTTGCTAGGCCAGTACAACATCAGCACAGTTGCCGGCGGCGGACCGAATAATCTGGCAGCGCTCAATGCCAGCATCGGATATCCGGGCAGCGTCGCGCTCGACGCGGCGGGTAACGCCTATATTGCAGATTCCTACTCAAGCCACATCTTCAAAGTGACAGCCGGCACTCTTACCATCGTGGCCGGCAACGGCACGCTCGGCTATTCCGGCGACGGCGGACCCGCAACCAGCGCGGCGCTCGACGGTCCGGAAGGCGTGTTCGTGGACGGCTCGGGAAACATCTTCATTGCCGACACACAGAATTCGGTGATTCGCGAAGTGGTGGCCAGCACCGGCAAAATTCAAACGGTGGCGGGCAGCGCCACGCTCGGCGCCGGATATTCCGGCGACGGCGGACCGGCGATCGGTGCGCAACTCAATGACCCTTTCGGCGTTTTTGTGGACAGCGCGGGAGATATATTCATCGCCGACGCCGATAACTTTGTGATTCGTGAAGTGATTGCCAGCAACGGCAAGATTCAGACCGTAGCCGGCAACAACGCGGCTGGGGCCGGCTACTCCGGCGACGGCGGCCCCGCGACCAGCGCACTGCTTGATTTTCCGGAAGGCGTATTTGTCGACGCCGAGGGAAATATTTTCATCGCGGACACAGACAACAACCTCATCCGCGTAGTGAATCCAGGAGCCGCGTCGACAACGATTGCTGGAGTCGTGATCCCGCCCGGCGACATTAATACCGTGGCTGGAAGTTTCTACGATTCGGAGGGTGGCACGGCATGTCAGGACACAGGCGATGACGGAGTTGCGACCACCGCCTATCTCTGCGCACCAGATGGCGTGTTCGTAGACGCCTCGGAGAACATTTTTATCGCCGATACAAATAATTTTGCAATCCGCGAGGTAGCTTTTTCGACCACCAACATTATTACGACCGTAGCGGGCACTCTCGGCACGGAAGGCCCCCCTAGTAACGGGCCAGCCACGAGCGCCGATCTGAACTATCCCAGCGGCGTAATCGGAGATAGTTCAGGAGACCTCTATATCGCGGATACGGACAACTTCGTGATTCGCCAGGTAACGGCGGGCAACATTGCGACCATAAGCGGAAACGGCTTCCTGGCCTATGCCGGCGATGGCGGAACTCCTCTGAATGCGGAGTTGAATTATCCCGGTGGCGTGTTCGTTGATCCCACGGAAGACATCTTCATCGCCGACACGGTCAACTCGGTAATTCGCGAAGTAGTGGCTGGCGGCAATATTCAACCTGCGGCCGGGAATGGCGCCAGCTGCGTTCCACCGCCCACCTCGCTCTGCGGCGATGGCGGACTTGCCGCCAGCGCGCAACTCAACAATCCTTTTGGCGTGTTCCTGGATGCTTCCGGAAACATTTTCATCGCCGATACTTTTGACAATCGCATTCGCGTGGTGAATACCGGAGCCGCGCAGATTACGATTGCCACCGTCGTGATCCAGCCCGGCGATATCGCAACCGTGGCCGGGACCGGCACCGAGGGCTACGCGGGCGACGGCGCTGCCGCCACCAGCGCGGAACTCTTCAGTCCCTTCAGCGTTTTTGTAGACAGCGCCGAGAACATTTTCATCGCCGACTTGGGTAATCACGTGATTCGCGAAGTCGCGGCTTCAACCGGCATTATTACCACCGTGGCCGGTACTCCCACGGTGATGTGTTCCAATTCCGCTACGCCCTGCGGCGACGGCGGACCAGCCACCAGCGCACAACTCAGCTTCCCCGATGGAGTATTCGTCGACTCTTCGGAAAACATCTACATCGCCGACACCGGCGACAATAAGATTCGCGCCGTCAACACCAGCGCTCAGACGGTTACGATCGCAGGCGTCTCAATACCGGCGGGCGATATTGCAACCGTGGCCGGAACCGGCATAGAGGGCTACTCGGGCGACGACGCTGCGGCTACGAGCGCCACACTGGCTGGCCCTTCGGGCGTGTTCGTTGACAGCGCGGGAGATATTTTCACCACCGATACGGCCAACTTTGTGATTCGCGAGGTGGTGGGAGCGACTGGGTTCATCGCGACCATAGCGGGAAACAATGCGCCGGGTTTTTCCGGCGATGGCGGCCTGTCGACCAGTGCGCAGCTTAACTCAGCCTTCGGCTTGTTTGGCGATACCAGCGGCAACCTGTATGTTGCGGACACCGACAACTCGCGCATTCGCGAACTGTTGCCGACGGCCAACCCCACCCCACCATCCGCGGCTCCACCTGCGGCCCAAACCACGTCTCCAGGAGGAACGGCAACGTTCAAGATAAATTTGACCGCGAATACGGGCAATCCCAAGTATGCGATCACGCTCTCCTGTTTGCAAAGTTCTTTGCCCATGGGCGCTACTTGCAGTTTCTCGCCGCCCACGATTACGCCGGGGCCCGCGCCATTCCCGTTTACGCTCAGCGTCACTGTCCCCAACAGTTCGGCGTCGCTCGAGAAGCAAAATGAGAAACCAAACGGAATATGCCCGCAGCCCCTCTTCGCTTTCGTGCCGCTGGCGGGCGTTCTGTTCGCCGGCCTCGGGCTCGGGAATAAGCGGCGCCGTTGGCTGCTGCTGGCAGGCCTGTGCGTCTTCCTGATTCTGCTGAGTGCGTGCGGCGGAGGTTCGAGTACCGGTCCGACGGGAACAACCTACAACGTGCAGGTTCAAGGAACGACGACAGCGAACCCTAACCCGGTAACCATCACGACTGCGAGCTTGACCGTGCAATAACGGTTGGCCGAACCTCAGTTGGCGATGAATTGTGTGGTGACGGGGTTTTGCCCCGTCCCGCGGGGCGGAGCCCCGCCACCACACGAGGCGAGCCCTCAGTCCTGGCGCTCCAACTCAGGCCTAGTTCGCTGGTTCACCCTCAGGCATCCTACCTCTTTACGGGCAATCCGACCGTGGGACGCGAGCCAAGCGCCGTGACCGTGCCGTTGGGGTTGTGCGCGGCCTGGTGACATACCATGACGCAAGTATTGGTCGCACGGTGGTAGGAGATAGGCGCGGCTCCATTCTGCGCCACCACGTGGACATCGAAATTCACCAGCCGCTCCCCAGTGACATTTGGAGAAGGCGCGCCCATGCCGTGGGGTGTGTGGCATACCGAACAGGTGAAGCCGTACTGCGAGATGTGCAGGCTGTGCTGCGTGAAACTCGAATTGGATAAGATCTGCGTCAGGTTGTGACACTTCGCGCACATGGAATAGGGCCCGGCCACGCTCAGGTCGGGAGTGGGGAAAAGGTTCGTGACCATACCGCCCGGTTCCGCAGCCTGGCTGAATTGGTAGTTGCGCTCGAGGATGTGGGAGTTTACCGATCCGTGCGGACCGCTCGGGCCGGCGCCGCCGAACTCACGATTGTCGTCGCTGTTATGGCAATCGGTGCAGAAGATAAACGTTCCCGCTCCCAACGAGCGCGCCGACGCCGTTCCATTCAGATTCAGCATGTTCAGCAGCAGGCTGGGCTGGGGGAAGAGACTGGATCGAGCGTGAGTAACAGGGTGGCTCGAGGTCGCCGTAGCAGCGAATTCCGGAATAACGTTCCGTGGATCCGCCGCCGACACCTCGCGCGTCGGCGCGTACCCGTACATGATCAGCCGCTGCTTTCCCGTGCTCGTGCCATGGCAGCGTAAACAATTCTCATACTGGTTGATCGCCGGAGTAAGCACGGTGACCCCATCCGCCGCGCTGATCCCACTGACCGCCGCCTGCGATGGACGCAGCGTCGGCGGCGCGGTGAATACGCTTGTCTGGTTCGCCGCGTGAGCGTTGTGGCAATCCACGCAGGTGGCATGACGGTTGTGATTCAAAAGCACCGGTTCGGCTGCATCGTGGTAGTTAACTCCCGCCGGCAAGGGATGCCCCGTCTTGGCCACCTCGGCCATAATGTTCAGAGGCGCGGGCGACAAAAATGTGCCCCCGTTATGACAGGTCATGCAATCCTGGGTCGCCGGATCGGTTCCGGCCGCGGACGGCGTGGCCGGGCGCAGCAACCGCGCCGGCGCAACCGAGTCGTGCGACATGTGACAGGAGGTGCAAGCGTTCAATCCAACCGTGGCATAAGAACCGATGTGACCATTCGCTGAAACCTGGTTGGTCGCGGTCTGATGGATGCTTCCCGTATAGCCTGCCAGCGGGTTGATCTGCCCTTCCACCACCCGGTTCGGATCATGACATGCCAGACACATCTGCCCGTTCGAGCTGTCCCGGACCAGAAAATTCTGCGCGACCTTGTCAATCCCTTGCACGTGCGGCGAGTGGCAACTGGTGCATTCGATATTGCCGTTTATTAGTTTCACCGCGCCGGTAGGATCGGCGGTCACGCCCTTCGACACCAGCGATGCCACCAGGTTGGCCGCATCTTTCAGGGGAAGCACCAGACTGAAGGGGTGCGAACCCGTCAGCGTGGTCCCGAACGAATCGACACTGTTCAATGAGCCGGTCGTCGGAATCGTACCGTACACATACGACTGTCCTACGCCCACGGTGCCGTCATGGCAGCTCAGGCACAGACTGCTGGTGATTCCGAGCGTCGGCTGCGTCTTGCCTTGCTCGACATAAGTTGTGCTGGTGTAGGCCGTATAGGTTTTCGTCGACAACTTCTGGTTCCACAGTGGAGAAATCGTTCCTAATCCGCTGTGCGGAGCGTGGCAGAAAGTGCAACCGAGACTTCCCTGGGAATAGACCGACGCTCCACTCCCCGCCGTCATGTTATGCATGCCCAGCGTATCGGTGGTCGCCTGGGCCGCGGCCAAGGCATGCGCCAGAATGATCGGCAGCATCGTCGCGATCATCGCGCCAGCCGGCCGCCGGACGCTCTTCACGGTTTCCTCCCATCGCCCGCTTCCGCCAGGCCGTAGTAGTGAAACACCTGCACCCGCCGGTTAAACGTATCCACCACGTAGATGCGATCCTGCTTGTCAATCTGCAGTCCGGCCGGCAGTTGAAAGTCCCCGTTTCCCGTCCCCTTCTGGCCGAAGTAATAAAGCAATCGGCCTTCATGGTCGAAGACTTGCACCATTGCCCACATTCCGTCGACCACATAGAGATGACCTTCGGAATCGAAGCCAATCCCTTTCGGTCGGAATATCCATCCTGCTCCGTCTCCCACTTTGCCGATTGCATAACGGAACGTGCCCGAGCGATCCAGCACCTGCACCCGGAAATTCATCGCGTCCACAACCACTAAATCCGGCCCGTTCAATCGCAGTTCGGTCGGAAAATTGAACTCGCCATCCCCGGTGCCCGTCTTTCCAATCGTCTGCAGTACGTTCCCGTGCATATCCATCATGAAGATCTTGTTGCGCAGCGTATCGGTCACATAGATGTGCTGCGCCGCGGAATCCACCGCGATTCCCGTGGGGCGTTTGAAATATCCCTCGCCACCCTTCAGGCTGCCGATAGCCCGCTGGAATTTGCCATTCGGATCGAACACGAATACTTTGCCGGTCTGCGAATCGGTCACGTAGATATTGTCCTGCGCGTCGACCGCCACGCACTGCGGCGCCAGCATCGGATCTTTGCCCGCGTCGCGGCGCGTAATGAACTTGTATTTCTGCTGCGTGAAATCGAAGATGTGGACTCCGCCCGCCCCCAGGTCGGTCACCAGGATGCGCCCGCGCGAGTCGGTGACCACGCTGTAGGGACTCACCAGGTAGTGGAAATCGGGCTCGCCCGCGATTACGTCCACCACGCGCGTCCAGAAGCTGCGTTTGGGTTTGACTTCGCGTTCCAGGCTGATGGTGCGCTCAAAGGAAAGTTTGCGGCCGCCATCGAGCAACAAGTCCGGGACCGCTGGCGCGTCCATCGTTTCCTTGGAACGCTTCGAAGCCAGCCCCGTCGTGGCCAGCAGCGCGACCAGCCCGACAACAGCCAGTCCGGCAACCACCGCTCGCCTGCAAAAGCGTCGTGCGCAAAACATCGGTTTTCCTGACAAAGATTCAGCCCGTGCGGTCAGAAGAAGTCGAACCATCTGGTAATCCCGACATAAAACGACGTCGTGTTGACGGGCGCACCGATTGCACTGATGCCTTGTGAGAAGCGTAAGTATCCCGCCTGCAGCCCGATCTTTCTTAAATGGTACTGCATTTGGGTGGTGTAGAGCTCGCTGTCGTTGTGCGAGGTCACGCTGGCGATGGTATTGCTGATCGAGCGGCTGAAGTTACCGGAAATTGACAGCCGCTTCACCGGTGTCACCGAGATACCGCCGTTGTAGCTGGAACCCGCGAATAAAATGACATTCGTCAACCCCGGCAAGGGCGTAGGCGTAATCAGCCCCCCAGCCCCCAGCAGTGAAATTCCGCTCGATTGAGAAAAGGCCGCGCTGACATTCAACCTGGGCATGCTGAACCCCGAGGTATAGCTTTCGCTGTGGTTGCTGTCTCCCGGTTGGTTGGTCAAACCGCTGTGGCTTCCGCCGAATCCCGCCGTCCACTGAATGTGTTCTGACAAATGCCGCGCTACCGCGGCGCTGTAGCTGTAGTACGAAGTTGTATAACTGATCAGGAACGTCTGTACGTTTTGCGCGTAGCTGAACTGCCCCGAGGTTCTCCACGCTCCGAAGCGGTGAAAGTAGTTCACATTGCCGGCGAATCCCAGCGCATTCGTGCCCAGCCCGCTCGAACTGTCAATCACCGATGCGGAAAACGTGAACATGTCCAGCAGCCTCTTGTTGTAGTTCACCGTCCCGCTCAAATACGTGCCGGTAAAGCTTTGCCCGAAGTAGAACTGATCGTAGTACGTGGCTTGCGCCGAACCCGAGAGGTAGTTGGTGAACGTATACCCGGCTCCGCCACCGGCGGTGAACGACTTCGACCCTGCTCCCAGATTCACTCCCACCGGCGCCGCCCCGCCGTTCGCGAGACTCTGCGCCAGGTAGCCGCTCAAATTGTTGGTGAAGGCCTCGGCGACGCTCCAGGTCATTTTCGTGAAGGGATGAAAACTGGCGTTCGCCGATTCCGTGCTGTCGGTGTAGTTTGAGATATCCGAGCTGTTCTCTCCCTGCCCCTGGTTCGAACTGTAATCGCTGCTGAATGATGCCCGGCTGTAATTGATGCCCAACGTCCCATTCATGGGCAATCTGTGCTGTGCCCCAAAGGCGAAATCGTGGCCGGAGGAATCCTCCACGTCATCTCCGCCAGTGGCCAGAAACTCAGGCGATTTCGAGTTGAAGCTGTCGTGGGTGAAACTGCCGTTGAGCACCCAGCCGGCATAACTGTAGGTCGAGCGCAGGTTGAACATCCGCTGGCTGGAATCGGTCTCCTGGTTGGTGCCATAGATCGTGCCATGCCCGTCTCCCTGGGAGTAGCCCACCGACAGCGTCGGCAAGCCCGGAAGCAACGCACTCCAGTTGACGCCGAAGCCTTGCCCCTTGCCGTAAGTGGTAAAGTCCGGTTGGCCGGCGACACCGAATGTGCCGGTACTGTTATCGTCGTAGTGGTAACTCACCGCACCGGGGAAATGGCTGCCCGAGAAGAAATTTGCTGTCCCCTCCACCCCGCTGGCCCCGCTGATGGATTGAGAATCGGAGTCCGCCCGCGATTGGTTGTAGTAGGGCGTCGCACTGAACGAGAGGAAATTAGGGTTGTAGTAGTAGCCCGCGACCTTGCCTTCGAATCCGATGCCCAAACCATGGTCGGAAGGCACCTGGTCGCCGTAGTCGCCGGAGTACCCGAACGAAACCAGGCCACCTGCGGTGAGCTTGGTGTTCTCGCCCGCACTGAGCTGTGCCTGGGTCAGCTGTCCCATGGCCAGAACCAGAGCCGCCAGCCCGATGATGTGATACGCGACCTTCATGGAACCACTGCCCCTTCTGCCAGAGGCTTAAAACCCCAACTTCCACTTATCCTCTGAAAGGCACAACGATTGCCAAAGGTCGCAATCATTAGAGTCAGATACGATATTGAAAACAATGGAGTTACTTCGGTGGTAGGGTGCGCTAAAACCGCCCAGAATCAGCACAGTGCGGCATATCACACGCCGGGCGGGTAGAAAGACTCATCAGGCGTCCGAAGCGGTGGTGAAACGAAAGGGAAGTCGCGGGGCAAACCAGAGATCCCGTAGAGACGCGGCTTGCCGCGTCTGGGAGCGCCACGGAAGTTGCGGAGGCGGGAACGCCAAGGAGACACAGTAAGCCGCATGACGGGGCAAGTCCCGTCCGCACAGCCGGGCTCAGGGGCTAACCTACCTCTTCCACCTTCGCTTTGGCGCGCAGCTGCTTGGCGAAATTCGAACGCAGCTTCTCGTACTTTTCCTTCTGCAACTCCACCTTCAGATCGGCCTTCACTTCTTCCAGGCTCACCTTGCGGGCCGTGTTGTGCGCATTCAGCCGCAGAATGGTGTACGCCGACTCAATCTGGATTAATCCAGTGGTTTGCCCGGGTTGCAGTGCAAGCAGGGCTTTAACGACCTCAGGCGGCAACTTGTCGCGGGTCACGATCTTGTGATCGCCCATATTCACCCGGAAATCGTCTTGCGAGATTTTTTCCGCCAGCAGTCCGAAGTCCTCGTAGCTCTTGGTCGCCTTGGCCTGGACCAACGCATCCTCGGCCTTCTTGCGCGCGTCTTTGGCTTGTTCCGCGGTCGGCTTCACCGGCGGCAAAACCGAAATGCTTTGGAAGCTGAACGACTCCGGCTGTTGGAAGCGCGCCGGGTTCTTGTCGTAATACGCCTTCAACTCCGCCAGCGACACCGCTGACTTGTTCTCCACGTCGCTCTTCAATACCTGATCGATCAGCAGCGAACGCTTGATCTGTTGCCGTGCTTGCTCCTCCGAGCCGCGCATTTCAGTCTGCAAATATTCCTTGTACTGCTCGGGACTGGCGAACTGCTGGCGAAAATCCGCCTCCGCGCGCTTCAGCTTTTCCGGAGCAATCGTGAGCTTGCGCCGCACCGCTTCCTGGTACACCAGCTCTTCGAAAATGATCATCTCCAGCGCACCCTGGCGAATGGCCGCTTCCTGTGCCTTGGGGAATCCGTTGTGCTGTCGGGCATAGGGGAAGATGGCGAACATTTCGCGCAGCAGGTCGCGATCGGTGAGCACGGCTCCGTTCACGCGCGCCACCGGCTTGTCGCTCACCTGCAGAGCCGATCCCTGCGCCCCTGCGGGGGATGACGGCTGCGGCGGAGTTGTTTTCGCCACCGCGACCCCTGTCGGCGCATGGGAGGCGACCTGGGCCCAGGCGACTGAGACTGAGACCAAGGCCCAGGCTAAGACCGCCAGCGCCATCGGAAGCCTCGTGCAGATTCGGTATTGGTGTTTCATAATTCCTCACTTGCTGAAGTCCAGTTCGTATTCCTGATTTCAACCCAGAACTGAATCCGAAAAAAAAGGGGAGAGAATTTCTCTCCCCCGTTTATACCACGGTTATTTCTACTGGAATTGCGTGGTGATGCCGAACGTATTGTTGGCTTCGTTCGCCTCGCCGAAGTGGCACTGACGGCAGAACTGAGTGGTCGAAGGAGCCGTCTTGCCGGTCGGGTCAGGCGTTAGGTTCGGGTTGTACGGACCATTGATGAAGAACATGGTGGCGTAGAACTTGCCGCCGCCGTCCGCCGCGATCGGGCTTTTGGCGCTCGACGAGTAAACCGTCATCACGTGCTGGTTGTGGCAAGTGGTGCAAGCCACGTAGGGCTTCCCAGTGGTGCTGACGCCGTATGGATTTGAGTACATGCCCGGCGCTAGAGCCGGCCAGCCGTAGTTGGCAACATACTGGGCATAGGGTGTGCCAGCGGTTACGGTAAAGGCGTTGCTCGCCCAAACCAAGCCGTTAGACGTGGTGCTGATGGTGGCATTCTGGCCCACCGGATGATCGTTATTGTAGTTGCCGGCCGTGGTGCCGTCATTGCCGAGCAGGGTCGGAATCTTGGCGCCGCCGTAGGCGGAGTTCGTCAGATAGCCGATTCTTTGTTCATACGATTGGTTGGTCATCATGTTGTTCGCCGTGACGTTGCCATCGTGGCAGCTCAGGCAGAGCATGACGCCGCTGACTTCCGTGCCGCCTGCGGTCAGGCTGCCGGGCAGAGTTTCTACATATCTTCCGCTGTCGCCGAACAGAAGAACCGCGCCGTACAGTGGGCTGGCGTCCTGGCCCCACAATGCGTAGTTACCGGTGTCGTTTCCCTTGGTCTGTGCATGACCGGAACCCCACGAGCCGCTGTGCGGCGAGTGGCAGCCGGCGCAACCGCGGCCATTGTTGTTGTGCGCGCCCAGGACGTCAATTGTTGACGACCAATTTTGGGCCAGCATCAACCCCGAAACCGCGAGCATGAACATCACAACTAACATCGCTCTTTTCATAAAATTTAGATCCTCCATAAGTATGTTTGCAGCCTTTCGAAACTCTCAGAGGCTTAGGCCTTGGGTTGCGCCGTGTGCCTGAGCACCCTTCGCAGCCGCCTCTCGGTCAGTACTAATGCAACTGGCTATCCGAAACGGGCCATCGCCCTCGGTACGCAAGAAATCTTGTAAATCGCTGATTATATTGGCTATACCCATGCCGGGCCGGTCGCCATCCAGGCTCCAGCTCGCACACGGGTGGGGGAAAAGAACCAATTTGGAAATCTTTATGGTGAAATCACACACTTTAGAGCAGGCATTAGGTAACCGGTGTTACATGGATTGGGCTAAAGTATTGCGAAACGCAGCAGTCGGTGCAGCGGGACGAAACGCGGCGCGACGGGAGCGAGACTCCCGCAAAAAAACGGGGGGAGATACTCTCTCCCCCCGTTTATACCGCAGACAGTTCTACTGGAATTGCGTGGTGATGCCGTAGCTGTTGTTGGCTTCGTTCGCCTCGCCGAAGTGGCACTGACGGCAGAACTGAGTGGTTGAAGGCGCGGTGCGGCCGGTCGGGTCAGGGATCAGGTTCGGATTATACGGGCCGTTCACGAAGAACATGGTGGCGTAGAACTTGCCGCCTCCGTCTTTTGCGATCTGGCTTTTAGTGCTTGAAGAGTAAACCGTCATCACGTGCTGGTTGTGGCAGGTGGTGCAAACCACGAAGGGCTTACCAGTGGTGCTGACGCCGTATGGAGCTGAGTACGCGCCCGGCGCTAGAGCCGGCCAGCCGTAGTTGGCAACATACTGGGCATAGGGTGTGCCGGCGGTTACGGTAAAGGCATTGCTCGCCCAAACCAAGCCGTTAGCAGAGGTGCTGATGGTGGCATTCTGGCCCACCGGGTGATCGTTATTGTAGTTGCCGGGCGTTGTTCCGTCATTGCCGAGCAGCGTTGGAATCGCGGCGGAACCGTACGCGGTGTTCGTCAGATATCCGATCTTCTGTTCATACGACTGGTTGGTCATCATGTTGGTCGCGGTGACGTTGCCGTCGTGGCAGCTCAGGCAGAGCATGATGCCGCTGACTTCCACGCCACCAACGGTCAGACCGGCAGGCAGAACTTCAACGTACTTTCCGTTGTCGCCGAAGGCCAGCGTAGCGCTGTACAGTGGGCTGGCGTCCTGGCCCCACAAGGCGTAATTGCCAGTATCGTTTCCTTTTGTCTGTGTATGGCCGGACCCATACGAACCGCTATGCGGAGAGTGGCAGCCGGCGCAACCCCGGCCCTGGTTGCTGTGCGCGCCCAGAACGTCGATGGTGGAAGTCGCAGCTTGTCCCAGCATCAACCCCGACGCCGCTAGAATGAACATTAGAACCGTTATTGCTTTCTTCATAAAGTACAGCCTCCGATGATTGGTGCGAGTTAGAAAGTTCCAGAGGCTTAGGGTCAGGCCGCGCGATGTGGTGGATCACTCGCACCTGCCTCTCGGTTATAGCTAGGGCACTTGACTGTCCGAAACAGGCCAACGCGGCCGGGCAGCCAGATTTCTGTAGGTCATTGATTACAAGGGTGAATATTCGCCATTTCTTCGCTGTCGAGACTTACCGTCCGCAGACAGTGGGGGAAAAGAACCGATTAGAACGAAAAGGTGGGGAAAAATGCCCAGTAACCGCAAGACCGGTGACTTAAGTGATTGATATTACAATAGTTAATGGACGAGGCACGCGCGGCGATCAGGCTAGCTGATGGATGAAGTGATCGGGTTGGTTTTGACGTTCAACGTGCAACGTTCAATGACCCGATCACCCGATGGTCTAGCTCGGCGGAGCCGTGCTAACCGGGGGAGCAGGCGCCGCGTCTGGTGTCGCATCTTTCCCCGACGCTCCTGCCGCTTTCTGTGCGCGCTGCGCTTCGCGCTCTTTCTGTAACTGTGCTGCCTCGGAGTCGGTGACATAGCGGAACTGCTGCACCCGTCCGGGGTAGATCTCGGAAGTGAAGATACGGTTGTTCTTGTCGGCAGCGATGCCCACCAGTCCCTGGAATTGCCCAGGCAGCAGGCCATGCCCGCCAAATGCGATGAGTAACTGCCACTCCTTGTTGAAGACCTGGACACGATCCTGCATGCCATCGGCTACCCAGATATGGCCGTCACTATCGATCGCAACCCCCTTCGGTCGTGCGAAGTATCCGGGGCCATCGCCGTTTTTTCCATAGGTGGTGATGAACTGGCTGTCGGCGTCGAAAACCTCGACCCGGTCGTTCAGCGTGTCGCAAACGTAAAGATTGCCCTCCTGATCGACTGCCAGCCCGGTTGGCCTGGCGAAGTCACCGGGGGTGGTGAGTTCATGTTTGTGTCCGGTAGTGCCGATCTTGCGCAGCAGTTTGAATGAGTCCGCGTCGTACACCAGCACCTGATCAAGTTCGATATCGGATACATAAAGGAGGCGGTTCTCGCGATCGATGGCCAGCGAGCCGGGACTGACCATTCCGTCGGTGATCACGTCTTCCGTCTTGTGCTCGGCATTGAACACCAGAACGTGACGGAGCGCGGGATCGGAAACAAAGAGACGATCGCCGTCGTCCATCGCTAATCCAATAATGCGCGCGAAGTGCGCGTGAACCCGGTTGCTGATCATGGAAAGTTCGCGCGTCTCGGTGTTGAAGATGAAAACCGCGCCCACCTTCGAATCGGCTATGTACAAGTTGTTCTTGGAATCGACTGCAATGCCGTACGGTTCATCGAGCTGGTAGAGAACCTTGGTACTTTCGGCCTCGGGCTGCGTGCCCGCCAGCCGGTCCATCCATTTCATCTTCTTGGTGCTGTTCTCCGCCTGCACCTGCGAGAGCTTCTCGGCCGAGTAGAACGCCTGATACTTAATGCGCGCAATCGCGGGCGGATTCGGCCACACGATATTCGAATAATCGGGCGGCGCAATCTTCTTCGGTTCTTCCGCGGCTGCCTTCTTCTTCTTGTCAGCCAACGCGAAACTCGGTGCCAGCAGCGCCAGGCCGAGCATAAGGCAGATCATAAGGCAGGGCGCGAACCAGCCCGCGCGATTGCGAATCAAGTTTGCTTTGGACATGATGTTCATACTCCTGGTCGACATTTTCCTCATGCCGACTACTTTTTTTTCGTCAGATCCTTGTGACAACTGGCGCAGAATTGAGCGTTGTTGACCTGGTCCTTCACCAGCAGATCGGGCTGCGCGGACGAATGCGGCTGGTGGCATGACAGGCAGCTGAGCTGCGCCCGCAGCTTGGTGATATCGCTCGGATCGGCCACATTAGCGATCGGGTGGCCTTCGACCGGATGCCCGCGTCCAAACTTCAGCGGCAGCACGAATGTTCTGTTTTTCTTGAAATAATCCTCGGGGAGTTTCACACTCCCATCAAAGATGGTGACCAGGTGTTCGGCGTCGAGCTTCTTCGGTGATGGAGAGTCGGGCCCGTGGCATTCCAGGCACAGATCATCCACTTTCTTGGTGCGCAGCAGGTGTTCGTTCTCGCCGCCGTGCGGCTCGTGGCAGATCGCGCAGGCTTGTCTAAAAGCCGGTTGATGAAGATGCGCCTTTTTGAACTGGTCGGCCTGGTCGCTATGGCAAGCCAGACAGGCGCTGACCGGATCCGGTTGGAGGAAGCCGGGAGACTTGCCGGCGTGCGGATTATGACAAGCCACGCATTCTCCCTGGGCCCCGGGATGCGGCACCTTGGCCTTGTCGATCTTATCCACCTGATCGCTGTGACAGGTGGCGCAGAGCGCTCTGGTGTCGGTGTTGGTCAGGACAACTTTGCCGTCTTTCGCGGGCGAGTGACAGATCTCGCAAGTCTTGTCGGCAAATGGCGGATGCGTAAATTTCTGCATCAGCTTCGGCAGCGCCGACTGGTGCGGATCGTGGCACTGCGTACACGTAGCCGCAGCAAAAGGCTGCCCCTGGTGAGCTTTGATGAGGGCCGCATCCTTGACGTCGTGGCAATCCATGCAGAGCGCGGGGACGGCCTTGGTGAGGTGATAGTCGAACTCCTGCTTGCCCTTTTCGCCGACTTTGTGGGTGGTGTGGCAGGCGTCGCATCCCATATCGAGGGCGGCGTGGCGGCTGCCTTTGGCGGGAACATTCGTCCCCTGGGTATGGCAGGTGAGGCAGAGATTGTCCTTCGCGTCGCCCGAGGTTGCTTTCAGCAGTTGGAACTTATTGTCGGACGAATGCGGGTCGTGACACTTGATGCAGTCGCGTACCGCCGGCGGATGGATCGTCCCTTTCAGCGTCGCCGCATCTTTGTCGGCGTGGCAGGTGATGCACAGTGATTGCGGAGTCGTAGTGGTCAGCTTGATACGGGTGATATCTTTGTTGACCCGGATTTCATGACAAGCGGTGCAGCCCATCGCGATGGCGGAGTGGACGAACTTGCCTTTCGACTTTTCCTCATGGCACTCGATGCACTTCGCGCTGTCAGTCTTCGGATCGAGCGGAACCGGATGAACGGCGGCGCTGGCCCGCGAAAACAGCAGTCCAACCAGCGCAAACAAAATCAAAACCATAACGGCAAGCGGGCGGTCGTGACGATTTCTGACCTTCTTGGGGGTGCAGATGCAATGGGGGAGCACTTTCAAACGGCCTCCAGGGGGTGTGTGTGCACGAAAGTAGCCGTATCACAGGAACCCGGTTGCGAGTCACAAAGAACGCGTAACTGACTCAACAAAAATAGGTTGATAACCATATTCAACACGCTTCGGGATGCCGTCGCAATAAATTATGAAGTTCGAATGGGCCATCTGCCACAGCATCGTCGGTGAAATGCCCCACGGCGGCGCAGCGTGTCTTTCTGCAAAAAGCTCTCGGTCTTCCCCACCCTCGTAGACCTCGCCCCGGCCACATCAGACCGTATTGGACCTCGGGAATCGAATGCGTGATAGGTGCGTAGTCACAGGAGAATGTGATGTTCGTCACCTTGCCCCGCCCTGCATTCGGAAGCGCCCCGGCATGTTAAGGACCGGGACAAGTACGCCCCATCGCGAGCAACCTACGATGGGTAAAATCCCCGTGGAACCGAGCGGGGCTGCGTGATTTAGCCCAAACCAGCCATTCTGATCATCGCCGCCTTGCCTGTTAAGTCCTGCCATGTCTGATGGTTACGAGCGTTTCCTCGTCTGGCGCGGAACTTGCATTTCATGCTCAGGGAGTGGGGAAGAGGATATGGCTCTAGACTTTCGTGCAGTTGCCCACAAATCGTGGCGCACTATCGCATCCATCCAGACCGGCGTGGTTCTTTTGATTCTCGTCGTGATTCTCGCGGCAGCTGGAACCATCGTGCTGCAACGCCCGGTCACCGAGCCCGACGAGATGCAAAGCGCCTACTCTCCGCAGGCGCTCCGCATCTTGGACGCAGTCGGCATGACCGATGTCTTTCACGCGTGGTGGTTCCTCGGGCTGATGCTGCTGGTCAGCCTCTGCATCACCGCCGCCTCCATCGATCGTTTCCCCAACTCCTGGCGCTTCTTTTCGCGCCCCTATAAATATCCCGATGAAAGCTTCCGCCGCGCTTCGCATCCTCAGAAGTCGGTGGCCATCGCAGACGAAGAAACGGGGTTGGTGGCGGCTCAGCGCGCCCTGCATTCTCTGGGATTCAAACCCGAGAGGGTGGTACGCGAAGACCACTTCGGAATTTTCGCCGAACGGCACCGCATCTCCGAGATGGCGGTCTACATTGTCCACGCCAGCCTGCTGCTCATTTTCTTTGGCACCATCGTGGACGGCCTTTGGGGATGGCGTGGCACGCTTAACCTGAATGAGGGTCAGACCTCCAATATCGTCGAATTGCGCGACGGCAGCATGCGCACTCTACCATTTGCCATTCGTTGCGATTCCGCCGGTCAGGAAAACTATAAGGATGGTACCCCCAAGAAATGGTGGTCCAATCTCGCCGTGGTCGAAGGCGGACAGGATGTGAAGAAGAAAGAAATTGTGGTGAACGATCCGCTTCTCTATAGCGGCATCCGCTTCTACCAGTCGAGTTACGGCCCGAATGGCAAAGTTGACAAGTTCAGCCTGGTCGCGACTCCGAGCACCGGTTCGGGGCAGACCAAGGAAATCGCGCTGGCCGTCGACGATACCGTTCCACTCGACGCCGATACCACCGTGCGTTTTGCCGAATTCTTTCCCGACTACGCGGTTCGTGACGGACAGGTGTACAGGAAGTCGAACGATTTGGAAAATCCGGCGGCCCACTTGATCGTGACGTCGAAACGCGCCGGGGAAAGCAACGCCAAAAACTTCGACGTCTGGTTCCCGCCACTCGAAGAGGTCGCCGACAACTCGAAATCGCCCTGGCAGTTCCATGCCACCGATCTGAAGATGGGCCACTTCACGGGATTACAGGTTTCACACGAACCCGGACAGTGGGCGGTCTGGTCGGGAGTGGTGTTACTGGGCATTGGACTGGCATTCGTATTCTATGTGGTGCATATGCGTTTTTGGGCGGTACCGGTTTGCGATCCCAAGACCGGCAAATGCTCGCTGTGGATCGGAGGAAGTGCGAACCGCAACCGCGACGCGTTTGAGCAGCGCTTCAACGATCTGGTGGCGTCGGTGGAAGAAGGACTGAAGACCATTCCCAGCTCCTCTCCGCGCGAGCAAGTCGCCACTGTGGTTGCGAACTGAAGCTGGAAACTGAAGCTGGGGTACGGAACTGACTCATCCTGGGAGGATGTAAATGGCACGAGCACAAGCAGAACAGCAGCAGCCGACAACTGGCATGACCCTGATCGTAATGGTCGGATTGGCGATCGCGTTCCTGCTGCTGATGGCATTTCTGAACGTGATCAAGAGTGGCAACGTTTTGAGCGAGACCAACCTGCTCTTCGCCACCCTGATTTTCTACGCCGGAGCTGGCGCGCTGTATCTTGGATTTGGAGTCACCGGCACCGAGTCGTACGTCAAATTCGCATCGCTCGCCACTTGGCTCGGATTGATCGCTAATACAGCGGCCGTTGCCCATCGCTGGTATGAGGCCGGACACGCGCCCTTTTCCAGCGTCTACGAAATGCTGCTCAGTTTCGTCTGGACGCTAGCCGTACTCACGCTCGTGGCCGAAAAAAAGTTCGGCGTGAAGGTCATTGGCACCGTCACCATGCCCGTGGCAATTGTCGGCGTGGTGCTGATGCAATTGCTGCGGACCGAAGTCCATCCTCTGGTGCCCGCGCTGCAATCGACCTGGCTGCACGTTCACGTCACCCTGGCCATGCTCGCCTACGCCGCCTGTGCGCTGAGCTTCGCGCTGGCCATGATGTTCCTCATCCAGGACAACATGAAGACCGAGACCTTCCTCGCCGTAACCAGTGCCAGCGCGCTAGCCATCTACGCCGGCGTCGTCCTGACTCGCTTCGAGAAGTGGGGCGGGCTGAGCCTGGTAGCGTGGGATCCGGAACGAAAATCGGAAGTCTTTCTCTCGAGGGGCGTGCGCTTGTTTGTCAGTGTCCCGGACCTGGGCTGGCTTCTATTGCTCACTACCTTGGTGGTCGCCGCGCCATTGTTCCTGTACCTCGTCTCCCGCTACGCGAAGATAGTTTGGTATTTCCGATCGCTTCCTGCCCGATGGGCGGACACGTTCAGCATGCGAGGCCTCGGCGACGCCGGCGCGACCGGGGCCTGGATAAAGATCCATCCGGAGCCGCAAAACAAAGAGGGTTGGGCTTTACTCGCCAATCGTGCCGTCTTCCTCAGCATTCTTCTCCAGATAATGGCGCTGGTCATGTTCGTGGTGCGCGCCAATGACGCCCGCTATCCATCGCTGGACGCGGACGGATTATTCCCGACAAGCCTCGCCGCTAGTCCATTCATACTGTCGGGTCTGGTAGGCGGAGTTTTTATCTCGCTCCTTTATCTGCTGCTGCTGTGGCGGCGTCCCGATCTCGGCCGCTTGCTGCCCAGCGCCGACGACCTCGACCGCATCACCTACAAAACCATTTGTCTAGCCTTCCCCCTGTTAACCCTGATGATCGCCGCCGGCGCCTACTGGGCCAACCAAACCTGGGGCTCGTATTGGAGCTGGGATCCAAAAGAAACCTGGGCGGCGATCACCTGGTTGGTGTACGCCCTCTACTTGCACATGCGCATCACTCGCGGATGGCGTGGACGCCGCGCCGCCTACTTCGCCATCGCCGGCTTTGCCGTAGTTATGTTCACTTTCTTCGGGGTCACTTACTTGCTGCCTGGACTGCACGCTTATGCTTAGCCGCCCTCAATTCGCGGCGCCGGCATCCGAGCCAGTGCTGGAGATAGCCCACACGACTGCCGCGGCCCTCGCTCCTCAGAGTGGGCCGAATGGAAGCGAGCGCACCATGTCCACAGGTTCGTCGTCCGCAAGTTCGTCGCAAAGGGAAGAGCTCAAATTAAATTCTGTCCGCGTCAATTGGCAACTCAAGGCGCTCTTGCCCGTAGTGTTCGTGCTTCTGGCCGGGTTACTGCTGTTCATTCTCGCGACCGTATCTTTTCGCGACCCGGAACGTCACGCGGTGCTGATGGTCGCGGGGGTGGGAGCCGTCGTCATCTGTGGAGTATCCATCGGCGCGCTCGCCTACTTCATTCAACGTCCCATGGTCGAATTGCAGGAGAAAATCGAACTGGTCACCGAAGGCAATCTCGACGTCGCGGTCAGCTTCTCCAAGCGCAACGACGAAATCGGAGACCTCGGCCGCAACTTCAACTACATGCTGCAACAATTGCGCGAGAGCAGGGAAGAGATTGAGACTTTGCATCGCACCCAAATGTCTCGCGCCGAGCATCTGGCGACCCTGGGTGAGCTGGCTGCTGGCTTGGCCCACGAGATCCGCAACCCGCTTGCCGGAATCGCAGGTGTGATCGAGATCATAGGACGCGATCTGCCTTCCACCAGTCCGGCCCGCGCGGTAGTGAAGGATGTGCGCCAGGAAATCACGCAGATCAACCGTATATTGACCGACCTTCTGGAAACCGCCAGGCCTCACCCGCCGCAGGTTTGTGCGAGCAGTCTCAACACCACCGTGGAACACGCCGTGATGCTGGCTCGCCAGCAGGTGCTCTCCAAGCCAATCAAGATCGAGTTCCAGCAGGCGCCTGATCTGCCTGAAGTCGAGCACGACAGCGATCAGATTCACCAGGTGCTTCTGAATCTACTGCTGAATGCGGTTCAAGCCATGGAGGGCGCAGGCACCGTGCGCGTCGAAGTCGGTTCGCAAGAGGATTACGCCCGTGTCGTTGTCAGTGATACCGGCCGTGGGATTTCCCCGCAGCATCTGCCCAACATTTTCCGGCCGTTCTACACCACCAAGGGCAACGGCACCGGTCTTGGCCTATCGCTTGCCCGTCGTATCGCCGAAGAACATCACGGCCGCATCGAAGTCAGCAGTGTGGTAGGGAAGGGAAGCAAGTTCACGGTTCTGCTGCCATTCAACATGCCCGTCACTCAGGCCGCAGTTTCCTAGCAGTGCCCAGTAAGGTCGTTCTCCGTTGCCATACGGTTTTACTGAGAGCTGGGACTGGGAGCCCCCCTCCAGCCCGCGAAACCCCGCCGCTTGTAGTAAATTAAAAACCGATGCCTCCCCAAAAAATCATGGTCGTGGACGACGAGCGCCTGGTGCGCTGGTCGCTCCGCCAGAAGTGCGAAGAATGGGGCTACCACGTCATTGAGGCCGAGTCCGGCGAACCCGGACTCAAACTGGCACAGCGCGAATCGCCCGATCTCGTCCTGCTCGACGTCCGTATGCCCGATCTCAGCGGCATCGAAGTGCTCGATCAACTCAAAAAAAATGGCGACGCCCGCGCCGTCATCATGATTACCGCGGATCCTCAACTCGACGATGTTAAAGCCGCTCTCAAACTCGGCGCCTACGACTTCGTGGGCAAGCCCATCGATTTCGACGAGCTTCGCATCACCATCAAGAACGCGCTCGAGGCCACCAGTCTGCGCACCGAAGTCCAGGCGTTGCGTGGAGAAGTGCGCGGGGGAGCCGGCTATAACAGCGTGGTGAGCGTCTCACCCAAGATGACCGAGCTCATGAACTTCGTGCGCAAAGTCGCCGCCAGCGAAGCCACCACCATTCTGATTCAAGGCGAAAGCGGCACCGGCAAAGACCTGATCGCCAAGGCCATCCACTACGAGAGTTCGCGCCAGGAAAAACCATTCGTAGCGATCAACTGCAGCGCCATCCCAGAGACGCTGATGGAAGCGGAACTTTTCGGCCACGAAAAAGGCGCATTCACCGATGCCAAGCAGATGAAGAAGGGTCTGTTCGAGGCTGCCGACGGCGGTACGCTGTTTCTGGACGAAATCGGCGAACTCTCTCCGCTGCTGCAGGCGAAGCTGCTGCGCGTCCTCGAAGACCAGGTCATCCGTCGCGTGGGCGGTATCCGCGATATGCAAGTGGACGTCCGCGTAATCGCCGCCTCCAACCGCGATCTGGAAAAGGCGGTGCGCGAAGGCCAGTTTCGTCAGGATCTCTATTACCGCCTGGCCATCATCGCGATTTTCATCCCGCCGCTGCGCGACCGAAAAGAAGACATCCTTCCATTGGTCGATTTCTTCATTGACCGCTACAACCGCAGATTCAAGAAGTCGATTCGTGGCATTACCGACGACACGCGCCGTCTCATTCTCAGTCACAACTGGCCAGGCAATGTTCGCGAGCTCAAGAACACCATCGAGCGCGGCATGATCCTCGAAGACGAGCCCTTCCTGCGCCCCGTATATCTACCGTTCTCCGTGGGCGAATCGGGTGGCCGCACTGTCTTCGAACGAACCTCGCCCGCCGACGGTGGACAGACCCTGCCCAACGGCCGCACCCTCCCGCGCCTCTATATCCCGGAAGGCGGAACCTCTCTGGAAGAAGTAGAGCACTCCATGGTTGAACTAGCCATGCGCCAAGCCAACGGCAACCAGACCCACGCCGCCAAGTTGCTCGACATCAGTCGCGACGCTCTGCGTTACAAGCTAAAGAAATTCGGTCTGATTCGCGGAGATGAAGAAGGCTCCCAGACCGGCGTTGCCGAAGATTGAGATTTAAGATTCGAAGAGTGGCGATTTAGGGATGAGTTGGTGGAGCGACGGGCGTCCTCGCCCATCCACCGGGCTACGCCGATTTGCTCCCGGGCAGCGTCGATCCGCCCGTCTGCAGGTGAAACAGCCGCTGCAGTGCAACCGTCATTTGTTCCTGCTGCACCTTCTCCGGAAGCTCCTTCAGTTCACGGGCCAACGACCCCGCGATCCGTTGCGTCATCCGCGACGTAATTGCATTTAACATTTCGTCCTGGTCCTTGGCGAAGGGCCCGCTCTCTTCGCGAAAGGAATCCAGTTCCTGCCGGCAAATCTCGTCCAGTCGCACCCGCAGTGCCACGATGGTCGGCACCACGTTCTCCGTCGTCAGCTTGTGACGGAAGCCATGCGCCTCGGCCTGCAGAATCTTCTGTGCTTCGGCGGCTGCGGCCTCACGCTCGCCCGCATTCTGGTCGGCCACGTTTTCCAGATCGTCAAGATCGTAGAGCAAAATGCCTTTGACGTCGCGCACCTTCGCATCAACGTCACGCGGCATCGCGATATCCACGATCACCAGAGGATCTTTGCGCCCGCGAGCCGCGCGTTTGCGAACCACGATCTCCGCTTCCTCGCGGCTCAGAATCGTGTGCGGACACGATGTCGAGCAGATGATGATGTCGGCCTCCGCCATGTGTTGCCAGCGCTCCTCAAACGGGATCGCAGCCCCACCCAGTTTCGCCGCCACCTCCACTGCGTGCTCGAGCGTGCGGTTAACGACCACCACGCTCGCCCCGACCGACCCAGCGCTGTGGTCGAGCAACTCCCGGGCTGCGAGTTCACCCATCCCCCCCGCGCCCAGCAGAAGCACTTTCCTGTTTTCCAATGTGCCAAAAATCTGGCACGTGAGTTCCACGGCGGCGTAAGGAATCGAAACCGAAGCATTCCCAATCGCCGTCTCACTGCGCACCCGCTCGGAAACCGCAAGCGCCTTTTGCAACACAGCATCCAGGAACCGGCCCGTCGCCCCGACCTTCTGCGCCTGCTGCCACGCCTGTTTTACCTGCGCAACGACCTGCGGTTCGCCCACCACCATGGAGTCAAGCCGCGATGCGACCCGGAAGATATGCAGCAGTGCCGCTTCATCGAGCAAGCGGTAGAAGTGTTTCCACTCGCAGAGCTGGAGGCCATATTCCGCGCCCAGCATCCGCATCACCGAATTCGCGGCCAGCGTGACGTCGTTGGCCCACAGCCAGAACTCCGTGCGGTTGCAGGTGGCCATGACAATGACTTCGTCGATGCCTTCCACCCTGGACAACTGCACCAGCGCCTCGTAGCGGCGGCTTTCGCCGATCCAGAAGTGCTCCCGCACTGCCACCGGGGCTGTGCGATAGTTCAGCCCAACAACCATGAGTGCGGGTTCCAAGTCGGCATCTCCTGCGTACTAACCACTAGGAAATGCACCCGGAGGGCCAACGAAGAAGTTGCTTGCAAATCGCCAACCACGGTTGTTTCAATTAGTTAGCGAGCTCCCTTGAAGCAGGAAGAAGTAGGCGCAAAACCGGATTGCGGGATATCACGCTGGGCGCGTGTCTTTTGGCTCGCAAATGACGCGGTGTTAAAAAATGAAACAACTTAGCAATCTAGGCGGATTCGCGACCTAAGTATGGTTTGTCATCCTAAGGATGACGGTGTAACTCTCTGCTACTGCTCTCGCGGCCGAATCTTAGCGCGCGATTTCCGCCAGCGTAACTTTCTTCTCCTTCAAACCTTTTGCCTGCGGTTCGTAAACGCAGAACGGCTCTTCATCGAGATAGTTGCCGGTAGCAGCATAAGCTCGCGCGCGGCACCCCATGCAAACGTTGCGGAACTCGCAGCAGCCGCATTTCCCCTCCAGGTTGTTGACATCGCGCAATTCATTGAACACTGTCGAGTTTTCCCAGATTTCCGCGAACGGTTGCTTGCGCAGATCCCCCGCCAAGGCCGGCAAGTATCCGCAGGGATAGACCTCGCCCTGATGGGAAATAAAACACACCGCCGTTCCTGCCAGGCATCCCTTGGTCATGGCGTTCATGTCAGAAGGATGACTTCCAGGATGTCCCACCGGACGCCCGATCCCCTGAGGCTTCAGCTCCATGCCGGTTGACCCCGGCATTGCCATCTCCGTGGGGCCGATACCTGACGATTTCTGCGGAGGTTCCGGCGCTGGCGACGCAGCGTGAGCGACCGCGGCCGCAGCCTCTGATCGATGCTCTGCCGCGCGCCGTTGTCGAACCACGCGGAAATAGTGTGGCGCACACGTCGCCTTCATCTCGATACCACCCTCGAGCGAGCGATCGTAGAACCAGTTCAGCATCCGCTCGTACTCTTCCGGAGGAACCATCTGTTCGCTGGCTATATCGACGCCACAACCGACCGGCACCAACAGGAATGTGTGCAGCGCATCCGCCCCGAGCGACTTCGCCAACTCGAGCACGTTCGGAAGCTGATGCGCGTTGTGGCGGGCGATGGTGGTGTTGATCTGTACCGACATTCCCAGGTTTTTCAGATTACGGAAGCCCGCAATAGCGGCATCGAATGCGCCCGGAATGCCGCGAAAAGTATCGTGCGTAATCGCATCCGCGCCGTCCAGGCTGATGGCCACACGCTGTACGCCGCTATCGACGATCATGCGCGCAACGCTCTTGGTAACCAGCGTGCCATTGGTGGCCAAAGCAACCCGCAGACCCTTGTCCGTGCCGTAACGCGCTAACTGGAAAATATCCGATCGGAAAAGCGGTTCGCCGCCACTAAGCACCAGGATGGGAGTGGACACCGCGGCTATCTGATCGATGATATTGCATGCCGTTTGAGTAGAGAGGTCGGACGGAGAACTTAGCTCCGTAGCGGTCGCCCGGCAATGGATGCAGCGCAGATTGCACCCTTTCGTCAGCTCCCAGAAAATCAATCGTGGCTTGTTCTTGCTCGCTTGATTTGTATGTTGCCCGTTGCCGTTTGATGAGGCCATATATGTTTTCCTTCCCACTCGAACCAGGTTTCGTCGCCCACTCTATAGCGCAAAGATAATGGAGAACCAACCCCTCGGCGGTGATTGACATCACCGGAAATTGTGATCCTGGTCACGTGCCGTAAGTCTTTTGGAATCAAACAGTGTGGACCATCCAGCCCAGGTGGTGTGGGGCGGGCGCTTCGCCCGTCCACCCCCGTAGGAGCGCGCCATAACGGCAAACATCGACAAACCCTGACCTACCTAGTGACCCTCAAGCAGGGAGCGCCTAGTTGCGAGTGGCCAACTCGCGCAGCGCCGTGGTGTTGCGAATCACCAGGGTCGAGCCTTTCGACTGCACGATCTGGCGCTTCTTCAACTCCGCAAACAGCCGTGTAACCGTTTCTCGCGAAGTCCCGATCATCTGCGCGATTTCCTCATGCGTGAGCCTGATCCTCAAACGGGGCTCCGGCTTTGCCGCTTCGCCGTTCTTGCTGCTCCATTCCAGAAGCAACTTGGCCAGCTTCTCCGCCGCGGAGTGGGACAGTCCCAGCGCGCCCGCTTCCTTACACGCGTTGTGATACTTCTCGCTCAACTGCTCCGCCACTTTGAAGCAGGCTTCCACATCTTCCTTCAGGAAGCGAAGAAAGTCATCGCGCTTCACGAAATTGATCTGGCACGGATCCACGGTCTCTGCGGTCACTTCGTAAGGTTTCCCGGAAATCGTGGCGCTCAACCCCAGCACCTCACCGGGCTCGGCAAGTTTCACAATCATCGTCCTTCCGCTGGGCGAGTTGATCGAGAGCTTTACGCTCCCTTTACACAGCACAAAGATCCCGCGCGGCATCTGCCCTTCTACAAACAGTACGGCCCCCTGTGGATACGCGGTCGCGTACTTGATGTTTTCAAAGGTCTGCAGGGCGCTGGGTGGCAGATCGCAGAAGATGCGATCCGCGCGCAACTTGCAGGTAATGCAGCTTTCTACAATTTCCATTCCGTATGGCGAGAGCATGAGACATGCCTCCTGAACAAACTTGGCACCGGCTCGCTTCCCGCTGGATGCCTTCTTGCGCAGTCCACCTGTCACCTGAGCCGGACCTCTAGCGTCAGTGTCCGCCGGGAGGGAACACTTCGCTGTGCTGCGAGATACACGCTAGTGTGATCTTCCTCACATGTTCTTGGGTAGGGGCTGCATTGCGTTTGGAGTCTCGAAATCGCCACCGAAAACCAGGAAGGTGACAGTCATGGAGCCGGTCGCCGGGGAGGATGGCCCTGGTGATTGTGGAATTCGCAACAAATAACCTTCGCCACCAACAAACAACGGGCACAAGCTAGCGCTTGTGCCCTGACCAGCTCTGCGGCCGGTCGATCGATGCTCCGCCGGCGACCTACTTCGCTTGCAAAGTTTCGATGTACTTCGTAAGGTTCGCCACCCGCTGCTGCACTTCACCCTCGTGGCCACCGCTCATATTCCAGAACAACGATCCCCATACCGGCATTTCCTTCGACCCGTGCGCCGGCAGAGCCCCTTCGCCGTGGATCGAGGCCGATACTTTGAGCGCGGGATACTTCCCGCCGTTGTTCTTGCTCAGCAAGGTAAGGTCGGTGGGAGGAACCTTCAGCGCGCTGGCCGCGGGTCCTCCGCCTTTGCCGTCCGTCCCATGGCACACGGCACAGTATGCGGTGTACATATCCTTGCCGGACACAGGCGAAACTTGCTGCACCGGGACATGCTTAATGACTTTCTCCTGCCCCTGGGTTTGATCCTGCGCGGAGACCGTGCAGGTAAGTACGATAATCGCGATAAATATTAATATGAGTTTGTTCATGGACATTTTCTCCTTTTGGTCCAACGCACTGTTCTCTGAAACTCCAAGCTGCTCAAAGCCGAAATCCGGAAGCTGCCTCTCGCTTCGTTTCCCTCTATTCCGCCGAGATCTTCCATCCCCGCCCGTTTCGCACCAGAGGAATGGTGGATTTCGTCGGGTTCCCGGTATAGAAATCGACTTGATATTTGTTGATCAGGGTTTGACGATCCCAAAGATTGAAGCCCTTCACTAGCGAGCCGCTCGCGTCAAACACCTCGCCCAACGGATTGGGCACCCATTTCCAGGTGTATTCGACGGTCGCGCTGTTATCTCCGATCATGGTTACGTCGGCAATGCCCACCAGTTGCCGCTGCGCCAGCGCAGCCTGATACAGAATGGTCCCATCCGCCTCTTTCTCTTTCTTGAAACTCGGTAGACCGGTCAGCAGGCGCTCGCCTGCCGGTGTCAGCGAGACCACTTCGCTGCCCCCCGCCGCCTTGGCCAATTTGACAATTCCGGCCTTTTCCAGCAATCGATAGTTAGGATCCCCTGGCTTTTCATCCTCACTCGGTTTTACCAGACCGGTGCGAAAGTGAATGATGGCCGGACTTCGTCCCGCGATCGCCGCGCTTGCGATCGCGCTCGCCTGCTGCGCGCTCAGCGGTGTTTTCCCTCGGACTTCGAGCAGCACGTAAGCGGCTAAGCCCACGATCGCCGCTACCAGACACATCATGAGCACCAGCGGTAAGAACGACGAGCGTCGTTCCATCTCAACTTCAGCTTCAAACATGGCAGCCCCCTCATTGAACAGCCGCGAATTTCATCAAACCACTTATCATTCTCAGTCCCAGCTTCCCCGATTGCGGTGATCAAAGGCACATTTGATGGTGTCTAACATCACCACCAGAATGGGGAAAGACTCCAGCTTCACCTGGTACCGGAGCTAACCGGTTTTCATTGCCTGGCCGCTAAAAGGGCATCTGAATTCAAAGACCTTCGGCATCGCTGAAGCGATGGCCCTGATACGAATCCTTAGTTTTTTCCGCAGCCTGTGAACTCGTGCCGTTAAGTCGTTGAAAATGTGTCCGCGATTTGGCCCCTGAGGTGAGCCCTCACTGAAGTCGAGCCCCGGTGTGCGCTTCCTCACCAACACCCGTGATCGTTGTCACACCCAACCGTACCCCCTACCAAGCATAATCATGTCAGATTTCGTGGTGGTTTCTGCCACCTTGAGCGTGGAGATCTCATGCCAAAAGGACGTGTTTCGATCGTCGTTGAGCGCTGCAAAGCCTGCGGCTTCTGTGTGGAGTTCTGTCCCTCACACGTGCTGGCGCTCTCATCTGCTTTCAACTCCAAGGGCTACCATCCCCCGCACGTTGTGCATCCGGAAAAGTGCAGCGGGTGCGACTTGTGCGGAATGTATTGCCCCGACTTCGCGATTTGTGCCAGCAAGGTCGATACCCCTGGTGTGACAAAGAAGACGGTCGAATCGACCAAAGCGAAAGAAGGTGCCAAATGAAAGCTGACCCTAGTGGTGTCCTCACCGGCACACATTTCATGGATGGCGACCACGCTTGCTGCGAAGGCGCACTGGCCGCCGGCAGCCGCTTTGCCGCCGGATATCCCATCACTCCGTCCACCGAAGTGGTCGAGCGCTTCGCTGCTCGCGTCCCGACCGTAGGCGGAGCGTTCATCCAGATGGAAGATGAACTGGCAGCGTCCATCGCCCTCCAGGGTGGCGTCTGGGCCGGAGCCAAGGCCTTTACCGTCACCTCGGGCCCCGGCTTTTCCCTGATGATGGAACACATCGGCTACGCCGCCATGACCGAAACCCCCTGCGTGTTCGTGGACGTGCAGCGCGGAGGCCCATCCACCGGCCTGCCCACGCTTCCCGCGCAAGCCGACATGATGCAGGCGAAATGGGGCTCGCACGGCGATTACGAAATCATTGCCCTCTGCCCCAATTCTCCGCAGGAGTGTTTCGACCTCACCATCAAAGCCTTCAACCTGGCCGAAGAATTCCGCGTGCCCGTGATGTTCATGATGGATGAAGTCGTCGGCCACATGACTGAAAAGGTCGTGATTCCTCCCGCCGACGAGATCGAAGTCGTCCCGCGAAAGCACACTCACAAATCGGTCGAAGATTACCTCCCCTACGGCACCAACGGCGACCTGGTTCCGGAAATGGCGCACGCCGGCGATGGCTACAACTTTCACGTCACCGGCCTCACCCACGACGAACGCGGCTATCCCAACATGACGCTGCCCATTCAGGACCAGCTGGTTCGCCGCCTGCAAAACAAGATTCTTAACGCCGTCGACCGCATCACCATGACCGAGGAAGAACAACTCGAGGGCGCCGATGTAGTCGTAGTCTCCTACGGAATCACTTCCCGAGTGGCCCAACGCGCCATCGACGTGGCTCGTGAACGCGGCCTGCGCGTAGGCAAGTTGCGCCTGATCACCGCCTGGCCATTCCCCGAAAAGAAGATCAGGGAATTAGCCGCCAAAGTAAAAGCATTCGTCGTCCCCGAACTCAACCTGGGACAGATGGTGCGTGAAGTGGAGCGAGCTGCCGGCGGCAAAGCAAAAACCTTCGCCGTTTCACACGCGGGCGGCGGAGTTCATAACCCCGAAGACATTCTCAAAGTAATCGTGGAGGCCAGCCGGTGACCGACTTGAATAACGATCTGATCAACAAAGACCTCTTGAATATTGATCCCGCGAGCGACGACGCCTGCAACGACGACTTCGTCAATCCGGTCGAGCAATTCCTGCGCAGCGATCGCATCCCTCACATCTGGTGCCCCGGATGCGGCATCGGCACTACCGTGAACTCGTTCGCGCGCGCCCTCATCGATTCGAAAATCGATTTAGGATCGCTGGCCCTGGTTTCCGGCATCGGCTGCACCGGCCGCGTCGCCGGATACGTGAAGCTCGATTCGTTCCACACCACCCACGGCCGCGCCATTCCGTTCGCCACCGGATTGAAGATGGCGAACCCCAAACTGAACGTAGTCGTCTATTCCGGCGACGGCGATCTCTCGGCCATCGGCGGCAATCACCTGATTCACGCCGCCCGCCGCAACATCGATCTAAAAGTCATCTGCGTGAACAATCTGATTTACGCCATGACCGGCGGCCAGACCGCGCCCACCACCCCCGATCACTCGACAACCTCGACCAACCCCTACGGTGTGTTCGAGCCGTCATTCAATCTGCCGCACTTGGTCGAGGCCGCTGGCGCCGTCTACGTAGCGCGTTGGACTACCTTCCACGTCCGCCAACTGTCGCGCTCCATCAGCGAGGCGTTTAAGAAAAAAGGCTTCTCCTTTATAGAGGTGATTTCGCCTTGTCCCACGCTCTATCAGCGCCGCAACAAGCTGGGCGATGGCCTCGACGCCATGAAGTATTACAAAGAGAAGAGCAAGGTCCGGAACGGCGCGCCCACCAGCGAAGTCGGCATGACCATGACCGGAGAAATCATCGTGGGCAAATTCGTCGACCGAGAACGCCCTGACTACCAAACCATGATGAGAGCGCAATACGCCGAATCGTTGGGTGACCGTTACGTCGATCAACCCTCCATACAAGAGGAGCCGGTATGCAGCTAACTGAAATTCGTATCGCAGGCTTTGGCGGCCAGGGAGTCATCCTCTCGGCCATCATCTTGGGCAAGGCCGCCTCGATTTTTCAAGGCGCTTTTGCCACCATGACCCAGAACTTCGGCCCGGAAGCGCGTGGCGGCGCCTGCAGTGCGCAGCTCATGCTTTCCGATTCGCCCATCCTGTATCCCTACGTTACCCGCCCGGACATCATGGTGATCCTCTCGCACGAAGCCTACGTCCGCTTCGGCTCCGAGGTGAAAGACGGCGGCATTCTGATCATCGAGCAGGATCTGGTAAGAGTTTCCGACCTGAAAAAGAACCTTCAGGTCTACAGCGTCCCCGCGACTCGCATCGCCGAAGAACTGGGCAAGCGCATGGTGCTGAATTCCGTGATGGTGGGATTCTTCACCGCCGTCACTCACCTGCTCGAACCCGAAGCCGTCCGCAAAGCAGTAGCGGACTCAGTCCCCAAAAACTTTCGAGATGTCAACCTGCAAGCCTTCGAAAGAGGATTCGAGTACGGGCTCACTGCATTAACCACCAACGCTAGCCCCTCCGACGCCGTACTGCAGCCGCAGTACTCGCCGGAGTAAGCCCTCTTCCAGCCGCGAAGCGGCGAAAGAACGCAGCCCACAGCGCAAGCTGTGGGTTTCCTATTGCATTCTTCAACTCTCGATGTTGTGAGATTCATCACCGCGCTAGTAACCCGTAAGCCATTGATTGCAATACGTCACTCTCGCCATTCCCTCGTAAACGCTGAAAACGCGACGTTTCGTCTGTTGCGATTAGCATCAAAGCCTTGTTGACAATTTCATCGCGGAACCGCGCGCCACAAAAATGCCCGCCATCTATCCCATTCATTTCGAGTAAGATAGCCGCCCGCCGTTCACTTACTAACAACGCGCCCAGTCGTGGCACGCCGATTGCCTTTAAGTAAGTGCTGAGTGGCTCGCTAGACGGCCCTCCGACGAGGTGACTTATGACAGTCCTACTGGTTCTCTTCTTCTTCTCGACCTTCTTACTGATTGACTACTTTCGCACCCGCCACAACGTCATAGTCCAAGCAACCGTGCAACCCGCGTTGCAGGTGGCCCCAGCCAAGCATGACGCTGCCGTCCCACGCTTGCAGCCCGCCCTGGTAGGCGGCTTTGCCGTCCCGGAGAACCTCCGCTACCACCCCGGCCACACCTGGGCATTGAGCGAGAGTCCCAACCTGGTGCGCGTCGGCATGGATGACTTCGCCTCCAAGCTGACCGGCAAGCTGGAGAGCATCACCCTGCCGCAGCGCGGCCAGTGGATTCGGCAGGGCCAGAAGATGTGCACCTTGTATCGCGACGACGTTGCCGTAGACATGGTCTCGCCGATCGAAGGCAGCGTGTCTGACATCAACCAGGCGCTAATCAAGGATCCGAAACTCGCGCTCCGCGATCCCTACGGAGAAGGCTGGCTGGTAACCGTGCAAGCCCCCGACGCCAAGACCAGCTTCAAGAACCTGTTCGGAGGCCCGCTGGCCCGCTGGTGGACCGAAGAGTCGGCAAGCCGCCTGCAGCGCCGCATGCCGCTCGCAGTAGCGCTGGCCCAGGATGGTGGAGTAGCCATGAATGATCTCTCCGCCCAGATCCCGGACCAGGAGTGGCTGCCGCTGGCGAAGGAGTTCTTCCTGTCATAAGTCGACCTCGCGGCCTCAGAGGCGAACCAGCCTCTCGTCGAAAAGAGGACCGCAGAAACACCGGCCGCCCGGACTCCGAGCGGCCGGTGGCGTTTAGATAAGCAGCAGGAAGATTACGGGTCAGGGTGTACGTACAATGTTTCACGTGAAACACTTTGTTCATATATAATAGTACATACATATATATAACGACTGGGTACGAAAGGGTGCCCCGTTCAGGCCTTGCTGGGCGGGGTCGCAAGGCATTGATAATGCTGGGGGTCGAGTGCGGTTATACAGACACAAGAGGGCACTTATTACGCTGTAATTATCGCAGAGTTCATAATTGACGGTATTCCGCAGGCGAGTCCCGCGACCGCTCCCGATCTCAGAAGCCCCGCCCCGACGATATCCGCGCTCCCGGCGTCACCACGGCCTGGCAGCCAGCGCACAGCGTGCTTTCCTTAAGGTCAATCCACTCCACCGCGTGCGAAGGAGCCATGGCACACTGGTAGTCATTGCAGTGCGTCAAATTGGCCGTGTGGCCGAGTTCATGCACCGCTTCCTTGAGCGCGCGTTGCCGAAATAGTTCCTGGTCGCCCGGAAGCCCGTAGAACTCCTGCCGCAGCCGGTGCACGGAGACCACAGCGCACGGCCCACCCATCTGCGCCTCTCCGAAAACAAAAGTAAGAATCGGGATGTAGAGATCGACCGCCGCAACGCCCAGCACTCGCCACGAGTCCTCGGCAACAAAACTCTGCATCCGCTGCAGTATCTCCGACGAGTGATACTGCTGCCGCTCTCCGTGAAAGGCGAACTCCGGATCCAGCCGCATCGGCAGCACCTTGCACGAGACACGAAAAATGTCTTCGACGGCGGGACGCAGATCCTTCAGCAACCCCTCGTCCACATTCCCGATCGGCAACAGTTGCAGCAGCTTCATTGCAGGTCTTAGGTGTCAGGTGTCAGGTCTCAGGAAAATCAAGCGACCAGGGTGCTCTTCCTGAGACCTGAGGCCTAACACCTGACACCTCGGTCTCAGCTTGAATGCGTTTCAACCGGAGTGCGAGTCCAGCCGTACTTCTTCAGCTTGTGATAGAGAGTAACTCGGTCAATGTCGAGTACTTCCGCGGCGTGACTCTGATTGCCTCCACACTCCTCCACCACCCGCAGGATGTAGGCACGTTCCATGTCCTCCAGCTTCTTGCTCGCGCCGCCGGGACCAGCCACGCTTTGGGGCTTGAAGATGAAGTCCTCTTCCCGTAGCTCCGGCTCCTGTCCGACAACCATGGCGCGCTCCACCGCGTTCTCCAGTTCACGAACGTTTCCCAGCCAGGGCTGCTGCTGCAATTGGTTCATAGCCGCCGGCGCAACTCGGGTGATGCGCTTGTTCATCGCCAGAGAGAACTTTTGAACGAAGTGATTCACGAGCACCGCGATATCCTCCCGCCGCTCGCGCAGCGGCGGCAGTTCAATGCGGAAGACGTTGAGCCGGTAAAAAAGGTCAGGACGAAACTTACCTTCCTCGATCAGTGTTTCCAGATTCTTATTAGTAGCGGCGATGCAACGAAAGTCCACCTTGATAATCTGGTTGCCGCCCACGCGAGTGATTTCGCGTTCCTGCAAAACCCGGAGCAGGTCGGTCTGCGTCTTGAGAGTGATGTCGCCAATCTCATCCAGAAAAACCGTTCCGCCCTCGGCAATTTCGAACTTGCCTTTCTTGCGATACTGCGCACCGGTGAACGCTCCCTTTTCATGTCCAAAGAGTTCGCTTTCCAGCAGCGTCTCGGTCAAAGCGCCGCAGTGAATGACCACCAGCGGATGAAATCGTCGTGCGCTGGCGTGATGGATGGCGCGCGCCACCAGTTCTTTTCCCGTGCCACTTTCTCCGGTCACCAGCACCGTAGCATCCGTTGGACCCACGGTCTCAACGGCGTCGAGAATCTTCCGCATCGGACCGCTCTGCCCGATCAGATCTCCGGGACGCGACACTTCGGCAACGGTTTCGCGCAACAGCACGTTCTCCTGTGCCGTGCGCTTATGCGCCAGTGCGTTCTTCAGCAAGTGCGCAATCTCATCCGGATCGAGCGGCTTGGTCACGTAGTCATAAGCGCCGTTTTTCAGCGCCGCGACCGCGGTCTCAACCGAGGCATAGCCGGTCATGATGATCACCATGAGTTCCGGATCGATTTCATGCATGCGACGCTGCAGTTCGATGCCGTCCGTGCCGTGCATCTTAATGTCCACCAGAGCTGCATCCCAGCGTTGCGCCGCCAGCTGAGTAAGTGCGTCGTTGGCATTTTCGAGGGTAGTTACTTCGTAGCCTTCTTCGCGAAACCATTTACCCAGCGAATCGCGCACGCTTAGTTCGTCGTCCACGATCAGCAGTTTTCCTTGTGTACTCACTTCAGTCACCTCACCTTCATCGCAGCCTTACTATCTCCGCTGGCCGCGAGCGAAGCTTCATTCCCCTGAGCCGGCAGGGTTACCGTAAAGGTTGTGCCCCGGCCCAACTCCGATTGCACTTCGATGCGCCCGCCGTGCCGCTCCACGATGCCGCGACTGATGGCCAAGCCCAGGCCGACTCCGTGTCCACTTTCCTTCGTCGTAAGAAAAGGTTCGAAAATCTGCGGCAGCACGTCGGGAGCGATGCCTGCTCCGTCGTCGCGCACCTGGATCTCAATTTCTTTCTCATCCTTACTCAGGCGAGTCTGCAGCCAGAGATTGCCGCCCCGCGGCATGGCGTCGATGGCATTCATGATCAGCGCTATGAGGACCTGCTCAATCTGCGCCGGGTCGCAGGGCACTCGCGGCAGATCCTCTGCCACATTCAGTTGCAAATGGATTCCGCCCAGTTCCAGTTGATGCCGCACCAGCAGCAGGCAACGATCAATCACCGTCTGTAGGTCGGTGGGCTCTATGTTCATGGGCGCGCTTCGCGAAAGCGTCAGCAAGTTCTTGACCAGGTCACCGCAGCGCCGGCTTTCGGTAGCGATCAGTTCCAGACACTCCATCGCTTCCTCGCGCTTTTCATGCTCCACTTGCCCCGACCCGACCCACTTTCGCAGCAGCTTGGCGTAGGTAAGAATCCCAGAGAGCGGGTTGTTCACCTCATGCGCCACTACCGCCGCCATCTTGCCAATGGATGCCATCTTTTCCACGTGCAGCACATGATCGTGCGCGCGCTTGAGTTCCCTCGTCTTGTAATCCACGCGATCTTCCAGCGTCTTTGCCCAGGTAACGATTTCTTCATTCGCCGCGCGCAACTGCAAGCTCATGTCGTTGAACGAATGAGCCAGGTCGCCTACTTCATCCTGCGATCGCACCTCGATCTGGTAGCCAAGCTCTCCACGGGATAGATGTTCCGTGCCTTTCTTGAGCGCCCTGATAGGTTGGCCGACCTCTCGCCAGACGAATAACCAGCTCAAAACCGCGATGATCACCATCGCCCCGGCAGTGTAAATCAGCATGCGGGTACTGCTGGTTTTGACTTGGGCGTCCGCTTGCGCCAGCGAAAGATTTGTGTCCAGCACGCCCAGAACTTGCTGGCTGGCAGGATGCGCGTGACATTCGGCGTTCGAGCAACTCGGCTGATTCTCGATGGGAGTGATAATCCCCAGCACACGGTGTCCGCCGCCGTTGCGATAAATGCGAAAGCGGTCCGGCCGATTCAGGCGCGCCAGCGGTTGCGATTGCGTGTGACAGCCATAGCAGGCCTCGGCCGTCTTATCGAGAACATGGCTGACTTCTTTCGGATCGGTGGAGTAACTCACTCGCCCCTGCTGATCAAGGATGCGCACCTTGATCATGCCGGGCTCGTCGGCCATGGTCTGAATCGCGTGGTAGAGTCCCTCGCGATCGTTGCGCAGCATGTAGTAAGTAGTGCTGCGCTTGATCACGTCGCTGACCCGCTCGGCGCTGGCCAGCGTGGCCGCTTCCAGGTGCTGGCGATGCAACCGGATATTCAAATATCCGAGCAGCGCGAAAATCACCACCATGACAACCAGCAAAGACCGGATCAGCTTGGCGCTGACGCTGTTCGTCAGCCGCGTCCATCCGCGATTGCCGCAATTTGGATCAATCTCCCGCATGGCCTAACACCGGAGTAGCCACCACGGGCCCGGTTTCGGTCCGCAAACGCTGGATCACCGCATGCCGTTCTTCAGGAAAGATCGGCAGGTATTTCACCGCCAGTCCGAACAAGGCGAAGCCCATCGCGATAATCATGAGCGTCACCGAGAACTCCGTCCACTTTGGCAGATAGTGATGTCCGACATAAGTCTCAAAACCGATGAGCGCAATATTGAGGCGGTTGGTAATGAATCCAAGCACGGTGAATACGGAGGCGAGATACAACCCGCCCGGAGATAGCCTCACCTTCTTGAAGCTGAGCATGGTGATCGGAATCACAAAGGCCAGCGCCAGTTCGAGCCACAGAAAATACGCTTCGTAACTGGGTTTAATGATCTCGCCCAGCAAGCCGCGATGGAAGTAATCCTCAAAGCGCAGCAGCGCATTCACCCAGAGAGCCACGAGCAAGGCGCCGCCCAGTTCGACCAGAACCGGCAATTCAAGGTGACGGCCGAAGGCTTTCGCGCTCTGCGTCGATTCGAAAATCGTCATGGCTAAACCGACCGCAATCGCCGATCCGAAGAAAAGGAACGGCAGCGCCGGCGTGTACCAAAACGGATGCAGCTTGCTCGGCATGATCAGATAGAGCGATCCGAGCGAACTCTGGTGCAGCGTCGAAAGCAGAATGCCTCCGATGATCAGCACCGGGTAGATCTTTTTGATCCACTTTATGGGAGCCTGCAGGTTGAAGCGCTCGAAGACGTTGGGAAGGAATTCAAAAAAGAGCACGGTGGTGTAGGCCATCACGCACATGCCCACCTCGAACATCACGGAGTGTGGGTTCATGTAGATGAGCTGATGCCAGATGTACCAGGGGCGCCCCAGGTCAAACAGAAGTCCAACGATGAAGAGCAAGTAGCCCAGAAATGCCGTCAACACCGCCGGTCGCACAACGCTGTGCAAGCGCTCGACGTTGAACAAATAGACCGCGCCCACAATGCAGAAACCGCCCGCCGCCAGCATCACTCCGCACAAACAGTCGAAGCCGATCCAGAGCCCCCAAGGAAATTGGTCCGTCATGTTTGAAACCGCGCCCAAGCCATAAAAATAGCGAATGAATGTGGAGTACAGGCCCAGGGCCATGATCACCAGGAATATAACCTTCCAGAAAGTCAGCTTGAATTTCATCGCGCACCCCCGTTCTTCTCGTCTGCTTCAGCGGCGGCGACTTCTTCGCGGCGATGCGAGACCCAATAAATTCCTCCCAGCACTAACGTCCACACCGGAATAAAGTCTGGAATCCTCTCCATCACTCGCCCCGTGTATTCCGGCATCGGAGTGTCGCCGATCTTGGCGGAGGCGGGATAACCGTATTCTTCAGCCTTTACGTTCGAAATAATGAAAACCGAAGTTCCGCCTACTTCATTAAGGCCGTAGATACGGGGGAGGTAAGTGGATGGACTTTGCCGAATCCGGTCCTGTGCTTCCTTAATAAGGTCATCGCGCTCCCCGAACTTAGTGGCTCCAGTAGGACAAATCTCGGCACATGCCGTCTGCTTGCCGGCAACTACGCGATCCGGGCACATAATGCACTTGCGTACCCGCGGATTCAGCGATTGCCATTCGTACTTCGGCTGGGCAAACGCACACGCCACCATGCAATACCGGCAGCCAATGCATTTCCAGACGTCGTACACGACTGGACCCTCTTTGGTTTTATGGAAAGCGCCCACTGGACAAACCGACGCGCAAGCCGGATGCTCGCAGTGCATGCACAGCCGCCGCATGAACTTGTCGTCTTTGGTCAGAACCACCGTGTATTTATGTGCCGATTGCACCGACTCGGCGGCTACCTTGTCGTCATACGGCAGTTTGTTCTGCTGCGCGCATGCACCTTCACACTGCTTGCACCCGATGCACATGGTCGCGTCATAGAGCAGAGCCTTGCTCATCGAAATTACTCCTCGCTGTTCTCAAGCGGGACTTCCGTTCCAGAGGAATGAAGTAGGACGTATGGATATGCGGTAAAAGAACGGACTTGGGAACCGTGCAGAACACTTTTCGTTCGAACAATATTGGACCGGCTATGAAAAAAGCTCCGGGTCCGGAGTACTGTGCACCCAGACCCGGGCGGGCTGTTTCCCATGGGAGAGCAAGCAGGGGGGAAGCTTTCCAGTTGGCTACGGATCGACCAGTATTCGGGTTCGTCCGTCGAATTGAGCCGGACATCTTCATACTCACTCTCCCATCCTCTTCCGCCGCTGGAGACAGTTGTCATGCGACAGCGACGGCGCAGAAAAGGAACAGCCAATCACTTACTGCCAGTCACTACTTCTGTAAGCTACGAACGTAGGTCACGATCGCCTTCACGTCGTCAGCCGCCAGACCCTTTACCGGGGCCGGATGCTTCGCCGTCTCTGCCACCGCCTTGGTCAGGTCGGCGTCAGACTTTTTCCTGGCCTCGTCCGAAATCAGGCTCGGAATCTTCGCTGCGGGCTTGCCCGCTGCATCCGCGCCGTGGCACATTGCGCACTTTGCTTTGTAGAGAGTGGCTCCGTCATCGCCCGCCCAGGACAGATTGGGAATCAGGATGAACAGCGCTACCGCGATTGTCATTACCAGCATTACCAGCTTCGTCATCTTCATGATTTCGTTTCTTCTCCTTAGTAAGGTGTAAAGCTTTGCAACAAACTGAAATTGTCGGCTCCCCTCGCAGTCCTTCTCGAATTGCGAACGTATCCACAGCTACAGTGCATCAGCAACAGCTTGTAACAGAACTCGGCAACTCAATCATTGCCTATTGAGAGTTTCAACGTCTGGAGGGTAACGTAGCAGTGACCCAAATCACCCTGAACGGTGACCTCCGCCGGAGATGAGTAACACTCAAAGGGAGTTGGGCGAGGGGCGTTTACGTCGGTCCAGCCGAGCACCGCGGCCGCCGATGGTTCTCCGATATTTCGGAGTCACATCAACCGGTGACTGCGGTCACTGCGCCTGACTTCCTCAGGAGCCACAATCTAGGCAATGAGGTGAGGTATGCCCATACTCATGATTGCTTTAATCGCCTTGATGGTATTTGGCGTTATTGGCATCCTGCTTGCATCCGCGGTGATCCTCGAAAATTCTTCTCACGTGCACGCAGCCAAAGTTAACATCGCGCACTCTGTAACCTTCGGCACTCCCCCATCCCCCAATCCGAAACTTCAATAACCCGCGTGGCGACGGCGCGGGGCACAACATCCGTTTGCACAGGAGAAGTCTCTATGAGCACGCTCGCCCCGGAAAAGCAATCGGACAAACAATTAGACAAGAAGGAATCGGCCAGTCGCGCACCCTGATGCTGTTACTCCGCAAAGCCCATCTCGGAGAAGTCAGCGTAACCGTGTGGCCGAAGATCCTAAAGCAGATGCGCGCGGAGAAGAATATTTTCGTGCTGGAGTAATTTGGCTCGGGGGAAACAATCGGAGTTGTGAGCGACCACAAGAGGTAGCGCCGCCGTCCCGGTGGCTGAAGGGCGTCCTCGCGGAGCGGACAAGATGCTCTCGCGCTAGGATTTCAGATAGTTCTCTACACCTAGTTCTCTACACCTCAAGCGGCAGCTTTAATCGGTACGTCGTGCTCGTAAGATGCCTCTTCACCGCCGCCGCCAGCCGCCGTATCCCCTCACGTATGCGCTCCGGAGTTGCATTCGAAAAGTTCAATCGCATATGGCGCGAGCCTTCACGCCCGTCGTTCTTCTGGCCACCATCGGCATAGAACGAATCACCCGGCACGAAGGCCACATTCTGCTCAATCGCTGACTTGAAGATCGCCTGCATGTCCAGTCCTTCAGGCAGAGTAACCCAGAGAAACAGCCCGCCCTGGGGATGAGTCCAAGTAACTTCAGCAGGGAAGAATTCTTTCAGAGCCTGCAACATGACGTCGCGCCGCTCGCGATACACCCGCCGAATCAACTTTACGTGCTGGTCAAGGAAGCCATCGCGCGCCACTTCATAAGCGACAAACTGAGTAAAGGTCGAAGTGTGCAGGTCGGCGCCCTGCTTCAGTTGCGTCAGCTTGCTGATCACTTCCGGAGGGGCAACAATCCATCCCAACCGAAGCCCGGGCGCCAGCGTCTTCGAAAACGTGCTTAGATAAATGACGTTGCCAATGGAATAGCCGTCGTCGCGTCGCAGGTTCTCGCGGTCAAGCACCACCAGCGGCGGCAGGTGCTCGCCTTCATAACGCAACTGGCCGTACGGGTCATCTTCGATAATCGGAATGCCAAATCGATCTGCCAGCAGCACCAGTTCATGCCGACGGATCTCCGACAATGTGGTTCCCGCCGGGTTCTGGAAATTGGGCAGCACATACATGAACTTGGGGCCCGACCGCAGAGGCTCCTCCATCAGGTCGGTGCGCAGGCCGTCGTCGTCGATCGGAACCGGCACATATTCCGCGCCATACACGTTGAAAGCCTGCAGCGCGCCCAGATACGTCGGCGCTTCCAGCAGTACGCGATCTCCGCGATTGATAAACAGCTTGCCAATCAGGTCGAGCGCCTGCTGCGAGCCGGAAGTGATCAAGACGTTCTCCACCTTCGCCTTGATCCCGTAGCGCGCCAGGTTGTTCGCGATCAGTTCGCGCAGCGGCGCGTAGCCTTCGGATTCCCCATACTGCAAGGCCAACGCCGCCTGCTCGGTAAGCACCTTATGACACGCTTCCTCAAAGCGCTTGACAGGGAAAACATCAGGTGCAGGGAGACCGCCGCCAAAAGAGATCATTTCCGGTCGCTGGGTAACCTTCAATAACTCGCGGATTGCGGAACTGGTGATCCCCTTAGTGCGTAGGGCGTAACGCGCGGTCCAGGCCGTTGACATTGCGGACCCTCCGTTTCTTGAAGCTGCTGTTCTTGAAGCTGCTAACGTTAGATGCTAAGCGAAGCCGTCCGGCTGACTGACCGCGCCAATATGCGCCTGTTCATCGATAAACAGCCGCCCCGCGGTCAGCGCCTTGCGGTCAATCTCCAACAGAT